>ERZ1699650.43-NODE-43-length-99245-cov-11.778909_pt1 | contig 99245 bp, 109 predicted proteins | sample MGYA00581512_ERZ1699650 | MGnify/ENA primary metagenome ERZ1699650 (study PRJEB42348, sample SAMEA6618698) | metagenome | isolation source: Polyester-degrading enrichment culture growing on monomer terephthalic acid, Te | collected 2019-05-17 ... | reverse complement strand
CCATCCTCGGCGGCCTCTCGCAACGCTCGCTGAAGCAGTACTTCCAGCCAACCCACGCCGAACAACTCCACACAATCCCCGGCATCATGGACATGGTGGCAAAATTCAAATGACTCTGGTGACACTCCAAGACGTCCTGCAACCAGCGCTCAAGGGCGGCTATGCCGTCGCCGGTCTGGTCACACTCGGATGGGAAGAAATGCGCGCATACGTGGCGGCGGCCGAGGCCGAGGGCTGCCCGGTGATCCTTCAGGCCGGGCCGGGCTGCCGCGCGCATACGCCGCTGCCGGTGCTGGCGGCGATGTTCCGCACCCTGGGCGAAGGCGCCTCGGTGCCGGTCGTGGCACATCTCGATCACGGCTACACCGCCGAGGAATGCCGCGAGGCCATCGACTGTGGCTTCACCTCGGTGATGTTCGACGGCTCGCGCAAGCCGCTGGCGCAGAACATCGCCGAGACCGCCGCCATCGTCGAAATGGCCCATGCCGCGGGCGTGTCCTGCGAAGGCGAGATCGGCTTTGTCGGCTACTCGGGCGGCGAATCCTCCGCCGGCACCGATCCGGCGGAAGCCGCGCAGTTTGCCGAGCAGACCGGGGTGGATGCCATGGCGGTCTCGGTCGGCAACGTGCACCTGCAGGAACAAAGCGGTGCCGGGCTGGACGAAGACCGCATTCGCGCCATCGAGGCGGTGACGGAGGTGCCGTTGGTGATCCACGGCGGGTCCGGCGTGCCGCATGCGCAGCGCCTCAAACTGGCGCAGGGTTCGCACATTTGCAAGTTCAACATCGGCACCGAGCTGCGCATGGCCTTCGGCCAGGCGCTGCGCGCCGCGGTGGAGAAGGACTCCGAGCGTTTCGATCGCGTGGCGATCCTGTCGGACACTCATGATCCGGTGGTCGCCGCCACCCGCAAAGTGCTACGCTCGATGAAGGCCGAAACGCCGGGGTGATCACGGCGTTTCGCCACTGCCGTTACAGCCGTGCGAGGTATTCCCGCGCGGCTTTTTCGCCCATGGCGTCAAGCTGCTTCTGCTTGAATGCCGCGCGCTTTTTGCGGCGTGGGTCCATGAAGCCGGCGCCGACCACCTCTTCGCCCTTGTCACAGACCACGTAGCGCGAAATGCGTTGTGCATGCGGCGACAGCTTTTCCCATTGCGCATAGGGCATCGAACGCATGATGCCCTCGCTGCGGAACCACGGCGCATAGTATTCCACGTTCGGCATCGCCCGGACTTCGCGTGACAGGTTGGGCGTGCCGCCGTGCCAGGCGCGGATGTCGCGGAAGATCGCGGTGCCGACGGGGGCGGGGCAGACAGTCGAGAGCTTCATCCACTCAGGTTCATTGGCAAGGCTGGGGATCGGCGCGCGGGAGCGTTGGGTGCCGGGGATCTGGCGGATCGGGCCGTTTTCAAAGGTCAGGTCGCTCATCGGGAAGTTGATCGTCAGCACCGGCACCGGCAGGTCGCGCATGGTGACATTGCCGTAGGGGTCGGGGATCTCCGACCACATGTTGTCGGAATGCAGCCCCTGGTACTCGATGGCGCCGGGCATGGCGATGTCGCCGCCTGCGCCGCCCACCACGTAGTCCGCCGAGCCGAAGATTTCTGTCAGGATTGGCGTGGTCGTGGGGAGGTCGATCAATTCGCACCACTCGTCGACATGCAACATGTGACGCGAGGCCGAGCCGCCGCCAAAGGAATAGCGATGCGGCAAGCCGCCCGCGCCGCCCCCGGCCGAGCAATCACGGTCGTCCTCCATCAATTCCGCCACCGCCTTGTAGGCCGCCGCCTGCATGCGCTGGATCTGGTCGGGGTCCAGCACGTCACGCACCGCGACAAAGCCATCGCGATGGAAAAGCTCTGCCGCGCGTTTTGGGTCGTCGGGCGAGACCAGTTCCAACCCCTTGATGCCGTTGTTGGCGCGCAGGTGTTCGCGCAGGCCGACAACGCCGGGATCGTCATAGGCGCGGGTCCAGCTGGTACAGCCGGGATCGCCGGAGACGAGGTTCATGTGCTCCGGCGTGGTTTCGATCTCGATTTCCGCCACGGCAGAGGACAGCCCGTCGGGATTGTCGTTGTTGGCGATGGTCTTGGGCCGGTTGATAAAGCCGTTGGGCGGCACGTCCGCGTTCCAGCCGGCGTTCTTGAGAATATCCAGGTCTTTCATGTCTCCACCCTGTCCTGTTGGGTCACTTCCTCCATCATGCCTGTGGCGGTGGCGCCGAGCCGGCAGCCTCCACATCTGTCGCATGATCCCTTGCGGCGCGGCGTGTCGGGGGTCTTGCCTTGGGCCTTGGTGTCGTGATGCGCGTCCGGGGTGTCCGCTTGGTCAACCTTGCACATGCCTGTCCTGCCCCTCTGTTTGCGCCGCGTCGGCAGGGTCAGAAGAGCACCGGGGGCGTGTTTCGCTCAACGCAAGAAAAGTTCAGTATGAACAAATTTTCAGGATGGCCCAGAGGCGGGCGATCACATCGCTTCGGCCCGTGCCTGGGCCCGGGCAAGGGCCTGGCTGACGCTTTGGTCGCCGCTGAGCATGGCGTGGATCTCCTGGCCCAGGATAGCCACCATCGCGGAATAGCCGGCTACCGGCGCGCGGGACCAGAGGTTGATCTGGCCGCGGCTGGCCATCCGTTCGACCGTGGCGATCATCGGCGAGAGGCGCTGCACGTCCGGGTCCTGGGCGACGCTGCGCCGGGGGGTGACATAGCCGCCGTGCTGGGCCAGCAGCTTGACCACCTCGGGCGAGGACAGCCATTCGATGGCATTCCAGGCCGTGGCCCGCCGCTTGGGCGCGACGTTGGAGGGGATGCCGAAGGCAAACCCGCCGATCGGGGCCATGTTGGCGCGCGCCTTGTCTTCGCCGTTCAGGCGTCCGGTGGGATGCGGCAGGAAACCCAGTTGACCCAGCGTCGGGACGCCGCTGAGTTGCGTTGCCCGGCTGGCCCATTCATAGGCCATCGCGACCGAGCCCTGGCGCAAGAGCTCTACCTGGCCTTCCCATCCCATGCGAAGCGTGTCGGGGGGCGAGACGTCCAGCAATTGCAGCATGAATTCCGCCGTGGCATGGCCGCGTTCGGTGTCGATCAGCGGTTTGAAACTGCGTCGGGCGGCGTGATCGGTGCGGTAACCTTCGATGGAGCGGTCGAGATCGACCACAGGTTGGCCGAAATCGGCGAGAAACTGGATGAAGGCCTGGCCCACCGGCACCCCGGCGGCGGCGGTCCAGGATACGCCGTAACGCCCTTTTGCCGGGTCATGCAGCGCGCGCGCGATGGCCAGAACCTCGTCGGTGGTGACGGGGGGCGTGGCCGGGAGGCCCGCCAGCAAATCCTTGCGGTAAAACAGCAATTGCGGGTTGATCAGGATCGGAATCGCATAGTGCCGCCCTTCCACCCGTGTCCCGCGCCAGGCCGCAGCGATGAAATCGGCACTGTTGACGACGCTTTCGGTCGCCACGTCGTCAAGCGAGGTCAGGACACCCAGCTGCGCAAACTCGGCGATCATCGGCAGGTCCACGGCGATCACATCGTATTTTGACACCTCCCGCTCGGCATTGGCGAGGATCTCGTCGCGCAGCCCGTCGATCGAGCTTTCGTGGAAACGCACCCGCCCGCCCATGAGGTAGGTCAGTTCGCGCCGCAGCGATCGGGCGATGTAATAGGCCGGGTCGTCAAGCACGAGGATGTCCAGACCGGCGCCGAACCCCAGCTTCGGCGCGGCAATCGACGGTGTGCCGATCACCTCGGCACCCTGCGGTTCGCGGGCCACGCGTTTCGAGCCGGGCTTGCCCAATGTGCTGGCGGCAATGGCGGCCTGGGTCGAGGTCAGGAGCGAGGTCATCTTGGCAATCAGGAGCGGGCTGGGATGGACCGAAAAAGACCGCCCGGTCCGGGTGCGGGGCCGGTAATCCAGCAGTCCCTTCTGTTGCATCTCGGTCACGCGCCGGGTGGCGGTGGTATAGGCCAGCCCGCTGGCCTGGGCGAGGCTGGTCGGCGTCGTGACCTGTCCGGTCAGGTGCCGCCGCATGAGGAACAGCGACATGTCGGTCAGCGGCTCGCCCGCCGGTTCCTCGATCCAGAGATGGCGCAGGTCGCGCATCCGTTCGAGCAATTCGATCATGGCCAACATCTGATCCCGGGTCATGGTCGGTCTCCGTCTGGATGCAATCGCAAGAATACCCAATATGAACAAATTACCGATGGCAAGCCCAGCCGTTCCACGATCACAGTGCCCCCAGACACAATGATAGGGGGAGGGGCTTCACATGGCGGAGTTTGAAGGGAAATATGCGGTTGTGACCGGCGGCACCCAGGGGCTTGGGGCGGCGATTACCACCCTGTTGGCCGAGCGTGGCGCAGTGGGCATCGTGACCTGCGGGCGCAATACGGACAAGGGGGGAAAGGTGGCCGCGCGGATCACCGAGACCACCGGCTGTCCGGTGCATTTCGTCCAGGCCGACCTGGCCGATGTGGACGCCTGTCGCGAGGTGATCGCCACCGCGGACCGGCACTTTGGCGCGGTCGACATCCTGGTCAATGCGGCGGCGATCACCGACCGGGGCAATATCCTGGACACCACGCCCGAGCTTTACGACGCCATGATGGCGATCAACCTGCGCGCACCGTTTTTCCTGATGCAGGATGCGGCCAAAATCATGCGGCGGCAGGGGCAGGGCGGGGCGATCATCAACATCGCGTCGATGTCGTCGCTGGCAGGCCAGCCCTTCATCGCGGCCTATTGCGCCTCCAAAGGCGGTCTTGCGACGCTGACCAAGAACACCGCCTATGGGCTGATGCGTGATCGGATCCGGGTGAACGGGCTGAACATCGGCTGGATGGCGTCGGACGGCGAGGACCGCATGCAGAAATCCTATCACGGGGCTGAAGATGGCTGGTTGAAAGAGGCCGCCGCTGCGCAGCCCTTTGGCCGGCTGATCGCCCCCGAGGAAGTGGCGCGGGCGGTGGCCTTCCTGGCCGGGCCGGAATCGGGGTTGATGACCGGATCGATGGTCAATTTCGACCAGTCGATCTGGGGCGCCTATGACGCGCCGCCGACCCCGGACACGGCCCTGTAAGCCGCGCCATGTGGGTGTCAGTCGACGGGCAGGCCCGAAGGCACCGTACCCGGCACGCCAAGGCGCCCGTTCAGGGATTGCCTGTCCTCAAGGCTTTCCAGAAAGGCCAGAAGCGCGTCAACCTGCGGGTCGCTCAACCGCACCGGGGCTGTCGTCACGGCGGCGGCAATCGCTGCGCGTTCTTCGGGCGTGTCCATCACCACCCAGTCGCCGTTGAAATGGTCGGCGGCGGGAAGGGTGATACGGTCGTCAAAATCCACCAGCCCGGCGGCGGGATCGGCGTGAAAGCGCAGGAAGTCGCGCAGGTCATCATGCGCCCCGGCATGGCCCCAGGGGCCGGTCTCGGTCACGTTGCGCAGCATCGGGGTGCGAAAGGCATAGGCGTCCTCGGCTCGCCCGGTGACGCGGATACGCCCGGTGTCGCGCTGGTGGGTTTCGAATCGTGCGGCCTTGCCCGGCCCCAGTTGCGGCTCGCCCATCGCATGAAAGTCTTGGTCGCTCAGCAGTGGCCCGCTGTGGCAGGTGGCGCAGCCCGCCGCGCCGTAGAACAGGTCCAGCCCCTCGGCGGCAGCTCCGGTCAAGGCCGCCTCGCCGCGCAGGTGGCGGTCAAAGGCGCTGTCATCGGCGCGCCATTCAAAGGCGACAAAGGCGGCGATGGCGTTGGAGATATCGGTAAAGGCGATGCTGCGGCCCCCGGCGATGTCGGGATAGACCTCGGCAAACATCCGGGCATAGGCGGGGATCGATTCGATTCGCTGCGAGATCAGGTCCCAGGCTCCTGCCTCGCCGGTGATGAAGCCCTGGCGCACGGCCCGGGCGATGTCGTTCTCGGCGTAATGTCCGGCCATTTCATCGGGCGACAGGACGGGAAACATGGTCTGGGCCGACAGGATCCCGTCAAAGCCCGCGACCATGTCGTCCTCCAACGGTGTGCGCAGTCCGGAGGGGCGGGTGTCGTCCTGCTCGATCCGGCCATCGGCAAAGAGCGTGTGGATCGACCGATGCCCGAGGTTGAAGAGCGGCGGCGCATTGCGCGGAATGCGCTGTTCCGGCGGGTTTTCCGGGTCGATCCGGCGCTCGGGGCCCAGCCCAAGCCCACCATCGCCGATCCCCAGCGCCACGCCGTCGCCGGTGGCCAGCGTCGGGTGATGGCAAGTGGCGCAGGAAACCGTGCGACTGCCCGACAGGATCGGATCGTAGAACAGAAGCTGGCCCAATCGCAGTTCCGCCTGGGGTGCGGTGTCGAAATCCGCCGGGTCAAGCGGCGGTGGCAGATCGCCCGCCCGGTCACTGGCGAGCGCGGCGGCCGGCAGGATGGCGGCAAGAATCAGTGCTTTCATGAATGTCTCCTGCGAGGGGCGGGGCAGCGCGGCGCATCGGTTGATTCCATGTTGGTCTGCCCTGCAACTCTTTGCAATATTTCACGCGGATTCGCGGTTGGATCCGCATTTCTCGCCGGGCATGAGCCCCAGGCCCGGCCCCCGATTTTCACCCTCAGAACCCACACGGAGCCCAAAGAATGCTGAACATCGCCTTGATCGGATGTGGCCGGATCGGCCGCATGCATGCCGAGATCGTCGCGGCCCATGCACGCAGCCGCCTGCACAGCCTGCATGACGTCAACGCCGAAGCCGCCGACGCTCTGGCCGAGGCCACCGGCGCGGCCCGCGCGGACTCGCCCGAGGCGATCTTTGCCGACCCGGAGGTCGACGCGGTCATCGTGGCTTCCGTCACCGCGACCCATGCCGATTACATCGAAGCCGCGGTGGCGGCAGGCAAGCCGGTGCTGTGTGAAAAGCCAATCGATCTGGACATTGCCCGGGTCCGCGCCTGCGAGGCGGCGATTGCGGGCAGCGACGTGCCGGTGCAAATCGGTTTCAACCGCCGTTTCGATCCCGGCCACAGCGCGCTGCGCGACGCGGTGAAGGCGGGCGAGATCGGCAAGTTGGTGCAGTTGATCGTCACCTCGCGTGATCCCTTTCCGCCGGGGCAGGAGTACCTTGTCGGCGCGGGCGGCATGATTCGCGACATGACGATCCACGACTTCGACCTGGCGCGATTCATGCTGGGCGAGGATGAGCCGGTCGAAGTCTGGGCCACCGGCGCGCCGCTGATCGACCCAAAGCTGAGCGACATCAACGAGATCGACTGCGCGATGATCGTGATGAAGACGGCGGCGGGACGGCAGGTGCTTTTGAACAACGCGCGGCAGGCGCCGTATGGCTATGATCAGCGGGTCGAGGCCGTTGGCAGCGACGGCATGCTGCAAAGTGCCAATCGCACGGCGCATGGGCTGTTGCGGTTCGGGGCCACGGGGACGGCTGTGCAAACGCCTTACCTCGATTTCTTCATCGAACGCTACCGCGAGGCCTTTGTCCGGCAGCTTGACGGATTTCTTGACCTGGTGGCCGGCCAGGCCCCGGATGTGCCGCGCTTTGATGATGGGTTGAAGGCGCTGGTCCTGGCGGAAGCGGCCTATCGTGCGCTGGCCAGCGGCAAGAGCGAGCAGGTGTCCTGACACGCTGTTGCACAAAAGAAAATTGGCGCTTCGACTTGCATCGAAGCGCCAACCGTCATTCCACCAGCGGGAGGGTTACTGGCAGATGGCGGGGGCGTTCTCTTCGACACCGGCACAGATCCGGTCAACCGTGGCCCAGCCGACGTCGACTGTCCGTTCCAGGTTGGTGGCGTCGATGCGCTCGACCGGCAACAGGATCGCATCCAGTTCGATACCCTGCGGACCCTTGTCGAACTTGCCTGCGCCTTCGACGTCCTTGCCTTCGGCCAGTTGCAGTGCGACTTCCGCGGCCTTTGCGCCCAGGTCATAGGCGTTTTTCCAGATGGTGAAGGTCTGCTGGCCGCGGGCAATGCGGTTCAGCGCGCCGGGCGCGCCATCCTGGCCCGAGAGCGGCACTTCCAGGCCCTGTTCGCTCAGCGCTTCGGCGACACCGCTGGCCATGCCGTCGTTCATCACCATGACCGCGTCGACATTGTTGTCGTTGGCGGTCAGGATCTGCTCGATGGTGTCCTTGGCGGTTTCGGGGCGCCAGCCGTCGATGAATTGCTCGCCCACGACGGTGATCTCGCCCGCGTCGTATTTCGGCTGCATGACTTCCTGGTAGGCGCCGAACATCTGGTGGGTGTTCGGATCGCCGTCGTCGCCCTTGATGATGGCGTAATTGCCTTTGGGCGCGACTTCGAGCATGCCATTGGCCAGTTCCTGGCCCACCGAGCGTGCGTCGAACGAGACATAGAAGGTGCCGGGCACCTCGATCAATTGGTCGTAGGCAATGACCGGAACGCCTTCTTCCAGCGCGCGGTTGATCACCGGACCCACCGCGTCGGCCACGCCGGACATGACAATCAGCACGTCGGCGCCGCGGGTAATCAGGTTCTCGATGTCGGCCACGGATTTCTCGGGCGAGAAGTTGGCATCGGCAGAGATGTATTCCGCCCCGGCTTCCTCCAGCACCGACTTGATGCCTGCCTCGTCGATGACCCAGCGTTCGTCGGCGAACTTGAACCAGCTGACGCCGACGGTGATGCCCTCTTGTGCACTGACGCTGCCGGCGAGCATGGCAAGCGCGGTCGCCGCGCCGGTCATCACCGCTGCAAAATTCGGTTTCTTCATGGTGTCCTCCCAGATCTCGTTTGGTGCCGTTGATTGGCACATCGCGAGGTTGACATGAAATGCAACCGGTTGCAATAGTCGGCGAGCGCAGACCAATCAAACGCGCAAGTCAGGATACCAAGGGGGGAGTGGTCGATGGACCAGATCGCAACGAAACCGGACGATTCGCTGGGCAGCCGGCTGAAGGCGGCGGCCGCGTCATCGCAGATGGATACGCGGCTACTGGCCATGATCGGTGCGGTGGCCGCCATCTGGATTTTCTTTCAGATCGCCAGCGGCGGGATTTTCCTGTCGCCGCGCAACATCTACAACCTGTCGGTCCAGACCAGCGTGACCGCGATCCTTGCGACCGGGATGGTGCTGATCATCGTGTCGCGCAACATCGACCTGTCGGTTGGCTCGCTGCTGGCTTTCCTCGGCATCCTCGGCGGCTTTGTCCAGACCGAGCTTTTGCCGCTGGAAGGCGCGCACAGCTGGTGGCTGTCGATGCTGGTGATGATCGTCGTCGGCTGCATCGCGGGCGGCGCGCAGGGCTGGCTGATCGCCCGCTTCGCCATCCCGGCCTTCGTGGTGACGCTGGGCGGGCTCATGTTCTGGCGCGGGGCAGGCTGGCTGTTTACCAAGGGCCGCACGGTCACGCCGCTGGATTCGACCTACAGCATCGTCGGCGGTGGTTCGATCGGCGAAACCTGGAGCTGGATTGTCGGGTTGATCGGCTTTGCGGCCATCACTTTCATGACAATCTGGAATCGCCGCCGTCGCAAGGCGCTTGATTTCGGGGTCAAGCCGATGGCCTTCGACGTTGCCATCATCGTTGCGGCGGGCCTTCTGATCGGGTCCTTCGTGTTGATGATGAATTCCTACAACTTCCCCCGTTCCGAGGACGGACGCGGCATCCCGGTGCCGGTGCTGATCCTGATCGTGGTGGCTTGCGTCATGATCTACGTCGCCAACATGACCCGCTTCGGCCGCTACATCTACGGTTACGGCGGCAACCCCGAGGCGGCGCAACTGGCCGGGGTGAACACCCGCGCCGTGGTGATCGCCAGCTTTGCGCTGATCGGCGGGTTGACCGCGCTCGGGGCGATGATCTCGACCGCGCGGCTGAACGCGGCACCGCTCAGCATCGGTCAGTTGCTTGAGCTTCAGGTGATCGCCGCGGCGGTGATCGGCGGCACCTCGCTTGCGGGCGGCGTTGGCACCATCGTCGGCGCGCTGATCGGCGCGGTGCTGATGCAGAGCCTGCAGAACGGCATGGTCCTTCTGGGGGTGCAGAGCGCGCCGCAACAGATGATCATGGCGGGCGTGCTGATCTTCGCCGTCTGGTTCGACGTCATCTATCAGAAACGCCGCGTGTAAGGGGAGGGACGATCATGCAACCGATTGTCGAAATGAAGAACATCTACAAGCGATTTGGCGGGATCCACGCGGTCGAGGACATGAGCCTCGATCTCCACCCCGGCGAGGTTGTCGGCCTGCTGGGCCACAACGGCGCGGGCAAGTCGACCTTCATCAAGATGCTGTCCGGGGCCTACCAGATCGACAGCGGCCAGATCCGCATCGACGGCAAGGATGTCGACATCACCAGCCCATCGGTCGCCAAAGAGCTGGGGATCGAAACGATCTACCAGACGCTGGCGCTGGCCGACAACCTGGACACCGCGGCGAACATCTTCTTTGGCCGCGAGATCCTGACCCGCTTCGGCGCGCTCGACGAACCGGCGATGGAGCATGCGGCGATCAAGGTGATGGGCCGGCTGAACCCGCAGTTCCGCAAGTTCAAGGACCCGGTCATCAACCTCTCGGGCGGTCAGCGCCAGTCGGTGGCCATCGCCCGCGCGCTGCAGTTCAACGCCCGCATCATCATCATGGACGAACCCACCGCCGCGCTGGGTCCGCATGAGACGCAGATGGTGTCTGACCTGATCCGCGCGCTGAAGCGCGAAGGCATCGCGATTGTCATGATCTCTCATGACCTGCACGACGTCTTCGACCTGTCTGATCGGATCGCGGTGATGAAGAACGGTCGCCATGTCTGGACCGGGGCCACGACCGAGACTGACAAGGACGAGGTGTTGCAGATGGTGATCCTCGGGAAACTGCCCGATGGCAGTTACGCGCCCGGGATCGTGTCGACTGAAGATGCATAAGGCGCTTGCCGTCGCAGGGGCGCTGGCGTCTGCGACGGCGGCGCAGGCCACGCCGGCCTTTACCGACCTGAGCGCGACCCTGCCCGTTACCCATGTCTATGACGGCGGTTGGGCGCATTTCGTGGGGGGCGGCGTGGCGGTGTTTGACTGCGACGGCAATGGTTTGCCTGATCTCTTCGCGGCGGGCGGCGCGGCGCCCTCGCATCTGTTCATCAACCGGACCGACGGGGCAGGGGCGCCCTTGCGCTTTGCCGCAGCCGAAGTCCCGGACCTCGATGCCGTGACCGGGGCCTATCCGCTCGATATCGATGGCGACGGGGTGCTCGACCTGTTTGTCCTGCGCGCCGGCCCCAACGCGGTCTTGCGCGGGCTGGGGGAATGCCGGTTCGAGCGGGCAGAGGCGCGCTGGGGCATTGATCCGGGCGATGATTGGTCCACCGCCTTTTCGGCGGCCTGGGGGCCGGGTGAGGCCTGGCCGACCCTGGCGGTGGGCAATTACGTCGATCGGGAGGACCCGGAAGGGCCGTTCGGCACCTGTGACGACAATGCACTCTATCGCCCCGAGGGCCGGCACTATGTGCCGCCCGAGGTGATCCGACCCGGCTATTGCGCCTTGTCCATGCTCTTCACCGATTGGAGCGGGCAGGGGCAGCAGGACCTCTGGGTCAGCAACGACCGGCATTATTATGTCCACGACGGGCAGGAACAGTTGTTCCGTGCCTGGCCCGACCTGTCCGAATATACCGCCGCCGATGGCTGGCAGCCCTACAAGCTCTGGGGCATGGGTATCGCCAGCCGCGACATCACCGGCGACGCGCGGCCCGAGATCGCGGTGACCAGCATGGCCGATCAGAAGCTGTTCCAGCTTCAGGACGGCCCGGGGCCGGGGTTTGCCTCCATCGCCTATGCGCGCGGCACCACGGCGCATGTGCCCTACATGGGCGACGAAGGCCGCCCGAGCACCGGGTGGCACGTGCAGTTCGGCGATGTGGACAACGACGGGCGCGATGACCTGTTCATTGCCAAGGGCAACGTCAACCAGATGCCTTCCATCGCCGTGCGCGATCCTGACAACCTGTTGATGCAAAACGAGGACGGGACCTTTCGGGAAGTGGGCGACAAGGCCGGGATCGGCTCGTTCGCGCGGGGGCGTGGCGGGGCGCTGGTGGACCTGAACCGCGACGGCTTGCTTGACCTCGTGGTGGTCCAGCGGCGGGCGGAGCTGAAGCTTTACCAGAACGTTACCGCAGGGACGGGGCATTGGCTGAAGGTCAGGCTGGCGCAGCCTTCGGGCAATCGCAATGCCGTGGGCGCCCGGATCGAGCTGGAGACCCCGGCAGGTCGGCAGTACCGGGAGGTCACGATCGGTGGTGGCCATGCGGGTGGCCAGCTGGGCTACGAACACTTTGGCCTGGGTGCGGCGGGAGAGGCCCGGCTGCGGGTGCGCTGGTCTGACGGCAGCACCGGGCCCTGGCACCGGTTGGCGGCGGATGGGCATGTCCAGCTGGAAAAGGGCCGGGCACCGCTGCGCGCGGCGGAACGGGCAGACGCAGGCCAACCCGGTTTCAATTGCGGCGACGCGGCCAGATGTCGTAAGAGCCGTCGCTGACACGGGCGCTTGCGCAAAACGACGCAGACGCTCCCCTGCAAAAGGATTAACGGTGCCCCAATCAGACGACACATCCAGACCCCGACGGGCCACCCTGGGCGATGTTGCGCGCCGGGCCAATGTCTCGACCTCGGCGGTGTCGCGGGCCTTCACCCCCGGCGCATCGGTCTCCAAGGCGACGCGGCAGCGCATCATGAAGGCGGCCAAGGAAGTGGGGTTCCAGCCCAACGTCCTGGCCCGCAGCCTGACCACCGGGCGTACCCGGATGATCGCTCTGGTGACAAACGCCTTCGCCAACCCCTTCATCAACTCGGTCATCGACGTCTTTACTGACGAGTTGCAGGACCGGCAGCTTGTGCCGGTGATCCTCAACCTGAAGGGCGATTTCGACTGGAACCACGCGGTCAACCTGATCCTGCAATACCAGGTCGACGGGGTGATCGTGGCCTCATCGACCGTCGATACCGCCTTTCTTGAGATGGTCCACGCGGCCAATGTCCACCTGATCCAGGCTTTCGGGCGGTATACCGGCGACCGGTCGATCGATTCCGTCTTTGTCGACAATACCGGCGGCGGACGGCGGGCGGCGCAGGAATTGCTGGCGCGCGGGTATCGCGCGCCCGGCTTCATCGGCGTCGCGCCCGGGGTGTCGACGTCGCAGGACCGGCTGGCGGGTTTTTCCGAGGGCCTGGCCCAGGCGGGCATCACGCCCCGGGTGATCCGGGCGGCGGGCTATTCCCATGATGCCGGGCTGGCCCGCGTGGTGGACCTGTTCGAAGCCCATCCAGAGCTGGATTCGGTGTTCTGTGCCGACGATCTTCTCGGGCTGGGCGCGCTGGACGGCTTGCGCCACAGGTTGGGGCGGCAGGTGCCCGAGGTAGGCGTGATCGGCTTCAACGACATCCAGGCCGCAGGCTGGCCCAGCCACCCGTTGGCCACCTTCCGCGCCGATGCAAGCCAGGTGGTGCTGAACGCCATCGACCTTCTGACCGACCGGATCGAAAGGGGCCGCACCACCGGCGAGCAACGCATTGTCAGTTGCCAGTTCACCGAACGCGGCTCGATCCGGGAACGGGCCACGGGTTAGCGTCGGCCTGTCGGGCGGCTGGCTAGTTGCTGCCCCCGCCGCCAAAAATGTCACGCAGGACCTGTTCCACCAGGGTGTCGACCACCGGCTTCTGTTCTTGCTGTGGCTGCCGGGCCTGGGGCTGGGGTTCCGGCGCCGGGCGTTTCGGCACTGTCATCGGCAATTCGCGCACCGGCAGTCCTTCGTGGACCCGCACCATCGTCTCCCGCCAGATCTCGGCTGGCAGGCCACCGCCGGTGACCCCGGTCAGGGGCGTGTTGTCGTCATAGCCCATCCAGACGCCGGTCACGTAATCCGCGGTGAAGCCGATGAACCAGGCATCGCGCGCGGCCTGGGTCGTGCCGGTCTTGCCGGCGGCGGGGCGGCCATCGGGCAGGGCGGCGCGGCGGCCCGAGCCTTCGGAAATGACCTTGGACATCATGTAGGTCAGCGAACGCGCGGCGCTTTCCTGGATCACCCGTTCGCCAATGCCGCCAGCGGCGTCCATCGTCGGCGCGTCATCGCCCAGCAGCTTCAGCTCCACCAGCCCGAAAGGCGTGACCGACGAGCCGCCGTTCAGGATGCCGGCATAGGCGCCCACCATCTCGATCAGCGTCGACTCCGAAGCACCAAGCGCCATCGCGGGCGTGTTGTTCAGCGTGGTGTCGATGCCGAAGTCATAGGCGACCTTCTGCACCAGGTCACGGCCCAGTGCCTCCGAGATCTTGACTGCCGGGATGTTCAACGAGTGTTTGAACGCGTCGGTCAGCGTGACCAGGCCCTTGAAGGTCTTGGTGTAATTCTTGGGGCACCATTCGCCCGACCCGGGAATGTTCAGGCAGTAGGGTTCGTCCCGCACCATGTCCAGCGGCGAATATCCCATCTCCATTGCCGTGGCATAGACGAAGGGTTTGAACGACGACCCGGTCTGGCGCTTGGCCTGGGTGGCGCGGTTGAAGACGCCCGACACCTTGGTCCGGCGCCCGCCCACCATGCCGCGCACCGCGCCGTCGGCGGACATCACGACGATGGCGGCCTGGGCCTTCGACCCTTCGCGCACCTTGTTTTCAAAGACGAATTTCATCGCGTCTTCCGCCGCCTTCTGGATGCGCTGATCCATCGTGGTGCGGATGATGACGTCTTCGGTGGTGTTGCGTGTAAAGAACTCTGGTCCCGAGGCCATGACCCAATCGGCGAAATAGCCGCCCGCCTCGGCCTCGGCGGCATCCGACAGTACGGCGGGGTGGTCCTGGGCCTGCTTGGCCTCGGCCGTGGTCAGGTAGCCCTGTTCCTCCATCAATCGGATCACCGTGGCCGCCCGACGCTGCGAGCGTTCCAGGTTGTTGGTCGGCGCATAGCGCGACGGCGCCACCAGCAGACCTGCCAGCATGGCCGCCTCTGCCGGTTCCACCTCGTTTGCGGATTTGCCGAAGTAGCGCTGCGAGGCGGCCTCGAACCCGCGTGAGCCTTCGCCCAGGAAGGCGCGGTTGAGATAGATGGTCAGGATTTCGTCCTTGGAATACTTGACCTCCATCGCGATGGCATAGGTCGCTTCCTTGATCTTGCGCCAGAGCGAACCTTCGCGGCACTCGGCCTCGTAGGCGCGCTCACTTTCCCAGTCGGTTTCGTTGAAGGGGGTGCCAAGGCAGATCAGCTTGGCGGTCTGCTGCGTGATGGTCGAGCCGCCGTGGCCCGACAGCGGCCCGCGCCCTTCGCTGAGGTTGATCTTGATGGCGCTGGCCACGCCGCGCGGGGACACCCCGAAATGGCTGTAGAAACGCTTGTCCTCGGTGGCGACCACGGCGTTGCGCAGGTGCGGCGACACGGTGGTGGCGTCGATCGCGCCGCCGAATTGTTGACCACGCCAGGCAAAGACTTCGCCGTTGTCGTCCAGCAGGGTGACAGAGCCACGGGCGCGCCCGTCAAGCAGGTCCTGCACCTCGGGCAGGGTGGAATGGTAATAGGCCACGCCCGCGCCGATCAGCAGGGCGATCACCGCCGTGACCCGCAGCACCGTCTTCATCACCAGCCCGAAAACCCAGCGCAGCGCCAGCACAAGGTACCCGATTGGCCCGCGACGCACCGGTTTGCGGGGCGCATTGGCGCGCTTTTTCCGGGCGGGCGCTGCTTTCTTGGGCGTCTTGCGCGACGACGACTTGGCCGCGCCGCTTTTGGACGCATAGCGTTTGTCGGCCACAAGACGGGTCTTTCGACCCTTGGAATCACTCATATCACTGACCTGCTCGGCGTTTTGTCTTTTCCGCCAAAGTAACCACTCTGACCCTGAAAGTTTAGGGCGTCGTCCCACCCCCACGGTTAATTTATTGCCTGATTATTGTGCATCAATTTCATGTAGATTAAAAAATGGGCAAATGCCGCGGAAAGCGCCGCTCATTCCGCTGGGAAACCTTCACCAAACAGCCCTGACTTCGTTTTTCTGCGATTGCGAAATCCGCGGACCCAGAGGTTCGCATACCGAAAGGGAAGACAGTGAAACTCATCATTGCAACGATCAAGCCATTCAAGCTTGAAGAGGTGCGCGAGGCGCTGACTGGTATCGGCGTGCGCGGCATGATGGTGACCGAGATCAAGGGCTTCGGCTCGCAGTCCGGGCACACCGAGATCTACCGTGGCGCGGAATACGCCGTGAACTTCGTGCCCAAGATCAAGCTCGAGATCGTGGTCAGCGCGGCGATGGCCGACCAGGTCGTCGAAACCATCACAAAGACCGCCCAGACCGGCAAGATCGGCGACGGCAAGATTTTCGTGCTGGACGTGGCACAGGCCGTGCGCGTGCGCACCGGCGAAACCAACGAAGACGCGATCTGAAGCGTCGCGCCAAAGGGGAAACACCTATGAAAACACTGACGAAACTGGGTCTCGCCGCTGCGGTCATCGCCGCCCCGAGCCTTGGCCTTGCGCAGGAGGCCGCGGAAGCTGCCGCCGACGTCACGCCGCCGAATTCCGAGATCGGCTTCATCTTTACCACCTTCATGTTCCTGGTTGCCGGTTTCCTGGTGTTCTGGATGGCCGCCGGTTTCGCCATGCTGGAAGCGGGCCTTGTCCGCTCCAAGAACGTGACCATGCAGTTGACGAAGAACGTCGCGCTCTTCTCGCTTGCCGCGATCTTCTACTACCTGATCGGCTACAACCTGATGTACCCCGGCGACGGCTGGTCGGTTGAGGGCATGCTGGGCGCCTTTGGCCCGGCCGTGCTGGAAGCCGTGGGTCTCGAAGGCTCCGAGCCCGACCTGACCTATGCCTCCGTCGGTTCCGACTTCTTCTTCCAGCTGATGTTCTGTGCCGCGACCGCGTCGATCGTGTCGGGTGCGCTGGCAGAACGGATCAAGCTGTGGCCCTTCCTGATCTTCACCGTGATCCTGACTTCGATCATCTACCCGATCCAGGCCTCCTGGAAATGGGGCGGTGGTTTCCTGGACGCGATGGGCTTCCTCGATTTCGCCGGCTCGACCGTCGTGCACTCGGTCGGTGGCTGGGCAGCCCTGTCCGGCGCGCTGATCCTCGGCCCGCGTATCGGCAAGTACACCAAGGAAGGCCGCACCGTGCCGATCCCGGGTTCCAACCTGGCGCTCGCAACCCTCGGTACGTTCATCCTGTGGCTCGGCTGGTTCGGCTTCAACGGCGGCTCGCAGCTTTACATGGACACCGCAGGCAACGTGGCTGACATCAGCCGGATCTTCTCGAACACCAACGCGGCAGCGGCCGGTGGCGCAGTTGCAGCCCTGATCCTGACCCAGGTGCTCTACAAGAAGCCGGACCTCACCATGATCCTGAACGGCGCTCTGGCCGGCCTGGTGTCGATCACCGCGGAACCGCTGACCCCGACCCTGGGTGTCGCAACCCTGATCGGTGCCGTCGGTGGCGTGATCGTGGTCTTCGCCGTGCCGTTCCTCGACAAGCTGAAGATCGACGACGTGGTCGGCGCCATCCCGGTGCACCTCTTCGCCGGCATCTGGGGCACCATCGCCGTCGTGATCACCAATGGTGACGCCAACATCGGCACCCAGCTCTACTCGATCCTGGTCGTGGGCATCTTCACCTTCGTCGCCTCCGGCGTGATCTGGTTCATCCTCAAGGCCACCGTGGGCATCCGCGTCGGCGAGGAAGAAGAGATCAACGGTCTCGACATGGCCGAGCTGGGCATGGAAGCCTACCCGGAATTCTCCAAGGGGTAAGGTTCGCCTGACATGAATTGAAGAGGCCCGGGCAGCGATGTCCGGGCCTTTTTGTTGGGGCAGGGGGAAATGGGCCTTGGCAACTCGGGGCAAAGCTGGTTCCTTTCCCGGTAAACGGAGACCTTGCTGGTGCGTACTTTGATGACCGGTGTTGTCCTTGCCCTGTTGGCCGGACACGCCCAAGCCCAGATATCCTATTTCGAAAGCAATCCCTGGGTGGAGTTCGAGGGCTGCGATTTCGGCAGGTTGGTCAACCTCGAAAACGGATATCTCTGGGAATGCAATGAGTTCGGGTATGCCTATCACTATGGTACGATGACCGTCATCGAAGTGCGCGGCAATACCAAGCTCTGCGTGGGTGATCTGGACGCGGCGATCAAAGAGTTTCCGGATGGGGATTGCTACTTCGGCAAGCTCTATTCCAAGTAACATCAGCTGGTATCAGCGTCTTCATTCCCCCCTCGCAGAATCAAATGCGGTCATGCTAGGTCTTGGGTCATGAAGGACGCCCACCCCAATATCCGCGACAGGGACGCCCCTGTCATTCGCCAGCTCGATGAAGCGGCCGTGAACCGCATTGCCGCTGGCGAGGTGGTGGAGCGGCCTGCCTCGGCGGTCAAGGAACTGGTGGAAAACGCGCTGGATGCCGGTGCCACAAGGATCGAGATCGACATCGCGGCCGGTGGCAAGACCCTGATCCGCGTGCGCGACAACGGCTGCGGCATGAGCGCCGAGCAATTGCCCCTGGCGTTGTCGCGGCATGCCACCTCCAAGATCGACGGCTCCGACCTGCTCGACATTCATTCCTTCGGGTTTCGCGGCGAGGCGCTGCCCTCGCTTGGTGCCGTGGGCCGGTTGACCATCACGTCGCGCCCCGCCGGGCAGGACGCCGCCGAGATCCGTGTGGAGGGCGGCGAACAGGCCCCGGTCCGTCCCGCCAGCGGCAACCGTGGCACCACGGTCGAGTTGCGCGATCTGTTCTTTGCCACGCCTGCGCGGCTGAAATTCCTCCGCTCCGACCGGGCCGAGACCCAGGCGATTTCCGACGTCGTCAAGCGCCTCGCCATGGCCGAGCCTTTCGTGGGCTTCACCCTGCGCGACGTGACCGGCGACAAGGAGCGGGTGAGCTTCCGCGCCGATCCGCAATCGGGCGAATTGTTCGACGCGCTGAACGGTCGCCTGGCCCAGATCCTTGGCCGCGAGTTCAGCGAAAACGCCGTACCGCTGGATGCCGAGCGTGACGGGCTTCACCTGACCGGTTTTGCCGCGCTGCCGACCTATTCGCGCGGGTCGGCGGTGGCGCAATACATGTTCGTCAATGGCCGCCCGGTGCGCGACAAGCTGTTTTTCGGTGCGTTGCGCGGGGCCTATGCCGATTTCCTCAGCCGTGAACGGCATCCGGCGGTGGCGCTTTTCGTCGATTGCGATCCGCATTTGGTCGACGTCAACGTGCATCCCGCGAAATCCGAGGTCCGCTTCCGCGATCCGGGCCTGGCGCGCGGGCTGATCGTGTCCGGCCTGCGCCATGCGCTGGCAAATGCGGGTCACCGCGCCTCGACCACCGTGGCGGGCGCGACGCTGGGCGCGATGACGCCCGAGGCGCCGGCATCCCCGCGCGTCTACCAGATGGACCGCGCGGGCCAGACCTGGACCCATCGCGCCCCGGCCGGGCCGACGCGCGCTGCGCGCGAGGCCGCGTTTCAGGCACAAAGCCCCGGTTTCGCCGAGATGGCCGACAGCTACAGCGCCCGGGTCGAACCCGTGGCCGCGCCTGTGGGCGAGGAAAGCCCGCAAGGGCTTGAGGAGCCGTCGGCCGAACCCCCGGTGCACCACCCGCTTGGGGCCGCCCGCGCGCAGGTGCATGAAAACTACATCATCGCCCAGACCGAGACCGGAATCGTCCTTGTCGACCAGCACGCGGCTCACGAACGCCTTGTCTATGAACGTCTCAAGCGGCAGGCGGCGGAAAACGGCATCGCGGCCCAGGCCCTGCTGATCCCCGAGGTTGTGGAGCTTTCCGACACCGATTGTGCCCTGCTGCTGGAGCATGTTCAGGCGTTGCACGATCTCGGCCTGTCCATCGAACCCTTCGGCGGTGGCGCGGTCGCGGTGCGCGAGACCCCGGCAATCCTGGGCGAGGTCAACGCCGAAGCGATGCTGCGCGACATCCTCGACGAGTTGCATGACATGGGCCAGAGCGCCCAGCTGAAAGACCGCATCGACGCCATCCTGTCGCGCGTCGCCTGTCATGGCTCGATCCGCTCGGGCCGCCGGATGCAGGCCGACGAGATGAACGCGCTGTTGCGCGAAATGGAGGCGACGCCGCATTCCGGCCAGTGCAACCACGGGCGGCCCACCTATGTGGAGCTGAAGCTGAGCGATATCGAAAGGCTCTTTGGTCGCACATGATCCGGATCGGTGAGACCACGCTTTCCCTTGATGATCCGCAAACCCTCGCCGTCCTGGCCGGGGGGATCTTGCTTGTCGTGGTCTTCTGGCTGTTGATCGCCAGCACCCGCGCCGCCGGGCGTGCCGCCCGCCTGGTCGAGCCCCTGGCGCATCAAGTCGGCGTGTTGGGATACCGCGTGCAGGCCCTGGGTGACGGGCAGGAGCGGCTCTCGGGCGGTCTTACCCATGTCTCCGAAGCGCAGGCGCAAAGTCAGGTCCGGATGCTGCAGATGATGGAGGAACGCCTCGCTCAGGTGCAGCAACAAATGCACGAGAACCTGCATGGGTCCGCCCGCCGCACGGCGCGAAGCCTGGGCGAATTGCAGGAACGGCTGACCGCCATCGACAAGGCGCAGGACAATATCACCAAGCTCTCTGGCGATGTGCTGTCCTTGCAGGACATCCTGTCGAACAAGCAGACGCGTGGCGCTTTTGGCGAAATCCAGCTCAACGACATCGTCACCAAGGCGTTGCCCTCGGACAGCTACACGCTGCAGGCGACGCTGTCGAATGGTCGGCGGGTCGATTGCCTGATCCACCTGCCCAACCCGCCCGGTCCGATCGCCATCGACAGCAAGTTCCCGCTGGAAGCCTACGAGGCCCTGCGCCGCGCCGACAGCCCCGAGCGCCTGCAACGTGCGGCGCAGCAGTTGCGCCAATCGCTGCGCAAGCACATCAAGGACATCGCCGAGCGCTATGTCCTCGACGGTGAAACCGCCGATGGCGCGTTGATGTTCCTGCCGTCAGAGGCGGTCTATGCCGAGTTGCACGCCAACTTCCCCGAGGTGGTGCGCGAAGGTTTCAACGCCCGGGTCTGGATCGTGTCGCCGACCACCTGCATGGCCACGCTCAACACCATGCGCGCGATTTTGAAGGACGCGCGCATGCGCGAGCAGGCCGGGGCGATCCGCAAGGAGTTGAGCCTGCTCTTTGCCGATGTCGAGCGGTTGGGAACGCGGGTCGAGAACCTTGATCGCCATTTCGGCCAGGCCGCCAAGGACATTGCGGACATCAAGATCAGCGCCGACAAGGCCGGACGCCGGGCGCGGAGGCTGGATAATTTCGATTTCGAGGAACTGGCGCCTGAAAACGGCGAGACAGTGGTGCCGCTTTCGCAACCCTGACGTTTGCCGGGTCGCGCCCCGGACATGCTCCGGGGCCTCTACGTGGCTGGCCATGAGGTCCCGGAACAGGTCCGGGACGCGGGCGCGCGGTCACATGACCGGTCAAATACCCAGAAACGGCTGTGCCAGGCGCGGCAACCACCCGCGGAACTTCAGCGGCGCGTCGGTCACTGCCAGGCAGATGCAATCCTCGCCAATATCCGCCACCGGGGTGTGCTGGTCCACTTCGGTCGCGACCTCGATGTCGCCTGGGCCGAAGCGGGCATCTTCGTCGAAAAACGCGCCGCGCAAGACCAGCGTCATCTCAATCCCGTTATGCCCGTGGTCCGGCATTGCCGCGCCTGCGGGAATGAACAACAGCCGCGCCGTCGCCTCGTCCGAGGTGTCGAGCACCGCCTGTTTCACGCCCATCCCGACCGAGCGCCAGGCGACCTGGGACAGCGAGCCACCGATGTAATCGGCCAGCGGGCGGGGCACGTCGGCGGGCGGCGGCGGCGCCACGGGGGGGGTGTTCTCGGCTGCACGGATCAATGCCAGGGTCGAGGCGAGCGCCTCCGGGCTCACGACCACCGTCTCGGTTTCGGCCAGCAGCGCGCCGCCCACTGCATCATAGCTTTCCACCGCGGCGCGACAGGCGTCGCACATCGATACATGGGTGGCGATCACCAGGTTGAAGGCCTCGGGCAGGGTGCCGGCGGAATAGGCCATCAGCAAGGCGTCGGTCAGGTGGTGCTTGATCTGGTCGCTCATTGTCTTCGCCTCATCGTGTGGCGCAATCGGTCAAGCGCCAGTCTGATCCGGGATTTGATCGTGCCAAGCGGCAGACCCGTGGCTTCGGCGATTTCGCTGTGCGACATGTCGCTGAAATAGGCTTTCTCGATCAAATCCCGTTGTTTCGCGGGCAGCTCGGCCAGGGCTTCGCCAAGCTGCTCGGTCTCCTGCTGAAGCGCCACGACGTCGGCCTGGTCCGGCTCGGCCTCGGGGCCCCAGGCAAGGTCTTCCGGCTCGGGCCGCCTCTGGCGGCGCAGCACGTCGATCTTCTTGTTCCGGGCTACGGTGAACACCCATGTCGACACGCTGGCGCGGGCGGGATCGAAGAGATGCGCCTTCTGCCAGAGCGTGGCCATCACCTCTTGCGTGCATTCCTCGGCCATTGCGGCATCGCCGCCCGAGCGCATCAGGAAGGATTTCACCCGCGGCGCAAAATGGGCAAAGAGCGCGGCAAAGGCGGCTTCGTCCTTGTGGTCGCGGATGCGGGTGACATGGGACACCCAATCGTCTGTCTGCGTTGCGCGGGTCATCGGCTTTCGGCGGCTGTTTTCATTCCCCGGGGCCACGTGACCCCGCGCCGCATAAAAGGCTGTTTTCGGGGGAATGTCACCCGCTTCCGATATGTGCAACTCATTCAGCATACCTCTCTTACGCCCCTGATCCGGGATCGGATCATGCCCGGGGACATTTTTTTCATCCATGTGGCGCCGGGCAGCGTAGCAATGGCAGATAAGACACAAACATGATCGGACCTCTTCATGCCGTTTGACCCGACCGTTCCCATCCGCCGCAGGATCGCCGTGATCGGCGGTGGCATCTCCGGCCTCGGGGCTGCGCATTTCCTGGCCGAGGATGCCGAGGTGACGCTGTTCGAGGCGGGCACCAGCCTGGGTGGGCATGCGCGCACGGTTATGGCAGGGGTGTCAGGGGGGCAGCCGGTCGATACCGGGTTCATCGTGTTCAACCAGGCCAATTACCCGCTGCTGACGGCGCTGTTCGACCGGCTTGAGGTGCCGGTGGTGAAAAGCAACATGAGCTTTGCCGCCTCGCTGCGCGGCGGGGCGATGGAATACGGGCTGGAAAACCTGCGCGCGGTGTTCAGCCAACGGCGCAACATGGTCAATCCGAAGTTCCTGGGCATGATCCGCGACATCCTGCGCTTCAACGCCAAAGCGTTGGATGCGGCCGTGGATCGGAACCAGCCCCTCGGCGAATTCCTGCGCCAGCTGGGCACGGGGGATTGGTTCCGCGACTACTACCTGCTGCCGCTTTCCGGCGCGATCTGGTCGACGCCGCCCGAACAGGTCATGCATTTCCCCGCGCAGGCGTTGATCCAGTTTTTCGAGAACCACGCGTTGCTTAACCACACGGGCCAGCACCAATGGTACACCGTGCAGGGTGGGTCCGCGCAATATGTCGCGCGGTTGGAGGCCGATCTGCGCCGCCGTGGTGTGCGCCTGCGGGTGGGCGCACCGGTGCGCTCGGTCCAGCGGTTTGCCGACCGGGTCGAGATCAAGCCCGCAGGCGGCGGCTGGGAGGTCTTTGACGAGGTGATCCTGGCCACGCATTCCGACGACAGCCTGCGTCTGTTGGCCGATCCTTCGCCGCAGGAGGCGGGGGCGTTGGGTGCGGTTCGCTATCAGCCGAACCAGATCACGCTGCATGCGGACGCCAGCGTCATGCCGCGCCGCCGCGCCTGCTGGTCCTCGTGGAACTACACCGAAGGCCCCGCCGCGCGGCAGGGGCAGATCGATCTGACGTACTGGATGAACAAGTTGCAGCCGATCCCGGCCAATGATCCGATGTTCGTCACCCTCAACACCCGCCGCCCGATCCGTGAAAACCTGATCTACGACCAGGTGACCCTGCGCCACCCGGTCTATGACCTTGCCGCACTTCAGGCCCAGCGCGAGGTGGCGCGTTTCAACGGCAAGAACCGGACATGGTTCTGTGGCGCCTGGATGAAGAACGGCTTTCACGAGGATGGCCTGTCCAGCGCCGCCGACGTGGCCCGGGCGATACAGGCGCGCGCCCCCGCCGGAGTGGCGGCGGAATGACAGGGGTCGACCATATCCCCGGCCACACCTGGCATGGGCGCAAGGGCGGGGTGAAGAACGGCTTTCGCTATGGTGTGGACTACGTGCTGCTGGATGCCGAGGCCGGGGGTGTCGGCCCGACGCTCTTTGCCCGCAACCGCGCCGGGCTGGTGTCGTTGCAGGATCGCGATCACGGCGGCCCGCCGAAGCAGGGCCGTGGCGCGCCCTGGGTGCGCGAAGTGCTGGCGCGTCATGATCTGCCTTTTGATGGCCGCATCTTGTTGCTGACCCAGCCGCGCGTCCTGGGGCATGGGTTCAACCCGGTCAGCTTCTGGTTGGTGCACGATGGTCAGCAACGGCTTTGCGCGGTGATTTCCGAGGTGACCAACACCTTCGGCGACCGCCACAGCTATCTCTGTCACAAGCCCGACCTCTCGCCGATCCGCGCCGAAGACCGGCTTGCGGCGCAAAAACGGCTGCATGTCTCGCCGTTTCAGCCGATTTCCGGTGGCTATACCTTCCGTTTCGACATTCGTGACGACCGTATCGGCATCTGGATCGATCTTGATACCGGTGAAGGCGGGCTGATGGCGACACTCACGGGGCCGCGGGCGCCGCTGACGAACCGCGCGATCCTGGGGTTCCTGCTGCGCCGTCCCTTCGGCGCGCGGCGGGTGCTGGGGCTGATCCATTGGCAGGCGCTAAAGCTCTGGTGGAAGGGCGCGCGCTATCGCGACCGCCCGCTGCCGCCGAAAGGAGAGGTGAGCCGATGACGGCGCTGACTGGCCTGATTTGCGGGGGGTTGCTGGCCTTGGCGCTGGCGCTGTTTCTGCGGCACCGGCTGGGGTTCCTGGGTCAGAAGCCAGAGGATTACGCCGGTGGCACACACTTTGACCTGCGCCGTGCATTGAACGGGCCGCTGATCTGCGAAGGCGCGATCTATGGGCCGACCGGGCGCGTGACCTCGCGCTTTGTCGGGCAGTTTCACGTTGCCTGGCAGGGCAATACCGGGGTCATGGATGAGCATTTCACCTATGATGACGGCACCGAGCAGCGCCGCTCCTGGACCTTGACGCTGGGCAATGACGGGCGCATCCGGGCGCGGGCCGATGACCTTGTGGGCGATGGCGCCGGGGTACAGTCGGGCTCGGCTGTGCAATTGAAGTACCGGCTGCGGCTGGCCGAGGCGCAGGGCGGGCATGTGCTCGACACCACCGACTGGATGTACCTGGCGCCGAACGGCACGATCATCAACCGCAGCCAGTTCCGCAAGTTCGGCATCACCGTGGCCGAGTTGATCGCAACCATCAGACCGAGAGAGGCGACATGACGCAATGGGTGGGTAAACGCTATTGGCTGGTGGGGGCCAGCGAAGGCCTGGGTCGGGCGCTGGCCCATCGGATGAGCCGCGCGGGCGTGGAGCTTGTGCTGTCTGCGCGCAGCGGTGATCGGCTGAACGCGCTGGCCGACGAATTGCCGGGGCCCTGCCGGGTCGTGACCTGCGACGTCTCGGATGATGCCGACGTGGCGCGGGCCGCCGCCGAGGCGGGCGAGATCGACGGGCTGGTCTACCTCGCAGGGGTCTACTGGCCGCAACCGGCGCAGGCGTGGCAGGCCGACCAGGTCACTGCCATGTTCGACATCAACCTGACCGGCGCGGCGCGGGTCCTGGGCCAGGTGGTGCCGCAGATGACCGGCCGCGACAGCGGGCACATCGTCCTGACCGGGTCGCTTTCGGGCTTTCGCGGGTTGCCCGGGGCGACCGGCTATGCCGCGTCCAAGGCGGGCGTGATGGCAATGGCCGAGGCGCTGCATGCCGATCTGCGTCGATCCGGTGTGCTGGTGCAATTGGTCAACCCGGGCTTCATCCGCACCCGGCTGACCGACAAGAACGATTTCCGCATGCCCTTTCTGATGGAGCCGGACGAGGCCGCTCAGGTGATCTTCGATCACATGAACACCGACCGCTTCCAGAAAAGCTTTCCCGCGCCGTTTTCCTGGCTTTTCCGGCTGAGCCGGTTCCTGCCAGGGCCGATCTACGACCGACTCTTTGCGTAAGATCAAAGACGGGTGCACCATGGCGTCCGAAAGATGCTTTCAGATGGCATGAGGAGACGCGAGATGTTGGACATATCCGGATACAAGGTGGCACAGGTCATCGTCATGGCGCGGGAGCTGACCCGCGCCGAGGGCGAATTGCGCGGATTTCTCGACCGGCTGACCGAGGAAGAGCTGACCTCGCTGGTGGCCGTGATGTGGATCGGGCGGGGATCGTTCGAGGCAGAAGAGCTGGAAGACGCCATCGCCACCGCGCGCGAAGAAGCGACGACGCCGACCGCCGATTACCTTCTGGGCACGCCGCACCTGTCCGACAACCTTGAGGCCGGGTTGGAGGCGCTGGGCATCTCGGCCTCCGAGACCGAGGAAGACGTGCTGGGGCGATAACGCACGTGGCTCAGCCGGCGGTGCGAAGATCGGCGATCATGGCGTCGATGTCGCCCTGGCGACGGTCGATCAGGGTGCCGATTTCGGTGCGTTCGTTCAAAAGCAGGTTGGTGCCCGAGACAGTCAGGTTGAAGAACAGCGCGCTGCCGCGCTCGGACACCATGAAATTCACCGCAAGCGGCGCCGCGCCGCGCAACTGGGCGCTGCATTGCACCTCGTGGAAGCTCTTGACCTTGCGGACCGAATTGACTTTGATCGTCGCGCCGACAAGATCACCTGCCCTGCGGCCATACTTGCGCGCGGCATAGCCGGTAAAGGCCTCCTGGAAGGCGGCTTTCTGGGCGCTGCTGGCGCGACGCCCGTCGACGCCCATCACGTAGGAGGCAATGGCCGGCACATCGGCATAGCGGGCGAAAATCCCGGCATATTCGGCATCCATCGCCGATTGCGCCCGGCCTGACGCCGCCACGCCCTCGATTTCGGCCAGAACCCGGGTGACCAGCGACGCGGCGTCCCCGGCAGTGAGGGCCAGGGCCGGAGGCGCGGCAAGCCCGGCAGCGGCAAGGCCCGCCAACCCGCCAAGAAACACTCTGCGCTGCATGTCACCTGTCTCCGTAAAACTGTGAATATGGTGTCAATTGACTGTCTGGCAATAGGCGTCGAAATCGGGGGGGCGCTGCGCGTGAATAGGTGGCTTAGTGTGCCGACATGGAGGGCACGACGCAAGCCCCCGCCGCCGCATGCGTCTTTGCAAGGCGGCGCGCGGGCACTGGCAATCTCAACCGGTTGGCAATAAATATCGGTTAGAGAAATTGGCGACGAAGCCCGTGGGCCGCTGGGATGCAGCATGCCGATGTGGCCCTTTGGCGACACCTTCCGCTGTCAATCGCCGGTCAGTTCCGGCGGCGCGACACCGGGTCGGGGCCGCCGGGTCCGGGCAGTTACGGGGATCCGCGGATGGATGCAAGGGAACGTGGTCTGCAGGAGTTGCGCGGCATCCGAAGGGAAAGCCGCGGGCTTTACTGGGCGGTGGGGGTGTTCAGCTTCTTCACCAACCTGCTGATGCTGACCGGTCCGCTGTTCATGCTGCAGGTCTATGACCGGGTGCTGTCGTCGCGGTCCGAGGCGACGCTGGTGGCGCTTTCGGCGCTGGTGGTCTTTCTTTACGCCATGATGGGGCTTCTCGATCTTGTGCGCGGGCGGATCATGGCCCGGGTTGGCGCGCGGTTCCAGGATCGGCTGGACGACCGGGTGTTCAACGCCAGCATTCGCCGTTCGGCCACCACGGCGGATGAGGCCGCGGCCACCGGGTTGCGCGACCTTGAAAGCGTTCAGCGGTTCATCGGCTCGCCGGTCATCATGGCGCTGTTCGATCTGCCCTGGACGCCGCTGTTCCTGATGGGGATTGCGGTCTTCCACCCCTGGCTTGGCCTGCTGGCGGTGGCGGGCGGCGGGCTGCTGGTGGGGGTCGCGCTGGTTTCGCAGCAGATGCAGAAGCAGCCGGTGACCGATTACAACCGTGCCGCCCACCGCGCCGAAACCGTGGCCTCCCGGCTGCGCAACGAATCCGAGATGTTGCAGGCGATGGGCATGCAGAAAGCCGCCCTGTCGCGATGGAAGAGCGCGCGGGTGGCGGCGCTGGACGGCCAGATCAGAAGCTCTGACGTCAGCGGGGGGTTCACCGCCATGACCCGTTCGATCCGGCTTTTGCTGCAATCGGCGATGCTGGCGCTGGGCGCCTATCTTGTGTTGCAGGACAACCTGTCGCCGGGGGCGATGATCGCCGGGTCGATCCTGCTGGGCCGCGCGCTGGCCCCGATCGAGGTGCTGATCGGCCAGTGGAGCCTGGCACAACGGGCGCGCCAGGGCTGGCGTTCGCTTGCCACGCTGCTGGGCCAGGTCCCGCCCGAGGTGCCGCGCATGGCGCTGCCACGGCCCAAGGCCCGGCTGGAGGTGCAACAATTGACCGTGATCCCGCCCGAAGAACGCCAGGCGGCGCTGCGCATGGTCAGCTTCGATGTGACGCCCGGGCAGGCGGTCGGCGTGATCGGCCCTTCGGGCGCGGGGAAATCGACGCTGGCGCGGGCGATCACCGGGCTTTGGCCGGCGGCCTCGGGGCGGATCCGCCTGGATGGCGCGATGCTCGACCAGTACGAGCCTGACAAGCTGGGCCGTTACATCGGCTATCTGCCTCAGAAGGTGGAACTTTTCGATGGCACCATCGCCGAGAACATCGCCCGGCTTGAGCGTGATCCTGACGCCGGGCAGGTGGTGAAAGCGGCGCAGATGGCCGCGGCGCATGAGATGATCCTGAAGCTGCCCGATGGCTATGACACCCAGATCAGCGCACATGGCAACAAGCTGTCGGGGGGCCAGATGCAGCGGATCGGCCTGGCGCGGGCGCTTTACGCCGATCCGGTCTTCCTGGTGCTGGATGAGCCCAATTCCAACCTCGACAACGAAGGGAGCGCCGCGCTGAACGCCGCGATCCGCGCGCTCAAGGACCAGGGCGGTGCGGTCCTTATCATGGCGCATCGACCGGCGGCGATCCAGGAGTGCAACACGCTCCTGGTGCTGGACCAGGGCGCGCGCGTGGCCTTTGGCCCGCGTGACGAGGTGCTGCAGAAAACCGTCAAGAATGCCGCGCAACTCAAGCGGCCCAGCCCCGGGGGCGTGCGATGAAGGCGGCGCGTTTCAATGTACGCGGTCTGCTGATTTTCGGCGCCCTGATGCTGGCCCTGCTGCTGGGGGGCTTCGGCGCCTGGGCGGCGCTGAGCCAGATCGCCGGCGCGGTGATCGCCTCGGGGCAGGTCGAGGTCGAACAGAACCGCCAGGCAATCCAGCACCCCGACGGCGGCGTCGTCTCCGAACTGCTGGTGAGCGAAGGCGATATGGTCGAGGCCGGGCAGGTGCTGATCCGGCTGGACCCGGAGCTTCTGCGCCTGAAATACGTGGTGGCGCAAGACCAACTGCACGAGATCATGGCCCGCCGAGGCAGGCTTGAGGCCGAGCGTGATGGCAGCGCCGCGCCGGAATTTCCCGAGGCCCTGATACGCGCCGCGCATGATATTCCGGAGGTGGCGGAGCTGATCGAAGGCCAGACACGGCTGTTCCGGGCCCGCGCGGAATCAGCCACCCGCGAGACCGAGCAGCTGCGCAACCAGGCCGGGCAGATCCGGGTGCAGATCGAGGGAATCGAAGCCCAACAGGTGGCGCTGAACGACCAGCTGACCCTGATCGAAAAGGAATTGATCGATCTCCAGGGCCTCTTGGATCGCGGGTTGGCCCAGGCCTCACGCGTGCTGGCGCTGCAACGCCAGAAGGCGCAGCTGTCGGGCCAGACCGGCGCCCTGACGGCGCAAAGGGCCCAGGCACAGGCCCGTATTGCCGAGATCGACATTGCCATCCTGTCGGTCGGTTCGCGCCTGCGGGAACAGGCGATCACCGAGCTGCGCGACCTTCAGGTCCGTGAACGCGAGCTGATCGAAGAGGTCCAGTCGATGCAGGAGCAGCTGGGCCGGATGGACATTCGCGCGCCGGTGGCGGGTGTGGTTTACGGCCTTGCGGTGTTTGGTCCGGCGGCGGTGGTCCGGCCCGCCGATCCGCTGATGTTCCTGGTGCCGCGCGACCGCCCCGCCATTGTCGCGGCGCGGGTGTCGCCAATCAATATCGACGAGCTGCACGTCGGCCAGGAGGTGCTGCTGCGCCTGACGTCGCTCAGCCAGCGGGAAACGCCCGAGATTTTCGGCGAAGTCACCAAGATTTCGGCGGATGCCTTTGTCGATGAGGTCAGTCGCCAATCCTATTACCGCGCTGAAATCATTCTGAAACCCGGCGAAGTGCTGAAACTTCCCGAAGGCAGCGCGCTGATCCCCGGCATGCCGGTCGAGGCCTTCATCCGCACCGAGAATCGCTCACCCCTGGGCTACCTGATGAAGCCGCTGGCGGATTATTTTGCCCGCGCTTTTCGCGAAAGCTGAGCCTGCGCTCTCCTCGATGAAACCGGCCCGCGCGGGCGGTGCCGGAAACGCTTGTTCCCCCGGGGTCAAGGCGCTAGCGTCGCCGCAAATTCAGGAGATGCGCGATGACCAATCCGATCGAAACCCGTCTGCAAGAACTTGGCCTGAGCCTGCCAGACGCCCCGGCGCCCGCGGCCAACTACGTGCCGTTTGTCCTCTCGGGCAGCACGCTTTACGTCTCGGGGCAGATCTCCTCCGACGCGGGCGGGCTTGTCACCGGCAAGCTGGGCGCTGACATGGATGTGGCGGCCGGCGCCGCGGCGGCGAAATCCTGTGCGCTGAGCCTTCTGGCGCAAGTTCGGGCCGCCTGTGACGGTGACTTGTCGCGGTTGAAACGGGTGGTGAAGCTGACCGGTTTCGTCAACTCCACGCCGGATTTCACCGACCAGCCCAAGGTCATCAACGGCGCGTCTGACACGATGGTCGAGATCCTCGGCGATGCGGGGCGCCATGCGCGTTCGGCCGTGTCGGCGGCGGCGCTGCCGCTGGGGGTTGCGGTGGAAATCGAAGGCATCTTCGAAATCGCATGACCCTTCCTTCGGCCTTTCTGGACCGCGCCATCGCGCATCGCGCCTTGCATGACATCCGCGACGGTCGCCCGGAGAATTCGCTGGCGGCGATCCGGGCCGCCATTGCCGGTGGCTACGGGATCGAGATCGACCTGCAGCCTTCGGCGGACGGGCGGGCAATGGTCTTTCACGATGACACACTGGACCGGTTGACCGGGGCCACCGGGCGCGTCGCGGATCAGGCCGCTGCAACCTTGGGCGAGATCCCGTTGACCGGCAGCTCCGAAGGCATTCCGACGCTGGACGCGGTGCTGGCGCTGGTCGGGGGGCAGGTGCCGCTGCTGATCGAGATCAAGGACCAGGACGGCCAGATGGGGCCAGGCGTCGGCGCGCTGGAAGCGGCCACCGCTGCGGCGCTGGCGGGCTATGAGGGGCCGGTGGCGCTGATGTCCTTCAACCCGCATGCGGTGGCGGAATTGGCGCGGCTGATGCCGGGGCTTCCACGCGGGTTGACCACCTGTGGCTTTGCGGCCGCACATTGGCCGGAACTCACCGAGGAAACCCGCGCCCGGCTGCGCCTGATCCCCGACATCGACCGCGTCGGCGCCAGTTTCATCAGCCACCACGCCCACGACCTTGGCGCCCCCCGGGTGGCCGAGGTGAAGCAGGCGGGGCTGCCTGTGCTCAGCTGGACCATCCGTACGCCTGCAGAGGAGGCAGCGGCGCGCCAGGTGGCCGATAATGTGACATTCGAATGCTATTTGCCTTGAACCCTGCCAAGGCCGGACCAAGTCTGAGGCCGAGGGGCGGGAAAGATGCGTGAAACCCAGATAGAGATCCGAACCCATGACCGGATTGCCGAGATCGGGCAGGCGGTCTGGGATGCCTGCGCCTGTCCGGAAGCCGCCGACGGCGGGCGCCCGCACGATCCGTTCACCACCTTCCGCTTTCTCGTGGCGCTGGAAGACAGCGGTTCGGTCGGTCCCGGCACCGGTTGGCAGCCGACCTACCTGACCGCGCGGCTGGAGGGTGAGGTCATTGCCTGCACGCCGCTTTATGCCAAGAGCCATAGCCAGGGCGAGTACATTTTCGATCACAACTGGGCGCATGCCTATGAGAACGCGGGCGGCGCGTACTACCCCAAGCTCCAGGTCGCGGTGCCCTTTACGCCGGCCACGGGGCGGCGGTTTTTGTGCCGTCCAGGGTTTGAAGAGATCGGGCTGTCGGCCCTGGTCCAGGGCGCAATCCGGCTGGCGGTGAACAACGACCTGTCGTCACTGCATGTGACCTTTTGCACCGACGCCGAGGCGGAAGCGGGCGAGAAGGTCGGGCTGATGCGCCGGCAGAGCCAGCAATTCCATTGGGAAAACAACGGCTACGCGGATTTCGACGGCTTCCTCGCCGACTTGTCGTCGCGCAAGCGCAAGAACATCCGCAAGGAACGCGCCCGGGCGCAGGCGTTTGGCGGCACGATCCGCACCCTGACCGGAGACGAGATCGCGCCCGAGCATTGGGATGCCTTCTGGGTGTTTTACCAGGACACCGGGTCGCGCAAATGGGGCACGCCCTACCTGACCCGCGCGTTCTTTGACATTGCGCAAGAGACCCTGCGCGACGACATTGCCCTCGTGCTGGCCGAACGCGATGGGCAGTATGTGGCGGGGGCGCTGAATTTCATCGGGCGCGAGGTGCTCTTTGGCCGCTACTGGGGCTGTATCGAGGATCACCCCTGCCTGCATTTCGAAGCCTGCTATTATCAAGCCATCGATTTTGCCATTCAGCATGGGTTGCAAAGGGTCGAGGCCGGGGCGCAGGGCGAACACAAGCTGGCGCGCGGATATCTGCCGGTGCCGTGCCATTCCCTGCATTGGGTGGCGGACCGGGGTTTTGCAGATGCGATTGCACGCTATCTTGAGGTAGAGCGGGCCGCGATAGACGAGGACATCGAGGTTCTGACAAGCTATGGTCCGTTCCGGCGCGACCAACAGGAGGAACAGCAATGAGCGAGAAATTGTCCGACACCGGACGCAAGACCATGCTGGAGCCTCTGCTTGAGGCTGGCTGGACCCTGGACGAGGATCGCGACGCGATCTGCAAGTCCTTCGAGTTTGAGAATTTCATCGCGGCTTTCGGCTGGATGACCAAGGTCGCGATCTATGCCGAGAAGTGGAACCACCATCCGGAGTGGAGCAACGTCTACAAGACGGTGAACGTGGTGCTGACCACCCATGACCTTGGCGGATTGTCGACGCTGGACGTAAAGCTTGCCCGCAAGATGCAGCAACTGTCGGAGTAGGGCCTCCACGGTGTGGCGGATCGTTCATCGGCGGTAGGGGGCGGGACATGAATGCCCCGCCGCGCCGGTGTCAGCCGCGCACCATGCCGACGATGTCGTAGGTGCGGTCCATGATCGGCTGGGTGATTTCTCGCGCGCGGGCGGCGCCATGGGCCAGGACGCGGTCAATCTCGGTCACGTCGCCCATCAGGCGCGACATTTCGGTCGAGATCGGCGAAAGATGGGCCACGGCCAGATCGGCCAGCATCGGCTTGAATTCCGAGAACTGCTTGCCGCCCACATCCGCCAGCACCTGGTCCACGCTCTGATTGTTCAGCGCGGCATAGATGTTGACGAGGTTGCGGGCCTCGGGCCGCTCTTCCAGCCCTTTCGCCTCGGACGGCAGCGCCTCGGGGTCGGTCTTGGCCTTGCGGATCTTCTTGGCGATGGTGTCGCCGTCATCGGTCAGGTTGATGCGCGAGGCATCCGAGGGATCCGACTTCGACATCTTCTTGGACCCGTCGCGCAGGGACATGACCCGCGTGGCTGCGCCTTCGATCACCGGTTCCGGGACGGGAAAGAAGTCGACGCCGAAATCGTTGTTGAACTTGATCGCGATGTCGCGCGTCAGTTCCAGGTGCTGCTTCTGGTCTTCGCCCACGGGGACATGCGTCGCGTGGTAGACAAGGATGTCGGCAGCCATCAGCGCGGGATAGGCGAGCAGCCCGAGCGAGGCGTTTTCCTGGTTCTTGCCGGCCTTGTCCTTCCACTGGGTCATGCGCTTCATCCAGCCCATGCGCGCCACGCAGTTGAAGATCCACGCCAGTTCCGCATGTGACGACACTTGCGACTGGTTGAACAGGATCGACCTTTCCGGATCGACGCCGGAGGCGATGAAGCCGGCCGCCAGCTCACGCGTGGCACGGCGCAGGTCGGCGGGGTCCTGCCAGACGGTGATGGCATGCATGTCGACCATGCAGAAGATCGATTGAATACCGCTTTCCTGGCTGTCGGCAAAGCGCTTGAGGGCGCCAAGATAGTTGCCGAGATGCAGGTTGCCCGAAGGCTGAATCCCCGAAAAGACACGCGGGGTAAAGGCAGATGGGGTTTGGACGCCCTCTGACATGAGGTTTCTCCGTCTGGATTTCTGGTCCGTCTGCGCTTACCCATGCCCCCGGGGGCCGTCAAGCCGAGGGCCCGGCCAGATTGCGAGTGACCCGATGTCCGATCCCTTTCACGAGCCGGTGAACCAACCGCCGATCAACCCGCTGCCGCCGGTGGTGGCCGCGCTGTTCCTGGTGATTGCCGGGATCGAATTGACCTTCCAGATGGGGGCGAGGGGGGTCGTCGGCGGGCCGCAGGCGGTGGGCTGGCGGCTGGATGCGATCCAGACCTATGCCTTTTCGGGCGATATTTTCGACTGGATGCTGGCCAATAACATCTGGCCGATCAGCGAGGTGATCCGCTTTGTCAGCTATCCCTTCGTGCAGGGCAGTTTCAGCCATGCGCTGTTTGTCGGGGTCATGCTGCTGGCGCTTGGCAAATGGGTGGGCGAGGTGATGGGCGGCGTGCGAACGCTGGCGCTTTTCCTCGTGGCCTCGGTGCTGGGCGCTTTGGCATACGGGCTGTTGCTGAACGATCCGGTGCCGTTGATCGGCGGATTTCCGGGGGTTTACGGGTTGATCGGCGGGTTCACCTACCTGCTCTGGCGACGGCTGGGTGAAGCGGGTGCGCCACAGGCGCGGGCCTTTGCGCTGATCGGGATGCTCATGGGGATCCGGCTGGTCTTTGCGCTTATGTACGGCGCGGACAGCACGTGGCTGGCGGATTTCGCAGGGTTTGGTGGCGGGTTCGCGCTGTCCATCCTGCTGGCGCCGGGTGGGTGGCAGGCGTTCCTGACGCGGATCCGGCGGGGCTGAAGTCCAGCTTTGACAATGTTTGAACCAGTGCCGGGTGGAAGCCCGGCCTGTGTGCTGGTTGACTGCGGCCTAAAAAACCATAAAACTAGTTTTATGGAATAAATGGGGCAGACGCGATGACCAGAGAAGAAGCAGCGGCGGGGTTTTCCGCAATGGGATCGGAGGCACGGTTGAGTGTCTTGCAAATGTTGATCCGGGCCGGGGAAGGCGGATTGACCGTGTCCGGGTTGCAGGACCGCACGGGCATGGCGCCCTCGACCCTGGCGCATCATCTGAAATTCCTGGCGGGGGCCGACCTGATTGTTCAGACAAAGGACGGGCGCACAGTGATCAACCGCGCGGATTTCGACCGGCTGCGCGGTCTGGCGGATTACATTCTCAGAGAATGCTGTGCCGATGTAGCGAGAAAGGTGGCAAACGATGGTTGATCTGACCCAATCCCCGAAACGCGATCCTTTGCGGCACCTGAAAACGCCCTGGACGCTGGTGGTGGTGATCCCGTTGATCGTTGCGGTGCTCGACCCCGGGCAGGTGGGCGCGGTGGTGGAATTTGCCATCCGCGCGCTTCTGGGCACGCTGCCGTTCATTCTGTTTGCGGTGCTGATGATTGCCTATCTCAAGGCCACCGGCGCCGAGGTGATGATTGCCCGCGCCTTCGAGGGGCGCGAGGTGCCGGCCATCGTGCTGGCCGCTCTGTTTGGTGGCCTGGCGCCGTTTTGTTCCTGCGAGGTGATCCCCTTCATCGCCGGGTTGCTGGCGCTGGGGGCGCCCTTGTCGGCGGTCATGGCCTTCTGGCTGGCGTCACCGCTGATCGATCCGCCGACGCTTCTGATCACCGCTGCGGCGCTGGGCTGGCCCTTCGCCGTGGGCAAGGCCGTGGCAGCGGTGGCACTGGGGCTCTTCGGCGGTTTCGTGGTCAAGGCGCTTGTCGGCGGCGGGGCTTTCACGGATGTGTTGCGTCCGCGCAAATCCTCGGGGTGCTGTGGAAGCGGGCCGAAGCTGAAGCAGGGGCGTCCGCATTGGGCCTTCTGGTCCGAGGCGCCGCGCCGGGCGGTTTTCCGCGAGCAGATGTTGGAGAACCTTGCCTTCCTGCTGAAGTGGCTTGCCTTTGCCTATGTGCTGGAGGCGCTGCTGGTGACCTATGTGCCGGCCGAAGTGATTGCCGGTGTCGTGGGCGGGGAAGGCCCCTTGCCGGTGGTGATCGCGGCGCTGGTGGGGATGCCGGCCTACCTCAACTCCTACGTGGCGCCGCCGCTTCTGGCGGGGTTGACGGAACAGGGGATGTCGGCGGGGGCGGCCATGTCCTTCATGATTGCCGGTGCGGTCAGCTCGGTTCCCGCGATGGCGGCGGTCTGGTCTTTGGTGAAGCCGCGGGTCTTTGCGACCTACCTAGGGCTTGGGGTCAGCGGGGCGGTGATCTCGGGGCTGGTGTTCGGGGCGCTTGTCTGACGTGAGGGGGGCGTTGCCCCCTTGACCCCTCTCGAATGTTTACTCGGCAAGATGAAGCAGGGACGGGTCAGAACATGTCGTCTGGCAGGATCGGGAGAAGGCGCGAAAAGCGGCGGACTTTTTCCAGCGGGTAGGGAAGGGCGAAGCCGGTTCGCTCTTCGGGAGTGAGGGCGGCGTTTTCTTTTGCAGCCTTTGTCCAGGTGGCGGCGCGGGTGATTGCGCCGCCCTTGGCGTGATCGGAGAGCCAGAGACGGGCGAGTGTTTCACGCAGGCCACGGATCGCGGCGGTATCATCGAAGCGGACCGAGGCCTCGGTGTCCCAACGCAGGGAGCGGCCGTTGAGGTTGGCGGAACCGACGATGGCGGTATGATCGTCCACCACCATGACCTTGGAATGTACATAGATCGGCCCGGCGCCGTTGATCGCAGGATCGCCGGGGTCGGCGGCCCGGGGTTGCGCCGGGGCAATGGCAGCGAAGCGGTCGCCGAAGGCCTGGGTCAGCTGCGACAGCGCCCGCACCTGGAGCGCATGGGCGTGGCGGGCATCCCAGCCGTGATCGCCATCAAACAGCACCCGCTCGGCAAAGGGCGGCAGGATCATCACCAGGTCAAGATCGGGGCGTGCGGCGGCCGCAGCCAAGGCGTCGATCACCGGGCGATGGCGCAGGAACTGGGTCTCGATATAGATGCTGTCGCGGGCGGCTTCGATGGCGGCAAGGGTGGCGGATTCGATTTCGCGGATCACCGGGCGCGGCGACAGGCGGCTTGGCCCGGTGCAGGGCTGCGAGGCGGTGCGCAACAGGCGATGTTGCGTTGCGGGTTTTGGTCCCGGCTCTTCTTCTCGGTCAAGGGTCAGCCCCTCGGGCGCGGTGCCGCAATCGAGCGCACTGTTCCAGGTGGCAGCGAAATGCGCGGCGAGATGCGTGCCGAAGGTGCCGTCCACCCGCATCGAGACGTCGTGCCATGTCTCGTCGGCGGGGCGCTCATGATCCTGGGTGTCGAAGCGGCGTTCGTTGATGTCGAGCCCGCCGATCACGCAGGTCGACCGGTCGGCCACGGCGAATTTCTGGTGGATCGTCACCGGGCGCAGGTAGGTCACCCCGCGCAGCGCGGCCTGTTCCACCGGGGTCAGGTCCTGCGGGTCGCGTTGCTTGAGGTCCTGGATGGTGTCGCGCAGCTTGCCGCGCATCACCAGCCGCCAGAACCAGCCCGCCGCATGGCCATGCGGGGCGCACATCACCTGGACATCGCCCTTGACGGTTTCGCGCAATGTCCGCGCCGAGCGCCATGCGACGTGATGCAGGTTGCGGGTGAAATAGGGGTCGAAATCGGCCAGCAGGATACGCAGCCGCACCCCGCGCGCCGCCACATCGGCCAGGAGGTCGGCCCAGGTGTCAAACCCGCGTTCACGCAGCTCGGGCGCGCGCAGCCGCGTTTCGGGGTCGAAGATGCGGAAGGACATCAAAAGCTCGTCCTGCGCGCCTGCGGCCAGTCGCTCCACCGCCGGGAAACCCTCTTCGGCGGTGATCAGGGGGGTCAGCCCGCTCATGCCTTGCGCCGGCGCAGGGCGCCGCCCAGGTCACGCATGGTGAAAGCGCCGAACAACTGGCCAAAGACCAGGTATCCGGCGGCCCCGGCCAGGATCAGGGCGGCCAGCGCCGGATAGCGGATGTAATCCATCACCAGGACCTCACCGAACACCGCATTCAGCCCCCAGACCAGCATGCCCATTGCCAGCGAAGCGGCAAGGATGCGCCAGATACGGGCGTGGAAGCGGGCGTCGTATTTCACCGTGTCGCCGAACTTGCGGCTTCCCAGGGTCAGCATCGCGACCATCGCCCAGCCTGACAGGGAGGTGGCCACCGCAGGCGCCAGCCAGCCGATGACCGGCGACAGACCGATGGCGATCGCGGCGTTGAGGATCATGCTCCAGACCGCGTAGCGGAAGGGGCTTTTGGTGTCTTCACGGGCAAAGAACAGCGGTTGCAGCAGCTTTTGCAGGATGAAGGCGGGCAGGCCCATGCCATAGATCGCCACCGCCACCGCGATGGCCGCGGCATCGTCAGCCCCGGTTGCGCCGCGTTCAAACAGCACCGAAACCAGCGGCAGCGGGATCACCACCAGCGCCACGGCACAGGGCAGCGAAAGGATGAAGGCAAATTCCCCGGCCCGGGAAAAGGCATTGCGCGCGCCTTCGTCATCGCGGGCCTTCAACCGGCGGGACAGGTCGGGCAAGAGCACGATCCCCGCCGCAATCCCCACCACGCCCAGCGGCAGCTGGTACAGCCGGTCGGCAGCATAGAGCCAGCCCACGGCCTTTTCGAAATGCGAGGCGACCTGCTGCCCCACCAAGAGGTTGATCTGCATCACTCCGCCCGCCAGGGCCGCCGGAAGTGCCACCACGGCCAGGTGCTTCATGTCCGGGGTCAAACGCGGCCTGCGCCAGCTCAGCCGGAACCCGGCCCGGCGCACAGCAACCCAAAGCAACGCCAGTTGTGCAATGCCGGAAAAGGGCACCGTCCAGATCAGCACCGTCGCCACCGGCCCGCCAACCAGCGCGGCGATGCCCATCGTGGTGATGACAAAGATGTTGAGCAGCACCGGCGCGGCGGCGGCGGCGGCGAAATGCCCCGCCGCGTTCAACATGCCCGACAGCAGTGCCGCCAGCGAGATGAACAGGATATAGGGAAAGACGATCCGCCCGAAGTCCACCGTCAGGTCGAACCGCTCAGAGCCGTAGAAACCCTCGGCCGTGGCCCAGACCAGTGCCGGCATGAACACCAGCGCCATCCCGGTCAGGCAAGTGACGACGAAGGCCAGCCCGCTGAGCGCCTCCGAGGCAAATCCCTCGGGGTCTTGCGCGGCCTCCAGCCGTTTTGAATACATCGGCACGAAAGCGGCATTGAAGGCGCCTTCGGCAAAGAAGCGGCGGAACATGTTGGGCAGGCGGAAGGCGGCGACAAAGGCGTCCATCACCGGCCCCGGACCGATCAGCCCGAGGATCATGACCTCGCGTGCGACGCCGAAGACGCGGCTGAGCAGGGTCCAGAGACCGACCGTGAACATGCCGGAGATCAGGCGGATCGGTTTCATTGCAATGCCTCGGATAATTCTGGCACCGGCTTATCGGATTGGCCGGCAGGGAGAAAGGGGCCGCGTGCGTCCTGGTGGCAGGTTCATGCTGCCAGGTCCGACGCTCAAAGCCAATTGCACCCGAAAAATCAGCGGTGCTAGATAGCACTCATGGATCAAGCGGAGTCTCAGGCGTCCTTCGGGCCGGTCATCTTTATCGGGCTGACGGCCTATGTGCTGGTCACGAGTTCTCCAGCCGATCCGGAGTATGCGAATCCCGCCGACATGATGGAGCTTGACCAGATCACCCGCGCCTCGGTCCTGCAGCTGGCTATTGCCCCCGCGGTCGACTATCCGCCGCCCGAGACACCGGCACTGGCGCCGCGGGTGATTGCGATGTCGGACCTGGCGCCTGCGGCCTTGGCCGATGCATTGGCGCAGGCGGTTCCAATGGCTCCGGTGCCGGTGATCGAAACTGCGGTGGCCGTCTTGCCGGGGCCGCCGGGCGCAGCCGTGTCGCCGGTGTTCGACCTGCAAGGTCAGGCGTTGCCCAACCGCGAAGGGCCGGCGCCGGTTCCGCCGACGGGGGCCGAGGCGGTGTTTGCGGGCCCACCGCCGGCGCGTTTCCACGTTGATGGCGGCTTCGAAGCCGCGGCCCTGCACGACCCGGCGGGGCAGGAGGTCTTGCCACGCTTCGGATCGCCATTCGTTGGGCCGGTGCGGAAACCGGCGCCGGGATCAGCGGCGATGGGCGGGCCGGCGCGGCCACTCCTCCTGCGCACGGTCGAAACGGGCCGGGTGGCCGGGGGCTTCGGGCCCGCACCGGCGCTGCCCGCTGCCGTGGCGGGCCTTGCGCCCGTGATTTCGGCCGAGGTGGCAGGGCCGGGGATGCCGACCATGACGACGCTTGCGACGCCCGCGCCTTCGGGTCTGAGTTTCATCGCGCCGCCACATGTCTGGCTGCGCGTCGCAGGCAACGGCGTCAATGTCCGAACCGGGCCGGGCACCGAATTTGCATCGCGCAGCAAGCTGTCCACCGGCGCCCGGGGCCTGCACCTGCGGACCGAGGGTGACTGGAGCGAAGTGCTATTCCTCGGCCCCGATGCGCCGCTGGTCGCGGGCTGGATGTTCAGCGCCTATCTCGTGCCGCTTCTGCCTTGATCAACAGCCCTGATCAGGGGCTCTCGCGTCAGCAAAAAAGCCCCGCCAGAACGGCGGGGCAAGTTGGTGCCAGCTTGAGGGAAGCGGCACCGGCGGTTCTTTTTGTTCTGGAGGTAAGTCTCAGTTGGGGCGGTGGCCCATTTCGGCGCGGATCTGCTGGCGGAAGACGTCGATCGGAACGATCTTGCCCTCGCGCTTGATATGCCAGTAGGTCCAGCCATTGCAGCTTGGTGCGCCTTCCAGCGCGGCGCCGACCTGGTGGATCGAACCGCGCACATCGCCGCCAACCAGCGTACCGTCGGCACGGACCTTGGCCTTGTGGCGCTGGTTGACGGAATAGAGTTCTTCGCCCGGGCGCAGCATGCCGCGTTCGACCAGCTGGCCAAAGGGCACCCGCGGGGCCGCCCGCTTGGAGGCGGACACCTCCAGCGCGGCCCGGTCAAGCTTGCGTATCTTGGAAATCCGCTTCTCGGCAACCTTGCGATAGGCGTCTTCCCGTTCGATCCCGATCCAGTCGCGGCCCAGCATCTTGGCCACGGCGCCGGTGGTGCCGGTGCCGAAGAACGGATCAAGCACCACGTCGCCGGGATTGGTGGACCCCACCAGCACCCGGTGCAGAAGCGATTGCGGCTTCTGTGTCGGATGGGCCTTTTCGCCGCTCTCGTCCTTGATCCGCTCTCCGCCATTGCAGATCGGCAACACCCAGTCGCTGCGCATCTGGATGCCTTCGTTCAGCGCTTTCAGCGCCTCGTAGTTGAAGGTGTATTTCGCGCCCTCGGCCTTGGAGGCCCAGATCATCGTCTCGTGGGCATTGGTAAACCGCTTGCCACGGAAATTCGGCATCGGGTTCGATTTGCGCCAGACAACGTCGTTGAGGATCCAGTAGCCCTGATCCTGCAATGCCGCGCCGACGCGGAAGATATTGTGGTAGGATCCAATCACCCAGATCGCGCCGTTGGGCTTCAGCAGCCGCCGCGCGGCCTTGAGCCAGTCACGGGTAAACCGGTCATAGGCGGCAAAGGACGAAAATTGATCCCAGTGGTCGTCAACCGCATCCACGCGGCTGTTGTCCGGCCTGTGCAGCTCGCCCTTGAGCTGCAGGTTGTAGGGCGGATCCGCAAAGATCAGATCGACAGAATTCTCGGGCAGGCGGTTCATCTCTTCGATGCAATCGCCGGCAAGAATCGTGTTGAGAGGGAGCACTTCCGTGCCCTTCGTAGTGGTTTTCGTTGTCATTTTCTGCCTCTGTCCCCGGTGCGTTTGCGCACTCGTTGGTTGATGACAGGATGATTCAAAGCTGATTCGGGGTCAATTTCTTTTTTGAATCAAGGGGTTGGGTTTTTCCCTTGATACAAGATGTTGTGCACCGGCTTGAAGGAAAGTCTATGGTGTGGGGTCACACCAAGATTTGCGAGCGCCGCTTTGTGGGTTTTTGTCGGGTAGCCTGCGTTCTTTTCCCAACCGTAACCGGGGAAGTGTTGCGCCAAATCCCGCATGACATGATCTCGCCTGATTTTCGCCACAATTGACGCCGCCGCAATGGACATGGATCGGCCGTCACCCTTGACGATGGTCTGGGCTGGCAGGGTCAGGCCACGGGGAATCAGGTTGCCGTCGATCAAGAGGAAGTCGGGGGCCACCGGTAGCGCCTCGACCGCGCGGCACATGGCGATGTGACTGGCACGCAAGATGTTGTGTTGGTCGATCTCCTCGACCGATGCCGAGCCGATGCCGACCTGGGCACTGGCCTCGATGTCCGCCAAGAGCGCCTCGCGGCGTTTTTCGCTCAACTTCTTGGAATCGTTCAACCCTGCTGGCAGGGCGGCGGGGTCCAGCACCACGGCAGCGGCCATCACCGGCCCGGCCAGCGGCCCGCGCCCCACCTCGTCGACACCGGCGACGGTGGCGAAACCCTTGGCATGGGCCTCGGTCTCGAAGGAATAATCTGGTGTGTTCATCCTGTCTGACTGGCCCGGGAGGGGAAGGAAGGCAAGACGGCAAAAATGGGGCGCCCCGATGACGGAGCGCCCCGACCGGGTGCGGGCGGAAGGGGCTGAGACACCCGCACCCCTGCTCGACCAAAGACCAGTGATCGCGCCCTACCGGTGCCCGGCCACGCGAAACCCGGCCCGGCGCAGGCATTGCGGGCGATACCCGGTGCGATGGATCTTGTGGCCCTTGTGCCAGCTGGCGACCTGTATCCGGCATTGCCGCGGCAGGTAGCCGGCATGGCGATAATTGTTCCGAAGACAGCGCGCACCGAACATGCGGACCTTATGGCCCCGCTTGCGCACCGTGGTCAGGCAATAACGCGGCAAAGGCGCAAGCCGCCGCGGCCCCCCGCGTTTCTTGCCGTGGTGGCGGTGGGTGGCCTGTTCGGCCTTGTTGTGCTTGTTGATCTCGCTCAGCAACAACAGCGTGCCGGCACCGATCACGAAGCGTTCAAGGTTGCGGTCACCGGCAACAGCGGGTGCCGCCGACAGGGTGGTCAGGGCTATGGCGGCGGCGGCAAGCGAGGCAATGAATTGTCGCGGCATGGGAAATCCTTTCGGGCAATGACTTGTTTCGGGGCAGACCGGGCAGGTGCCGGACCAGCCATGCACCAAGCTTGGGCGCCGGGCCGGAAGTCAGGCAATAGCAGCTGGGTGTTATCCGATAACAAGAGGGCAAACCCCTGTTGTTATTGTAAAACACCGCGCGAGCGTGCAGGTTGGCGACATGAGGAAAATGCTTGCACTTATCGCCCTTGCGGCCACGCTTTGCACCGCCCCTGCGCTGGCCCAGGCGGCGTGCCTGGTCGAATACAAGGCCAAGCGGGACAACCCGCTTGAGCTGTTCTTCGACACGGTGCGCATCGACGGCCCCTGCACGATGGCCAACGCCCGCAGCCAGCTTGCGACGATCCTGGCGGCCAGGGGGCAGACATTGCTCAAGGTCGTCTCGGTTCGGCAAAACTAGTCCCGGTTGATTTTTCAAGTGCCTTGGTGCGTGATGCCGGGCAACAGCCTTTCGGAGATCCGGTCTTGAGAGATGTCGAAACCTATGCAGCGGATGTGCGCCGCTCGGGAAACCGTGTGGTGCAGATAGGCGTTGCCGCGATCGTGCTGATCCTGGCGCTGGCGGCGGTGTTCCTGTTCCTCAACCTGCCGGACGCCAATGCCTTCAATGCCCGGGTCGAGCGGATTTTTGTCGAGAATGATTCCCTGACCTCGGATGCCGAGATCAAGTTGCTGGAAATCCTGGCCCTGTCCGGGACGGCCTTTTCCGAAACGCTCACCTCCTACCGCATGGTGATCTTCGTCCTGCTGGTCTTTGCCTCGGCCCTGCTGATCGCGGCGCTGGTCTTCCTGGTGATGCTGATCGCGATGAACCGGCGGATGGCGCAGATCGAGAAGTCAGGAATTCAGGTCTCGACCCTGCTGATCAGCCGCGAGGAAAACACCGTTTACCTCAACAACATGGGGTTCAAGCTGACCGGTGCGGCGATGGAAACGCTCTGCGTGCTGGCCGAGGCGCGTATGGACGATGACGTGCTCTCGGGCGTGGCGATCGAGGCGATGATTTCCGGCAAACCCGAGGCAGATTGCGAAGAGGCCGCGGGGGCCACACGAATCAAGCGCCTGCGCGACGGGCTGGGCAACCAGCTGGTAAGCGAGCTGCTGGTCAAGAACATCGCCCGGCGCGGATACATGCTGTCGGTCGGCAAGGATGTGATCCGCGTACTCTAGAGCGTTTCGGGAAAACCTTGAATCACAAAAACCCTGCCACGCCTTCCGCGCTCTCGGGCTTTTGATGATGCTTGATGGCTCAGGTATTCCCCGAAACGCTTTAAAGGGCTGTACAACCGTGTCTGGCAAGATGGTTGGATGCGGTGCCCCTTCCATTTCGCCGCGCCTTCGCGCGCCGACCAACTGGGGGGCCAGCCCCCCAGCCCCCCCGGGATATTTTCAAACCAGAGAAGACCCGGGCGCGATCCCCCTGCTTCATCTTGCCAGGTAAACTCCGGGGGTGAGCCCAAAGGGCGAGGGGGCTGGCCCCCTCTCTTTTGGCGGAACGTCCAGACCTGGTGGCGCAGTCCCGAACCGGGCGCGCCAGCCTTCGTAACCTACCGCAGAATCGGCGGTTTGGCCGGATCGCTGCCAGGGGCTGGACGAGCCTCGGGCGTGGGCGCTTGTGGCAGGTCAAAGCGCAGCCCGTGCCGCGCCAGGGCCGCCGAGAGCGGGTCGGTGGCGGCAAAAAACGCAACGTCCAGCGCCCCCGCTTCGATGCCGGAAAAGGTCAACGCTTCGTTGACTGCGCCCGCCAGCGCCGGTTCCGCCCCCGGCAGGGCATCGACAAGGCCCAGCAGGTGGCCACGCGTGCCATCGTCATAGACCACGCCCGCGAGATAGGCGATGCGGGCCAGCCCTCCGGTCGTGGCCAGCTTGGCATCCAGTGCGTTCAGCAGGATCTCGGGCAGGCCGGCGGGCGGCAGGATCTCGGCGGGCTTGGCCTCGGCCTCGGCGGGGCCTTGTGCCAGCGTATCGGCGAGCCAGTCCACGGCCTGGGGCGGGATCAGGATCGAAGAGGGCGCGACCTCGGGGTTGACTGCCAGCCCGATGCCCTGGCCCGCCAGCATCCCGGCGATGACCCGGCCCGAAAGCGCGGCATAAGGCGAAATGCGGCCGGTGAACTGCGCAAGTCGGTCCTCGCGGTCGAAAACCAGCACAAAGCTGGCGTCCGCCACTTCGAAGGTTTCGGGTTCCACATTGTCGCCCTCCGGCTCACGCGCCAGCAGCAGAAACAACTCGCTGTCGGCCAGGCGTTCATAGAACCGCAGGCGCGCGGCATCGTCCGTCGGGGTGTCGGTCATTGCCGCATGGGCAAGGTCCAGGGCGGTGGGGTCGGTCATTGCAATACCTCCTGCACCCTCGCGCGCAGGACCGGCAAAAGCGCATCCGCGAACCAGGGGTTCTTCTTCAGCCATGCGGTATTGCGCCAGGACGGATGAGGCAAGGGAAAGACCTGCGGGGCAGTGTCGCGCCAGCGCGCCACCGTTTCGGTTACCGGGGCCTTTGTGGCCAGGTGCCATTTCTGGGCATAGCCGCCCACCAGCAGGGTCAGGGGAAAATCCGGCATCTCTGCCATCAACCGCGCGCGCCATGTCCGGGCGCAGATCGGCGGCGGCGGCAGGTCGGCACCCTTGGCATTGTAGCCCGGAAAGCAGAAGGCCATCGGCAGGATCGCCACCCGGCCCGCATCGTAGAAGACGTCCTCGCCGATCCCCATCCAGTCACGCAGCCGGTCGCCCGAAGGATCGGTGAAAGGCCGCCCGCTTTCATGTACCCGCGCGCCGGGCGCCTGTCCGGCAATGAGGATGCGGGCGCCGGGTGCGTATTGAAACACCGGGCGGGGCGCATGGGCCGTGGCGGTTCGGGCAAAACGGTCCGCGCAGAGGGTGCAATCGGCGATGTCGCCAAGCAAGGAGGTCATGGCCCGACTTTGGCCTGCCGCCAGCGCCTCGGCAAGGTCGCTCTTTATGGGAAAACAGGGCAAGGCAGGGAGATTGTCAAATCTCCCCTGAAAGGCTTTCGCATCGTGATGTGCCGGTTTGCGACCACCTTTCGTTGCGGGCGCGGCACATTTACGCTACGCCATTAGCCAGTGCGACCGATCACGGCCGGGGGGAAAATGTATCGCGTCTGGAACTTTCTGACCAACTATTCGCTGCTTTTGATCATGGGGGCGCTGATTGCCCTGGTCTGGGCCAATCTCGACACGCTTTCGCCGGTTGCGGGCAATCCGCACTACTGGGCCGACACCTATCACCACTTCGTGGAGTTCGTGATCTGGGATCACGCGCCCATCGGCCACTACCACGCCGCCCATATCGCGGCGAGTGATCCGGCCTTTGCCGAGATGGTGGCCAATGGCGCCGCCGTGCATACAGAGGCCGACGGCACCGAGTATGTCTATGGCGAAGGCCACCGGACGCTGACCCTGCATTACCTTGTCAACGATCTGTTGATGGCCTTCTTCTTCGGCATCGCCGCCAAGGAAGTCTGGGAAGCTGTCGTGCTCAAGAACGGCTCGTTGCGCGGGAAAAAGGCGGCGACGCCGCTGTTTGCCACCGCGGGCGGCATGTTCGGGCCGATCGCGGTCTACCTTGGCCTCGCCGCGGTCCTGGGGTCGGAAACCTACAGCGCCGTGGCCAATGGCTGGGCGATTCCGACCGCCACCGATATTGCCTTTTCCTACCTCGTGGGGCGGCTGGTCTTTGGCGCGGGCCACCCGGCGGTGCGCTTCCTTTTGCTGCTGGCGATTGCTGATGACGCGGCGGGGCTGATCATCCTGGCCATCTTCTATCCCTCGGGGGAACTGGCGCCGGAATGGCTCCTGCTGTCGCTGGGCGCCGCAGTGGCGGTCTTCGTGCTGGCCAACTGGCTTCCGCGCAAGCTGGACCGGGGCAATCAGGACCGCCCGACCTCGACCTGGGTGCGCAAGACCCTGTCGTTTTGGCCCTACCTGCTGGCCGCCTGTGCAAGCTGGTATGGCTTCATGATGTCGGGTCTGCACCCGGCGCTGGGCCTGCTGCCGATCGTGCCGACCATTCCGCATGCCGACCGCGCCTTCGGCATCTTCTCGGAGGCCGAGCAATATCTGACCGACCTGCTGAACATGATCGAACATGCGCTGAAACACCCGGTCGAGATCATCCTGTTCTTCTTTGGTCTGCTGAATGCCGGGGTCGAGTTTTCGTCGATGGGTCCGGCCACATGGCTGGTGCTGGCGGGGCTGTTGATCGGCAAACCGGTGGGCATCCTGATCTTTGGCTGGGTTGCGGCCAAGCCGCTCAAGCTCGGGATACCGGAAGGCATGCGCATCATTGATCTGGTGGTGATCGGCTTTGTCGCGGCCATCGGCTTTACCGTGTCGCTCTTTGTCGCCTCGGTGGCATTCGATGCCGGGCCTGTGCAGGAGGCGGCCAAGATGGGCGCGCTGTTCAGTTTCGCCGCCGCCCTCGTGTCGATCGTGGCAGGCAAGGTGCTGCGGGTCGAAAAACAGAATCTCTGATCGCGGCAACAGGCTGTTCAGGACCGGCGCGGGGCCCCTCGCGCCGGTTTTCTTTTTGGGCGGCACCCCGGGGCGGGTCGAAATCAATCGATAGGGTTGGATTTCACGGCGCAGCAGGGTCATAATATGACCAAATTTGCGGCCTAACACGGAATTAACCTACCTCCGCTAGAAAGAGGCGAGCAGACCCCGAGGCCAGACCTGATGCTGGAATTCGACAACGTAAGCAAGTCCTTCTGGACCGGTACGCAGCGCAAGGTGATCCTTGATCGCGCGTCTTTTCGCGTGAACCTGGGGGAATCGCTGGGTATCCTGGCGCCAAACGGCACCGGCAAGACCACAGTCATCAAGATGATGGCGGGGCTTGAGAAACCCGATGAAGGCGAGATTCGCCGTGGCTGCCGGGTGTCCTTTCCGCTGGGCTTCATGGGGGGCGTGGTGTCCAAGCATTCGGCGCATGAAAACGCCCGTTACATTGCCCGACTCTATGGTCTCGACCCGGATTACGTGGAATCCTATTGCCGCTGGCTCTGTGGGCTTGGCGAATATTTCGACCAGCCGCTGGGCACCTATTCCAGTGGCATGCGGTCGCGGTTCACCTTTTCGCTGATGCTGGCGCTGGATTTCGACATCTACCTGATCGACGAAGGCATGCCGAATTCGACCGATGTGGAGTTCAACCGCAAGGCTGCCGAAATCCTGGCCGAGCGGTTGCGCACCACCACGATCATCATCGTCTCGCACCAACCGCAGATCCTGGAAAAATTCGCCCGCAAGGCCGGTGTTCTGTTGAATGGCCAGTTGCATATGTTTGAAACCTTGGAAGAAGCGAAACAGCTGTATGACTACCAAACCCAAGGCTAAGAAATTCCGTATTCGCCGTGACCGCTCGGGTCCCGAATCGCCGCAGACCGGGGTTTCCGATCCCGGCAGCGCCGGTTCCCCTGCGGGCCCCGGCGCCGCGCCAAAGGCGCAGATCAATGCCGTCCCGTCCGGGCAGGACGATGCGGCGACCCCGCAGGAGCTGCGTGAGATTCGCAACAATGCCACCATTGCCCGGATCACCGGCGGGGCCGGTGGCACGCCAGGTCAGGGCCGGAAGGCGGCGCCGGAAGAGACTGCGAAACCCGCCGCGCGCGAAGGCGAGGTGGCCTCGGCCGCCCAGGTCGCCGGCGAAACCGACATGGAGGTGATCCGCAAGGAGGGCTTGACCGGTCGGCAATTGCGCATGGCGCGGCGGATGGCCCAGAAACACGGGTTGGCCGTGACCAGCGATTTCGACGCGGTGCGCCAGCTGCGTCAGAAGGGCATCGACCCCTTTCAGCGTGCCAACATGCTGGAACTGGTGGTCCCCGACCAGGGCGCGAAGGCGGGCGAGGGCGCGAGCGTGCAGTTGCCCCAGACGGTACCGTCGAAGGACAAGAACCTGCCGTCGACCGAGCGCGCCAACCCGATGGAGCGCCGCATCCGCGAAATCGGCGCAATCCAGAAGGATATTGCCAAGCGCCGGCGCCGCAAGTCGTTCCTGCTGCTGACCCGGCTGGCGTTCTTTGTCGGGCTGCCGACGCTGCTGTGTGGCTGGTACTTCTATGCCGTCGCGACGCCGATGTATGCGACCAAGTCGGAATTCCTGATCATTGCCAACGATGGTGCGGGCGGCGGGATGCAGGGGCTGTTGTCCGGCACCCAGTTCGCCACCAACCAGGACGCAATCGCGGTGCAATCCTACCTGCAATCCAAGGATGCGATGCTGCGGCTCGACCAGGATGTGGGGTTCCGCAGCCACTTCACCCAGGACTGGATCGATCCGGTCCAGCGGCTGGGCGACTCCCCATCGAACGAAGAGGCCTACAAGCTTTACAAGAAGAACATCGAGATCGGTTATGATCCGACCGAGGGCGTGATCCGCATGGAGATCGTCGCGGCGGATGCCGAGACCAGCGCGGAATACTCCCGCGCGCTGCTGAAATACGCCGAAGAGCGCGTGGATGGCCTGTCTCACCGCAAGCGCGAGGATCAGTTGCGAGGCTCCCAGGAGGCGCTGGACGAGGCCGAGGTCGCCCGGCGTGATGCGCAGATGCGGTTGGTCGAACTGCAGCAGGCCTCGAAGGTGCTTGACCCCGAGGGGCGGATCGCCTCGCTGCGGCAACAGATCACCAACATGGAAATCCAGGTCCAGGAGCGCGAGTTGCAATTGCAGGCGCTGCTGGACAACGCCCGCCCGAACCAGGCCAAGGTGGAAGGCGCGCGCGGGGACATCCGGCGGATGAACGCGGTCTTGGCGCGGTTGCAGGCGGACATGACCCAGGCCTCTGCCGGCGAGGATTCGCTGGCCAAGCTGACGGCCGAGATCCAGATGGCGCAGGCCGACCTGGCGACGCGGGACATGATGCTGCAAGAGGCGTTGGCGGGGCTGAGCGCAACCCGGCGTGAGGCCAATTCGCAGGTGCGTTACCTGCAGACGGCGGTGGAGCCGGTGCCACCGCAGGATCCGTCGTATCCGCGCAAGTTCGAGAACACGATCCTCGCCTTCCTGATCTTTGGCGGTATCTACCTGCTGATTTCGCTGACAGCATCGATCCTGCGCGAACAGGTCTCAAGCTGACGGTCGCGGTCTCCTGGCGCGGAGCCCGATCTGTCAACAGATCGGAACCGATCCATCGATGGATCGGTCACGCGCCGGAAGAGGAGGAGCGAGGTCAGAGCGAACCCCGATCTGTCAACAGATCGGGACCAATCCATTGATGGATTGGCGTGCTCAATAGCCGGCGGAGCGATCCACCACATGCAGCAAGGGCTCGCCGGCTTCCCCCCGGCGAATGTTCTCGGCGATCACCTCGGCTCCGGGTCCGGCCCGGGTGTCAGAGGCCACGTGCGGCGTGACCGTCACCCTGGGATGGGCCCAGAAGGCATGCCCCCGGGGCAGTGGCTCCTGGCGGAAGACATCCAGCGTGGCATGGGCGATCTGCCCCCGGTCCAGTGCCGCGATCAGCGCGTCATCGTCGATCAGCGGTCCGCGCCCGGGGTTGATCACGAAGGCACCTTCGGCCAGCCAGGACAGCGTCTCTGCGTTCAGAAGGTTCTGCGTCGCCGGCGTGTCGGGCAACAACAGGATGACGATCTGCGCCCCGGACAGCGCTTCGCGCAGGCCTTGCGTGCCGTTCAGGCAACGTATGCCGGGCACCTCCCGCGCGCTGCGGCTCCAGCCGCGCACCGGGAAGCCCAGCCCCGCCAGCGCCAAGGCTACCGGCGTGCCCAATGCGCCCAGTCCCAGTACCGCCACAGGCCGGTCCGACGCCAGCGGCGCCGGGTTCCAGTTCCAGGCATGCTCGGGGTTCACGATATGGGCGTCCATCCCAAGGTGATGGCGCAGCGTGTGGCCTGTCACCCACTCCACCATGCCCTCGGTCAGCCCGCCGCCGACCATGCGCGTCAGCGGCTGGGTCAGTGTCGGGTTGCCGACGACCCCCTCGACCCCGGCCCACATGTTCAGCACCGCCTTGGCGCGGCGATAGGGCGTGAAATCCTTCAACTCGGAATTCGGAGCATAGACGATATAGTCGACCTCCTCCGGCGCAAAATGCGTTCCGAGGTCATAGCTCAGCCCCAGCCGGTCCAGCGCGGCGCGCAGGGGCGGCGCCCAGGTGTCCCAAAGCGGTTCACGAGCGGCAAAAAGAATACGGATCATGCGGGCCCCCTTGGCCGATGGACATGTGCGGATTGGACCAGGCCGAAGCCGATCATCAGGATCAGCATGGCCGAGCCGCCATAGCTGACCAGCGGCAGCGGCACGCCGACCACCGGCGCCAGCCCCATCACCATCGACATGTTGACCGCGAAGAACAGGAAGAACGTCGTGGCGATCCCCAGGGTCAGCAGCGAGGCAAAGCGGTCGCGGTTTTGCAGCGCCGAAGCAATGCAGAAGGCGATGATCAGCGCATAGAGACCCAGCAGGGAAAAGGCGCCGACAAAGCCGAATTCCTCGGCCAGGGTGGTGAAGATGAAGTCGGTGTGTTTTTCGGGCAGGAAGTTCAGCCGCGATTGCGTGCCTTGCATGAACCCGCGCCCGGTCCAACCGCCCGATCCCAGGGCGATCTTCGACTGGGTGATGTGGTAGCCCGCGCCCAGCGGATCGGTAGAGGGGTCGAGGAAGGTGTCGATGCGGCGGAACTGGTAATCCTTGAGCAATTGCCAATCGGTGCCCCGGCTTTGGAAAACAGCACTCACCAATCCGCCGGCGGCGGTCAGCACCACCGCGAAATAGGCCCAATGGACGCCCGCCATGAACATCACCAGCCCGCCACCGGTCATCAACAGGATCGCGGTGCCAAGGTCGGGCTGACGCAGCACCAGGAAGGTCGGCAGCAGCACCATCAGCACCGGGACAAGCACCCAGAATGGCCGCGAGGTCTTGGGCACCGGCAGCCAGTCGTAATAGGCGGCCAGCAGCATCACCAGGGTGATCTTCATCAGCTCGGAGGGTTGCAGCCGCATGAAGCCGATGTCGATCCAGCGCTGCGCACCCATGCCGGTCACGCCGACGAATTCCACCGCCAGCAGAAGCGCCACCGACAGCCCGTAGCCCACAACCGCCATGTTGCGCCAGAACCAGATCGGCACCATGGCGACGACCAGCATCAGGACGAACCCCATGGCAAAGCGCTTCATCTGCGGCTCGGCCCAGGGGGTGAAGGACCCGCCGGCCACCGAATAGAGCATCAGGAAGCCAATGGCCGCGACCGAGGTCAGCAACAGCGCCAGCGGCCAGTTGAGAAACAGCACCTTCCGCGGGCCCGAGGGCACGTGTTTGACGTTGTATTCAAGATAGGACATCAGGCCTCTTCCTGCCCGGTGCCACCGCGCAGGGGCCGTTCGCGGGCCAGCCGCTCCTGTTGAGCCTTGATGCGGGCCCGGTCGCGCTTGGGATAGGCGTCGAGCGGCGGATCGCCATTGTAGAGCGCCTGCAGGGTCACGTCGCGCGCAATGGGCGCCGCCGCCCCCGAGCCGCCGCCGTGTTGGACCACGGTCGCCACGGCGATCCGGGGGGCGTTGGCGGGCGCGAAGTTGACGAAAAGCCCGTGATCGCGCCGTTCCCAGGGGAGGTCTTCGTTGCGGGTCACGCCGCGCGCGCGCTCGGCGGCGGTGATGTTGCGCACCTGGCTGGTGCCGGTCTTGCCGGCAATCAGCGCCTCATCCGCGACCGAGCGATAGCGATAGGCCGTGCCGCGCCGGTTGTTGGAGACCGCGAACATGGCGCGCCGAATCTGGCGCAGGTGGTTTTCGTTCAGACCCAGCGACTCACCCGCACGCGAAGGTTGTTCGACCCCGTCAACGCGGTTTATCAATCTCGGCTCCACCGCGCGGCCAGTGGCCAGCCGGGCGGTCATCACCGCAAGCTGCATGGTCGAAGCCAGCACGAAGCCCTGGCCGATCGAGGCGTTCACGCTGTCCCCGATGAGCCATTCGGCGCCGCGGTTGACCCGCTTCCACTGCTTGTCCGGGATCAACCCGCCGGTGACCGCCGACATCGGCAGGTCGTGCACTTCGCCCAGTCCCAGCCGTCGGGCCATTTTGGCAATGTTCTCGATCCCGACCTTGACCGCAAGATCGTAGTAATAGACGTCGCAGCTTTCGCGCAGGGATTGCTCCAGGTTCATGTGCCCGTGGCCCACCCGTTTCCAGCAGTGGAAGCGACGGCCAGACACCTCAAGATGGCCGGGGCACCAGACGGTTTCTTCCGGCGTGATGATGCCCGCGTCCAGGGCGGCCAGCGCGGTGACCATCTTGAAGGTCGAACCGGGCGGATAGGCGTCCTGGACGGTTTTCGAGGCCAGCGGACGGTGATCGTTGTCGCGCAGCAAGGCGTAATCGGGCACCGAGATGCCGCGCACGAACTTGTTGGGGTCGTAAGACGGCGCAGAGGCCGCGGTCAGCACGTCGCCATGTTCCAGGTCCAGCACCACGACGCTGGCGCTTTCCTGGCCCAGCCGGGCCTGGGTGTAGTTCTGAAGATCGCTGTCGATGGTCAGCTGGACGGTGGCGCCCTTGGTGCCTTCGCGGCGGTCCAGCTCGCGCATGACGCGACCGACGGCATTGACCTCGACCCGCTTGGCCCCGGCCTCGCCGCGCAGGGCTTCTTCCAGCTTGGTTTCGACGCCGACCTTGCCGATCTGGAACCGCGGGATCCGCAACAGCGGCGGCGGGTCCTCGTAACGCGCCAGGTCCCGTTCGCTGACCGGCCCGACATAGCCCACCACATGCGCCATGTCGTGGCCCAGCGGGTAGGAGCGAGACAGGCCCACCTCGGGCGTGACGCCAGGCAGGGTGGGGGCGTTGACGGCCACCCGGCTGATGTCGTCCCAGCTGACCCGGTCGGCCACGGTGACCGGCAGGAAGGGGGCCGAACGCTTCATCTCGGTGCGCGCACGCTCCAGCTCTTCGGGATCGAGGTGCACCAACCGGCCCAGCTCGGCCAGCACCGCCTCGACGTCGCCGGCATCCTCGCGCACGACGGTGATGCGATAGGCGGGCTCATTGGCGGCGATGGCCACCCCGTTGCGGTCGAAGATTTCGCCCCGGGCAGGCGGGATCAGGCGGATGTTGATGCGGTTTTCCTCGGCCAGGAGGCGGAACTGGTCGGCCTGGTCGACCTGCATGTGGCGCATGCGCAGCGCCAGAAGCCCGACAAAGCCGGCCTGCAGCCCGCCAACGACGAGACCTCGGCGACTGATCTTGCGAAAGCTTTCGGCTGTGTCCCTGGGGGGGCGTCTCATGCGTGTCTCCCGGCTGCGAGTTCGGCATTGGTGCGGGCGCGCACGCCCAGAACGGCCTGTGACAGGACGGCCACCACGGGGTAGATGGCGACGGTGAACAATGCCTGCAAGAGCGTCAGCCCCAGTGGCGGACGCGGCAACATGAAGACCGTCAGCGCCACGCGGTTGGCCAGCACCACGCAGAGCACGGTCAGGCCGATCAGCAGAAGCTCGGCCAGGAAGCCGGCGTCGCGCAGGCCGGGGCCGCGCTTGCGCATGTTGCCGCAGGCGACGACGACGATGGCCGCCATCAGCCCCGGCGGGCGCTGAAAGAAGAAATCGGTCAGCAGGATCGCCGCCGCCACGAAAAGCGCAGGCACGTATTCCGGGCGCCTGAGCGACCAGGCCAGGCACAGCGCCAACAGCACATCGGGCGCGGGCCAGCGGACCGGCCCGGTTTCCAGCGGCAGCAGGCGGAAGAAGACGGTGAGCAGCGCCAGCCCGACGAAGGTCAGGCGCATCAGCCAGAGACGGGGGGCGGCGCTGTCAGCCATCGGCCAGGTCCTCCTCGGCCGCTTGCGCGTCCTCCTCGGCAGGGCCGGGCACCACCAATTCGCCCGCGGTCTCGACCTCGGGGGTGCCGTGGTCGCGCAGCACGCGCAGGAATTCCAGCCGCTCGATGTCCGCCGACAGGCGCACGCGCAGCCGCCCGCCCGGGTCCTTGGCCACCTGGCCGATCACCAGCCCCGGTGGCAGCACCCCGGCATCACCCGAGGTCACAACCCGGTCGCCCGGGCGCACCTGGTCGGGGTCTTCAAGAAAATCGATCGGCGGCACCATTGAATTGTCGCCCACCACCAGCGCCTTCTGCCCCGAAGGCTGGATCAGCGCGGGCACCTTGGACGAGGTGTCGGTCAGCATGATGACCCGCGCCGTCCGCTCACCCACGCCCGAGATTCGACCCACGAGGCCAAGCCCGTCCATCGCCGCCCAGCCGTCCTGGATGCCGTCGCGGTCACCGACGTTCAACAACAGCGACTGGCGGAAGGGCGAGCCGCTGTCGGCCAGCACCACGCCGGTCACATAGGTAAGCTGCGGATCGAGCCGGACGTTGTTGAGGTCCAGCAGGCGGGCATTTTCCTGCTCAAGCTGCAGCGCCGCTTCCTTCCAGCTTTTCATCTGCTGCAATTCGCGGCGCAATTCCTGATTCTGCTCATACAGCGCCTGGTAGGACTGGATGTCACGGATCAGGTTGATCGAAGCGGTGACCGGCGCCATCGCCCAGGAGAACCCGGGCATCACCCGGTCGATGACCTGGGCGCGGAATCGCTCGACCCGGGGGCTGTCGATGCGCCACAGGATGAACAGGCCCAGCAGGCAGATCAGAAGGACAAAGGTCAGTAGCCGCCGAAGCGGGCCAACGTAGTCGTCCTGATGTGCGCGATCGCGTGCCAAATGCGCCCCTTGCAGAAGATTATCCCGTCATACCACGAGACAATTGCGCCAATCCAGCGGCCCGTCGTTCACGTTTGCATTGATCTTCGGCGCAGACCGCAGGCCGGGCGTCCGCCCGGCACCCGCTCAGCTGTCGTAGTCGATGGCGTGGCGCAGTTGCTTTTCGTATTCCAGCGCCTTGCCGGTGCCGAGGGCCACGCAACTCAGGCTGTCGTCGGCAATCGACACGGCCAGCCCGGTCTGTTCGCGCAGCGCAAGGTCCAGCTCACCCAGAAGCGCGCCGCCTCCGGTCAGCATGACGCCGCGGTCGACGATGTCGGCGGCCAGGTCCGGCGGCGTGGTTTCCAGCGCCGTCATCACCGCTTCGCAGATTGACTGGACCGGTTCGGACAGCGCTTCGGCCACCTGGGCCTGGGTCACTTCGGTTTCTTTCGGCACCCCGTTCAGAAGGTCGCGGCCGCGTACCTGCATTGTCGCGCCGCGCCCGTCGTCGGGCATCCGCGCTGTGCCGATCGAGGTCTTGATCCGCTCTGCGGTGGATTCACCCACAAGGATATTCTGCTGACGGCGCAGGTAGTTGACGATGGCCTCGTCCATCCGGTCGCCGCCCACGCGCACGGAGCGCGCATAGACGATGTCGCCCAGCGACAGCACCGCAACCTCGGTTGTCCCGCCGCCGATATCGACCACCATGTTGCCGGTTGGATCGGTGATCGGCATGCCGGCCCCGATGGCGGCTGCGATGGGTTCGGCAATCAGCCCGGCCTTGCGCGCACCGGCCGACAGAACCGACTGGCGAATGGCGCGTTTTTCCACCGGCGTCGCGCCATGCGGCACGCAGACGATGATCTTGGGCTTGGAAAAGGTCGAGCGCTTGTGCACCTTGCGGATGAAATGCTTGATCATCTCTTCCGCGGTATCGAAATCGGCAATCACGCCTTCGCGCATCGGGCGGATCGCTTCGATGCTGCCGGGCGTCCGGCCCAGCATCAGCTTGGCGTCTTCACCGACGGCCAGCACCTTCTTGACGCCGTCCTTGACGTGGTAGGCGACGACGGAGGGCTCGGACAGGATGACCCCCTTGCCCTTGACATAGACCAGAGTATTGGCCGTGCCGAGGTCGATGGCCATGTCAGCCGAAAAGAAACCGGTCAGGTCAGACAATCCGAACATTTGGGGGGTACCCTTGTAATTGGTGCTTCGTCTCTTGGTGCCACTTCGTCAGGGCCACGACTCTGCACCCGAGGGCGGCCTTGCGCCCTTATACGGAGGTGCCGGGGCGGACGAAAGTGGTTAGCGCTCACTTATCAGCGCGATTCCGCCGGATTGAGGCGCAATGCCGCGGCGGGCCGATTTGAAACCTGGCCCCGCGTTTGCCGGCATCTGCCTTTGTTCTGATCCAGTTGCATCGCATTCAGGCCTGAATTCAAGGCGAAAATCCAGGGGAAACTCTTGGGAGCGGGCAATGCGATCCTTGGCGAAGGGACTCCTCTTTATCGGACTGATCATGGTGGGGTACGCTGGCAACAGTTACTTGCGGGCGCCGGACATGGCTGCGGATCAGGCCACGGCGTCGGGCGCAGGCCAGGGTGTCGACCTCAAGGCGCTTGTGGATGGCATGGGGGACCAGATGAAGCAGGTCGCGCGCGGGTCACGTCGCCCGCGGGCCTACCTGCCGCGCGCGCCCGAAGGCTGGACCCGGCGGCCCTTTGGCTGGGACGACCGCACCCTCCTGCCGGATGTCGCCGATTTCGGAGGGGCTGCGTCGGCGGGCGCGGGCAAGGCGGCGCAACGGGCCTTTGTGCGGCAAAAGGCGCTGTCCAGCTGGCTGTATGAGAGTGATGGCGGCGTTGTAGAACTGGCGGCGATTCTGCCAAAGCCGGGCGCGGAAATTGCCCCGCGCCCGGAGAGCCTGGCAAAAACCCCCTTTGGTGTGGTCCAGGGCGTGGTCTGGTGGCCGGTGGTGTCCGAGGGCAACCAGCCGGACGCCCCGGTCCTGGCAGCGGCTCTTGGCGAGGTGCATCTTTTCGCCCGGGGGCAAGGCGCGACCGAGGCCGGGATGCGGTTGCTGCTGGAGGCCATTGACTATGACGGCCTGAACAGCACGCTTGACGATCCAATCCCGCTGGTCGGCCGCGCCGCGCCGCAACTGACCCCGGAGCAGGAACAGGCTTATGCGTATGCCGACCTGGCTCGGCGTGAAGAGGTCCGCCGCGTGGCAAAGGCCAGGGAAAAGGCAAGGGCCGAAGCCGATGCCGCCGCGCAGGCAGCGGCGGCGAACCCGGGCGGGGAGGTTCGGATCAACCGTTTCGGCGGCAAGCCCGCCTGCGGCGGCACCGCTTTTTGCAGCGTGACGGGACAGTGATCCAGGGGAGCCCGACGAACAGGCCGCTCTGGTGACAGGCCGCTCTGGCGTCAGGCCCCTTTGGTGAATGTCGCTTTCCCGCTCTGACTGGTCGGGCAGGTTTTGCGCGGCCTTTCGCGCAGCGGTATGCACGGGACAAAGCCCAGTTGGAGTGAGCCCGTCATGAAAACCCATGTCAAAGCGCTTGTCGTCGGTGGCGGTGCCGTCGGCACCTCGATTGCCTATCATCTGGCCCGTGCGGGCTGGTCCGACGTGATGCTGCTGGAACGCGACGAGCTGACATCCGGCTCGACCTGGCATGCCGCCGGTCTGCTGCCGCTGTTCAACATGGGCTATGCCACCAGCCACATCCACGACTACTCGGTCAAGTTTTACAAGACCCTGGAGGAAGAGACCGGGCTGAACGCCGGTTTCTACGTGGTCGGCAACCTGCGCATGGCGCAAACGGCCGAGCGGATGGATGAATACCGGCTCTATGCCTCGACCGCCGAAACCGTGGGCATTCCCTTTGAATGGATGACCCCGGCCCAGATCAAGGAGCGCTGGCCGCTGGTGCGCACCGAGGACCTGCAAGGCGCGATCTATCACCCCACCGACGGCTATATCAATCCCGCCGACGTGACCCAGGCGATGGCCAAAGGCGCACGCCAGCGGGGCGTGACGATCGAGCGCAAGTGGCAGGTCGATGGCTATGCCTGGACCGGCTCGGAATGGCGCGTCACCGTGACGAAGATGGTCGAGAAAGGCGGCAACCTGATCCCTTCTGAGGAACAGGCCGTCATCACCGCCGAGCATGTTGTCACCGCGACGGGCAACCATGCCCAGCGCACCGCGCGACTGCTGGGGTTGAAGATCCCCGCGATCCCGGTGGAACATCAGTACATCGTCACCGAACCCGACCCGGAGCTGGAGGCATGGCGCGCCGCCGGCAACCCCGAGCATCCGGTTCTGCGCGATGCCGATGCCAAATGGTACGTGCGCGAAGAGCGCAAGGGCTGGATCCTCGGGCCATACGAACGCAACGCCCCGGCGCGCTTCCTCTATGACGTGCCGGAGTCTTTCCGCGCCGACCTTTTCCCGCTCGACCTCGAGCGGATCGAAGAGGAATACATGAGCATGATCCATCGCATCCCCTCGTCGGAAACGGTGGGGTTGAAGGACGATTACAACGGCCCGATCTGCTATACCCCCGACGGCAACCCGCTGGTCGGCCCGGCGCCGGGGCTGCGCAACATGTGGCTGGCCGAGGGCTTTTCCTTCGGCATCACCGCCGCCGGCGGCACCGGGTATTACCTGGCCCAGATGATGGTCGAGGGCGAGGCCGAGATCGACATGGCGAGCCTTGACCCCAAGCGTTACGGCTCCTGGATGACCACCGAATATGCCGCGCGCAAGAACGAAGAGTGTTACGAGCACGTCTATGTGCTGCACCACCCGGATGAAGAGCGCGAAGCCTGCCGCCCGCTGCGGACTGCGCCGTGTTATGACCGGATGAAGGCCCGGGGCGCGCAGTTCGGCTGCGTCAACGGGTTCGAGCGGCCGAATTATTTCGGCCCGCTGGATGCGCCCGACAGCTTCGACCATGATGCGCGGTCTTTCCGACGGGGCGGCTGGTGGCAACATGCGGTCGATGAGGCCAGGGCAGTGCGCGAAGGTGTGGGGCTGATCGATGCATCGGCGTTCACCAAACATACCGTGACCGGCAACGGGGCGACCGAGTTCCTTGACTGGTTCACCACCAACAAGCTGCCGAAGGTGGGACGGATCAACCTGACCTACGCGCTGACCGATGCGGGCACCACGCGGACGGAATACACCATCGTGCGGCGCGGCGAAGACAGCTACTACCTTGTCTCCGCCGGGGCCTGGACGGATTACGACGCCGATTACCTGCTGAAGTCCGCCGAGGATTTCATGCAACGCACTGGCAAGCTGGTGGTGGTGCAGGATGTGACCACGCAATGGGGTGTCTTTGCCGTGGCGGGGCCGAAGGCCCGTGATCTCTTGAAAGAGGTGGTCAAGGATGCCGATCCCGAAACCGTCCTGTCAAACAAGCGCTTCCCCTGGCTGTCGATGCGGCAGATCGAGTTGGGCATGTGCCCGGTGATGGCGGTGCGCGTGGCCTATACCGGTGAACTGGGCTGGGAGCTGCATCACCCGATCGAGATGCAGAACTATCTCTTCGACCTGCTTGAAAAGGCAGGCGGGGCGCATGGGCTGAAGCTGGTGGGCGCGCGGGCGCAGAACTGGCTGCGGCAGGAAAAGAGCTATCGCGCCTTCGGCAACGAGTTGGGCCGCGATGCGACGCCGCTGGAGGCCGATCTGCCGCGCTTTGTGGACCTTGGCAAGGAGTTCCGTGGCAAGGCGAAGATGCAGGCGCTGGGCGTTCGCTCGAAATGCTGCACGTTGCTGATCGACGGGCCGGAGGATGCCGATCCCTGGGGCCGTGAGGCGCTGTATCATGAGGGGGTGAAGGTCGGGCGGCTGACCTCGGGCGGCTATTCCGTGGCCTTCGGCAAATCCATCGGCATGGGCTACGTGACGCCGGATCTGGCGGTGGAGGGGACGAAACTGAAGGTGCGGATGCTGGGCGCGCTTTGGGATGCCGAGGTGACCTGTGATTCGCCTTATGATCCGACGAACGCCACCATTCGCAAGGACGGCTGATCCCCGGCGCACCGCAGTCCCGGACTTGTTCCGGGACCTCACCATATGCTGAATTTGCGGGTCACGAGGTCCCGGAGCAGGTCCGGGACGACGTGGAGCGTGTCAAATGCCGGGCGCGTCTCAGCCGGCGCCCTGCTGGACGCGTTCCACGTAGGCGCGCAGCTCTTCGGCCTCGTGCCGGGCGTCGCGCAGGCCTTCCATCGCGGCGTTCAACTCGGCCTCGGTCTGGGCCAGTTGGTTGGTCAGCTCGGCCTCGCGCTGCTGGAGATAGGTGATCGCCTGGTCGCGCGTCTCCTCGGCTTCATGCAATTCCTGGCTCATCCGCTCAAGCTCGCCCACGTCGGACTTGGACACGGCGGTGAACCGGTGCAGGAGCCAATTGGCAAACCAGCCCAGGCAAAACGCCACGAACAGAATGATTGCGGTGGCAATCACGAACTCAGTTCTGTTCATCTCCGGCATCCTCCGTGGCTGAAGTCCCGCCTTCTTCCTCGGAATTCTCTGTATTTTCAAGCTCTGATTGCGACTCTTCCGATGCTTCCTCAAGGACAAGCCGGAACTCGATCCGTCGGTTGGCCTCGCGGCCGGCCTCGGTCTTGTTGCTTTCGATCGGCTGCGTCTCGCCATAGCCCACGGCGCGGAAGGTCGAAGTCAGAACCCGGCGATTGCGCAGCTCGGTCAGGATGGCCTCGGCGCGGGCCTGGCTGAGTTCGAGGTTCATGCTCTCACGGCCCTGGCTGTCGGTGTGGCCGGCAATCTCCAGGTTGATCTGACCACAGCCCGAAAGAACTTCGGCAATGTCGTCCATGATGTCCTTGCCGGTGGAATCGAGGGTGTCGGAGCCGGGTTCGAAGTTGAGCTTGCGGTCGCCCAGGACGGTCTGGATCCGCGCCAGGCATTCCTCGGGCGTCGGCAGGGCCGCGGTCGGGTCAAGCGCTTCGACATAGGTCACATCGATCGTATAGGTCGCGCCTTCGCCCAGCTTTTCCGACAGCAGCCGCGCGATTTCGGCGCGGGCTTCCTTGTTGCCGGTCTTGCCGCGCACCACCAGGTCGTCGGGCGTGACGGTCACGACGCCATTGGACAGCCGCGCCAGCGCCTCGATCCCGGCCAGCGTGCGCACCGGCCAGGTGGCGGGCAGGGTTTCGTCGATCCGCGCGGCCATCTGGACCGAGGCACCGGTGAAGGCGGCCTTGGCATAGCTTTCGGCGGTCTGGCGGGCGATCTCGTTCGAGACCCGGCCGCGCAGGTTGACGTGGCCCTCGGGGCTGCGGGTGACGCTGAATTCGGGCGGGCCGTCGCTGCTTTCATCCGGGGTCTCGGGCAGCACGGCGGTCAGGGCAAAGACCTCGGGCAGGGCGTTTTCCAGCTCGCCCACTGTCTGGTCGAAACGGCCCTGGTCGGTGCCTTCCTCGGCGATCAGCGAAATGTCGGCGTCCGACAGGGTGATCGTGCCGCCGCCCAGCCGGGTCAGCGCCGCCATCGACAGTTCCGCCGCCTCGGCCCAGCGAGTGGTGGGCACGCCCAGGCCCAGGGTGCAATCGACCGAACCGCTCAGACCGTTGTCGCGGGCGGCGCGGATGATCCGGGCGCGCGACTCTTCTGTATCGGCGGAACAGGCATCGAAGCGGCCTTCGTCCCCGGACAGGACATAGCGCAGGGTGAACGGCGTGATCACCGGACGCGGCGCGGAAATCTCCAGGTCGATCTGCAATTCGTCGGGTTTGGCGCGGCGCAGGGCCTGTTCGGTCTGGTGCTTGGCCTCGGCGCTGTCGGTCATCGCGGTGACGGTGACATGGTTGGCCTCGACCGAGATCTTCGAGCGCGGCAACCGGCCCAGCGCGTTGAGCGCAAAGCGCATCGCCTCTTCCCAGCCTTCGGGCACATCGTGATCGGCGGTTTCCAGCAGATCGGCGACCTGGTCCTCGCCCACCATTGATTGCAGTTGGGAAACGACGTCCTCGTGCTTGGCGCCCTTGGGCACCAGCCCGATCAGCGAGACCCCCGAATCATTACGCAGGATCTCGACCGAAAAACGCGGCGGGGCGAGGCTCTGGGTGTCCTCGACATCCATCTGGTCGATCAGCCGGGCGGCATCGACGACCTGCCCGGCGTTCGACAGGGCGCGAAAGCGGGCGGCCTCGGTCGGGGCGGTGCCGATCAGGAAAACCTGAAGCCCGGTGGCATCCACCGAGGCCCAGCTGAGCCCGGCCATCTGCAATTGTTCGGTGATGGCGCTCTTTGAGGCGTCCTCGACCTGCGAGACGGCAAACCCGGCCGCGATGATGGAAAAGACCGCCGCAAGGCCGAAGGACGCCGCAGGCAGCACATAAGTCGACACACGCATTCGCATTTCCGCAACAGTTCAAGCTGTCCCGAGATACGCCGCCCGGCGGCGTTGTTCAATCACACCGCCATCGCGGTGGCGAAAAACAGCACAGGCAGAAGCCCGGCATTGCGGTTCGAGCGGAACAGCATGAGCAGGCGGTCCATGTCATCGGTCTTGAGCATCCGCAACTGCCAGACCATGTGCCAGCCCATCGCCCAAGGTCCTCCAAGCGCGATCAGCAGGGTCAGGATCTCGCCCTTGGGCACAGCCAGCAGCACCGCAAGGCCCATCAGGCTGACCGAGGCCATCAGGAAGCGCACCAGCCATTTCGGCGTCTTGTCGCCAAACAGCCGGGCGGTGGATTTCACCCCGATCAGCGCGTCGTCTTCCTTGTCCTGGTGGGCATAGATCGTGTCATAGAACAGCGTCCAGGCGATCCCGGCCAGGTACAGCGCCACGGCGGGGGCCTCCAGCTTGCCGGTATGTGCGGTCCAGGCCAGCAAAGCGCCCCAGTTGAAGGCCAGCCCGAGGAACACCTGCGGCCACCAGGTGAAGCGCTTGGCAAAAGGATACACCGCCACCGGCAAAAGCGATGCGATTCCAAGCAGGATGGCGGGCAGGTTGAATGTGAGCAGAATCGCGAAGGCCACGAGCGCCTGGGCGGCCATCCAGGCCACGGCGCCGGTCACGCTGACCTGGCCGGAGGGGATCGGGCGGCTTGCGGTGCGCGCGACCGAGCCGTCGATATGCCGGTCGGTGATGTCGTTCCAGGTGCAGCCCGCGCCGCGCATCAGGAACGCGCCGAACCCGCAACCGATGAATATCCACAGGTCATGCAGGCCCGCCTGTCCGGATCGAACCATGGCCAGCATCAATCCCCACCAGCAGGGCAAAAGCAGCAACCAGGTGCCGATCGGCCGGTCGGCGCGGCTGAGCCGCAGGTAGGGGCGCGTCGCGGCCGGGGCCAGCCGGTCGACCCAATTGCCGCGCACGGCGTCGGAAACCTGGCCTTCGGCCTCTGGCGTCGGGCTTTGCTCTGACATATCTGTTCCCCCATGAGTGGCACGATCAGGCTGTATGTAGATCACCCGTTGGGGCAGGGGCAAACCATTCCTCTGGCCCGTGAACAGGCGCATTACCTCTTCGGGGTGATGCGTTTGGGCGCGGGGGCGGAGCTATTGCTGTTCAACGGCGCGGACGGCGAATGGCGGGCCGAGGTCCTTGAGGCGGGCAAGCGCGGCGGGGTGTTGCGCTGCGTGGCGCAGACCCGGCCCCAGGCGGGGCCGCCGGACCTCTGGTTGCTGTTTGCCCCGGTCAAGAAGGCGCGCACCGATTTCATCGTCGAAAAGGCGGTGGAGCTGGGCGCGGCGCGGATTCAGCCGGTGCAGACCGATTTCACCAATTCCGAGCGCATCCGCATCGACAAGCAACGCGCCCACGCGGTGGAAGCTGCCGAGCAATGCGGCATCACCTACGTGCCCGAGGTGGCCGAGTTGCGCAAATTGTCCGGCCTGATCGATGCCTGGCCGCCGGAACGGCAGCTGCTGTTTTGTGACGAAGGCAAAGCGGGCGGCTCTTCGGCCCTTGCGGGCCTCCTCGCACTGGCGCCGGAGGCTGCTGGTCCCTGGGCGGTGCTGGTCGGCCCCGAAGGCGGGTTTTCGGACGCAGAGCGCCAGCGGCTGCACGCGATGGACAACGCCCATGCGGTGGCCTTGGGGCCGCGTATCCTTCGGGCGGAAACGGCGGCGGTGGCGGCGTTGACGCTCTGGCAATCGGCGTTGGGAGACTGGGCATGATGCGGCTTGCCGGGGCAGGCGACCTGGCCGAATTGCGCGGTTTCCTTGAGCGTCACGTGGAAACCTCGATGTTCCTCCTGGGAAATCTCGAAGCGCATGGGCTGGAGGGGTCCTCACATCCCCATGCCACGCGGTATTTCCTGTGGTGCGATCCCGACGGGGCCTTGGAAGGGGTCTTTGGCGCCACCCGCAGCGGTTTCCTGATGTGCCAGATGCCGGCCATCACCGATGCCGCGAGCCGGGCCTTTGTCGCCGAACTGCAAGGCACTGGCGTCCTCGGGATCACCGGGGCCGAGGCGCAGGTCGAGGCCGTATTGAAGGCGTTGCCCATTCCGGTCGCGGCGTGGCAATACAACGACACCCAGCCGCTTTATGGCATGGCCTGCGCCGATTTGCCCGATCTGACGCCCGAGATTCGCCATGCGTCAGAAGCGGACAGGCCGCTTCTGGAACGCTGGTTCACCGCGTTGGAAATGGACACCGGCCTTGCCTCCGAAGAGGCCGCCGCCCGCGATGGAAAGGACCGCGCGGGGGCCGCGATTGGCAGCGATCGTTTTGTCTTTCTTCTGGAAAACGGCCAGCCGGTCGCCATGAGTTCGATCAACGCCAAGGCCGGAGACGCGGTGCAGGTGGGCGGCGTTTATGTCCCGCCCGAGTTGCGCGGCAAGGGCCGGGGCGGGCGCGTGGTGGCGCATCACCTTACGGCAGCCCGCTCCCGGGGCACCCGGCGGGCCATCCTGTTCGCGGCATCGCCAAGCGCCGCCCGCGTCTATGAGCGCATCGGATTCGAGCGCGTGGGCGACTACCGCGTCGCGGTGCTGAACGATGCCGTCACCATCGGGGCGGCGGCATGAGTTTCCTGCGCCCCGAGGCCAAGGCCGGTCTCTGGCGCTGGCGCGAGGTGCTGGCGGGCGGTGCCATGCTGGCCCTTGGGCTTTGGTGGGGCTTTGGTGCGCGGGGCTGGATGATCAACGGCGTTGGTTTCGGGCTGATCTTGTTGGCCGCCGGGCTGATCGTGCTTGGCCTGCAACGCGCGCGGTTCCGTGCTGGCAACGACGGGCCGGGCGTCGTGCAGGTGGTCGAAGGGCGGGTGGCCTATTTCGGCCCGCTCACCGGCGGCGCCGTGGATATGGCTGAAATCACCCGTCTGACGCTGGATCGCCGGCTTCATCCCGCCCATTGGGTCCTGTCGCAACCGGGGCATGACCCGCTGCATATTCCCGTGACGGCCAAGGGGGCGGAAGGGCTGTTTGATGCCTTCGCCACGCTGCCGGGTCTGCGCACCGAATACATGCTGCGCGAGTTGAGGCGCGATACCTCAAACGAATCCGTGATCTGGCAGAAGGGGCAAACCGTGCCTGCCCTGCATTGACAGGGGCGGCAAATCCGCCCATCCCTTAGCCCCGAATAACGATCCGAGATCGGAGAAGACATGTCCATACCCCAATCCGGCGGCGCTCCGATCGAACGCCATGAACAACTGGCTGAATACCTCGCCTCGGGCTGCAAGCCCAAGGATGATTGGCGCATCGGCACCGAGCACGAGAAATTCGGCTATTGCAAGGATACGCTGAAGCCGCTCCCCTATGAGGGCGCGCGCTCGATCGAGGCGGTGCTTGAGGGTCTGCGCGACCGGCATGAATGGGCCGAGGTGCGCGAAGGCGGCAAGCTGATCGGGCTGGAAAAGGACGGCGCCAACGTCAGTCTTGAACCCGGCGGGGCGCTGGAACTGTCCGGCGCGCCGATGGAGACCATCCACCAGACCTGTGACGAGGTGAATCAGCACCTGCGCGAGGTCAAGGATATCGCTGACGAGATCGGCGTCGGCTTCATCGGGCTGGGCGCCGCACCGGTCTGGAGCCATGACCAGATGCCGTTGATGCCCAAGGGGCGCTACAAGCTGATGGATGCCTACATGGGCAAGGTCGGCACGATGGGCCGGTCGATGATGCGGCGGACCTGCACCGTGCAGGTGAACCTGGATTTCGGGTCCGAGGCGGACATGGTGCAGAAAATGCGCGTGGCCATTGCGCTGCAGCCGGTGGCAACCGCGCTATTTGCCAATTCACCGTTTTTCGAGGGCAAGAAGAACGATCACAAGTCCTGGCGCTCGCGTATCTGGCGCGACCTGGACGATGCGCGCACCGGCATGGTGCCCTTTGTCTTTGAAGAAGGTTTCGGGTTTGAGCGCTGGGTCGAATACGCGCTCGATGTGCCGATGTATTTCGTCTACCGCGATGGCAAGTACATCGACGCGCTGGGCCAGTCGTTCCGCGATTTCCTGAAAGGCGAATTGCCCGCGCTGCCGGGTGAGACGCCCTTGATTAGCGATTGGGCCGATCACCTGACCACGTTGTTCCCCGAGGCGCGGGTGAAGAAGTTCATCGAGATGCGCGGCGCGGATGGCGGCCCCTGGCGGCGGCTCTGCGCGCTGCCCGCGCTCTGGGTCGGGCTGACCTATGAGCAGGGGGCGCTGGATGCGGCATGGGATCTCGTCAAGGGCTGGGATGCCGAAACGCGCGAAGGGCTGCGGGTCGCGGCGTCGCAACACGGGTTGCAGGCCGAGGTGGGCGGTATCCGGATGCATGATCTGGCGCGTGACGTGCTGGCCATTGCCGAAGACGGGCTGAAGGCGCGGGCGCGTCCGGGCTCTGGCGGGCTGGTGCCGGACGAGACCCATTTCCTTAATGCGCTGCGTGAAAGCGTGGAAAGCGGCCAGGTCCCGGCGGATGAACTGTTGGAGCAATTCGACGGCGAATGGGGCGGCGACCTCAGCCGGATTTACGCCGCACATTCGTATTGAAAGGGGCCTTTTAGGGTGCGTGCTCGCACGCACCGCTACCCCGTCAACACCTCCAGAAACCGGTCGATCTGGTCCTCGGTCAAGGACCAGTCGCACACCATCCGACATCCCAGCGGCTCCTCCCCGGGGCCTTCCAGAGACCCCTCAAGAGCATACTCTGCCCCCGCTGCCCGCAGCTTGCGATGCAGGTCACGTGGCAGGGTGCAGAAGATCATGTTGGCCTGCGGTTCATGCAGAAGGTCGGCAACGCCGCTGGCCCGCAACCCGGCAGCAAGCCGGGCGCCATTGGCATTGGCCGCCTGCGCCATTTCAAGCCAGAGACCACCCTCAAGGTAAGCCGACATCTGCGCCGCCAAGTAGCGATGCTTGGAAAACAGGTGCGCGCCACGCTTGCGCCGCAGCTTGAATTCCCGAGCGCGGGCGGGGTCGAACAGCACCACCGCCTCGACCCCCATCAACCCGTTCTTGGTGCCGCCAAAGCTCACTGCGTCCACGCCGCGTTTCCAGCTCATCTCGGCGGGTGTACAGCCCAGCGCGGCACAGGCATTGGCAAACCGCGCCCCATCCAGGTGCAGCGGCGCGCCATGTGTGCGGGCGATCTTGCCCAGGGTCTCCAGCGCATCGAGCGAGTATAACGTGCCACGTTCGGTCACCTGGGTGAGGGTGACGGGCCCCATCTGGGCGTTGTGCACCCCATGTGCGGCGTGCCGGGCCAGCGCCTTGTCCAGCGCCTCGGGGCACATCCGCTCGCCCGTGCCCACAAGGGTCAGCTTGGCGCCGCCGCTGTAGAATTCGGGCGCGTTGCATTCGTCCTCTTCCACGTGGGCCAGGGGCGTGCAGAAGATCGTGTCCCAGGGATCGGACAGGCAGGCCAGCGCCAGCGCATTGGCGGCCGTCCCGGTGGCGACGAGGTCGACGGCGGCCTCGGGCGCTTCGAATAATTCCCGCACCCGGTCCGTGGCCAGTCGTGTCAGATCGTCATTGCCATAGGGCAGGGCATGCCCGGCATTGGCGCGGGTCAGCGCCTCCATCACGCGGGGATGAACCGGGCCGGAATTGTCCGAAGCAAAATGCATCAGAGCGGCTCTTCGATGATGTGGTCTTCCCAGTCGTCTTCGTCGATCTCGAATTCCGGTACCGTGGCATCTTTCATCGACACCCCTGCCTCATGGACCGACTCCGGTGTTCCGGTCAGCAGCGGGTGCCAGTCGGGCAGCGGTTCGCCTCGCCAGAGCAGGCGATAGGCGCAGGTCTGCGGCATCCAGTAGGCGTGCTGGTCGATGTTGTCCGGCGTCATCACGATGCATTCCGGCACGAACTGGTGCCGGATCTCGTATTGCGCGCAGCGGCAGGTCGCGTCGTCGAACAACCGGCAGGCGACGTTGGTCAACTCGACCTGGCCGGTGTCCTCGTCTTCCAGTTTGTTCAGGCAGCACTTGCCGCAGCCGTCGCAGAGCGCTTCCCATTCCTTGGGGTTCAGCGCCTTCAGCGGCTTCTTTTCCCAGAACCGGGGCGTCAGGCCCTTGCGGTCGATCGGATCGCTCATGACGTGGCCAGGATGCGCCGGGCCTCGGCGCAATCCGCATCCATCTGGGCGACAAAGGCGTCGAGGCTGTCGAACGTGGCCTCGGGGCGCAGGTAGCTGACCAGTCCGACCGACAGGGTCGCGCCATACAGATCGCCGGAGAAATCAAAGAGGAAGGTTTCGAGGTTGGGCACCTCGCCGGCGAATTGCGGCCGCACGCCCAGCGAGGCAGCGCCGTGATAGCTGCCCTTGTGGGGGCCGTCCTGCACGTCGACCAGCACCGCGTAGACGCCGAAGGCCGGCAGGTGCAGCCCCTGCAATTCCATGTTGGCGGTGGGAAAGCCCAGGACGCGCCCGCGCTGTTCGCCACCCACCACCGGCCCGGCGATCCGGTGCCAGTGGCCCAGCATCTCGGCGGCCTGTTCCGGCTTGCCATCGCTCAACGCCTGGCGGATCGCGGTCGAAGACACCCGCGAGGTGCCTTCCTGCACCAGCGGCGCAATGGTGACGTCAAAGCCCATCTCGGCGCCAAAGGCTTTCAGGCCCTCGGCCGTGCCCGCGCGCTTGCGGCCAAAGCAGAAATCCGCCCCGACCACCACGTGCGACAGCCCAAGCCCCTCGCAGATCACCTTGCGACAGAAGTCCTCGGGCGTCAGCCCGGCCAGCGCGTGGTTGAAGTTCAGCTCATAGAGCGTCTCGACCCCCAGCTTTTCCAGCCGCGAGGCGCGTGCACTGGCCGACATCAGCCGGAAAGGCGGGGCGTCGGGGGCAAAGAATTCCCGTGGGTGCGGTTCAAAGGTCATGATGCCCAGCGGCGCGTCGGCGCGGCGGGCCAGGTCGATCACCGAGATATGGCCCCGGTGCACACCATCGAAGTTGCCGATGGCGACAGAGGCGCCCCGGTCCTGGTCTTCGATGAACTGATAATCGCGAATGATGCGCATGGCACGAGGGGTAGCCGCGCGGCCACCTGCTGGCAAGAGGCCGCGCTTGTCATTCGTGCCATGTCGGGCGTCTTTGGCGCAGCGTCAGGTCTGGCGCGGGCCACGCATGCGGTGAATGGCGTCGCGCACCTTCTGCCAGCTGGCGGCTTCGCCGGATTTGCCCGCGGCCTCGCAGTTGCGCATCTTTTCCGAGACTTCGACAATGGCCTTGTCGCCATGCGCCGCAAGAAGCCGGGTGGCGTAGTCGGTGACTTGGATGGCGTCCATCGGTGGTTCCTCCGTTTCACGTTCGGACTCACTTGGGATGGACACCATAGCACAATCTGGCGCGGTTCGGGGGCGTTAACCCCAATTGTAGTTGAAACTGACCGAAATCCGCTCGTCCTCGGCGGTGTTCATCGGCACCTCGTGGCGCAGCCAGCTTTCCCACAGCAGCACATCGCCGACCTTGGGCGCCTCGTAGATGAAGGTCCGCAGGTCTTCGCGCACCTCCTTGCGCCGTGGCGGGGCGGCCATCATCCGGGCATGGCGCGGGTCTTCCAGCTTCAGCGCGGAGGCGCCCTCGGGCATGGCGACATATGTGGTGCCGGAGATGACGCTGTGCGGGTGGATGTGGCTGGAATGAAAGCCGCCTTCGGGCAGGATGTTGATCCAGATGTCTTCCAGCTTCACCGGGCGGTCGTCGAGATCAAACTCCAGGTCCGCGGCAAAGGCGGCAACATGGGCGTCGAGCGATGTGACCAGATCGGCGAAGATCGGGAAGCGCCAGGGCAGGTCGGTCAACGACGCGTAAGAGGTATAGCCGGGATAGTCGTTGGCCTCGCACCACTCCTGCCCGGCCTCGTCATCCTGGGCGATCACCATGCAGGAGTTCTCAAGCTCCTGCGAATCGATGTTCGGCCCCTGCTCGGAAAGCGCGGCGCGGTAGAGGCGGGTGACGAAGAGAGAGCGGATGTCGGGCATGGGGTGTCCTTGGAAAAGCTTTGCCCGAGGCTTGGACCGTGGTCGGCACGGAATCAAGGGCGAAGCCCGCAGGGCCTGCAAAACCACTTGCCAACTTGGGCGTTCCCGCCTATACGGCGCCTTCATCCATGCACTCCAGCGGAATCAGGGTGACCCTCATCGGGGGCCCTCCGTTGATGTTGAGAAAGGAAAAAGGCGATGGACGCCAAAGAATTGCGTGACAAGACGCCGGACGAGCTGCGTACAGCTCTGGCGGATCTGAAGAAAGAATCGTTCAACCTGCGCTTCCAGCAGGCCACCGGCTCGATGGAAAACACCGCCCGCATGCGCGCCGTAAAGCGTGACGTGGCCCGTGTGAAAACCGTGCTGAACGAAAAAGCCGCCGCGGCTGCCGAGTAAGGAAGAGACATATGCCCAAGCGTATCCTGCAAGGCACCGTGACCAGCGATGCCAACGAACAAACGGTAACCGTGTCGGTTGAACGCCGCTTCAAGCACCCGGTTCTGAAGAAAACCATCCGTAAGTCCAAGAAGTACCGGGCTCACGATGAAAAGAACGCCTTCAAGGTCGGTGACTCCGTACGCATCATCGAATGCGCGCCGAAATCGAAGACGAAACGCTGGGAGGTTCTGGAGGCGTAAGCCGCCAGGCCTTTTGGTTTGATCGAAACCCTGGGGAACAGGCAAGCATAGCCCCCCAAAGGTCAGGAGAAACCCCATGATCCAGATGCAGACCAATCTGGATGTCGCTGACAACTCCGGCGCTCGCCGGGTGCAGTGCATCAAGGTCCTGGGTGGTTCCAAGCGTAAATACGCCTCCGTCGGCGACATCATTGTCGTCTCGGTGAAGGAAGCCATCCCGCGTGGTCGCGTGAAGAAAGGTGACGTCCGCAAGGCCGTCGTCGTGCGCACCGCCAAGGAAGTCCGTCGTGAAGACGGCACCGCGATCCGCTTTGATCGCAACGCAGCCGTCATCCTCAACAACGCTGGCGAACCCGTCGGCACCCGTATCTTCGGGCCGGTTGTGCGTGAGCTGCGTGCCAAGAACTTCATGAAAATCATCTCGCTTGCTCCGGAGGTGCTGTAATGGCTGCCAAACTCCGCAAAGGCGACAAGGTCGTCGTGTTGACCGGCAAGGACAAGGGCAAGGAAGGCACCATTTCCTCCATTGACCCCAAAGCCGGCAAGGCCGTCGTGGACGGCGTGAACGTCGCCATCCGTCACACCAAGCAGACCCAGACGTCGCAGGGTGGGCGCGTGCCCAAGGCACTGCCGCTCGATCTTTCGAACCTGGCCCTGCTGGATTCCAACGGCAAACCGACCCGCGTCGGCTTCCGCATGGAAGGTGACAAGAAGGTCCGCTTTGCCAAGACCACGGGGGACGTGATCGATGCTTGATGCTGCAACCTATACCCCGCGTCTGCGCTCGCTTTATGACGACACGATCCGTGCCGCTCTGAAAGAAGAGTTCGCGTACAAGAACGACATGATGATCCCCCGTCTGGACAAGATCGTTCTGAACATCGGCTGTGGCCGTGCCGCCGTGAAAGACAGCAAGAAAGCCAAGTCGGCCCAGGCCGATCTGAGCGCGATTGCCGGTCAGCACGCCGTCGTGACCAACGCCAAGAACTCGATCGCTGGCTTCCGCGTCCGTGAAGGCATGCCGATGGGGGCGAAAGCCACCCTGCGCGGCGCCCGCATGTACGATTTCCTCGACCGTCTGATCACCGTGGCCATGCCCCGTATCCGCGACTTCCGCGGCGTTTCGGGCAAAAGCTTCGATGGCCGCGGCAACTATGCCATGGGTATCAAGGAACACATCGTGTTCCCCGAGATCGACTTCGACAAGGTGGACGAGCCCTGGGGCCTGGACATCGTGATCGCCACCACCGCGAATACCGACGCAGAAGCGAAAGCCCTGCTGAAGGCATTCAACATGCCCTTCAATTCGTGACGCGGGTGAGAGGAAAGAGACATGGCTAAAAAAGCAATGATCGAACGCGAGAAGAAGCGCGAAAAGCTGGTGGCGAAATACGCCGCCAAACGCGCTGAACTCAAGGAAATCGCAAACGACGAATCCAAGCCGATGGAAGAGCGCTTCAAGGCGCGCCTGAAGCTTGCGAAACTGCCGCGCAACTCGTCGCCGACCCGTTTGCACAACCGTTGCCAGCTGACCGGTCGTCCGCACGCGTACTACCGCAAGCTGAAAATCAGCCGTATCGCGCTGCGTGAGCTGGGCTCCAAGGGCCTGCTTCCCGGCATGGTCAAGTCGAGCTGGTAAGGGAGGCTATATCAGATGAACGATCCTATCGGCGATATGCTGACCCGTATCCGCAACGCCTCGCTGCGTGGCAAGTCGACCGTGTCGACCCCCGCATCGAAGCTGCGCGCCTGGGTGCTCGACGTGCTGGCGGACGAAGGTTATATCCGCGGCTACGAGAAAACCACCGATGAGCGCGGTCACCCCGCCATCGAAATCAGCCTGAAGTACTACGACGGTGCGCCCGTCATCCGCGAATTGAAGCGGGTGTCGACGCCGGGCCGTCGTGTGTACCTGGGTGTGAACGAGATCCCCAGTGTCCGTCAGGGCCTTGGTGTGTCGATCGTTTCCACCTCCAAGGGCGTCATGTCGGATGCAAATGCACGCACTGCCAATGTTGGCGGCGAAGTGCTTTGCACCGTATTCTAAGGAGGGCTCACGATGTCTCGTATCGGTAAACAGCCCGTTGCCCTGCCGGATGGCGTGACGGCAACCCTGTCGGGCCAGACCATCGAGGTCAAAGGCCCGAAAGGTTCGCAAAGCTTCACCGCCACGGACGACGTGACGTTCACCGTCGAAGACGGTTCCGTCAAGGTCGATCCGCGCGGCAAGTCGAAGCGCGCACGCCAGCAGTGGGGCATGAGCCGCACCGTGGTGGCCAACATGGTCCATGGCGTGTCCAACAGCTTCAAGAAAGAGCTTGAAATCCAGGGCGTCGGTTACCGGGCGCAGCTTCAGGGCAAGGTCCTGAAACTGAACCTCGGCCTGTCGCATGACGTGGATTTCGAAATTCCGGAAGGTATCACCGTGACCGTTCCGAAACCGACCGAGATCATTGTCGAAGGCAATGACATCCAGCTGGTCGGCCAGGTCGCGGCAAACATCCGCAAGTGGCGCGAGCCCGAGCCCTACAAAGGCAAGGGCATCCGCTACAAGGGTGAATATATCTTCCAGAAGGAAGGCAAGAAGAAGTAAGGACGAAGGCAATGGCAAACAGCAAACGACAACTGTTCCAGAAACGCCGCCTGCGCGTCCGGAACAAGCTTCGCAAGATGAACCGCGGGCGTGTGCGCCTCTCGGTGCATCGCTCGAACAAGAACATCTCGGTCCAGCTGATCGACGACGTGCAGGGCAAGACACTTGCCGCGGCGTCCTCGCTCGAAAAGGATCTCGGGATCGTGGGCAAGAACAACGTGGAAGCCGCGACCAAGGTGGGCACTGCAATCGCAGAGCGTGCCAAGGCCGCCGGCGTCGAAGAATGCTACTTCGACCGCGGTGGGTTTCTCTTTCACGGTGGTATCAAGGCCCTGGCCGATGCCGCGCGTGAGGGTGGCCTGAAGTTCTGATATCGGTGCGTGCCAGCACGCACCCTACGGGGGTGTGCCTTTCGGGGCGCACCTTTTTGCAGGCAGAAATGCCTCGATGATCCGGGGGCGCTTTGGGGCCCACTTGGATTGGACAATCTGGCCCTTTGGCCGAGAATGTAAGGATTTGCCACATGGCAGAACGTGAAAACAGAGGCCGGGGCCGTCGCGATCGCGAGGAAGCACCGGAATTCGCAGACCGCCTGGTCGCGATCAACCGGGTCTCCAAGACCGTGAAGGGTGGTAAGCGCTTTGGCTTCGCCGCACTTGTCGTCGTTGGTGACCAGAAAGGTCGCGTGGGCTTTGGCAAGGGTAAGGCCAAGGAGGTCCCCGAGGCCATCCGCAAAGCCACCGAGCAGGCCAAGCGTCAGATGATCCGCGTGCCGCTGCGCGAAGGTCGCACGCTGCACCACGACATCGAAGGTCGCTGGGGCGCCGGCAAGGTCGTCATGCGCACCGCACCGCAAGGTACCGGTATCATCGCCGGTGGTCCGATGCGTGCCGTCTTTGAAATGCTGGGCGTTCAGGACGTGGTTGCCAAGTCGACCGGTTCGCAGAACCCCTACAACATGATCCGCGCAACGCTGAACGCACTGGGCCGCGAGTCGAGCCCCCGCATGGTGGCACAGCGCCGCGGCAAGAAAGTGGCCGACATCCTGCCCAAGCGTGACGAAGCGCCGGCGGAATCGACCCAAGTCGCCGAGGAGGCCTGAGACCAATGGCAAAAACCATCGTCGTGAAACAGGTCGGTTCGCCGATCCGCCGCCCGGAAATCCAGCGCAAGACGCTGATCGGCCTGGGCCTGAACAAGATGCACAAGACCCGCGAACTTGAGGACACCCCCTCGATCCGCGGCATGATCAACAAGATCTCGCATCTGGTGGAGATCGTCGAAGAGCGCGGCTGAACCCGCCTTTCCGACACGCCTTCAACGCCCTCCGGTCCTGCCGGGGGGCGTTTTCGTTGCGGGGCAGGGGGGCTTGCCTTGCATTCAACGCATGCCCGGTCGACCGAACTGTGCGTTGTTGGCGCCAACATGCGGGCCTAGATAGCCGTCAAGCAATACGGAACACGCTACGGCACGGGCCGCGGCCCCGATCAAAGGATGACACTCATGGCTATCGCACAAACTTCCAACGTTTTTGGTTCTTCCCTCTTCGCCAAGCTGCACACTGTTGTGGAAGGTTTCCGCCTGGCTGCCGAGAAGCGCGCGGTCTACACGCGGACCTACGACGAGCTGAATGCCCTGTCCGACGCGGACCTGAATGACATCGGCATCGGTCGCGGCCAGATCGACGGCATCGCGCGGGCCGAAGTCGCCAAGCTGGGCTGATCCCCTGCATCGGTTTCATCGCCGACAAACAAATCGAAAAAAACGGGCCGCTTGTCGGCCCGTTTTTTTGTCCTGGCGGCTGGGTTTCGCGGGGCGAGGCGAGATGGTCTCACAGGAATGTGACGGCATTCCGGTCCCGCTGCCGCTGCATTTTTCGGCAGGGCATTGAGTGACCTCGGGGCAGGTCAAGGAAATGATGCGGTCTTGCCGTATGTTTGTCTGATCCGGGTCCGCGTTTCCGTTTCAAGTTTACGTAAATTCAATGGGTTGTGGTCTCATCCCACACCTGAATTCGACCGCTTCATGTCAAGCCTTTCTGCGTTGCAGCATGTGCATAACGGCTTGCTCCAAACGTGCGTTGTTAGCGCAATCAATTGGGCTTAGATGTCAAGGCACGGAGGAAATGAACCCATCGGGGAATACGCCCCGGCACATCGAAAGGACGACACATATGGCTTACGCACTGTCGAACAACAACTCCGCCTTCAACATCTCGGCCAGGCTTTCGCAAATGGCTGACGCATGGAGGACAGCACGCACCTACCGCCAGGTCTTCAACCAGACCTACAACGAGCTGCAGGCTCTGTCCGACCGCGATCTCGCCGACATCGGCATCGAACGGTCCGAGATCGCTTCGATCTCGCGGGACGAAGCAAAGAAGGTGCTCTGAGACCAGAGATTCCCAGGAAGCCGGACAGGCGCTTCCTTGCACGCGGGCCGCACCACCGGCCCGCGTTTTTTGTTTGTGCCGCGGGCATCCTCTGACCGGGATCGCACCTGGCCCCGACAGCCATGCACAGCGCATTGCGGGCATTCCGCCGGGCGCATTGTGCCACCTGCGGCGCCCGCATGGGCGCGCTGATCCTCGAACTGCCGGAAGACCCGCATGACAACCGTTCTCGTGATTTTCGTCGTTCGCTACCTGCGGAAACGCCGTGCCGCCGCCGCCGCGATTTGAGGCGGCGCAGGCCGGCCAGCGCATGCATTTTGTGCAACGCAGGTATTCCGGATTGGCGTTAGCGCCAGATACCCGGCGGGTGTATCCCCCAGTCAAACGATATCTGGACGGAATGAACGCCATGACCCTTATCACTGCACTCAAGACCCGGATTGCCCGCCTGCTGCGCAGCGAGCCTGTGCCGTGCTGGACCGAGTACCTGCAACAGACCGCGCCCAAGTCCTGAGACAGCGCCGACGTGCAGACGACAGCGAGGCGGGCCTGTGCCCGCCTCTTGTGCGTTCGGGGCCTTGCGTGCCTCGGCGCGCCTCGGTATACGCGCCCGGTGGCCCCCTCGGGCCGCGACTCGTAACAATCAAGAAACGCCGTGGTCTGCCATCTCGCTTCGGGGCAGCATCCGGCAAGGAGAAGCGATATGAAACTCAATGAACTGCGCGACAATGATGGCGCAAACAAGCGCAAGAAACGCGTTGGCCGTGGCCCGGGTTCGGGCATGGGCAAAACCGCAGGTCGCGGTATCAAGGGTCAGAAATCCCGTTCGGGTGTGGCCATCAAAGGCTACGAGGGCGGCCAGATGCCGCTCTATCAACGTCTGCCCAAGCGTGGCTTCAACAAGCCCAACCGCAAGGCATACGCTGTCATCAACCTCGGCCTGATCCAGAAATTCATCGAAGCCGGCAAGCTTGACGCCGCCAAGATCGACGAAGACACGCTGGTCGCTTCCGGTGCCCTGCGCCGCAAGCTGGACGGTGTGCGCGTCTTGGCCAAGGGTGAGCTGACCTCGAAAGCCACCATTTCGGTGACCGGTGCATCCAAGGCCGCGATCGACGCGGTCGAGAAGGCAGGCGGCTCTCTGACGGTCACGGCCGCGGCAGCAGCCGAATAAGCGGGTTGTTAGGGGCCGTCAGGCCGCTTACATAGCTTTCAGTTTTCCAAACGCCGCCCGCCGGAAAACGGTTTGGGCGGCGTTTTCATAGAGCGAGATCAACGAGCATGGTATCAGCAGTAGAGCAGATGGCGGCCAACACGAGCTGGGCGGCGCTCGGCAAGGCCACTGACCTGCGCAACCGCATCCTCTTCACCCTCGGGCTTCTGGTCGTCTATCGCCTTGGCACCTTCATCCCGGTTCCCGGGATCGACGGCGCGGCGCTGCGCGAATTCATGGAGCAGGCGGGGCAGGGCATCGGCGGCATGGTCTCGATGTTCACCGGCGGCGCCCTGGGCCGCATGGGCATCTTCGCTCTGGGCATCATGCCCTATATCTCGGCCTCGATCATCGTGCAGCTCCTGTCGTCGATGGTGCCGTCGCTCGAACAGCTCAAGAAAGAGGGCGAGCAGGGCCGCAAGAAGATCAACCAATGGACGCGCTACGGCACCGTGGTGCTGGCGACGTTCCAGGCCTACGGCCTTGCGGTTTCGTTGGAGGCCGGCGACCTGGTGACCGATCCGGGCTGGTATTTCCGCGCGGCGACCGTGATCACGCTGGTTGGCGGCACCATGTTCCTGATGTGGCTGGGTGAGCAGATCACCGCGCGCGGCATCGGCAACGGCATCTCGCTCATCATCTTTGTGGGCATCATTGCCGAGGTTCCCGCTGCCCTGGCCCAGTTCCTTGCCTCTGGTCGTTCGGGCGCCATCAGCCCGGCGGTGATCATTGGCGTGCTGTTGATGGTGATCGGGGTGATCATGTTCGTGGTCTTCATGGAGAGGGCACTCCGAAAGATCACGATCCAATATCCGCGCCGCCAGCAGGGCATGAAGATCTCGGAAGCCCAGCAATCGCACCTGCCGGTCAAGGTGAACCCGGCCGGCGTGATCCCGGCGATCTTTGCCTCGTCGCTTCTGCTGTTGCCCACCACCATCGCGACCTTCAGCGGCAACCAGACCAGCCCGATCATGTCGACGATCCTGGCCTACTTTGGCCCGGGGCAACCGCTCTACCTGTTGTTCTTCGCGCTGATGATCGTGTTCTTCGCGTATTTCTATACCTTCAACGTGTCGTTCAAGCCTGATGACGTGGCTGACAACCTGAAGAACCAGAACGGCTTTGTCCCCGGCATCCGTCCGGGCAAGAAGACGGCGGAATACCTGGAATACGTGGTCAATCGTATTCTGGTTCTCGGCTCCGGCTACCTTGCGGCGGTCTGCCTGATGCCGGAAATCCTGCGCGGTCAGCTGGCCATTCCGTTCTACTTCGGCGGCACCTCCGTGCTGATCGTGGTCTCGGTGACGATGGACACCATTCAGCAGGTGCAATCGCATCTCCTGGCGCACCAGTACGAAGGCCTGATCCAGAAATCGCAGCTTCGCGGCAAAGGCAAGTCGCGCAAGAAACGCAGCCCCGTCCGGAGGTAACACCCCATGAACATCATTCTTCTCGGGCCCCCGGGGGCCGGCAAAGGCACGCAGGCGCGCATGCTGGTCGACAACCGCGGCATGCTGCAACTGTCGACCGGTGACATGCTGCGCGAGGCCAAGGAAAGCGGCACTGAGATGGGCAACCGCGTGGCGGACGTGATGGCCCGGGGCGAGCTGGTGACCGACGAGATCGTCATCGGGCTGATCGAGGAAAAGCTGGAATCCGACGCCAACCGCGGTTTCATCTTCGATGGCTTCCCCCGGACATTGGCCCAGGCCGATGCGCTGGACGCGCTTTTGGCCAAGCATGGCAAATCGCTGAACGCGGTGATCGAGATGCGGGTGGATGATGAAGCGCTGGTTGCGCGGATCACCGCGCGTTCGACCTGTGGCAGCTGTGGCGAAGTCTATAACGACCAGACCAAGCCCTGGCCCGCCGACGGCAAATGCGCCAACTGCGGCTCGACCGACCAGAAGCGCCGCGCCGACGACAACGAAGAGGCGCTGCGCACCCGGCTGATGGCCTATTACAAGCAGACCTCGCCGCTGATCGGCTATTACTATGCCAAGGGCAAACTGCGCCCGATTGATGGCATGGGTACGCCCGACGCGGTGCGCCACGAGCTGGATATCCAGCTGGGATAAGGTGCAGGCCGGGCTTCTGCCCGGCAGGCCATCGCCGGGCGGAAGCCCGGCTTGCGGTTTCGCAACCGCTGTTCCGAATCCGTCTTGGCAGAAATCTCTTGACAGGGGGTTGACGCTCCGGCGCATCGACCATAATTAGCCCTATCCCGCAGCCTGCGGGCGATTCCCGACGGGGGATCATCACCTCGAATTCAGCTGCGGCCCGGGTGCTCCATGCCTCGGGCTTACGTTGTGAAAAAAGGTTCTGGAACCACGGAACCGCAACAAAAGGAAAGTGACACTTGGCACGTATCGCCGGCGTTAACATCCCGACCCACAAACGGGTCCCGATTGCCCTGACCTACATCACCGGAATTGGCCACACCTCGGCCAAGGAAATCTGCAAGGCCGTAAACATCGACGAAACCCGTCGCGTGAACGAGCTGTCGGATGCCGAAGTTCTGGCGGTGCGCGAATATATCGACGCCAACCTGACCGTTGAAGGCGACCTGCGCCGTGAAGTGCAGATGAACATCAAACGCCTGATGGATCTGGGTTGCTACCGCGGCCTGCGTCACCGCCGCAACCTCCCCGTTCGCGGTCAGCGGACTCACACCAATGCGCGCACGCGCAAGGGCCCGGCGAAAGCAATCGCTGGCAAGAAGAAGTAAGGGAGGCTACCGCAAATGGCACGTGATACCCGTCGCGGAGGCAAGAAGAAGGTCTCCAAGAACATCGCAACCGGCGTTGCGCATGTGAATTCGTCGTTCAACAACACCAAGATCCTGATTTCTGACGTGCAGGGCAACGCGATCGCATGGTCGTCCGCTGGCACAATGGGCTTCAAAGGGTCGCGGAAATCGACCCCCTATGCCGCTCAGATGGCCGCAGAGGACGCGGGCAAGAAGGCACAGGAACACGGCATGAAAACGCTGGAAGTCGAAGTTCAGGGCCCCGGTTCGGGTCGTGAATCCGCGCTTCGCGCCCTGGCCGCTGTTGGTTTCAACATCACCTCGATCCGCGATGTGACCCCGATCGCGCACAATGGCTGCCGCCCGCCGAAGCGCCGCCGGGTCTGATCCGCATTTACCAAGTTTGGGGCCTTGCAATTTGCAAGGCCCCATTCCGTCATTTTAACCTCGGGCGCTTTTGCCTTTAGGACATGGGGCAGAAGCAGGAATGGAGGGACGCATGATCCACAAGAATTGGGCCGAGCTGATCAAGCCGACACAGCTGGAGGTCAAGCCCGGCAACGATCCCGCGCGTCAGGCCACCGCCGTGGCCGAACCGCTGGAACGTGGCTTTGGTCTCACCCTTGGCAACGCGCTGCGGCGTGTGCTGATGTCGTCGCTGCAAGGCGCGGCCATCACCTCCGTCCAGATCGACAACGTGCTGCACGAGTTTTCGTCGGTGGCCGGTGTTCGTGAAGACGTGACCGACATCGTTCTGAACCTCAAGGGCGTCGCGCTCCGCATGGAAGTCGAAGGCCCCAAGCGGCTGTCGATCAATGCGAAGGGCCCGGGCGTCGTCACTGCCGGCGACATCTCGGACAGCGCCGGCATCGAGGTTCTGAACAAGGACCATGTCATCTGCCACCTCGACGAGGGCGCGGATGTCTACATGGAACTGACCGTCAACACCGGCAAGGGCTATGTCTCGGCTGACAAGAACAAGCCGGAAGATGCGCCCATCGGCCTGATCCCGATCGATGCGATCTATTCGCCGGTCAAGCGCGTGTCCTATGACGTGCAACCGACCCGCGAAGGCCAGGTTCTCGATTATGACAAGCTGACGCTCAAGATCGAAACCGACGGCTCGGTCACCCCTGAGGACGCGGTGGCATATGCTGCGCGCATCCTGCAGGATCAGCTGTCGATCTTCGTCAACTTCGACGAGCCGGAAAGCGCCTCGCGTCAGGACGATGACGACGGGCTGGAGTTCAACCCGCTTCTTCTCAAGAAGGTGGACGAGTTGGAACTGTCGGTGCGCTCGGCCAACTGCCTGAAGAACGACAACATCGTTTATATCGGCGACCTGATCCAGAAGACCGAAGCCGAGATGCTCCGCACCCCGAACTTCGGCCGCAAGTCGTTGAACGAGATCAAGGAAGTGCTGTCCGGCATGGGTCTGCACCTCGGCATGGATGTCGAGGATTGGCCGCCCGACAACATCGAGGACCTCGCCAAGAAGTTCGAAGACGCGTTTTAATTTGCGCGTCGCGCCCCGGACCTGATCCGGGGCCTCGCCTCACCCCTCCGGGTGTGGCACCGCGACGGGTCGAGATCCCGGGTCAAGCCCGGGACAGGCCCCAAGGAGAGCCGGTGACACGCATCGCTGGCCAGACAAAGCAAAATCGCCCGTAGAGGGCACCAAAGGAGAAGACACATGCGTCACGCAAAAGGTTACCGCCGCCTCAACCGCACCCATGAGCACCGCAAGGCGCTTTGGGCGAATATGGCCGGCTCGCTCATCGAGCATGAGCAGATCAAGACCACCCTGCCGAAGGCGAAAGAACTGAAGCGGGTGATGGACAAGCTGATCACCCTGGGCAAGCGCGGCGATCTGCACGCCCGCCGCCAGGCCGCGGCTCAGCTTAAGGAAGACAAGGACGTCGCCAAGCTGTTCGAAATCCTCGGCCCGCGCTATGCGGAACGCAACGGTGGCTACACCCGCGTTCTGAAGGCCGGCTTCCGTTATGGTGACATGGCGCCGATGGCGATCATCGAACTGGTCGACCGCGATGTCGATGCCAAGGGTGCCGCCGACAAGGCCCGCCTTGCCGCGGCAGAGACCGCCGACGAAGAATAAGCGCTCCCACAGCGGAGACAGGAAGGCCCGCTTCGGCGGGCCTTTTTTATTGGATTTGCGCCGCCTTGCGCGCCTGCCGCCGTTTGTGGCGCGCGTAGATTACCCGCGCGACCACATGCGTATACCCCCAGGAGCACAGCTGGCAGACCCCGGGCAGCCGACCGATGCGGGCCAGCATGCGATACCTTGGCATCTGGTCCCAGAGCGCGAGGAAGGCGTCGAACCCGACGTGCAGCGCGCCGTCATGCATCACGTGCAGAAGCCGCGCTGCCTGATCTTCGGTCACGCCCCAGGATGTCAGGTCGCTATGGTTCAGGTCGTCAAAGGCAATCGGCAGGTCCTGCGCGTCGGAATAGGCCGCATAGTTGCACATCTCGGCGTTGCACACCGGACAATCGCCATTGTAAAGCGCGCGGGTTTCCGCTGTCTGCGCCATCTTCGCCTCCTGTTTGTCAGGCTGGAGGTAGGTGGCTGACGGGGCCGGCCAAGGGACGGATTGCCGCATCAGCCCGCATGAAAAGACCGGCCCGGGAAAGGGCCGGTCGATGAGGCAGATGCCGCGTGGGTCAGGCGGCGTCGAGTTCTTTCTTCACCAGCTTCTCGATGTCACCCACCGGGTGGTTGGTCAGCGTCTTGGGGATCTCGGCGATCACCCTGTCGGCCACTTCCTTGTGCAACTCTTCGCGCAGATCGCCCAGGACCTGCGGCGCGGCCACCAGGACAAGCCGGTCAAAAGCGCCTTGATGCGCCTGGTGATAAAGCTTGCCGGCAAGGTCCGCCGCAAAGCGTTCCTTGGCCAGCTCGTGCCAATCGGTGTCATCCATGGCAGAGCGCTGGCCCTGCCCGGTGTCGGCCATGCGTCCGGGCCGGTTGGCCGATTGCGCCTGGTCCGAGGGGTTGTCCTGTTCGTCCTTGTCGGTGACTTCCAGGAAGGGGTCGGCGTGGTCGGTCAGGTTGCGCAGGAACAGCGCCTTTTCGCTGTCCGTTACCACGACCCAGGTGTCCTTGGTCAGATGTGCCATCTTGTCATGCCCCTTTCTTGTCGTCGGTGATCTCGTCGGATTTGCGCACGCGGGTCGCGCCGGGGCGGTCCTGCTCGGCACGTTTCAACATGTCGCGTGTGCCCACCTTGCGTTCCAGGTTGCCGCCCGATCGGCCATGTTGGTCCGGAGTTGCGGCCTCGTCGGTGTAGGCGTCGGTCTCTTTCGTTCCATCCTTCGATCTGATGCGATCAGCCATGATACCTCCTTTTTGACTTGGGGTTCATGAGAGAGATCTAGGTCAGTCGCCCAGGATTTCCACGACTTGAAAGACCGGGGCCCCGGGGGCATATGTGGGGCAACGTCACGGAAAGCCCTCATGAAACCACTGATTGCTGCCCTCTGCCTGTTGTGTCTGCCGTTGCCTGTCCTCGCTGAAACGCCGGTGGAACCCCGCGTCCCGCAAGACCAGGCCGAGATCAGCCTGAGCTTTGCCCCGCTGGTCCGCGAAGCCGCGCCCGCAGTGGTCAATATCTATGCCCGTCGCGTGGTCGAAGCGCGGCGCAGCCCCTTCGCCGACGATCCCTTTTTCCGCGAATTCTTTCAGGATTTCGGCACCATGCGACCCCGGGTGCAGAACTCGCTTGGATCAGGTGTGATCCTGTCGGATGATGGTATCGTGGTCTCGAATTACCACGTGGTCGGGCAGGCGACTGATATCAGCGTGGTGCTCAACGACCGGCGGGAATTCAGCGCCAAGGTGCTTCTGGCCGATGAACAAAGCGACCTGGCGATCCTGCAGCTTGAAGACGCGGACGCGATGCCGCACCTGTCCCTGCGCGACAGCGATACCGTCGAGGTGGGCGAGCTGGTGCTGGCGATCGGCAATCCCTTCGGCATCGGCCAGACGGTGTCCAGCGGCATCGTGTCCGGGCTGGCGCGCTCGGGCATGGCGACGGGCAACATGCGCGGCTACTTCATCCAGACCGATGCGCCGATCAACCCGGGCAATTCCGGCGGCGCGCTGATTGATGTTGAGGGCCGGCTGATCGGTATCAATACCTCGATCCTGACGCGTTCGGGCGGCTCCAACGGCATCGGCTTTGCCATTCCGTCTTCGCTGGTGCAGCAGTTCGTCGACCAGGCGCGCGATGGGCAGGCGCGGTTCCAGCGGCCCTGGGCCGGCCTGACGGGGCAGGGGGTGGATGCCGACCTGTCCGAAAGCCTCGGGCTTGCCTTGCCGGGCGGGGTGGTGATTGCCGACATGCACCCGGCGTCGCCCTTTGGCGCGGCCGGGCTGGAAGTTGGCGACGTGATCCTGGCGGTGGATGGCCAACCGGTGAATTCGGCGCCCGAGATGATCTTTCGCATGGCGGTGCGCGGCATCGGCGCGCGGGCCGGCGTGACCTATGTGCGCGGCGGCGAGGAACTCGAAGCCGAGGTCGACCTGATCACCCCGCCCGACCTGCCACCGCGTGAGGAAACCACCTTGGGACGGCGCGAGGTGCTCGACGGGTTGACGCTGGCGCGGATCAATCCGGCGGTCCGCGAAGAGATGGGCCTGGCCGAGGGTGTTGACGGGGTTGTCGTGCTGACCCCGGGCGACATCGGTGCGCGACTGGGGCTGCGCAGCGGTGACATCGTGCTGGCCGTGGGGCGGGTTGCGGTCGAAGCGCCCGGCGATGTGGCGGACATCCTGCGTCGCGCCTCGGGCCGGGTGGCGATCCAGATTCAGCGGGGGGGCCGCCGCATCGCGCTGCGCTTCCGGGTCTGACCTTGGCTGATTTGTTCGACACCGGCGCCGCGGCGCTGCCTGACACCGCGCCGCGCCCGTTGGCTGATCGTCTGCGCCCGGGTGCGCTGGACGAGGTGATCGGCCAGGAACAGGTGCTGGGGCCGGAGGCGCCCCTGGGCGTGATGCTGAAATCCGGCGCGCTGTCTTCGCTGGTGTTCTGGGGGCCGCCGGGGGTGGGCAAGACCACCATCGCGCGGCTGCTGGCGGATGAGACCGATCTGCACTTCGTCCAGATTTCGGCGATTTTCACCGGGGTGCAGGAGCTACGCAAGGTCTTCGAAGCGGCCAAGCACAGGCGGGCCAACGGCCAGGGCACGCTGCTGTTCGTTGACGAGATCCACCGGTTCAACAAGGCGCAGCAGGACGGTTTCCTGCCGCATATGGAGGACGGCACGATCCTGCTGGTCGGCGCCACCACCGAGAACCCGTCGTTCGAGCTGAACGCCGCGCTTCTGAGCCGGGCGCAGGTGCTGGTGCTGACGCGGCTGGAGCTTGCCGACCTGGAGCGGCTGGCGCAGCGCGCGGAAAAGGACCTGGGCCGCGCCTTGCCGCTGGATGGCCCGGCGCGCGAGGCGTTGCTGGAAATGGCCGACGGCGACGGGCGGACGCTGTTGAACCTGGTTGAACAGGTCATGGCCTGGAAGGTCGACGGCAAGCTGGACCAGCAAGCGCTGTCAAAACGGCTGATGCGGCGGGCGTCCCAATACGACAAGTCGGGCGATGCGCATTACAACCTGATTTCCGCCTTGCACAAATCGGTGCGCGGTTCGGACCCGGATGCCGCGCTCTATTGGTTCGCGCGGATGCTGGAGGGGGGAGAGGATCCCCGTTTCCTGGCCCGACGCATCACGCGGATGGCGGTCGAGGACATCGGGTTGGCCGATCCGCAGGCCCAGGCGGTCTGCCTGCAGAGTTGGGAAACCTTCGAACGGCTGGGCAGCCCCGAGGGGGAACTGGCGATTGCCCAGGCGCTGGTCTATATCGCGTTGGCGCCGAAATCCAACGCGGTCTACGTCGGCTACAAGGCCGCGCGCAAAGAGGCCAAGCGCACCGGTTCCGAGCCGCCGCCCAAGCATATCCTGAACGCGCCGACCCGGCTGATGAAGGAGCAGGGCTACGGCGACGGCTATGCCTATGACCACGATGCCGAAGACGGGTTTTCAGGGCAGAACTATTTCCCCGACGGGATGAAACGCCCGGTGATGTATGACCCGGTGGAACGCGGGTTCGAACGCGATTTGAAGAAGCGGGTCGAGTATTTCGCCCGGCTTCGGGCCAAGCGGAGCGGGTGATTTTCGCCGCCAGGCTGATCCATTGATGGATCAGCCCCCGCGCACTTGCCTTGACAAGCGTGCTTGCCCGCGCAACAGACGGCGCATGATGACAAGCCTTTTCCAAGTGGCCCTCGGTGGCGCAATCGGAGCCTCCGGGCGCTACCTGACCGGCATGGCCGCGCTTCGGCTGGCCGGTCCCGGCTTTCCCTGGGGTACGTTGATCGTCAACGTGCTCGGGTCCTTTGCGATGGGGGTCCTCGTGGTGGCGCTGGCGCATTACCACGCGCACCGCTTCGCGCCTTTGCTGATGACCGGCGTGCTCGGCGGGTTCACCACCTTCTCGGCCTTCTCGCTCGACACCGTGTCGCTGCTGGAGCGCGGCGCGCTCAGCACCGCGGCGGTCTACCTGCTGTCTTCGCTTCTGCTGGCCGTTGGCGGGCTGATGCTGGGGCTCAGTGCGGCGCGGGGGTGGTTCGCATGAGCGGGGTCCAGCGCCAGGTGGTGGCCGATGCCGATGGTGGCCAGCGGATCGACCGCTGGCTGCGGCGGATGTTCCCGACCCTCAGCCAGGGCCGGATCGAAAAGATGTGCCGCAAGGGTGAATTGCGGGTGGATGGCGCGCGGGTGAAATCTTCGACCCGCGTCGAAGCCGGGCAGGAGGTGCGCATTCCGCCGATCCCCGACGCGGAACTGGCGAAACCCGCGCCCCGGCGCACCGATGTTTCAGAGGCCGATGCCCGGATGATCCGCGACTGCGTGATCTGGAAGGACGATCACATCATCGCCATCAACAAGCCGCCGGGCCTGCCGACGCAGGGCGGCAGCAAACAGGTGAAACACGTCGACGGTCTCTCGGATGCGCTGCGGTTCGGCTATGAGGACAAGCCCCGGCTGGTGCACCGGCTGGACAAGGACACCTCGGGCGTGCTGCTGCTGGCGCGGACCCAGGCGATGGCGCGGGCGTTGACCGCCGCGATCCGGCACCGCGAGACTCGCAAGATCTATTGGGCCGTGGTGGCCGGGGTGCCGACGCCGTACCTGGGCGAAATCAAGTACGGGCTGGTCAAGGCCGGTGGCCACGGGCGCCACGGCGAGGGCGAAAAGATGCACGCCGTCCACCCGCGCGACATTGAAAGCACCCCTGGCGCGAAACGGGCGCATACCCTTTATGCCACGCTCTACCGGGTTGCGGGGCGGGCCTCCTGGGTGGCGATGGAGCCCATTACCGGCCGCACCCATCAGCTGCGCGTGCATATGGCCGAGATCGGGCATCCGATCATCGGTGACGGCAAGTACGGCGGTTCCGGACAGGAGAACATGGGCGATGGCTGGGGCGCCAAGCTGGGCGGGATCATCTCGTCGAAGCTGCACCTGCATGCCCGGACCATGCGCTTTGAACACCCCGAGACCCGCAAGACCGTTACCGTGACCGCGCCGCTGCCCGCGCACATCAAGGATACCTTCGACACCTTCGGCTGGACCGAGGACCTGGCGGCGGAAGACCCCTTCGAGGCGTTGCTATGAGCCTGAAACTGGTGATCTTCGACGTCGATGGCACGTTGGTCGACAGCCAGGCCGATATTGTCCGGGCCATGACGGTGGCGTTCGACGCCACCGGGCGCCTGGCCCCGGCGCGCGACAGGATCCTGTCGATCGTCGGCCTTTCGCTGGAGCAGGCGATTGCGGAACTGGCGCCCGATGCCGGGCCCGACGCGCTTCGGACGATGGTCACCGCCTACAAGGACGCCTATGTCAGCCAACAGCGCAAGGGCACACCGGCACCGTTGTATCCCGGGGTTGAGGCTGTTCTGGCACAGCTTGCCGCGCGGCCCGAATGGCTTTTGGGCGTTGCTACCGGCAAATCCCGGCGCGGCTTGACCGCCGTGTTGGAGACGCATGGGCTGACCGGGCGCTTCGTGACCGAGCAGGTGTCGGATTTTCACCCGTCCAAGCCGCATCCGTCGATGCTGCAGGCGGCGCTGGCCGAGACCGGCGTGAACGCCGGCGATGCGGTGATGGTCGGCGACACCACGTATGATATGGACATGGCGGCCGCCGCAGGCGTGTGCGGCATCGGCGTGAGCTGGGGCTATCACCCGCGCGAGATGCTGACCGCGGCCGAGCAGGTGCTGGACGATATCTCCGACCTGCCGGCGGTGCTGGATGGAAAATGGGGACAGGTGGCATGAGTGAATGGACGGCGAAGCGGTTCTGGAAGGAAACCGGCATCACCGAGGGCGACACCGGCTTTGGCGTGGCGCTTGACGGTCGCCCGGTCAAGACCCCGGCCAAGGCGGCGCTGATCCTGCCCACCCGTGGCTTTGCCGAGGCGGTGGCCCGGGAATGGGACGCGATCGAGGACCAGATCGACCCGCGCGAGATGCCCTTTACCCGCACTGCGAATGCCGCCATCGACAAGGTCACCGTGCAGAAGGCCGAGGTCGCGGACATGATCGCCGATTACGGCGGCACGGACCTGCTGTGCTATCGCGCCGAGGGTCCCGAAACGCTGCGCGCGCGCCAGGACGCAGCCTGGGACCCGCTGCTTGACTGGGCGGAGCGGATCTTTGGCGCGCGTTTGTTGGTCACCAGCGGCGTGATGCACAAGGCCCAGCCCGAGGCCGCGCAAAAGCCGCTGCGCGCGGCGGTTCACGGATGCACGGCCTTTCAGCTGGCGGCGCTGCATGATCTTGTCGCCCTGTCCGGATCATTGATCATCGGCCTGGCCACGGCGCGGGGCCAAAGCGCGCCCGAGGCGCTTTGGGAGCTGTCGCGGATCGACGAGACCTGGCAGGAGGAGCAATGGGGCGAGGATGAGGAAGCGCAGAATCAAACCGCTTTCAAACGCGCCTCATTTTTGCACGCTGAACATGTCTGGCGGCTTGCCTCGTTGCACTGACCATGGGTCAAATACTTTATTTTGCTAATTGAACAGGCGATTCCCGTTTGCCGAGGCTTGACCTTCTGGCGGGATTCCGCCCAAACTTGGATGCGGCAGGGGGGCAAGGCTCGACTGCACGATGTCATCCGGTCCCCGGACCGGCGAGACCGTTTCGATGAAAACGGCTGTAAACAGGAAGAGGTAATCATGAACAAATCCGTATTTCTTGGCGCGCTGACCGTCGCCGGTCTGGCCGCTGGCGCGGCCGCGGCCGCGACGCTGGACGATGTGAAGGCACGCGGCAAGCTGAACTGCGGTGTTGTCACGGGGCTGGTCGGTTTCGGCGCGCCCGATGCGAACGGCGAATGGCAGGGCTTTGACGTCGGCTTCTGCCGCGCGGTCGCCGCTGCCGTGCTGAACGATCCGACCGCCGTCGAATTCGTCCCCACCACGGCCAAGACCCGCTTTACCGCGCTGGCCTCGGGCGAGATCGACATGCTGGCCCGCAACACCACCTGGACCTTCTCGCGCGATGTCGACCTGAAGTTCGATTTCGTCGGCGTGAACTACTACGACGGCCAGGGCTTCATGGTCCCCAAAGAGCTGGGCGTGAGCTCGGCCAAGGAACTGGACGGCGCAACCGTCTGCATCCAGACCGGCACCACCACCGAGCTGAACCTCGCGGACTTCTTCCGCCAGAACAACATCAGCTACGAGCCGGTTCCGATCGAAACCAACGCCGAGGCGCAGCCGCTGTACCTTGAAGGCGCCTGTGACGTCTATACCACCGACGCATCCGGCCTGGCTTCGACCCGCGCGGCGTTTGAAAACCCGGGCGATCACGTGGTCCTGCCGGAAATCATCTCGAAAGAGCCGCTGGGTCCGCTTGTCCGCCACGGCGACAACGACTGGGCCGACATCAACCGCTGGGTGCTGAACGCGCTGATCGCGGCGGAAGAATACGGCGTGACCTCGGCCAACGTGGATGAAATGTCCTCGGGCACCAACAACCCCGAAGTCAACCGTCTGCTCGGCACCGAAGGCAGCCTGGGTGAGATGCTGGGTCTTGACCCCGACTGGGCCGCACGCGCCGTCAAGGCGGTCGGCAACTACGGCGAACTGTTCGAAAAGAACATCGGCGAAAACACCCCGGTGGGCCTGTCGCGCGGTCTGAACGCACAATGGACCGATGGCGGCCTGCTCTACGCTCCGCCGTTCCGGTAAATCCTTCTGCCAAGGGCGCGGTCATTCCGCGCCCTTGGTGTTTCAAACAAGCATATCGTCTCTGCCATCGGCTCCAGAGCGGGAAAACCGCCAGCCGCATCCAGGCGCAGGGGCAACAGGGATCAAATCATAATGTCGACACTCTCCGACCCCCCGGCGGAGTCGTTCCGGCTATCGCAGCTGATCAACGACACGCGTTACCGATCCATTACATTCCAATTCCTCGCCTTGATCCTGATGGTCTTTGCGATGGCCTACCTCGGCTGGAACCTGGTGCAGAACCTGGCCGCCGCCGGGTTGAACATTTCCTATGATTTCCTCGGTGAACCGGCGGGTTATGACATCAACCAGACCCTGATCGACTATGATAGCCGGTCAAGCCACTGGCGCGCTGCGATGGTGGGCGTGCTCAACACGCTGCTGGTGGCGGTGCTGGGCTGCATCATGGCCACGATCCTCGGGGTCTTTGTCGGGGTGCTGCGCCTGTCGCCGAACTGGCTGGTCCGCAAGCTGATGTCGATCTACGTCGAGATCTTTCGCAACGTGCCGGTGCTGATCTGGATCCTGATCATCATGGCGATCTTCGTTGCGGTGCTGCCGCAGCCGCGCGATTTCCGCGGGGACACGCCCGAAGCCACGATGCTCTTCGATCTTTTTGCCTTTACCGGACGTGGGTTCTATCTGCCGGGGCCGGGCTTTTCCGCCGAATGGGCCGCGGGTGGCACCGGGTGGCTGATCGTGATCGCCATCATCATCGCCGCCACCATCGGCACGCGGAAGCTTGGTGCCTGGGCGAGCAAGACCCAGGAAGCCACGGGCCTGCGCCCGACGACCTGGTACATCACGCTGGCCATCTGGCTGGTGCCGCTGCTGCTGGCCTTTGTCGTCATGGGCCTCACATGGGAGATCCCCGCGCTCAAGGGTTTCAACTTCCAGGGCGGCATCTTCATGCGCAACTCGCTGATTGCCCTGTGGTTTGCCCTGTCGATCTATACTGCGGCCTTCATCGCCGAAAACGTCCGCGCCGGTATCCTGGCCGTCAGCAAGGGCCAGACCGAGGCCGCGGCCTCGCTTGGGCTGCGCCCCAAGCGGATCATGAACCTGGTGGTGCTGCCCCAGGCGCTGCGGGTGATCATCCCGCCGCTGATCTCGCAGTATCTCAACCTCACCAAGAACTCGTCGCTGGCGATTGCCGTGGGCTACATGGACCTGACCGGCACCCTGGGCGGCATCACGCTGAACCAGACCGGCCGTGCGATCGAATGCGTTCTGCTGCTGATGCTGTTCTACCTCATGATCTCGCTCGGGATTTCGGCGATCATGAACGTCTACAACAACGCTGTTAAGCTGAAGGAGCGCTGATATGTCGGATACACATTCACACTCAGTCGCTTACGTCCGCGAAAGCATGTTGCCGGAACAGGAGCCGCCGGCTTCTGCCGTGGGCGTCACGGCCTGGGTCCGGGAAAACCTGTTCAAGGGCTGGGCCAACACGCTGCTGACCGTGGTCGCGATCTACGTGATCTATCGCCTGCTGGCCGGGGCGCTGCCCTGGTTTCTGGGCGGCATCTGGACGACCTCGTCGCTGGCCGAGTGCCGCGAGGTGTTGCAGGGCGCGACCGGCGGCTGTTTTTCGGTGCTGACCGAGCGCTGGAACCAGTTGCTGTTCGGCTTCCAGTATCCCTCCGACCAATACTGGCGGTTGATCCTGGCCTTCCTGCTGCTGGGCGCAGCCGCGGCACCGATCCTGTTCAACCACCTGCCGCGCAAGATGCTGTTCTTTACCGCGCTCTACCCCTTTCTTGCCTTCTGGCTGATCTGGGGTGGTACGATCCTGGCGCCGGTGATGGCGCTCGCAGGCTTTGTGGCGGGCTTCTTCGCCTACAAGCGGCTGGAGCATCAAAGCGTTGCGATGGGCGCGCTGGCCTTCGTGATCGCCGCAGCCGTGACATGGTGGATCGGCGGGTTCATCTCGGGGGCCGCACCCGGGCTGCTGGCGCTTGAACCGGTCCCGTCGCGCGACATGGGCGGCTTCATGCTGAACATGATTCTCGGTGTGGTCTGTGTCTCGCTGTCGCTGCCCTTCGGCATTCTGCTGGCGCTGGGGCGCCAGTCGGACATGCCGATCATCAAGTGGATCTGCGTGATCTTCATCGAGTTCATTCGCGGCGTGCCGCTGATCACGCTGCTGTTCGTGGCCAACGTGGTCCTGGCTTACTTCCTGCCGCCGGGCACGTCCTTTGACCTGATCATCCGCGTCATCATCATGATCACCGCCTTCGCATCGGCCTATATCGCCGAGGTGATCCGGGGCGGGCTGGCCGCGCTGCCGCGCGGGCAATACGAGGCGGCGGATTCGCTGGGGCTCGACTATGCCCAGGCGACCCGGCTGATCATCATGCCCCAGGCGCTGAAGATCTCGATCCCCGGCATCGTCAACGTCGCGGTGGGCTTGTTCAAGGACACCACGCTGGTCTCGGTCATTTCGATGTTCGACCTGGTGGGCATGATCCGCGGGCCGATCCTGGCCTCGACCGAATGGAACGGCGTCTACTGGGAGCTCTGGGGCTTTGCGGTCTTCCTGTTCTTCATCGTCTGCTACTCGATCTCGCAATATTCACAATGGCTGGAGCGTCAGCTTCAGACCGATCACCGCTAGGAAAGGGGTTTGAAACATGACTGAAGCTGCTCAAACTCAGATGAAAGTCTCTGACGAAGTTGCCATCCAGATCGAGAAGATGAACAAGTGGTACGGCACGTTCCACGTTCTTCGTGACATCGACCTGACCGTGTATCGCGGCGAACGCATCGTCATTGCCGGGCCTTCGGGCTCGGGCAAGTCCACGCTCATCCGCTGCATCAACGCGCTGGAAGAGCATCAGAAGGGATCGATCACCGTTGATGGCACGATCCTGTCGTCGGATCTCAAGAACATCGATCGCATCCGGTCCGAGGTTGGCATGTGCTTCCAGCACTTCAACCTCTTCCCGCATCTGACGATCCTTGAAAACTGCACCCTCGCGCCGATCTGGGTCCGCAAGACGCCCAAGAAGGAAGCCGAGGAAACGGCGATGCACTTCCTGCGCAAGGTCAAGATCCCCGATCAGGCCAACAAGTACCCCGGCCAGCTTTCCGGTGGTCAGCAGCAACGGGTGGCAATTGCCCGCTCGCTCTGCATGAAGCCGCGGATCATGTTGTTTGACGAACCGACGTCGGCGCTTGATCCCGAGATGATCAAGGAAGTGCTGGATACCATGGTGGAACTGGCCGAAGAGGGCATGACCATGCTCTGCGTGACCCACGAAATGGGCTTTGCGCGGCAGGTCGCCAACCGCGTGATCTTCATGGATGCGGGCCAGATCGTGGAACAGAACGAGCCGGAAGAGTTCTTCAACAACCCGCAGAACGAGCGGACCAAGCTGTTCCTGAGCCAGATCCTCGGTCACTGAGCCGGGCCAGTCCTGCGAAAACGGCAAGGCCGGGGTTTGCGCCCCGGCCTTTTCCTTTATGGTCGCTCGAAGCGCATGCGGATTTCTTCGTGCCCGAAGAAATCGCTGGTCTGGCGCCCGGTTTCGACAAAGCCATAGGCCTGGTAGAAGCCCTGGGCCTTCGGGTTCTCGGCAAAGACGCTGAGGGTCAGCGCGGAATGCACGCTCGCGGCCTTGTCCAGCAAGGCACGTCCAAGCCCGCGCCCCTGCTGTGATGGCAGGATGAACAGCCCGCCGACCTCGTCCCCGATCAGGGCAACAAAGCCGACGTTACGGCCGTCACGCCGGGCCATCCAGGTTTCGGCCATGTCGAGAAGTTGGTCGCGGATCATGGCCTCGGCCTGGGCAACCGTGGTCTCGGCCAGAAACGGATGCGCGATGGCGCTGGCCTGTCGCCAGATGGAAAGAACGTCCTCCTTGTCGGAGGGGGTGTAAGGTAAGATCATTGTCATGTCCCTGTGCGCCCGGTCCGGGCGCGATGTGGTGTGATTGGTCAAGCCTGTTGCTCCGCTGAGCGCGGATGGAAAGCAGGCGGGGTGGCACGTTCTCACGCGCCGCAATCAGCGGGACATAAAACCTCCTGTCACGGATGTGCCCTGTTTAGCCTGCTGCTGCCTGTCAGGCAAGTTCGCGGGGCACGACAAAGTCCCGCGCGGTGCCGCTGCCCCAGGTCAGAGCCTCCCAGGGCAGGGCGAAGTCTGCGATCAGGGTGGCGCCGGTGGGATAGTCGTGAAACCGCGGGTGATCCGGTGCCTTGTCCAACAGCCGGGCGGCGAAATCGGCAATACCCGGGTTATGGCCGATCATCAGCACCGTACCGCCCGTGGCGCGTTGCAACGCGTCCATCATCTGATCGGCGCTTGCGTGGTAAAGCCCGGGCAGAAAGGTCACCGGCGTGGCAAGCTCCAGCCCGGCATATGTCTCCTGCGTGCGCCGGGCGTCGGAACACAGCACCTCGTCTGGCAGATGCCCCTTGGCGCGCAGCCAGTCCCCCAGCGCCCTGGCCGATCGGATGCCGCGCGGGTTGAGCTTTCGGGCGTGATCCTCGGCAAAGGGATCCTGCCAGCTTGATTTCGCGTGTCGCATCAGGATCAGGCGTTGGACCATGTCGGGTGAAAGCTCCTCATGTGGAAGGCGGATTGTGCCTCGGCGCGGCCCCAGTCGCGGCTGACCGGGCAGGACCGGCGCACCGCGCAGCCCCGCAGCATGCAGTCGCGCCCCGGTGCCGTGTCGAGATAGCCCTTGCAGCGCGGAACGTCATAGCCGTGATCCTCGGCCAGCGCGCCTACGGGACAGGCCGAGAGGCAGGGTTTGTCCGCGCAGCTGTCGCAGGGGCAGGGCGGGGGTGGCGGCAGGTCGACGTGCCAGGGCAGCGCCAGCGCACCACGGAACGACACCATCAGCCCGGCCTGGTCATGCACGAGGATGCCCGCCGGCGAATTCCACACCCGGCCCGTGGCCTTGGCCCATGCGATGAAGGGCGCATAGGGCGGGCCGTCCGAGGGGAAAAGCGCGCTGCCGCCCAATTCGGCGGCCCAGCCGCCAAGGACCCGCTTGGACCAGCGGTCCAGCGGGTCGGGCGCGCCGTCGCGGTGCTCCGGGCTGTCGCGGAAGGCGGGCCAGAAGCCGGGCTCTGCCGGGCCGATCATCAAGAGCGTGACACAGCCCTCTGGCGCCTGCACCCCGTCTTCGGGATGGACGCCGCCCAGCACGCGCAGATGGCGCGCCTCTGCAGCGTCACACAGCGCGGCAAAGGCCAGCGGCGTCACGTCTTGGGCACTTCCCGGATCAGAGAGCCTGCGCCATGCTCGGTATAAAGCTCCAGCAGGCAGGCGTTGGGCGCACGGCCGTCCAGGATCACCACGGCGCGCACGCCGCGTTCGATGGCGTCCAGCGCGGTTTCCGTCTTGGGAATCATGCCGCCGGCGATCACCCCGTCACGGGTCATCTTGCGGATCTGTGCGGCGGTCAGCTCGGTCACCACTTCGCCCGCCTCGTTCTTGACCCCGGCCACGTCGGTCAGAAGCAGCAGCCGGTCGGCCTTGAGCGCGCCGGCGATGGCGCCCGCGGCGGTGTCGCCGTTGATGTTGAAGGTCTCGCCCTGCTGGCCGGTGCCCAGCGGCGCGATCACCGGGATGGTGTTGGACCGGAACATGTCGTGCAGCACGGCGGTGTTCATCTCGATCGGCGTGCCGACAAAGCCCAGGTCGGGGTTGGTCTGTTCGCACACGATCAGGTTGGCATCCTTGCCCGACAGGCCCACGGCCTTGCCGCCCTGGCCGTTGATCGCCTGCACCAGCCGCTTGTTGACGAGGCCCGAGAGCACCATCTCGACCACCTCGACCGTGGGCTTGTCGGTGACGCGCTTGCCGTTCACGAAGCTTGATTCGATGCCCAGCTTGTCGAGCATGGCGTTGATCATCGGCCCGCCGCCATGCACCACCACCGGGTTCACGCCGACCTGCTGCATCAGTACCACGTCGCGGGCGAATTCTTCCATCGCCTCGTCACTGCCCATGGCGTGCCCGCCCAGCTTGATGACGACGATGGCATCGGTATAGCGCTGCAGGTAGGGCAGGGCCTGGGAAAGCGTGCGAGCGGTGGCGATCCAGTCGCTGTTCATGTCCTGTGTTCTCATCCTGTCGTCCCTCTTGGCCTTTCGTTATCCCAAGCGGTTCGGCAGGGCGCAAGCGAATTGCGGCCCGCGACACCCGCCCCGGACCCCGCTCCGGGGCCTCATGGCAGGCGCTTGTGACGAGGTCCCGGATCAAATCCGGGACGCGAAGGGCCTCAGATCAGCGTCGCGATCACCGCGCGCAGCGTGGCAAGACCGTCGCCCTTCTCCGAGGAGGTCACGATGATTTCCGGGAAGGCCGCCGGATGCGCCGACAGCCGCTTGCGCACCTGGTCCAGCACCTTCTCGCGTTCGGCCGCCTTGACCTTGTCGGCCTTGGTCAGCACGCATTGGAAGGTCACCGCGCTCTTGTCGAGCAGGGTCAGGATCTCTTCGTCCACCTTCTTGATCCCGTGCCGCGCGTCGATCAACACGAAAGCCCGGCGCAGCGATTGGCGGCCCGAGAGGTATTGTTTCAGCAGCTTCTGCCATTTCTCGACCACCGCCAGCGGCGCATTGGCATAGCCATAGCCGGGCAGGTCGACGAGGTAATGGCTCTCACCCAGGGTAAAGAAGTTGATCTCTTGCGTGCGGCCCGGCGTGTTCGACGCGCGCGCCAGCCCCTTGCGGTTGGTCAGCGCGTTGATCAGGCTCGACTTGCCGACGTTGGAACGACCCGCAAAGCAGACCTCGATCCGGTCATCGGGCGGCAGGCCGGACATGGCGACCACGCCCTTGAGAAAGTCTTTCTCTCCGGCAAACAGCTTGCGGCCGGTTTCGGCGGTCAGCTGGTCGGGGTCTTCGGCGATGGGAAAAGGCAATTGCATCAGGCGGATCCGATCTCGTCTCCTGTGGCGATCTCGCCGCCTTGGATCACTTCGGCCATGACACTGAAATCGCGGTGATCCCAGTGGTCCAGCGTGCCGAGAATGTCGGCGTCGCGTTGGCCGGTTTCAGGGTTGGCATGTGTCATCAGGCAGCGGGTGGTGCGTTCGCGGGGGATGACCACCGCGCGACCAATCCGTATTTCGCGGTCAATCCAGTCAAACTCTTCCCACGGGGCCAGCCCGTCGAACCAGAGGTTGCCGCGCCAGCGGTGGATTGAAAGCTCGCGTCCCAGGCGTTGTTCCACCGCCCGGTGCGAAGCGCGGTTGCACAGCGTGACCGAGGGAAAGTCACTGTCGGTCATGCCGCGCGCCTGCGCCCGCACCACGCGGTCCGAGGCGGCGCGCCCTTCGGGCATCAGCGGCCGGGTCCAGTCGATCAGACGCTGTCCCTCGTCGTCGGGGCGGAAGGTGAGAGCGCCCAACTCGGGGTGGGTCAGGGTGATTGTGCCGGTGTCTTCGTCCAGCTTGGCGGCGATCGCCTGCAGCCCCGGCGCCTTGGCGCCGCGGGTGAAGTTGCCACAGCGCACCCATTCCGTGCCATCGGCCTCGGAAGCCTCATGGGCGACGGCCCAGAGCCGGTCCCAGGGCAGGGTGTGGCCCGCGCGCAAAGTGACGCGAGCCACGGCCTCTCGGCCGTGGCTCTTGATCGGGTAACGCAGGATGTCTGTGATGCGTCCGGTCATTTCTTGGCGGTTTCCGCGGCCTTCTTCTTGTTCTTGCCGGTGATGTTGCCAAACAGGTCCGGCTTGTAGCCGTGGCTGCGCATGATCAGGTACTGCTGGGTAAAGGTGATC
>ERZ1699650.42-NODE-42-length-101589-cov-11.294453_pt1 | contig 101589 bp, 82 predicted proteins | sample MGYA00581512_ERZ1699650 | MGnify/ENA primary metagenome ERZ1699650 (study PRJEB42348, sample SAMEA6618698) | metagenome | isolation source: Polyester-degrading enrichment culture growing on monomer terephthalic acid, Te | collected 2019-05-17 ... | reverse complement strand
TGCATGCAGGCGGTGATGTTGCGCGGGTCTTCCATCATGAAGGTCAGGAATTCCCGGAAGGTGGCATTGTACATCTGGTCGACATCGCGGTCGCGCAGGATGACATCCTTGGCCAGGGCGGCGTCACGCTGGATATAGGCGTCCAGCGCATCCTTCAGCATCAGCTCGACCTCGCGCGCCATGCGCCGCAACGCCGATGTCGCGCCGCCGATATTGGTCAGCTGCATCAGGACCGAGTTGCGCTTGGCCATGTTCTTGGCCAGGTCGCCCACCCGTTCAAGATCGGACGAGATCTTCATCACCGACAGGATGACCCGCAGGTCGATGGCGGTCGGCGCGCGCAGGGCGATCACCCGGGCGGCCTCTTCATGGATCAGCTCGTCGAGCCCGTCGACGACCTTGTCACCCACACGCACCTTTTCGCTCAGCTCTTCGTCGCTGGTTTCCAGCGCCTGCGCGGCGTCGAGGATGGCCTGTTCGACCAACCCGCCCATCTTCATGATCTGCGCCTGGATACCTTCCAGGTCGCGGTCGAATGCACTTGCGATATGATCTGGCATCTTGGTCTCTCCCTCAGCCGATCCGGCCGGTGATGTAGCTTTCGGTGCGCGGATCCTCGGGATTGGTGAAAATCTTCGAGGTCTCGTCGTATTCCACCAGGTTCCCGAGGTGGAAGAAGGCGGTCTTCTGGCTGACCCGTGCGGCCTGTTGCATCGAGTGGGTGACGATCACCACCGAGTAGTTCGACCGCAACTCGTCGATCAGCTCTTCGACCTGGGCGGTGGCGATGGGGTCAAGCGCCGAACAGGGCTCATCCATCAGCAGGACTTCGGGTTCGGTGGCCACCGCGCGGGCGATGCACAGACGCTGCTGCTGCCCCCCCGACAGGCCGGTGCCCGGCGCGTGCAGCCGGTCCTTGACCTCGTCCCAGATGGCGCCGCGGCGCAACGACTTCTCGACAATCTCGTCCAGGTCGGCCTTGTTGCGGGCCAGCCCGTGGATGCGCGGACCATAGGCGATGTTGTCATAGATCGACTTGGGGAAGGGGTTCGGCTTCTGGAACACCATGCCCACCTTGGCGCGCAGCTGCACCGGGTCGACCGATTTGTCGTAGATGTCTTCGCCTTCCAGCAGGATGTCACCCTCGACGCGGCAGATGTCGATGGTGTCGTTCATCCGGTTGAGGCAGCGCAGGAAGGTCGACTTCCCGCAGCCCGAGGGCCCGATGAAGGCGGTGACGGTCTTGTCTTCGATATCGACGTTCACGTCCTTGATGGCGTGGGTGTCACCATAATAGACCTGAACGTTGTTTGCGGCGATCTTGATGTCTTGGGTGGCCACTTTGTTCTCCGCTACGCGAGGCGAGTCATACATATCTCTTATCCTTTCCCGCACCGCTTACCAACGGCGCTCGAACCTGCGGCGCAGGATGATGGCGATGATGTTCATTGTCAGAAGGAAGGCCAGCAGGATGATGATCCCGCCCCAGGCCTTTTCATAGAAGCTTACGTCGGCACGCGCGGCCCAGGTATAGATCTGGGCGGGCATGGCCGAGTTGGGCTCGGTGAAACCGGCGACGAAGCCATCGGGATAGCCGCGGGCGACAAAGCCCACCATGCCGATCAGCAGCAGCGGCGCGGTTTCACCAAGCGCCTGCGCCAGGCCGATGATGGTGCCGGTCAGGATGCCGGGCATGGCCAGGGGCAGCACGTGGTGGAAGACCGCCTGCATCTTGGACGCGCCCACCCCAAGCGCCGCGTCACGGATCGACGGCGGCACCGCCTTCAGCGAGGCCCGCGTCGAGATGATGATCGTCGGCAGGGTCATCAGCGTCAACACCAGGCCGCCCACGACAGGCGCAGATTGCGGCAGGTGCATGAACTGGATGAACACGGCAAGACCAAGGATACCGAAGACGATCGAGGGCACGGCAGCGAGGTTCGAGATATTCACCTCGATCAGGTCGGTGAAGCGGTTCTGCGGTGCAAATTCCTCAAGATAGATCGAGGCGGCGATCCCGATGGGCAGCGACAGCGCCAGCACCACCAGCATCATGAAGAACGACCCCACGACCGAGGCCCCGATGCCCGCGCCGCCGGGGTTGTCCACGCCCGAATCCGCGCCTTGGATGAAGTTCCAGTTGATCGAGCCGTGAATGATTCCCGAATCCGCAAGCGCATCGACAAGGTCAAGGTCGCTGAGTTGCAGGAAGCGGCTGTCCTGAAGCGTTTCGCGGTTCACCCGGCCATTGAAATAGCCATCGACACGCGACGAGGCGGCCAGTTCAAACGTCACCGGCTGGCCGATGTCGCCCGGGTTGGCCTTGAAATGCTCGCGGATGGTGCTGCCGGTCTTGCCGACAATGCGTTCCAGCGCCGCCGGGTCAAAGGTGACCTCAAGCCCGCTTTCTTCCAGCTGGCCCTGCAGCGACGCGATGAAGAGCTGCTCATAGGCCTTGGTCTTGAACAGCTCGCCCTCGGCCTCATCGACCTGATCCTGGGTCAGCGTCAGCTCGATATCCAGCACGGTGCGGGTAAAGGCCGGCGCGCCGTTGTTGACGATCGAGACCGCCAGCACCACGAGAAAGAAGATGCCGATCAGGATCGCCCCGATGCCGTAGGCCTTGAACCGGCGCTCCGAGGCATTGCGGCGCTTGGTCCGCTCGGTGATGGTCTTGAGCGAGGTTTTTTTCGGTTTCGCGCCGGGCGCGTTAAGTGTTGCGTCGGTCATCAGTCGTACTGCTCCCGGTATTTGCGCACGATATAGAGGGCGAAGACATTCAGCCCCAGCGTCAGGACGAAAAGGGTCATGCCAAGGGCAAAGGCGACAAGTGCTTCCGGAGAGGCAAAGTCGGCGTCGCCGGTCAGCTGGCTGACGATCTTGGCGGTCACGGTGGTCATGGCCTCAAAGGGGTTGAGGCTGAGCCGGGCGGCGGCCCCTGCCCCGAGAACCACGATCATGGTCTCGCCGATGGCGCGGCTGGCGGCCAGCAGGATGGCACCCACGATGCCCGGCAACGCTGCGGGCAGCACGACCTGCTTGATGGTTTCCGACTTGGTGGCACCCAGCCCGTAAGAGCCGTCGCGCATCGCCTGTGGCACCGCGTTGATGATGTCATCCGACAGCGAGCTGACGAAGGGGATCAGCATGACGCCCATCACCAGACCGGCGGTCATCACCGCCGTGCCCGACTGCATCCAGCCCAGGCCGTCATCGCCGAAGAAACGCATCAGCAGAGGGCCGACCGTCAGAAGGGCGAAGAGACCATAGACAATGGTCGGGATCCCGGCCAGCACCTCAAGCATCGGCTTGGCAAAGGCCCGCACCCGCGACGAGGCATATTCCGAAAGGTAGATCGCGGCAAACAGCCCGATCGGCACCGCCACGGCCAGCGCCACGATGGAGATATAGAACGTCCCCCACAGCAGCGGCAGCACGCCAAGATCGGAGGACCCACCCCGGCCCGAAAAGCTCGGCGCCCATTGCAGCGTGGTAAAGAATTCGGACGCGGGATAGAGCCGGAAGAATTCAATGGTGTTGAAGACCAGCGACAGCACGATGCCGATGGTGGTCAGAATGGCAATCGAGGCCGCCGCGATCAGCAGCGCGCGAATGCCCGCCTCGACCACGTTGCGCGCGCGGAATTCGGCCCTGGTTTCGCGCAGGCCGAACAGCAGCCCGGCAATCGCCACCGCCAACACGCCCACGGTCATGGCAATCGTGCCCCAGGCATGCAGCACCCGGTATTCCTGGGCCGCGCGCAGCACCGGCTGGGTGATCTGCGAGGTCACGATCTGGCCCGCGTCTTTCAGACGCTGGGTCACATCGGCAATATCGGCCCGGGCGTTGCTGGCGAAATCATCGTCCATCAACCCGGCGGCCACGGCGTTGTCGAGCCCCTCGGCGGTGCGGCGCACCTCGGCCATGACAAGCCCGCGCGACGCGCCCTCGCGGATCGCGCTTTCGGGCAGCATGGCCGACACCGTGGACGAGATATACAGCGGCTGCACCAGCAGCCAGACAAGCATCAAAAGGAAGGCCGGAACGACGATCTTCATCCCCACGTTCGAGCCGTAATACGACGGCAATGAATGCAGGTGACGGCTGTCGCCGCCCGCGCTGGCCAATGCACGTTGCCGGCCAAGGATATAGCCAACCACCGCCAAGGCCAGGACGATCAGGATGAGCCAGAGTAAAGGCATGTGCCCCCCATCGGTCTTTGCAGGAAAAGGTCCTAAAAGGAAACGGGGGCGGCACTGTCAGCCGCCCCCGGCAATCGGGCCAGTGGCCAGATTACATTGCGTCACCCATGGTGACTTCGTTTGCGATGTTCGACTGGGTCTCGGCCAGTTCCGGATCGGCAACGAGGCCATAGTTGGCCAGCGGGCCCGACGGACCTGCGATTTCGTCAGCGGTAAAGAACTGGGCGTATTCCTTCAGGCCGGGGATCACGCCGATGTGCGCTTTCTTGACGTAGAAGTACAGCGGGCGCGACACCGGGTATTCGCCGGTCGAGATGGTCTCGGTCGAGGGCGCGATGCCCGACATGGTGGCCACTTTCAGCTTGTCGGTGTTGTTCTCATAGAACGCCAGGCCGAAGACGCCGATGCCGTTCGGGTTCGAGTCGATGCGGGCCAGGGTCTCGGTGTAGTCGCCGTCGATGTCGACCGACTTGCCGTCCTGGCGCACGTCGAGGCAGGCGTCTTCTGCGTCGTCTTCCGACATGCCGCCGTGGATCATGGCTTCCATCGCGCCGGTGGCTTCACAGCCGATCAGCAGCACTTTTTCTTCAAACACTTCACGGGTGCCGTGCTTGGTGCCCGGGATGAAACCGGCGATTTCGACGTCCGGCAGGTCGGCGTTGAACTCGGCCCAGGTTTCATAGGTGTTGTCGACGATTTCGCCGTCTTTCAGAACCTTGGCACCCAGCGCGTTGAAGATGTCGGCGGGCTCAAATGCGGTGAAGGCCGGGCCGGACTGCTGGCTGGCAAAGACGATGCCGTCATAGCCGATGCGCACTTCCATGATGTCGGTCACGCCGGCTTCTGCGCAGGCCTTGATTTCCTTTTCGCGGATCTTGCGCGATGCATTGGCCACGTCGATGGTGTTTTCGCCCACACCTTCGCAGAAGCGCTTGAGGCCGGCCGAGGAGCCGCCGGATTCGACAACCGGGGTCGGGAAGTCGGTGTTGTCGCCAAACAGTTCGGCCACGATCGAGGCATAGGGCAGAACGGTCGAGGAACCGGCAACCTGTACGTTGTCACGTGCGGCAGCGGCAGTTGCGGAAACGGCAGCGATCGCCAGAGTGGAGGCGGTCAGTTTCACAAAGTTCATGGATGAGCTCCTGTTGTCGGTCATGGGACGCCTGGGTCAAACACGTGTTGGCATCCGCTGCTGCCCTGCTAAGGACGTTGCGCTATGCTTTTGTGACACTTGTGTAACGCTTTTATGACAGCGACCGACGCCGCAGGCCCATCCTTGGCACGAAATCTCATACTTTCGACAAAAGCCCCGTAACCCAATGTATTTACGTGGGAAATTTCAACCACGCATGCGACCGACCGCCGCACCCCGGCGACGGGGCTGCTGGCCTGCATGGATCATTCCCCCACGTCACCGCGACATCCGGCGGCGGTGCCCGGGCCATTGTTACATTCGGTTAACTTTCTCGACACGGGCAAACTGCGACACGGGCCATCATCGATTCCCGTGACGCCGCCAGGCGCGGTCTCAGACCGGCAGCAGCACCCGGAAGGTCGCACCCTGCCCCGGCGTGGATTCGATCTGGATACGGCCGCGATGGCGGCCCACGATGTGCTTGACGATGGCCAGGCCCAGGCCGGTGCCGCCCATCTGGCGCGAGCGGTGGCTGTCGACGCGATAGAAACGTTCGGTCAGGCGCGGGATATGCACCGGGTCGAAGCCGGGGCCGAAATCCTGAACCACCAGTTCCACCGTGTCGCAGCGCATGCGCGGATGAAACGACGGCGGGCTGAGCGACACGACAATCCGGTCGCCCTCGGCCCCGTACTTGATGGCGTTCTCGATCAGGTTGGTCAGCACCTGGCGCAGCTGGTCCTCGTCGCCCGGCACCATCACCGGCCCCTCGGCCAGGTCGGTGACCAGCGTCAGCCCCGCCTCGTCGATCATCCCCCGCAACCGCCCCAGGACCGAGGTCACCAGCACGGCAAGGTCGACCCGCTCGGTCGGCCGCATCCGCTCGGTCGTCTCGACCCGGTTGAGCGACAGCAGATCGCCCACCAGCCGGTTCATCCGCCCGGCCTCGCCTTCCATGATCTTGAGAAATCGCTCGCGCGCCGCCGCATCGTCGCGGGCAGGCCCGTGCAGGATGGTCTCGATGAACCCCAGAAGCGCGGTCAGCGGCGTCTTCAGCTCGTGGCTGACGTTGGCCACGAAATCGCGGCGCATCTGGCCGGCGGATTCGATATGGGTGACATCCTCGAAACACAGCATCACCCCGTGGCGCGGCCCGGTCTCGATCGCAGCACAGCGCACCGAGTAGGTCACGTCCTGCCCGTCTTCGCGGGTCAGGTAGGACGTCTGGCGCGCGGTGCCATCGCCCAGCACCGCCTCGACCGTGTCCAGCAGCGAGGGCTGGCGCAGCGCGGTGATGAAATGCCGCCCCGTCGCGCCCGCGCCCACCAGCCTGGACGCCGGTTCATTGACATGCAGGATGCGTTCGTCCGCGCCGATCACCACTAGGGGCTGCGGCAGCGCATCGACCACCGATTGCAGCAACCCCGCCTGCCCCGTCATCGATCAGATCGCCCGCGCCGCGGCCACGCCGCGCGCGAACTCCGCAATCAGCGCGTCGGGGTCTTCCAGCCCCACGGAAACCCGGAAGAAGCCTTCGCTCATGCCCAGGGCAGCACGCGCCTCGGCAGACAGGCCGCGATGCGACGAGGTGGCAGGATGCGACAGCGTCGTGCCCACGTCGCCCAGCGTCGGCGCAAAGGCCAGACCGCTGGCCGCGGCGACCAGCGCATTGGCCTGTTCGCGTCCGCCCTCGATCTCGAAAGACACCATGTTGCAGCCGCCGGTCAGCATTTCCACCGCCCGCGCGCCTTCGGGGTGATCGGCGCGCGTGGGATAAAGCACCCGGCGCACGCCCTCCATCCCGGCCAGCGCATCGGCCAGCGCCGCCGCCGTCGCCTGGGCCCGGTCAAAGCGCAGATCAAAGGTCATCAGCCCGCGCTCGGCCAGCCAGCAGTCATAGGGGCTGGGCGTCAGGCCGGTGGTGACCGCGAAATCATACATCTGTTTCTGCAGCGCCGGATCCTGCGCACCGACCCAACCCAGCGTGACGTCGGAATGCCCGGCCATCAGCTTGGTCACCGAATGCAGCACCACGTCGGCGCCATGGTCCAGCGGCAGGTATCCACGCGGCGTGGTAAAGGTGTTGTCCACCACCAACAGCGCGCCCGCCTCTTTCGCCAGCGCCGCGATCCCCGCCATGTCCGCCACCCGCAGTGTCGGGTTCGACACCGCTTCGACCAGGATCAGCCGGGTCTCGGGGCGGATGGCGGAGCGGAAACTGGCCACGTCGGTGGGATCGGCCAGGCTGGTCTCGATGCCCAGCCGCGGCAGATCGTCGTTCATCATGCGCAGCGAACGGCCATAAAGCTGATCACTGCCCAACACGTGATCGCCCGTCTTCGTCAGCCCCAGAAGAACCGCCGTCACCGCCGCCATGCCGGACCCCAGCGTCAGCCCGTGGGCGCAGCCCTCCATCGCGGCAATCCGCTCGGCCAGCAAGGTGGCGTTGGGATGGCCTTCGCGGGCATAGGTAAAGCCTTCGGCCCGCCCCTCATATTGTGCATCCAGCATGTCGGGGCTTTCGGCAGCATAGACCACCGAAGGCTGGATCGGCGTGACAACCGGGCGGCTGACGCCATTGACGGGCAGCACGGGACGGATGAGCGTGGGCTTGGGTTTGGTCATGATACCCCTTCGAATTCGGTTTGAAGCTTGCGCACGTGTTCGATCAGCTCGGGCTGTTGCAACCGGCGCAGGCGGGTCGCTTCGACGATGGTCTTGAGCCGATCCTCGGTGGCGTCCAGGTCGTCATTCACCAGAACGAAATCATAGCCGTCCCAATGACTTATCTCGTCCCAGCTTTTCTGCATCCGCTTGGTGATCACCTCTTCGCTGTCCTGCCCGCGGCCTTCCAGCCTGCGGCGCAATTCGGTGATCGAGGGCGGCAGCAGAAAGATCGACAGGGTGTGACGGCCCAGGTCCGAGTTGCGGATCTGCTGCGCACCTTGCCAGTCGATGTCAAAAAGCACGTCGCGGCCTTCGTTGATCGCCTCTTCCACCGCCGCCTTGGGCGAGCCATAGAAATTGCCGAAGACATGGGCATGTTCCAGCATGCCGCCCTCGGCCACGGTTTTCTTGAAATCGCCTTCGGAAACAAAGTGATAGTCGACGCCGTTCACCTCGCCCTTACGCGGGGTGCGGGTGGTGGCGGAGACCGAAAAGACAATGCTGTCATCCCAGGCGCGCAGGCGCTTGGCCAATGTCGACTTGCCCGCGCCAGAGGGCGAAGACAGGATGATCAGCAGGCCACGGCGTTTGATGTCGGGCATGGGGCTTACTCCACGTTCTGAACCTGTTCACGCATCTGGTCGATTACCGCCTTGAGGTCCAGCCCCACGGCGGTCAAGGCGCTGTCGCCCGACTTCGAACAGAGCGTATTGGCCTCGCGATTGAATTCCTGCATCAGGAAATCAAGCTTGCGACCGACGCTTCCTTGCTTCGAGACAAGTTCACGTGATGCTTTCACATGTGCCCGCAAACGATTGATTTCCTCGGTAATATCCGACTTGATGGCAATCAGCGCCAACTCCTGCGTCAGCCGGCCTTCATCCACCCCGTCGGCGGTGTCAAGCACGGCGGCAAGCGCCGCCTTCATCGCCGCGCGCGCCTTGGGCTTGCGGGCCTCGGCGGCGGTTTCGGCCTGGGTGACAAGGCGCTCGATCTCGTCGATATGGCCCTGCAACACCGTCAGAAGAGCCGCGCCCTCGGCGGCGCGCATGTCGCAGAAGGCGGTCATGACCTGTTGAAAATCCTGCAGGATCTCGGCGCGAAGCCTGGCGGTATCGGCCAGGTCCTCGTCCTGTTCCAGCATGCCGCGCAGGGCGACGATCTCGGCCGCGGTCGAGGGGCCGATCGAGACCCCGCGCGCCATCGCCTCGTGCTCGATCTCGGACATGGCGGTCAGCACGGTCTTCATCTGAGTGGTGTTCAGCCGCTGGCCGCCGGTCGCCTCGTCCCGCGCCAGGCGCAGGCCGATGGTCACGTTGCCCCGGATCAGCCGGGCACCGGCCTGCTTGCGCAGTTCCGCCTCAAGCCCTTCGATCCAGTCGGGCACCCGAACCCGCAGGTCCAGCCCCTTGGCATTGACGCCACGAATCTCCCACGACCAGGTGAAGGGGTGCGCACTGCCCTGGCCCGCCGCGAATCCTGTCATTGATTGCATTTCCGGGCCTCCTTCCGGCCAAGTCTCGGGCCAGCTTTCCGGCCCGTTTTCCGGCCTATTTTCCGGCCTGTTCTCCGACGTCGCAATATCTCGCGGTGCGCCGGTGCCGCGTGTCACGATCTGTACTACGGGCATAGGCAATCCGATCTCAAGGAGCAACTGCGAAAACCGTGACACCTGCGGTCGGTGGCGTTTACAGGGGTTAACCAATTCCTGCGATATTCTGCCAAATTCGATGAAACTATGCGACGTTAGGAATTGGGTAACCATTGTGAAGCCTAATGGAGCGACCAAGCTCCGGGTAACAATGGGGCGGGTGTAGTTGAGGAAGAAACGAAAACATGTCTCCGCGTGACAACAAGACGGACGTGTCGCACGACACGCGCCAAGGGACCGTCGCAGCCGACGTCGTTCCGCTGAGCGAGAAACTGCGCGCCAGGTGGAGCCGGCCGCTGCAACAGGTCGAGGCCTATTGGCATGCGATGCGCGGCGCGCGCAATGTTCCGGCGCGGTCGGACATCGACCCGCGCGGCATCGAAACCGCGTTGGAATATGCCTTTATTGCCGAACAGCTTGCGCCGGGCCATGCGCGCATCCGCATCGGCGGCACCCATCTGTGTGACCTGATGGGCATGGAGGTGCGCGGCATGCCGCTGTCGGCCATGTTGGTCCCGGTGTCGCGTGACCGACTGGATACGACCCTGCGCCAAGCCTTCGAGATGCCGGCGCGGGTCGAGCTGACCCTGCAGGCAGAAAAGCGCATGGGGCGGCCGGAACTGGCCGGGCGCATGCTGCTTTTGCCGCTGACGGACGATTTCGGCGAGGTCAACAGGGTGCTTGGATGCCTGGTCAGTGACGGCCCCATCGGCCGCGCTCCGCGCCGCTTCGAAATCGTGAAGTCCGACGTCACCCCGATGTGGGACAGGCCCCGCGCCGATATGCCCGTACACGCCGCGTCACGTCAGGCCAGCGGCTTCGCAGAAGCGCAAGCCAGGTTCAAACCGGCGGATGCCCCCTATCTTCGCCTGGTGAAGAACGACGAATAAACCACTGCTACGAGACGAAAAAGCCCCGGATCACGTGATCCGGGGCCTTTGGTGTTCACTGTTCCGAAACCGGATCAGACGGCGAGGCTGGAGGCCCCGGAATCCCGCCGCGCCACCAGTTCCTCGGCCACGAGGAACGCCAGCTCCAGCGATTGAGAGGCGTTCAGACGCGGATCGCAGGCGGTGTGATAGCGGTCGCTCAGGTCCTCTTCGGTCACGGCACGCACGCCGCCGGTGCATTCGGTCACGTCCTGGCCGGTCATCTCGAAATGCACGCCCCCGGGGATCGTACCCTCGGCATTGTGGATCGCGAAGAATTCCTTGACCTCGCGCAGCACGCTGTCGAAGGGCCGGGTCTTGTAGCCGGTGGCCGACTTGATCGTATTGCCGTGCATCGGGTCACAGGTCCAGACCACGTTGGCCCCTTCTTCCTGCACGGCCTTGATCAGCGGCGTCAGACGGTCGCCGACCGTCCCCGCGCCAAAGCGCGCAATCAGCGTCAGGCGACCGGCCTCGTTGCCGGGGTTCAGCTTGGCCATCAGCACCTTGAGATCTTCGGCGGTGGTGGTCGGCCCGCATTTCAGACCGATCGGGTTCAGCACGCCACGCGCAAACTCCACATGGGCGCCATCGGGCTGGCGCGTGCGGTCGCCGATCCAGATCATGTGACCGGACCCTGCCAACCACTTGCCCGAGGTGGAATCAAGCCGCGTCAGCGCCTCTTCGTATTCCAGCAGAAGGCTTTCGTGGCTGGTGTAGAAATCCACCGTGTTCAGCGCATGATTGTTGGCCGAGCTCACCCCGGCGGCGGTCATGAATTCCAGCGCATCGGTGATCCGGCCCGCCATTTCGCGGTACCGCTCGGCCTTCTGGCCTTCGGTAAAGCCCAATGTCCACTGATGGACCTGGTGGACGTCGGCATAGCCGCCGGTCGAAAAGGCCCGCAGCAGGTTCACCGTCGCAGCCGCCTGGGTATAGGCCTGCAGCATCTTGCCGGGATTGGGGATGCGGGCTTCGGGGGTGAAGGCCAGGTCGTTGATGATGTCACCACGGTAGCTGGGCAGCTCCTGGCCGTCCTTGACCTCGGTCGGCGCAGAACGCGGCTTGGCGAACTGACCGGCCATGCGGCCGACCTTGATCACCGGCACCTTGGCACCAAAGGTCAGCACCATCGCCATCTGCAACATCACCTTGAAGGTGTCGCGGATGCCATCGGCGCTGAATTGCTCAAAGCTTTCTGCGCAATCGCCGCCCTGCAGCAGGAAAGCCTCACCCCGTGCTGCCTGGCCCAACTTTTCCTTCAGCGTCCGCGCTTCGCCGGCAAAGACGAGCGGCGGATATTGGGTCAACTGAGCCTCAACGGCCTGCAGCGCCCCCGCGTCGGTATAGTCGGGCATCTGAACCCGGGGCTTTTTGCGCCAATCGGATTTTTGCCACTCGCTCATCGTCTCTCTCCGGTAGTTAGCGATATCGGACGGGCCGCTTATAGAGAAGAGCGACCAAGGTGACCATATGTGATTTCCGCCGGGTCTTGACCTCGTTGCGGGCTTCGGTCCAACTGAGCCGATCCCGCCCGGTTGCGACAGGGCGAGTCGACAAAGAGACCTCTGCCACAAGGGTCCGGCACGCATGGTGACACAGTCCTCGGACATCGATTTGAACTGGACCGGCAAGCCGCGGCGCTTTGTCTTTGTCCTGCTTGAGAATTTCTCGCTCCTGCCCTTTGCGGCGGCGCTGGAGTGCCTGCGGATTGCCAACCGCATGGCCGGGCAGCCGCTGTATGACTGGCGGGTGCTGGGCGAAGGCGGCGACAGCCAGACCTGTTCCGCCGGCACCACCTTCAAGCTGGAGGGCGACCTGGACGAGGTCGGCCGCGATGACGTGGTGATGATCTGCGGCGGGATCGAGATCCAGCGCGCCACCACCAAGCGGCTGTTGAACTGGCTGCGCCGCGAAGCGCGCAAGGGACCACGGATCGGCGGGCTTTGCACCGGCGGTTTCGTATTGGCCCGCGCCGGGCTTCTGGACGGGAAACGCGCCACGATCCACTGGGAAAACCACGACAGCTTCGCCGAGGAATTCGAGGATGTGCTGCTGACCAAGCGGGTCTTTGCCATCGACGGCAACCGCATCACCACCGCCGGGGGCACCTCGTCCATCGACATGATGCTGAAAGTGCTGGCCGACGACCACGGGTCGGAACTGGCCAATGCGGTGGCCGACCAGATGATCTATTCGTCGATCCGCACCGACCAGGACACCCAGCGGCTGTCGGTGCCGACGCGGATCGGCGTGCGGCACCCGAAGCTGGCGCAGGTGATCCAGAAGATGGAAGCCAATATCGAAGAGCCGATCAGCCCCTCGATCCTGGCCAAGGAGGTGGGCATGTCGACCCGCCAGCTGGAGCGGTTGTTCCGGCGCTATCTGAACCGGTCTCCCAAGCGCTATTACATGGAGCTGCGGCTGGAAAAGGCCCGCAACCTGCTGATGCAGACCGACATGAGCGTGATCAACGTGGCGCTGGCCTGCGGCTTTGCCAGCCCGTCACATTTTTCCAAGTGCTACCGGGCGCATTATGCCACCACGCCCTATCGCGAACGTGGCAGCCAGAGCGCCCGCGCGGTCTGAGGCGGCGCCGATCTGCTGGCAGATCGACCCGCTCAGAACTTGCTGTTGAGATCGTCGAATTCGCTGTTGAAGTTGAAGTTCAGCGCGATGATCGCATCCTCGCGCTGATGCAGCAGCAGGTGGACATAGATATAGGCCGTGCCGACCCAATAGGCGATCAACTCCTGGCGGAATCCGTGTTCCAGGTCCTGGCGTCGGATCAGGGCCACGTTCTCGAAGTCCTGCGGATAGATCTCGCGCACGCGTTGTTCCAGCGCTTCAAGGTCCTCGGGGGTGGAGGCATCGCCAAACAGCGGCATCACCTCTGCAATGTCGCGGTTCTTCATCAATGTATCCAGCCGCGCGCGCAACTCCAGGTAGTTGTCGAACAGCGCCTGGCTGGATTGCGCGGTGGAAAGTTGCGGCACCAGAAGAAAGGCTGGCAGAAGCGCCGCCGCAATGAGGCAACGAAGGAAACGTGTCATGTCAAATACTCCGGACTTTGCCGAAGTGTGCCGTGCTTTGGCGCCCGGATCCAGTGGTCTCAGCCGCCCGGCGCCATGCGATAGAGCGCGCCTTCACCCACGCTGAGAAACCAGATCGCGCCATCGGGGCCTTCGCGCACGTCCCGCACCCGCTGCGTGGCCGGGGATTTCAGCTGTTCGACCTCGGCCAGCGGGCTGCCGTCCAGCCGCGCGATATAGTCGAATTTCAGCGAGCCCACAAAAAGGTCGCCGCGCCATTGCGGCCAGAGCTTGCCGGAATAGAACATCATGCCCGAAGGCGCGATCGAGGGGTCCCAGTAGTGCCGGGGCTGTTCCATGCCCGGTTTGGCGGTGCCCTCACCGATCCTGGAGCCCGAATAATGCCGGCCATAGGCGATCACCGGCCAGCCATAATTGGCACCCTTGCGGATGCGGTTGACCTCGTCGCCGCCGCGCGCACCGTGTTCGTTGACCCAGAGCGTGCCATCCAGGTCCAGCGCCGCGCCCTGCGGGTTGCGATGGCCATAGGACCAGATCTCGGAAAGCGCGCCATTGCCGAGATCGGGATTGCCCGGGGCCGCCGCGCCATCGCGGGTCAGCCGCAGGACAGAGCCATTGTGCCGCGTCAGGTCCTGCGCCGCGGGCCGGTCCCCCCGGTCGCCGATGGTCAGGAACAGGTGGCCGTCGGGGGCTTCGACAAGCCGCGAGCCAAAGTGCTGCCCGGCGCCGGTGGGCGCGTTCATGGAAAAGATCGTCGTCACCTCGGTCAGCCGGGACCGGTCCGAGGACAGCCTGCCGCGCAGAACAGCCGTCCCGGCGCGGCGGCCATCAGGCCTGGCATAGGACAGGAAGATCTCGCCCCGCTGCGCGAAATCCCCTGGCACCAGCACGTCGAGCAATCCGCCCTGCCCGACGGCCGCCACCCGTGGCACCCCCGCCACCGGCGTGCTCTGTCCGTCGCGCGCCACGTGCAGCAGGCGGCCGTCACGTTCGGTGATCAACAGCCCGCCGCCCGGCAGGAAGCCGACCGACCAGGGCTCATCCAGCCCGCGCACCATTGCGGTGATCTCGACCGGCCCGGCCGAGGTCATGGACCGTTCGGCCAGGGCCGTTCCGGCAGCGAACAGAAGGCAGAAACAAAGGCGCAGCATGGCGATCTCCCATTGTCGATTGCCGCTGTATGGTAGCCCACTTGCCTGCGTGTTCCAGCCGTCCCCCGGTTTCGTGATCCGCACCACCAGCAGCTCTTCAATCGGGCTTTTCTTTGGCTCGGCAAGGGCATAGGCTGTCGCTCGGAGAGATGTCCATTGAGGGAGACACATCATGAAAAAGTTTCTTTTGGCGACGGCCCTGACCGGGATTGCAGCGATGTCGGCGCAGGCCGCCAGCCACGCCGAGACGGTCAAGGTCGGGGTGGTCCTGGGCTTTACCGGCCCGCTCGAATCGCTGGCCGGTCCGATTGCCGGTGGCGCGGAAATGGCGCTGGCCGAGATCAATGACGCCGGCGGCATCCTGGACGGCAAGATGGTCGAAGGCATCCGCGCCGACGCCACCTGTGTCGATGCGGCAGCTGGTACCGCAGCGGCGGAACGGCTTGTGACCTCGGACGGGGTGGCGGCGATCTTTGGCGCCATGTGCTCGGGCACCACGGGCGCGATCCTGACCAACGTGTCGATGCCCAACGGCATCCTGCAAATCTCGGCCTCGGCCACCTCGCCCGGCCTGTCGACGCAGGAAGACAACGGCTTGTTCTTCCGCATGGCGCCGTCCGATGCGCGCCAGGGCGAAGTCATGTCCGAGATCATCATGGAGCGCGGCATCAAAGACGTGGCCGTCACCTATACCAACAACGACTATGGCTCGGGCCTGGCCGACAGCTTCCAGGCCGCGTTCGAAGCCGCGGGTGGCACCGTGACCCTGTCGGTCGCGCATGAAGACGGCAAGGCGGATTACTCGGCCGAAGTCGGCTCGCTCGCCTCGGCGGGTGGTGATGCGCTTGTCGTGATCGGCTATGTCGACCAGGGCGGCTCGGGCGTGATCCAGGCAGCGCTGGACACCGGCGCGTTCGAAACCTTCGTGCTGCCCGACGGCATGATCGGCACCGCGCTGGAAGAAACCTTCGGCGGCGACATCGACGGCAGCTTCGGCCAGAACCCCAGCGTCCAGAACGAGCGCGCCGAGGAATTCCTCGGCATGGCGGAAGCGGCCGGTTTCGACGGCACTTCGGTCTATTCGCGCGAAGGCTATGATTCGATGGCGCTGATGCTGCTGGCGATGGAAGCTGCAGGGTCCACCACCGGCGCGGATGCTGCCGCCAAGGTGATGGAACTGGCCAACGCGCCCGGCGAGAAAATCTATGCCGGCGAACTGGCCAAGGCGCTGGAGCTGGTCGCCGCTGGCACCGACATCGACTATGTCGGCGCTTCTGCCGTCGAACTGGTCGAACCGGGTGAAGCCTCGGGCGGCTATGTCGAGGTGGAAATGGAAGGCGGCAAGCTGGTGGAAAAAGGCTTCCGCTGAACCAGGCCGCATTGCCACGTCAAGGAAACAGCCCGGCTTGACCCGGGCTGTTTTCAATATCACAAGAGCGCCGCCAAGGGCGCCTGAGGGGGGAACCAAAGTTGATCCGTGTTGAAGACCTGCACCGTCATTTTGGCGGATTTCACGCCGTTGACGGCGCCACGCTGGAGATCGAGAAAGGCTCGATCACCGCGCTTGTCGGCCCGAACGGTGCCGGAAAAACCACGCTTTTCAACGTGATCGCCGGGGTTCTTCCACCAACCTCGGGCCGGGTCTTCATGGAAGACGAGGACATCACCGGGCTGCCGCCGCATGTGCTGTTCTCAAAGGGGCTGCTGCGCACCTTCCAGATCGCGCATGAGTTTTCGTCGATGACCTGCCGCGAGAACCTGATGATGGTGCCGGGCGGGCAATCGGGCGAAGTGCTTTGGAACACCTGGTTTGGGCGCAAGCGGATTGCCGACGAGGAGCGCGCGCTGAAAGCGAAAGCCGACGAGGTGCTGGAATTCCTGACGGTGGAGCACCTGGCCGATCACCCGGCGGGCGCGATTTCCGGCGGCCAGAAGAAGCTGTTGGAACTGGGGCGCACCATGATGGTGGATGCGCGAATCGTGTTCCTGGATGAGGTGGGCGCCGGGGTGAACCGGACGTTGCTCAATACCATTGCCGACGCGATTTTACGGCTGAACAAGGAACGCGGCTATACCTTCTGCGTGATCGAGCACGACATGGATTTCATTGCCCGGCTTTGTGATCCGGTGATTGTCATGGCCGAAGGCAAGAAGCTGGCCCAGGGCACGATCGACGAGATCAAGGCCAATGAACAGGTGATCGAGGCCTATCTTGGCACCGGGCTGAAGAACAAGGAAACCGCGTGATGGTGGACAGGTTGCGATGCGAGGGGCCAGCCCCTCGCGCTCCCCGGGATATTTGCAAACCAGAGAAGGACCGGGACTTTGGCTGAACCATTCCTGATCGGCGATGCCATGACCGGCGGGTATGGCAAGGGGCCGGATATTCTTCATGAGTGTACCATAGCCGTCGAAAAGGGCGAGATTGCCGTGATTGTCGGGCCGAATGGCGCGGGCAAGTCGACGGCGATGAAGGCGGTTTTCGGGATGTTGGATGTGCGCTCGGGTGCGGTGCGGCTGGATGGGCAGGATATTACTGCGCTTTCGCCGCAGGACCGGGTGGCGCGGGGCATGGGATTCGTGCCGCAGACCTCGAACATATTCACCTCGATGTCGGTGGAGGAGAACCTGGAGATGGGGGCTTTCATCCGCAGCGACGACATTTCCGGCACAATGGCCCAGGTCTATGACCTGTTTCCCATCCTCAAGGAAAAGCGGCGGCAGGCCGCCGGTGAATTGTCCGGCGGTCAGCGCCAGCAGGTGGCCGTGGGGCGGGCGTTGATGACGCAGCCGCAGGTGCTGATGCTGGACGAGCCGACCGCCGGGGTGTCGCCCATCGTGATGGATGAATTGTTTGACCGGATCATCGAAGTGGCGCGCACGGGGATTTCCATCCTGATGGTGGAACAGAACGCCCGCCAGGCGCTTGAGATTGCCGACAAGGGGTATGTGCTGGTGCAGGGTGCCAATGCGCATACCGGCACGGGCAAGGAATTGCTGGCCGACCCTGACGTCCGGCGCAGTTTTCTGGGGGGCTGAGCGATGGAACTTCTGAACGCCTTCGTGGTGCTTGCCAATTTCGTGCTGATCCCCGCCATCGCCTATGGCAGCCAGCTGGCGCTGGGTGCGCTGGGGGTGACGCTGATCTATGGCATCCTGCGGTTTTCCAATTTTGCCCACGGCGACACGATGGCCTTTGGCACGATGGTCACCATCCTGTTCACCTGGCTGTTGCAAAGCTGGGGTGTGAGCCTTGGGCCGCTGCCAACCGCGTTGCTTGCCCTGCCCTTTGGCATCCTGGGCTGCATGGCGCTGGTGCTGCTGACGGATCGTGCCGTGTACCGGTTCTACCGCGCGCAGAAGGTCAAGCCGGTGATGCTTGTCATCGTGTCGATGGGGGTGATGTTCGTCTACAACGGGCTGGTGCGCTTCATCATCGGCGTCGATGACCAGCGTTTTGCCGATGGCGAGCGGTTCATCATTTCGGTGCGGACCTTCAAGGCGATGACCGGCCTTGACGAAGGCCTGGCGATCCGCACCACCCAAGGCCTGACGGTGGCGACGGCGGTGGTCACCGTGGCGGTGCTGTTCTGGTTCCTGAACCGCACCCGCACCGGCAAATCCATGCGCGCCTATTCCGACAACGAGGACCTGGCGCTTTTGTCCGGCATCAGCCCGGAGCGGGTGGTGATGATCACCTGGTTGATCGTGGCGGCGCTGGCGACCATCGCGGGCACGCTTTACGGGCTGGACAAGACCTTCAAGCCCTTCACCTATTTCCAGCTTCTGCTGCCGATCTTTGCCAGCGCCATCGTCGGTGGGTTGGGCAGCCCGCTGGGCGCCATTGCCGGCGGCTTCGTGATCGCGTTCAGCGAGGTCGGCATCACCTATGCCTGGAAGAAGGTGGCGGGATACCTGATGCCCGAGGGGCTGGAGCCTGACGGGCTGCTGCAACTGCTGGGCACGGATTACAAGTTCGCGGTCAGCTTTGTCATCCTGGTGATCGTGTTGCTGGTGCGGCCCACCGGCCTGTTCAAGGGGAAATCGGTATGAGCCAGACGATGCGTACCTTCGGGTTGTTTGCCTTCGTGGCCCTGTTGATCGTGGGCACCGGGTTTGTGCAAAGCTGGAACTCGGCCTTGTTGATCCTGAACATGGGGTTGGTCTCGGCGGTGATGGCGCTGGGGGTGAACCTGCAATGGGGGTTTGCCGGGCTGTTCAACGTGGGCGTCATGGGCTTTGTCGCCCTGGGCGGGCTGGCGGCGGTGATCATTTCCATGCCACCGGTGCGCGAGGCCTGGGCCGTTGGCGGGCTGGGGGTGATGGCGGCGCTTGCCCTGGGCGTGGCGACCATCGCACTGGCGGTCTGGCTGACCCGCGCGATGCCGAAAGGCCGGATGCGGGCGGTTGTCATGCTTGCGGTGCTGGTTGTCGGATTTGTCGCCTATCGCGCGCTGTTCGACCCGGCCACTGATGCCATCCAGAAGGTGAACCCGGCGTTGACCGGTTACCTTGGCGGGCTTGGTCTGCCCATCGTGCTGGCCTGGCCGGTGGGCGGATTGCTGGCGGCGGGCGCGGCCTGGGTCATCGGCAAGACGGCGCTGGGGCTGCGGTCGGATTACCTTGCCATTGCGACGCTTGGGATTGCCGAGATCATCATCGCCGTGTTGAAAAACGAAGACTGGCTGGCGCGCGGGGTCAAGAACGTGATCGGCCTGCCCCGCCCGGTGCCGTTCGAGATCGACCTGCAGCAGGATCCCGGGTTCATCGACCGGGCCACGGGCCTTGGGTTCGACGTGACGACGGCCTCGACGCTTTATGTCAAGCTGCTCTATGGCGCGATGTTTGCCGCGGTGCTGATTGTCGTGCTGGTGCTGGCGCAGCTGGCGCTGCATTCGCCCTGGGGCCGGATGATGCGCGCAATCCGCGACAACGAAGTGGCGGCACGGGCGATGGGCAAGGACGTGACCCGGCGGCATTTGCAGATTTTTGTCCTTGGCTCGGCGGTCTGCGGCATGGCAGGCGCGATGATGACCACGCTCGACGGCCAGTTGACGCCGGCCTCCTACCAGCCGCTGCGCTATACCTTCCTGATCTGGGTGATGGTGATTGTCGGCGGCTCGGGCAACAACTTTGGCGCGGTGCTGGGCGGGTTCCTGATCTGGTTCCTCTGGGTCCAGGTCGAGCCGATCGGCGCGGCCGTGATGGACCTGGTGACCGCCGGCATGGCGGATGGTTCGGCGCTCAAGACGCATCTGCAGAACTCGGTGGCGCAGATGCGGCTGCTGACGATGGGGGTGATCTTGCTGGTGGTGCTGCGCTTTGCCCCGCGTGGGTTGTTGCCGGAGCGGTGACGCTACGGACCCCGCGTCGAAAAATGCGGCAGGGTGGGCTTGCAGCCCACCCTCCGGTTATCGCCCCTTGAAGAGCCCGCCCAGGATACCGCGCACGATGCGCCGCCCGGTGGTGCCCTTGAGCTCTTTCATCACCACCTGGGCCATTGCCGCGCCAAAGCTTTCATCGCGCGACGACCGCCGCACCCGGCGCGAGGTCGAGCGGCTAACCCGCTTGCCGGAATAGCGTCGCGCCGACCGGTATTCGCGTTCAGCCATCTCGGCCTCTTCTTCCCGACGCTCCGCCTCTTCGGCCGCTTGCGCCGCCTCTTCGGCGCGTTTGCCCAGGATCTCGTAGGCCGAGACCCGATCCTGCACCGCATCGTATTTGCCGGCCACCGGAGACGCCGCCATCACCGCCCGCCGCACTGAAGCCTCAAGCGGCCCCAGTTGCGACGACGGCGGGCGGATCAGCGTCCGCTCGGCCATCCCCGGCACGCCCTTGGCCTCCAGCATCGAGGTCACCGCCTCGCCCACGCCGACCTCGCGGATCGCCTCTTCGATGTCGAAACGCGGATTGTCGCGGTAGGTTTCGGCGGCCAGCCGCAGCGCCTTGCGGTCGCGCGCGGTGAAGGCGCGCAGCGCGTGTTGCACCCGGTTGCCCAGCTGGCCCAGGATGTCCTCGGGCACGTCATCCGGCGTCTGGGTGACGAAATAGACCCCCACTCCCTTGGACCGGATCAGCCGCGCCACCTGTTCCACCTTGTCGACCAGCGCATCGGGCGCGCCATCGAACAGCAGGTGCGCCTCGTCGAAGAAGAATACCAGCTTCGGCTTGTCGGGATCGCCCACCTCGGGCAGCTCCTCGAACAGCTCGGACAGCAGCCAGAGCAGGAAGGTCGCATAAAGCCGCGGCGAGGCCATCAGCGTATCGGCGGCGAGGATGTTGATCCGCCCCCGCCCCTCGGCATCACGGGTCATCAGGTCGGCAAGCTCCAGCGCCGGTTCGCCAAAGAACCCGGCAGCGCCCTGGTTTTCCAGGACCAGCAGCCGCCGCTGGATCGCCCCGATCGAGGCGGTCGAGATATTGCCGTAGCGCAGGCCCAGGTCCTTGCGATTCTCGCCCACCCAGACCAGCAGAGCCTGCAGGTCCTTGAGGTCGAGCAGCGGCAGCCCCTGTTCATCGGCCAGGCGAAAGGCGATGTTCAGGATACCCTCCTGCGCCTCGGACAGCTCCAGCAGGCGGGCGATCAGCAGCGGGCCCATCTCGGACACCGTGGTGCGCACCGGGTGGCCCTGCTGGCCGAAGAGATCCCAGAAAGTGACCGGAAAACCCGCATAGTCATAATCGTCGAACCCGATCCTGGCGGCGCGTTCGGCAAAGGCGTCGTGCAGCTTGAAATCCGCGCGCCCCGCCGCGGCCAGCCCCGACAGGTCGCCCTTCACATCGGCCAGGAACACCGGCACCCCGGCGGCGGAAAACCCCTCGGCCATGATCTGCAGCGTGACGGTCTTGCCCGTGCCGGTCGCCCCGGCAATCAGCCCGTGTCGGTTGGCGTATTTCAGCCGCAACCCCTGGCTGTCCGCATGGTCGGACCCGCCGCCACCGATGAAAATTTCGTCCATAAACCTCTCCGCAACAAGCATATTTCCGCCGTCACGAAAAAGACGACACTGACAATCAAAGCTTAACCATTGTCGGCCATATTCATCAATGTCCCGCAGCGGGTCTTGCCCGATGCAAGGGACAGACTTCCTCCCTGTCAGACTCGCCGTGCCGTCTACGGCACGGCTTTTTTGCCTTCCGAGAGCATGATAGCGCTATCAGTCAAAGCGCTTTCAAGTTCACCCCGAAAAAGTGATGCCAAGCCTGTTGACCGATGACAAAAATCCTCGTAGCGTCCGGTCAATGACTAAGTCGGCCAGTCCGACGGGGAGCAAGAAAAATGGAAAAGGGGCCGTTCATTCGGCCTCTTTTCTTATTTTGGTCAAGGGCTTGACGCATACCCCCACCTCTTGCGCCCGTTGACAGACCTTCACGGAAAAATGCACATTCGCCCCGGCGCCGCCGGGGACAAAGCGCCTGACACTGGCGGTCAGCCGTGTTAATCGCAGTCCGATCGATGCAGGTGACGCATCACGAGACGACACTTCACAAGGGGGGCCCCACATGCCCAGATTTTCATTTCTGCCTTTGATTGCCCTGATGGCCATTTCGACGCCGGTCCTTGCCCAGGATGACACCGCAACCGAAGCGGACACGCCGGAAGCTTCGGTCGAGGACCAGCTTGCCGTCGGACAAACGCCCACGGACGGGCCGCAATTGGGCCAGACCTATATCAAGGAGAACGTCGGCGATTGGGAGTTGCGCTGCGTCCGCACCGAGGATGAGGCCAACGATCCCTGTCAGCTCTACCAGCTTCTGAAAGAGGAAGACGGCAACGCGCTGGCCGAGATTTCGCTGTTTCGACTGGCCGAAGGCAGCAAGCTGCCCGCCGGGGCGACGATCATCGTGCCGCTGGAAACCCTGCTGACCGGTCAGCTTGGCATCAAGGTCGACGATGGCCAGCCCAAGAGCTATCCGTTCTCGTTCTGCAACCGCCAGGGATGTTATGCGCGCATCGGCCTGACCGCCGAGGACATCACCAGCTACAAACGCGGTGTCGAGGCCAAGGTGATGATCCGTCCCTTCGCCGCGCCGGATCAGATCGTATCCTCGGCAATGTCGCTTTCCGGCTTTACCGCCGGGTACGACAAGGTCAGCATCATTCAGCAGTAACGCGCGACCGCCCTTGAATTCAAACGCCGCCCCGATGCCCCGGGGCGGCGTTTTTCGTGGGCGTCATGCCTGGGTCTGCGCCGGACCGGGAAGCCGGGCGAGAACGGCACCAGCGGCGCGTTCGCCGGGCGGCTCGGCCCCCAGGCCCAGGCGTTCCATCGTCAGCCGCATGGCGGCGGTCTGCGTCTCGGGCGCCTTGGCAAGGGCCAGGACGGCGCGGGCGATGTCGTCGGGGATACAATGCTTGCCAATGAACTCGGGCACCGCGCGGGTGTCCGACACCAGGTTGACCAGGTTCACCGTATCGATGCGCAACAGCCGCGGGATGATCTGCCGCGACAGCCAACCCATGTCATAGGCGATCACCATCGGCGTGTTCGCGGCCGCCAGTTCAAGCGCCACCGTCCCCGAAGCCGCCAACGCCAGGTCGGCGGCGCGGAATGCCGCGCGTTTCTCGGGCTGCGCCCCATCGCTTGCGCCATCCAGCAGGATCGGCGCGCCGGGCCAATCGGCGCTGACCTCGCGCACCAGCGCCACCACTGGCCCGGCGGCGGGCACCACCAGCCGCAGGTCGGGGCGTTGCGCGCAGATCAGGCGGAGGGTTTCGCCAAACACCGGGCCAAGGCGGCTGACCTCGCTGCGCCGCGATCCGGGCAGCACCAGCAGGCAGGGGGCATCGCCCAGCCCATGTTTTTGCCGGAACGCCGCCGCCTCGGCATCGCTGGCCACCGGGTCGGTCACCACAGGGTGGCCGACGAAGTCGCACTCCATCCCGGCGGCCTGCATATAGGGCGGCTCGAACGGCAGAAGCGCCAGCACCTGGTCGATATGGCGCGCCATCTTCGCCGCCCGCCCCGGACGCCAGGCCCAGACCGTGGGGGCCACGTAGTGCACCGTGCGGATGTCGCTTTTCGATTTCACGATCTTCGCCACGCGCAGGCAGAATTCCGGCAGGTCGATGGTGATCAACACATCCGGCTGCGCCGTCACAACCGCCTCCGCCGCCTCGACCACCCGCGCCTTGAGCGCGCCGTATTGCTTCAGGATCTCGGCCACGCCCATGACGCTGATCTCGTCCATCGGAAAGATGCTGGCCAAACCGGCCTCTTCCATCCGTGGCCCGCCGACGCCGATGAACTCGATCTCGGTCTCAGGCAGCAACGCGCGGAACCCGGCCATCAGCGCCGCGCCCAGCTTGTCGCCCGAAGGCTCTCCGGCGATCAGGAAGACCCGCATCTCAGGCGTCTTCGGCAAAGATGAACAGCCCGGCCTCTTGCGCCGCGCGGACCAGGCGATCCCGTTCGATCAGCACCACCTTGCGGGCGGAAATGACAATACCGTCCAGCCCCGCTGCGGCAGCCCCGGCCACGGTGTCCGGCCCGATGGCGGGCATGTCGACACGCAGGTCCTGGCCGATCTTGGGCCGCTTCACCAGCACGCCGCCGCCTTCACCGCGCAGGCTCTGGTCCGTCTGGGCGACAAAGCGCAGCATGGCGTCGGTGCCTTGCTGCGTCTCGATCCCCAGCGCCAGGCCATTGGCCACCACCGCGCCCTGCCCCACGTCCAGCGGCGACAGCGCCAGCAGGATGTCGGTGGCGCGGGCCATGTCGGCCCGATTGCGCGCGCTGGGCTCTGCCCCGACCAGAACACCGGGCGCCGCCGTCAGCGCGGGCAACAGCTCATGCGCGCCCACAACGGCGATGCCGTTTTCCTCGAAGACCTGGATCACCAACCGCGCCAGCGCATCATCACCGCCCTGGAACGCCGCCAGCAATCGCGGCGCCAGCGCCTGCATGAAATCGTCGAACTCTGCCGGGTTCAGCGGCGGGCGTCCCACGCCACCGGCCAGGACCACGCGTGTCACCCCGCGCGCCGCAAGATCACCCATGAAGGCGCCGAAAGCTTCGAACCGGTGCCGAGCATCAACCCGTGGCATCGGCGCGTCCAGCCCTTCGAAGGTGATGCAGACCGCATCGGGATAGGCCTCGGCCAACAGCGCCGGCATGGCACCGCGTCCGGCGAGGATCGCCAGCTTGTCCGCCATGCCCTAACCGCCCGGCGTCAGATAGTGCCGGTCGGAATCCCCCAGCACGAAATCGGTGATCTGGCGGACGTATTCATTGTCGGTCTCGTCACCCAGCCGCCGCGCGCGATCGGCAAAGGCGCCTTCGCCCTGAGCCAGCATCTGGAACGCGGCCCGCAACGCGGTGATGTCCGCGCGTTTCAGCCCGCGCCGTTTCAGCCCGACCAGGTTCAGCCCGTCCAGCTTGCCGCGCGGCGCCTGGACAAGACCATGCGGGATCACATCATTGGTCACCATCGTCACCGCGCCGATGATCGCGCCGCGGCCGATGCGGACGAATTGATGCACCCCCGACAGCCCACCGATGATCACGTCATCCTCGATGATGCAATGCCCCGCCAGCGCGGCATTGTTGACCACGATCACCTTGTTGCCGACCTGGACATCATGCGCCACGTGGCATCCGGCCATGAACAGCCCGTCATCGCCCACGCGCGTCACGCCGCCGCCGCCTTCGGTGCCGGTGTTCATCGTCACATGTTCGCGGATGCGGTTGCGCTTGCCGATCACCAGCCGGGTCTTTTCGCCCGAGAACTTGAGATCCTGCGGGATCTCTCCGATCACCGCGAAGGGAAAAATCACCGTGTCCTCGCCCACCTCGGTCACACCGGTCACCACAACGTGGCTTTTCAGTTCAACGCCCGGACCCAGCGTCACTTCGGGGCCGATATGACAGAACGGCCCGATGCGACAGCCGGGGCCGATCCGGGCGCCCTCCTCGACAAAGGCGCTGGGATGGATGACGGGATCAGCCATCAGGATTTCATGTCCACCATGGCCGAAAACTCGCATTCCGCGGCCAGCTCGCCCTCGACCGTCGCCACGCCCGAGAATTTCCAGACCTTGCCGCCGGGTTTGCCGCGCAGCGTCGTGACCTGCATCTCCAGCACGTCGCCCGGGATCACCTTGCGGCGGAATTTGCACTTGTCGATCGACATGAAATAGATCAGCAGGTCCGATCCGGCCAGGTCCGCCCCCACCCCGATCATCACACCCGAAGTCTGGGCCATCGCTTCCACGATGGTCACACCCGGCATGATCGGCACACCGGGGAAATGGCCCTGGAAATGCGGTTCGTTCATGGTGACGTTCTTGATGCCCTTGGCGGATTTGAAGCCGTCGATCTCCACAACCTTGTCCACAAGCAGAAAGGGATAACGATGCGGCAGGATCTCCTGGATCAGCTGGATATCCGCGCTTTTGAGGGTTTCGGTCATGGCACGTCCTTTATGTCTGCTGCGCCGCCCGGGCACCGGGGCTTGCACCTTCCGTGCCTAGCAACACAGGCGCGGCGCGGCAAGCATTTGCGCAGGTTACCTAATCTTCGGGGGCCGGGTCCGGCGTCTCTTCTGCCGCGTTCCCGGCCGAGGCATCCAACCGTCGCGCCGCCACGGCGGTGACGTCGATGCCGTCGTTGAAAACCACCAGCGTGCGTTTTTCCACCACGATCAACGCGCCACTGTCCAGCATCAGCTGGCCCACGATCGGCAAGGCCGCCTGGCGAAAGCGCAGCTGTTCATCGGCCTGAAGCCGTGTCAGCGCCCGCGCCTTTTCGTCCTGCTGCTCGCGCATCCTCTGGACCTTTGCGTCAAAGGCATCGGCCAGGGTGCGAAACTCTTCGGGGGCCAGGCTGGCGCGTCGCTCGGTCAGGTCGCGTTCCTCGGCGGCCAGTTCGGCGTCGATCACCGCGATTTCCTCGGACAATGCGCGGCGCTTTTCATCCAGCTCCTGCTGGATGGCCTGGCCGAAATCGGAGACGCGGAACAACTCTTCGTAGTCGATCACCAGGATCGGCGTGCGCGGCACCTGGTCCTCGTCCTGCGCAAGCGCGGCCCCCGTCGACAGGCCAAGCGCCAACACGGCGGCAAAAGCGGCCCGCCGCAGGCGGACCCGCCACCGGGGATCAGAACTGGGTCGCAATGGTGAATTCGAACAGGCGATCCTTGTCATGCTCTTCTTTTTTCAGCGCCTTGGTGAAGTTGAAGCGCAGCGGACCAATTGCCGACCGCCAGAAGAGCGAAGCGCCGATCACGTGCCGCGCCGAAAAGTCATCCTGAACGACGCTGGTGGTGCCAAGGCCGGTGCTGGTGGAATCCAGCCCCCAAAGCGAACCAACGTCATAGAACAAGCCACCGCTCAGCCCGTATTCCTCGGGCAGGCCCACCGGGAACTCGGCCTCGAACCGCGCCACGGCATAGTAGTTGCCGCCCAAGGCGTCGTTGATGCTCTCGCCCGAGGCATTGGTGCCGCGTTCGCGCGGGCCGATACCGCCCGGCTCGAAACCGCGCATCCGGCTGGAGCCCAGCCGGAAACGGTCAATCGTGCGGCTGCCATCGCCACCGGTCCAGAGCGCGCCGCCTTCGACAACCGCCCGCAGGGTGATTTCCTCGTTGCGCACCTTACGCTCTGCCGTGGCCCGCGCGATGGTGGAAACAGATTGAACGTCGCCGCCCAAGCCTGCGAAATCCTGACCGAATTCAAGACGAACCCCGGCGTTCGGGTCAAGCCCGGTATCAATCGTGTCGTAGGTATAGGTATACCCGATGCCACTGCTGAACAGACCGCCGCGATCCGATTCCTCGGCAACGATGCCGCCGACGCCGTCACCGGCATCCCGCATCTCGGAATATTCAGCGGTATAACGGGTTTGCAGGCTGCTGTATTCCGCCAGCGGGAAGGTCAGGCTGGTCGAGAACAGGCCCGTCGTGGTGTCGAAGCTGTCGTCGTACTGGTTGTCGGTTTCGACATACCGCAGCGCCAGACCGAACCGCAGATCACGGTTCAGGAAAGCGGGCTCGGCAAAGCTGAAGTTGTAGTTCTGGGTGCCCGACGCGGTCGAGAACCCGATGCTGAGCGCCTGGCCACGGCCAAGGAAGTTGCGTTCCGAGAACGAGATGTTCAGCCCGACACCGCCATCGGTCGAATAGGAGCCGCCAAAGCCGATCGAGCCGGTGGGCGCCTCTTCCACGTCCACGTCCACCACGACCTGCTGCGGCGACGATCCTTCGCGGGCGTTGACATCGGCATTGCCGAAGAAGCCCAGCGCGCGGATGCGTTCCGCCGACTCGCGGATTTCGCGCGGGTTGAACGGGTCGCCTTCGACCACCTTGAACTGACGCCGCACGACACGGTCCAGCGTGGTGGTGTTGCCTTCCACGTCGATCCGCTCGATGAAGATGCGCGGGCCGCGGGTGATGACGAATTCGACATTCAGCTCAAGCGTCCGGTCGTTGCGGGTGACCCGCGGCTCGACCCGGATGAAGTTCAGACCCTTCTTGTTGGCCAGCCGCTCCAGTCGCGAGATCTCGTTTTCCACCAGCGACGGGGAATAGACGACACCCTGACGCACCTTGACGACCTTGGCGAATTCATCGGCGTCGGCTTCGGCCACGTCCGAGGTCACATTGACATCGCCAAAGGTGAACTGCTGGCCTTCCTGGATGTTGAAGCTCAGGAAGTAGCCGTCGCGCTCTTCGGTCAGCTCGGCGTTGACCGCATTGACGCGCACATCGACATAACCACGCGATTGGTAGAAATCGACCAGCACCTGGCGGTCAAAGGCAATCCGATCCTCGACAAAGCTGTCGCGGCGGATCAACGCGCGGAACAGGCCCGCCTGCTTGGTTTCAAGCACGCGGCGCAAACGGCGGTCGGAATACTGGTCATTGCCGACAAAGGAAATGCGCTCGACCTCGATCACCCCGCCTTCGAGGATCTCGAACACCAGGTCGACGCGATTGTCCGAACGGCGGATGATCTTGGGCGTCACCCGGGCCGAGGCGCGGCCCTGTTCGGCATAGGCCTGGACGATCAGCGCGGCGTCTTTCTCGGCGGTGCTGGCGTTGAACACCCGGCGCGAGGCCGAAGAGATCAGGTTGGTCAGGTCCTCGTCCTTGAGCCGGCGGTTGCCCTCAAAGTTCACGCGGTTGATCGTCGGAAACTCCACCACCCGGATCACCAGCTTGTTGCCGGCGGGAATGATGTCGACCTCTTCGAACAGGCCCGAGGCAAGGATTCGCTGGTAGGCGTCGTTCAGCTGCGCGGCCGAAACCTGCTGGCCACGGGCAATGCCCGCATAGCTCAGGATGGTCGCCGGCTCGATCCGGGTGTTGCCCTCGATGGCCACCTGGTTGAAGACATAGCTCTGTGCCCAGGCGGGCGCCGGCAGCGTGATGGCCTGCACCGCCACAACGGCAGCACCCGCAAACAGAACAGATTTGACCGATTTCACAGCCGCGCCGCGAAAAGCGCGGACCCCCACTCGATTATACATGCGCCAATCCGTTGAAACATCCCACGCTTGGGTGAGTATCGGGATCGGCCCGGGTTGTCAAAAGCAAGCGACCCGGAAATCAGAGGAAATTTCGCCCTGTTGCCACAAAATATGGGTGCGCTCAGAGTAAATGCGCCAGATATCCGGCCATCACCAAGGCACCGGTCAGCGCGCCGACAAACAGCATCCGGTCGGTATTGAGCCGCGCGATCAGCCGCAAACCCCGGTATCCATAGGTAAAACTCTGCATTTTTCCGCTCTTCTGACTGCGTTGTGCAACCAGTCTAGCGCAGGATTCTGTCACGATTAGGGCGGTTTCATGATCCCCGCCCGCAGCATTCTGATGATGTTGCGGGCGGGTGGGCCTGATCGGCAATCCCTTGCCGATGGGCAAAAGACCGAAAGCTTACGGGCAGAGGATCAGATCGTTGCCAAGCGAGAAGACCATGACCGCCAGGACAAGGGCCAGGCCCAGGGTCATCAGCACGCTCAGCACGCGTTCATGCGGCGGGCGGCCCACCACGGCCTCATAGGCATAAAACACCAGGTGGCCGCCATCGAGCACCGGGATCGGGAAGAGGTTGAGAAGCCCCACCGCCGCCGACAGCACCGCCACGAACCAAAGGAAGTTGATCGTGCCCTGTGCCGCCATCTGGCCCGAGGTTTCGGCAATGCCCACCGGCCCCGACAGGTTGCACGACGAGATCTGCCCCGTCACGATGTGCCACAGCCCCGAGATCGAACCTTCGATGATCGCCCCGGTCTGGGAGAACCCGCCGCCAAGCGCATCGAGAACCCCGGGCGGCGTGCGCGCCGGCTCAAAAAACAGGCTGCCGACGATGCCGACGCGGTAATGGGTGACAAAGCCGCCGTCGCCATCCGGCTCATCCACCGAGCGCGGCGCCAATGCGAAGTCCAGCACCTCGCCGTCGCGCCAGACTTCCAGCAGCAGCGGGCGGCCCTCCGAGGCTTCCACCGCGTCCTTGATCTGCTCGAACGAGGCGATCTCGGTGCCGTCAACCGTGACGATCACATCGCCCTGCTCCAGCCCCACGTCATAGGCGGCAGAGCGCGGAACAAGGCGGCTGACAATCGGCGGATAGGGATAAGGCCCCGTCACCGTGACCTCGTCTCCGTCGCGGCGCACCACGTATTCCAGATCGTTGGTCTGCGGCAGCGCGTTCATGAAGGCGGAGAATTCCACCGCGTCATCCGCCGCCGGCGTCGCCTGGCCACCGATCGACAGCAGCACGTCACCTTCCTGAAGCTCCTGCACCGTCGGCAGCGGGCGCAGCTCGCCCACTGTCAGCGGCTCGGACACCTCGCCCCGGGACAGGAGCAGCGCGGCAAACATCACGATGGCGAGGACAAAGTTGAACACCGGCCCCGCCGCCACGGTCAGCGCCCGCGCCCAGAGCGGCGCGCCAGCCATCGTGGCGCGGCGGTCCTCGTCGGACATCTCTGCAATGGCCGCTGTATCGCTTTGGGCCGAAGCCGCATCGGCATCGCCGCGAAACTTGACGTAGCCGCCCAGCGGCAACGCCGCCACCTGCCACTTGGTGCCGTGCTTGTCGACGCGGGAAAACAGCACCGGGCCAAAGCCCAGCGAGAAGACATCCGCCTTGATCCCCGACCAGCGGCCCACGATGTAGTGACCGTATTCATGAATGGCGACGATGATCGACAAGGCGACGACAAAGGCCACCAAGGTGAACAATGTGCTGCCAAATTGCGGGATCAACTGCGAAATATCCAAACTGCCCTACCCTTTAGTTTTTGTCGGCGATGACACGGTCTGCCTCATCCCGTGCCAGATGGTCCACTTGCGCGACGTTATCAAGGGTCATTGCGGCGTCAATGAGACCACTTTGGCCTGACAATCGGGTGAGCACCTCTTCGACCACATGGGCCATATCGAGAAACCCGATGTCGCGGGCGATGAACCGGTCCAGCGCGCGCTCCTTGGCGGCGTTGAACGCCGCGCCCGTCAGCCCGCCGGCCTCCATCACCTCGCGCGCAAGCCGCAGCGCGGGCCAGCGCGCTTCGTCCGGGGCGCGAAAGCTGAGCTGTGCGATTTTCGCCAGGTCCAGCCGGTCGACCGGCAGCTCGCGGCGCTGGGGATAATGCAGCGCAAAGCCGATGGCATGGCGCATGTCGGGCGGCCCCACATGCGCCATCAGCGCGCCGTCGTTGAAACCCACCAGCGCATGGATCATGCTTTCGGGATGGACCAGCACCTCGATCCGGGCTGGATCAATCCCGAAAAACTCATGTGTTTCAATGACCTCCAGCGCCTTGTTGAACATGGATGCGCTGTCGATGGTGATCCGCTGGCCCATGTCCCAATTGGGATGGGTCGCGGCCTGTTCCGGCGTGGCGTGGGCCAAATCCGCCAGCGGCCAGTCGCGAAAGGCCCCGCCCGAAGCAGTGATGATCACCCGTTCCACCGCGCCCAGGTCTTCGCCCACCAGCGCCTGGAACACCGCCGAATGCTCGCTGTCCACCGGCAACACCCGGCCGCCGTAGGCCTTGGCCGTCGCGGTCACAAGCGCCCCGGCGCAGACCATGCTTTCCTTGTTGGCCAGCGCCAGCGTCGCACCCTGCGTCAGCGCGCGCAGCCCGGGCGCGAGGCCCGCAGCCCCCACGATGGCCGACATGACCCAATCCGCCGGGCGGTCCGCCGCCTCGACCAGTGCCGCCGTGCCGGCCGCGCAGTCCACGCCAGACCCGTCCAGCGCCGCGCGCAACTCCGGCAACAGATCGTCATGCGCCGTCACCGCGATCTCGGCACCCAGCCGCCGGGCATCCGCCGCAAGCTGGGCGATGTTGCGCCCGCCGGTCAGCGCCACCACCTGGTAGGCCTCGGGCGCGCGGGCGATCAGGTCGATGGTGTTCTGGCCAATCGATCCTGTCGCGCCGAAAATCGACACCCGCCTCATGGCGTCACGGCCACCGGTGGAAAGTCCACCACCTGTTCCACCAGCAGCAGGAACAGCGCCGCCCCCAGCATCCCGTCAAACCGGTCCAGCAACCCGCCGTGGCCGGGGATCAGCTGCGAGCTGTCCTTGACGCCCATGCGCCGCTTGATCGCGCTTTCGGCGATGTCGCCCATCTGCGAGGCCATCGACAGCGCAATGCTCACGCCAACCACGTTGGGCCCCGAGGCCCCCGCGATCCAGAAGATCAGCCCGACACCCGCCGCCCCGACCCAGCCCGCAATGGTGCCCGACCAGGTCTTCTTGGGGCTGACCTTGGGCCAGAACTTGGGCCCGCCCAGGATGCGCCCGGCAAAATAGCCCGCCACGTCGGTCACGACGACAACCAGCACCAGCCACATCAGCCAGACCAACCCGAAGTCCATGCGCAGCGCCATCATGCCGAACCCGGCCAGAAGGATCGCCACGCTGAACGGCATGAAGACGCCGTGGTGCATGGTCATCCGGCTCAACCCGACAAAGGCCGGCGCCATCACCAGTGGCAAGGCAAATCCCGCCGGCAGCACGCTGGCCAGCAACAGGCAGGCCGCGCTCAACAGCCCCAGCCCGCGCGCCATCGCCTGGCCGCCGCCGATCATGCGCATCAATTCCCAGATCATCGCGCCACAGATCGCCGCCACCAGCAGCCGGAACACCCAGCCGCCCATCCAGATCGCCAAAAGGCCCACCGCCACCATGACAACCGCCGATCCCAGGCGCGCCACCAGGTCGTCCCATTTCGCCGAAAGTGCCATGCCTCAGACCTTGACCGCGCCAAAGCGCCGATCGCGCTTGCCATAGGCACCGACCAGGCGCCCGAACTCCTCGGCCGAGAAATCCGGCCAGAGCGTGTCGATGAATTCATATTCCGAATAGGCCGACTGCCAGAGCAGGAAATTCGATACCCGCGCCTCGCCACTGGTGCGGATCACCAGGTCAGGATCCGGTAAAACGTAAGTATCAAGGTATCTTGGCAAGGTTTCTTCATTCACGCTGTCGGGATCAAGCCGCCCGTCACGCACATCCTTGGCCAGCCGTTTGGTGGCCCGCGCCACCTCGTCCCGGCCGCCATAGTTCAGCGCGATGGTCAGGTTGGTGCCGGTGCAATGCCGGGTGGTCAGCTCGGCGTCGTCCATCAAGGCACGCAGCTTGGCATCCAGCTTCACCCGGTCCCCGATGAAGCGCACCCGCACGTTTTCACGGCGGAAAGCCTCCATTTCCTTGTGGATGTAGCGGCGAAACAGGCTCATCAGCCCGGCAACCTCGGTCTGGGTGCGTTTCCAGTTCTCGGTCGAGAAGGCAAAGATGGTGACGTATTTCACGCCGTATTGCGGACAGGCCTCGACGATTTCGCGCACGCGGCGCGCCCCGGCCTGGTGACCGAACAGCCGCGGCCGGTGCCGCAGCTTTGCCCAGCGGCCATTGCCGTCCATGATGATCGCCACGTGGCGCGGGCCAGTGCCGTCCGTCTGGTCATCTGCATCGCGCGCCATGGGCGTCTCCTGTTGGGAAATCGTCGTCCGGGGCTGTCCCGCTCACCGTTGAGGTCGCCCTGTCCGGGCCACCTGGCCGCGTCTCAGACCTGCATGATCTCGGCTTGCTTGGTCTCAAGCGCTTCGTCCACCTTCTTGACGTAGGTGTCGGTCAGCTCCTGCACCGCGGTTTCCCAGAACTTCTGGTCGTCCTCGGACATGCCGTCGTTCTTGGCCTTCTTGATCTGCTCCATGCCGTCGCGGCGGATGTTGCGGACCGAGACCCGGGCGCTTTCGGCATATTGCCCGGCCACCTTGGTCAATTCGCGGCGGCGTTCTTCGTTCAGCTCGGGGATCGGCAGCATGATGATCGTGCCGTTCAGCTGCGGGTTGATGCCCAGGCCGCTTTCGCGGATCGCCTTTTCCACCTTGCCGACAAGTCCCTTGTCCCAGACGTTGATCGTGACCATGCGCGGCTCGGGCACGTTGACGGTGCCCACCTGGTTGATCGGCGTCTGGCTGCCGTAGGCGTCCACCATCACCGGTTCCAGCATCGAGGCCGAGGCACGGCCCGTGCGCAGCGAGGCAAACTCCGTCCGCAGGCTGGCCATCGCACCCTGCATGCGGCGTTCAAGATCGTCTGTGTCAAGAATGAAGTCGTCGGACATATCGCAAAACTCTTTTTCTGTCTGGCCGCTCGGGGGCTTTGCCCCGGATATACACCGGCGCCCAGCTTTTGCACAGATCAATGCGGGTTTCAAATGGACTTGGGCCGCGCAATTGCAAAACAAAAACGGGGCCGACCCTGATCGCCCCCGCGCGGGCAATGCCCAGGCTGCCCAATCCGAGTGACGGAACCTCAGCGATAGAGCAGCGACACGCCATTGGAGAAAAGATGCACCTTGGACGGATCGGCGGCCAGGCGCACCTTCTTGCCGCGCACTTCGGTATGGATGCCCGCCAGCTTGCCGATCACCGGGTCTGCGCCCGCCACCTTCTCGAAATACAGCAGCGTCACCTCGCCAAGCGCTTCGATGAAATCGACCTTGCCTTCAAAGATCGCATCGCCGTCGGTGGCCACGAGATCCTCGGGCCGCACGCCGACATTGACCTGCATCCCCATGTCCGCGTCCGTGGTCGGATACTCCGACACCGCCGTGCCGCCGCCCGCCATCTTCACCGTGGTCTGCTGGCCGGTGCCCACCACCTCGCCCGGCAGCAGGTTCATCGCAGGCGAGCCGATGAACTGTGCCACGAATTCGCTGTTGGGCCGCTCGTAAAGCTCCAGCGGGCTGCCGACCTGGGCGATGCCCTTGTTGGCCAAGACGACGATCCGGCTGGCCAGCGTCATCGCTTCGACCTGGTCGTGGGTGACATAGATCATCGTCGAATTGGGCATCGACTCTTTCAGCTGGGCAATCTCGATCCGCGTCGCCACCCGCAGCGCCGCGTCCAGGTTCGACAGTGGCTCGTCGAACAGGTACACCTTGGGGTCACGCACGATCGACCGGCCAATGGCCACCCGCTGCCGCTGTCCGCCCGAAAGCGCCTTGGGCAGGCGATCAAGGTAGGGGTCCAGTTGCAGCATCTTGGCGGCGCGTTCCACCGCCGCATCGATCTCGACCTGGTCCTTCTTGGCGATCTTCAGCGCGAATGACATGTTTTCGCGCACCGTCATATGCGGATACAGCGCATAGGACTGGAACACCATCGCAATGCCGCGCTGGCTGGGCGGTACGTCGTTGACCACCTGGCCGTCGATCTCCAGCGTGCCGGCGGTGATCTTTTCCAACCCGGCAATCATCCGCAATAGCGTGGATTTGCCACAGCCCGAAGGCCCCACGAAAACGATCAGCTCGCCGGTTTCGATTTCAAGGTCGATGTTGTTGAGCACGTTCACCGCGCCGGCATAGGTCTTTTCGACATCGGTCAGTTTCAGGTTTGCCATGTCTTTCGCTCCTCCCCGGGGGCTATCGTTTCAGCGCCAGGGCCGGCTGCCACGGCCCGAGGTGCAGTTTTCCATCCGCTTGCGGTGCGGCCGAGCCAAGCTCGGCCCCGACCTGGTGCCAGTCTCCCTCCGGCATGTCGATGGTGCCGGGTTGATCCGACAGGTTGAAGGCACAGAAGATCGTCTCGCCCGCATGGCTGCGGGTAAATTGCACGATGTCGCCGGTGGCCTTCAGGCCGGCGTGGCTGCCCTTGACCAGCGCCGGATGGGAATGGCGGAAATGCAGCGCGTGGCGATAGTGATGCAGGATGGCGCCCGGCTCGTTCTCTTGCACGCCGACCGCGCGGTTCAGGTGCTCGTGGCTTACGGGAAGCCAAGGCCGACCGGCGGAAAAGCCGCCGTTCTGGTTCGATTGCTCCCAGACCATCGGCGTCCGGCACCCGTCGCGGCCCTTGAACTCGGGCCAGAACTCGATGCCATAGGGATCCTGCAGGTCTTCAAAGGCGATCTCGGCCTCGGGCAGACCCAGCTCCTCGCCTTGATAGAGGCACAGCGAGCCGCGCAGGCAGTGCAGCAGCGTCGCATAGGCCTTGGTCGCCGCCGGGCTCAGCCCCCAGCGCGTGACATGGCGCGGCACGTCATGGTTGGAAAACGCCCAACAGGGCCAGCCGTCCGGCGCGGCACTGTCCACCGCGGCCAGCACCTCGACCACCCGCTCGGCGCTCAGACTGTTGCCCGACAGGAACTCGAAGGCGTAGCACATATGCGCCTTGTCGCCGCCGGAGGTGTATTCCCCCATGATTTCCAGGCCCCGCTGGGCATCACCCACTTCGCCGACGCAGGTCGCCCCCGGGTATTCGTCAAGCAGCGCACGGAAGCGTTTGAGGAAGTCCAGGTTCTCGGGCTGGTTCTTGTCGTAGAGATGTTCCTGGTGGTTGTAGGGGTTCACCGAAGGCGCAATCGACGCGTTCCGAAGTTCTTTCGATAGTGGAGGATTGTCGCGCAACGCCTTGTCATGAATATAGAAATTGATCGTGTCCAGGCGGAACCCGTCAACCCCGCGATCCAGCCAGAACCGCACAGCATCCAGCAGCGCATCCTGCACGGCCGGGCAATGGAAGTTCAGGTCCGGCTGCGAGACGAGGAAGTTGTGCAGGTAATATTGCTCGCGCCGCCCGTCCCATTGCCAGCCCGAACCGCCAAAGATCGACAGCCAGTTGTTGGGCGGCGTGCCGTCGGGCTTGGGATCGGCCCAGACGTACCAATCGGCCTTCGGATTGTCGCGGTTGGCACGGCTTTGCTTGAACCACGGATGCTGGTCCGACGTATGGCTCAGCACCTGGTCGATCATCACTTTCAGGCCCAGCTCATGCGCGGTCTGCACCAGCACGTCGAAATCCGCCAGCGTGCCGAACATCGGGTCAACGTCGCAGTAATCGCTGACGTCATAGCCGAAATCCTTCATCGGCGAGGTGAAGAACGGCGAAATCCAGATGCCATCCACCCCGAGCGAGGCGATATGCGGCAGCCGCTGGGTAATGCCGTTCAGGTCTCCGATCCCGTCACCATTGCTGTCCTGGTAGCTGCGCGGATAGATCTGATAGATCACCGCGCCGCGCCACCAGTCGGTATCTTGCTGTCGTGTCGGTCGCATGGGGGTATCCGTTTGAATGTTCATTATTTTACCGATCCGGCCAAAAGGCCGCGTACGAGGAATTTCTGCATCGAGAAGAAGACGATCAGCGGCACCACGATGGAGACAAAAGCCGAGGTCGCCAGGATCTCCCACTGCCCCCCGCGCGAGCCCATGAGGTTCACCAGCCGACCCGTAAGCACCAGCGTCTCGTCATCAGTGCCCAGGAAGACCAGCGCCACCAGCAGGTCGTTCCAGGTCCAGAGGAACTGGAAGATCGCGAAAGAGGCCAGCGCCGGAAACGACAGCGGCAGGATGATCTTGGTGAAGATCTGGAACTCCGTCGCGCCGTCCACCCGCGCATTCTCGATAATGTCACGCGGCAGGCCGACCATGTAGTTGCGCAAGAGGTAGATCGCCAGTGGCAGGCCAAAGCCGGTATGCGCCAGCCAGACGCCGAGATAGCCTTTGCCGATGCCCACCGCATTGTGCAGTTGCAACAACGGGATCAGCGCCAGTTGCAGCGGCACCACCAGCAGCCCCACCACCGTCGCAATCAACAGCGCCCGGCCCGGGAAATCCATCCAGGCCAATGCATAAGCCGCAAAGGCCGCCACCAGGATCGGGATGATTGTTGCCGGAATGGCGACGGTCAGCGTGTTGATGAAGGCATTGGCAATCCCCGCCCCGGCGGTATCCGAGGTCAGCACGTTGGTATAATTGGCCAGCGTGAACTCTGGCGGCGAAGACGCCGTGGTGAAGAGCCGCGGCAGGCGCTTGCCCTCAAAGCTCTCGGTCCCGGTCAGCCGGTAGTTGCCGGCGGCATCCAGCGTCAGCATCTCGCCATCGCCAAGATCGGCGGTGTCGCCCGGCGCATAGGCCTCTGGCGCGCGTGATGAGGTGCCCCAGGCCGATACGGTCGTGTCACTGCCTTCGAACAGCGCGCCTTCAATCACGTAAAGATCGGCATCGCGCGTCTCGTCGCCGCTGATCCGCACGGCAGGCAACTGGCTTTCCTGCGTCGACAGCGAGGCCCACCACCCAGATGACGAGATCTGGTCCGAGGTGCGGAACGAGCTGACGAAAAGCCCCAGCGTCGGGAAGACCCAGGCCAGCACCAGAACCAGCACCGAAATATGCACGGCCCATGTGAGGGTGGATTTCGTACCTGCGATATTATCCATCTTCGGAGTCCTTACATTCGCTATCGCTTCGCTGCTTGAGCGGGTATTCGCCATCGCTTCGCTGCTTCAGCAGATATTCGGCATCACTTCGCTGCTTGAGCGAGCTATTCACCATCGCTTCGCGACCTGAGCGAGGCCCCCCTCAACGCATCTCTTTACGGGCGTTCACCACGTTCCAGACGAGGATCGGCATCACCAGCAGCATGATCACCATCGCCGAGGCCGACCCGACCCCCCAGTCGAAGGCGCGGAACAACTTGTCGTACATGTAGTTGGCCAGGACCTGCGTCTCCCACTGGCCGTTGGTCATCGCCAGCACGATGTCGAAGATTTTCAGCACCACCAGCGTGATCGTCGTCCAGACCACCACGATGGTCGACATGATCTGTGGCACCTTGATCTTGAAGAAGATCTGCAATGGCGATGCGCCGTCGATGATCGCCGCCTCGATGGTTTCCTCGGGGATGCCGCGCAACGCCGCCGACAGGATCACCATCGCAAAGCCCGTCTGGATCCACACCAGCACCACCATCAGCAGGAAGTTGTTCCAGGGGATCAGCGTCAACCATTGCTGCGGCTCGCCGCCCATGCTCACCCAAAGCGCGTTCAGAACGCCGATCTGGTCGGTGCCTTCGGGCCTTGTGTCATAGATCAGCTTCCAGATCACCGAAGCCCCGACAAAGGAAATCGCCATCGGCATGAAGATCAGCGACTTGGCGAAATTGCCCCAGGAGATGCGGTCGGTCAGCTGCGCCGCCAGCAGGCCGAAACCGGTCGACATGGCGGGCACCACGATCAGCCACATCATGTTGTTGCGCATGGCTTCCCAGAACTTGTCCTCGCTCATCATCTGGCGATAGTTCGCCAGCCCCACGAAAGCGCCGCCCTGGTCACGGTCGGTCAGCGACAGCCAGAGCGTGGCAAAGACCGGATAGGCCAGGTAAAGGCCCAGCGCGAAAAGCGCGGGAAACAGGAACAGCCAGGGCCGGATCTGGTTGGCGCGGTTGATATTGCGCCCGGCATTCGGCCCGCTTGGCGGAAACAGCACCTTGTCGAGGAAAATGTTGGAGAAGTAGAAGTAGCCGACGCACCCCCCAACCCCGATGACAATGGTCAATAGTCCCATGATGGCTGGATGCATGTCCGTCTCCTTTTCCGCGTAACGCCTGGGTCGTGTCGCAAGGATGTCGGCGCCCGGCCACGGATGGCCGGGGGCCCGTGGGTGTCGCTTACTTCAGCGAGTCCCAGCTCTCCTGGATCGAGGTGGCCACCGCGTCGGCGGCTTTGCCGCCGGCATAATCCACCATGCCGGTCCAGAAGGCGCCCGCGCCAACACCGGTCGGCATCAGGTCGGAACCGTCAAACCGGAAGGTCGTCGCATTGAGCAGGATCTCGCCCTGTTTTTTCAGCGCGTCATTGGCGTAAAGCTCGGTATTGACCGACGACAGCGGCGTCAGGAAGCCCGACTGCGCCATCCAAAGCTCATGCGCGATCTCGGTCTGCAGGAACTGCATGAAGGCCTGCGCGCCGGGGCTGTCCTTGGTGATGAAGGCCAGCGTGCCCGCCCCCAGGACCGGCTTGCCCAGGTCCTTTTCGGCATAGGCCGGGAAGTAGAAGAAATCCGCATCCAGTCCCAGCTCCGTGCCTTCGGGAAAGAAGGTCGGAATGAACGAGGCCTGGCGGTGCATGTAGCACTGCGGCGGCGACGAGAACATGCCATCGGGGCTGTCGCGGAAATCGGTCGAGGCCACGGCCCCCGCGCCACCGGCGACGAAATCGTCATTGCGGGCGAACCAGCCGAATTCCTCGATCGCGCCGACCACGGCAGGGTCGTTGAACGGGATCTCGTTGTTGATCCACTTGTCATAGGTCTCGGGCGATTGCGTGCGCAGCATCATGTCCTCGACCCAGTCGGTCGCCGGCCAGCCGGTCGCGCCACCCGATCCCAGGCCGATGCACCAGGGCGTCTCGCCCTCAGAGGCGATCTGCTCGGTCAGCGCCTTGAGCTCCTCCATCGTCTCGGGCACCTCATAGCCCGCATCCTCGAAATTGTCGGGGCTGTACCAGACCAGCGATTTCAGATCGATCTTGTAGGGGAAGGCATACAGCCGGTCCTCGCCGTCGGGGCCGGCATAGGTGCCCAGGCTGACCCAGCTTTCACCGGCGGCGTAATTGTCGCGCAGCCATGATGCGGTCTCTTCGCCCAGCGGCTCGACAAAGCCCTTGCTGACCAGGTCCTGGATCAGCCCGGGCTGCGGCAGCACCGCGATATTGGGGGGCGATCCGGCCTCTGTGTCGATCACGATCTGCTGTTCATAGGACTCGGACGAGGCATAGCTGACGCTGGCGCCCGTGGCCTCTTCGAAGTAGGCGATGATGGATTCAACCAGCTGCTGGTCGTCGCCCCGCCAAGGGCCGAAAATGCTGATTTCCTCGCCATCCAGGTCATGCTCGGCCGCAAAGGCGTCAAGGCTGTCCCAGTTGAAATCACCCTCTCCCGGGGCGAATGGCAGATGGCCGGCGGCCTGCGCCATGCCGGCTGTCAACGCCAACACAGCTGCACCCGCATAAAGCGAATTCTTCATCTCTTTCCTCCCTGTGCGGATACCCGCATCTCATTCGAACACCTTTTAAAGCCCCATTGCAACCTTCGTTTTAGGGCTTTCAAAGCGCTTTGAATGTCTTTACAATGCGTATAACGTGCCTCAGAGTCAACAAAGATTTATTTAACAAATCCAACGACTTCGCTGCGGCGCAGAAAGACGGACCCCCGCGAATTGGGGTTTTGCGACACCGCCGCTTCGCGCTAAGACCCAGTGCGTTCGGATGAAACTGAAAGGCCTCTTGCGATGAACCTCAAACAACTGTCCGAGCAGCTGGGACTGTCGCAAACCACGGTCAGCCGCGCGCTGAACGGCTATCCCGAGGTCAGCGAGAAGACCCGCGAAAAGGTGATGAAGGCCGCCCGCGAAGCCAACTATCAGCCCAACACCCGGGCGCGGTCGCTGGCCACCGGGCGGGCGATGGCCATCGGCCATGTCATCCCGATTTCGACCCAGCACGAGATGGTCAACCCGATCTTCGGCGATTTCGTCGCCGGCGCGGGCGAGGTCTATTCCGCCAAGGGGTATGACATGCTCTTGTCGCTGGTGCCCGATTCCGACGAAGAGGCCTTTTACCGCGACCTGCGGATCAAGGGGAACGTCGACGGCATCGTCGTCCACGGCCCGCGCATGGCCGATGACCGTATCGCACTGCTCAACAAGCTGGGGCTGCCCTTCGTGGTCCACGGCCGCGCCAGCGAGGTCGACGAAAGCTACAGCTATGTCGATGTCTCCAACGTGGGCGCCATGCATGAGGCCACGACCCACCTGATCGACCTGGGCCATCGCCGGATCGGGCTGATCAACGGGTTGGAGAACATGGATTTCGCCCACCGCCGCCGCGCGGGCTTTCTCAAGGCGCTGCAGGCCGCAGGCATCACCGCCAACCCCGATTGGATGGCCTCGGAAGAGATGACCGAGGCCTATGGCTTCGACGCCGCCAACCGCATGCTGTCGGGCGATGCCCAGCCCAGCGCGCTGGTGGTTGCCTCGATGATCACCGCCTTGGGCGTGCGCCGCGCGATCGAGGCGCAGGGCAAGGTGCTGGGCCGGGATGTCTCGGTCGTGACCTTCGACGACGACCTGTCCTACCTGCGCAATGGCAGCGATGCCGAACCGGTGTTTACCGCGGCCCGGTCCTCGGTGCGCGAAGCCGGGCGGCGGGTCGCGGATATCCTGATCTCGCGGATCGACGATCCCTTTGCCCCGCCCCGGACCGAGCTGGTCCCATATCGCTTCCTCGTGGGCCCGACCACCGGACCGGCCGCCGGGACCTGAGCCCCGTTTCGCCCCCTGTTGCACCCGCCGGACCAACCGGCGCAAAGCCCAGCATGACCCACGTCAGCGCCAACAACGGATGCCATCATGACTCAGACCGACGACCTGACCCTTGTTGCCGATATCGGCGGCACCAACACGCGCGTGGCCCTGGCGCGCGGCGTGACACTTCAGGACGGCTCGCTGCGCCGCTACCGCAATGCCGAACGCGCCTCGCTGGGCGAGGTGCTCGAAGCCTACCTGGCCGAGACCGGCGCCAAACCGGTCGCCGCCTGTGTCGCCGGGGCTGGCCCGATGATGGACGGCGTGCTGCGCATGACCAACCTGTCCTGGGTGATCGACGCCGCCAGCGTCAAGGCGGCCACCGGCGCGGCCCATGTTTCGGTGCTCAACGACCTGCAGGCGCAGGGCCATGCCCTGGGCCACCTGACCGCCGACGACCTGCGCCCGCTGCTGCACAATGACGCCGCGGCCAGCAATCCGACGCGGCTGGTGATCGGGCTGGGCACCGGGGTCAATATCGCGATGGTGTTTCAAAGCGGCGCGCTGACCGTCGTGCCGCCGTCGGAAGCGGGCCACATGAGCCTGCCCCTGCGCGGCGAAGACGAACAGCGCCTGGCCGCCTTCCTCGCCTCCGAAGGCGAGTTTCCCTCGGTGGAAGAAGCGCTCTCTGGCCGCGGATTGCAGGCGCTTTATTGCTGGCGCCAGTTCGAGGCGGGCGGCGGCCAGGCCAAGCCCCCGGCCGAGATCATGGCAGGCGCCGCCGATGGAAGCGACCCGCAAGCGATTGAAACCGTGGAATATTACACCCGCTTTGTCGGCCGTGTCGCTGGTGACCTCGCACTCTTGCAACTGCCCTTTGGCGGCATCTATTTCATCGGCGGGGTCAGCCGCTCGCTGGCGCCCTGGTTCGACCGCATGGGATTTGGCGCAGCCTTTTGCGACAAGGGCCGGTTCTCCGACTTCATGACGCAGTTCCCCGCATGGCTGATCGAAAACGACGACGCCGCCCTTCTGGGCTGTGCCTCGCACATGAAAGAGCAGTTGGCCCACCAAAGCTGACCCTTTTCGATTGACCGCCGCCGCCCGCCCGCCGAAGGTCGGACAAATCCCCGGCGGAAAGGGCACATCATGAAAATCGGTTTCATCGGTCTCGGCAATGTCGGCGCCAAGCTGGCGGGCAGCCTGCTGCGCAATGGTTTCGACCTCACGGTGCATGACCTCAACCCCGAGTTCGTCGCCCGCTTCACCCTGCGCGGCGCGACGCCCGGCACCTCCCCGGCCCAGGTGATGCGCGACTGCGACGTGGTCATCACCTGCCTGCCCTCGCCCGCGGCCTGCGACGCTGTGCTGCAAGAGATGCTGCCCGAGATCACCGCCGACAAGACCTGGATGGAGATGTCCACCACCGACGAGGCCGAGGTCAAACGCCTGGGCGAGATGGTGATCGAACGCGGTGGCGCGGCGGCGGATTGCCCGGTCTCGGGCGGCTGTCACCGTGCCGACACCGGCAATATCTCGATCTTCGCCGGCTGCGACCGCGCGACCTTCGACAGGATCTTCCCCATCCTCACCGCCTTGGGCCGCCGCATCCTGCACACCGGCCCGCTTGGGTCGGCCTCGGTACTGAAGGTCGTCACCAACTACCTCGCCACCGCCAACCTGCTCACCTGCGCCGAGGCGCTTGTCACCTGCAAGGGCGCGGGCATGGACCTGGCCACCGCATATGAGGCCATCGCCATATCCTCGGGCACCTCCTTCGTGCATGAAACCGAGAGCCAGGTCATTCTCAACGGCTCGCGCGACATCTCATTCACAATGGACCTTGTGAAAAAGGACATCGGGCTGTTCCAGCAGGTGGCCGACCGCGCCGGCGTGCCGCTTGAGATGAACCCGCTGATGATGCAAATCCTCGACGACGGCATCGCCCGCTACGGCCCGCGAGAGCTTTCGCCCAACATCATCAAACGGCTGGAAGACGCCACCGGCCTCGACATCCGCGCCCCCGGCTTCCCGCCCGAGATGACCGACGTCGAGCCCGAGGAACCGGGCTATGAAGTCGTGCCAAGGGGCCGCTAGACCTTTCCGGCAAAAACGCACAGGCACCTCAACATTGACGGGTATCGCAAACTGAACTAACGCGTTCAGAAATGGCCCGGATCCGCCGGGCCGCGCGGTTGGAGGGGCCATGCCGGAACAACGTATTTCCCAGTTTGAATTCATTTTCGTGATGGCCATGCTGGTGTCGACCGTGGCGCTGGCGGTGGATGCCATGCTGCCCGCGATGGCCCAGATCGCCAATGACCTCAGCCCCACCGACCCCAACCGCGCCCAGTTGATCGTGACCTCCTTCATCTTCGGCATGGGGCTGGGCACCTTTTTCGCGGGGCCGCTGTCGGATGCCTTCGGGCGCAAGCCGCTGGTCATCCTGGGCGGCGCGATCTACGTGCTCGGCGCCTTCCTGACCTGGAGCGCCGACACCCTCGACATGGCCATCGCCGCCCGCGTGCTCCAGGGTTTTGGTGCCGCCGCACCGCGCATCGTCTCGGTGGCAATCATCCGCGATCTTTTTTCCGGCCGCGAAATGGCGCGGCTGATGTCTTTCGTGATGATCATCTTCACCCTGATCCCCGCCTTCGCCCCGACATTCGGCGCGCTGCTCATCGCATGGGGCGGCTGGCGCGCGGTGTTCCTGATGTTCATCGGCTTCTGCGTCTTCTCCACCGGCTGGATGGTGCTGCGCCTGTCCGAACCCCTGCCCGCAGACCGCCGCCGCAAACTCAGCGCCCGCGCCCTGGTGCATGGCACGCGCGACGTCTTCTCCCACGCCTCGGTCCGCACCGCCATCGCCGCGCTGACCCTGGTCTTTGCCATGCTGTTTTCCGTGCTCTCGGTCACGCAACAGATCTTCGACAGCTATTTCGACCGCGCCGACAGCTTCCACCTCTGGTTTGGCTTCATCGCCCTGGTGGCGGGCACCTCGGGCTTCCTCAACTCGGCCCTCGTGGTGCGCCTCGGCATGCGCTACCTGGTGACCCTGGCCCTGGTCGTCCAAAGCGCGCTGTCGCTGGCAATGGCGCTCCTGTTCCAGATGCCCCTGTCGATAGAGCTGCAATTCGGCCTGTTCATCGCCTGGCACATCGCCATCTTCTTTCAGACCGGCATGTGCATCGGCAACCTCAACGCCATGGCGATGGAGCCGCTGGGCCATATCGCCGGCCTCGGCGCAAGCGTGATCGGCGCGGTGGCCACGGTGGCCTCGGTGCTCTTCGCGGTGCCGGTGGGGCTGGCCTTCGACGGCAGCCCGATGCCGCTGATCTACGGCATTCTCACCTACGCGGTGCTGGCGCTGCTCTTCATGATCCACCTGCGCCGCATCGAGGCCCGCCCCACCGCGCAACCCGGCTGAGCCCCCACACGGAAAAACAGAATCGCCCGCCTCATTTTCGCCACAGCCACAAAACCACCGTTTCCCGGCACGCACCAATCCGGCCCCGGGCGCCGGATCATTTCGATCCACGCGAAGACAAACCGGCAAATTGCTGTAATTTCGCCCTTTTTCGCCATGCTTCTTGGCAAGAACATGGCAAGACGCTAGCGTCCCTGAAGGTCAAAGTCAGGAAGCTTAGTCATGATCATCTTGCTTGGTATCGCCGCGTTTGCCGCGCTTGATTGCCTGGTCTTCAGCTGCATCCTGCACCCGAAAGACAGCTGACCTCCACGCCGTCTCCGGCACAGATCCAATGGTCTGACGCCACTGACCCTCTCTCACACACCGGGGCCAGTGGCGTCACGCGTCCGCCACACCGCGAAACCCGGTGGCCACCACGAACTTCTCCGAGGAATCCGACCGCGAGCTTGGCGGTTTGACATTCGCCACCTTGGCAAAGTTCCGCTTCAACAGCTTCTGCAAATCGCCCTCGGCCCCGCCCGCCAACACCTTGGCCACAAAGGTCCCACCGGGCTCCAACACGTCAAAGGCAAAATAGGCCGCCGTCTCGCACAGGTTCATGATCCGCAGGTGATCGGTCTGCTTGTGCCCGGAAGAAGCCGCCGCCATGTCCGACATCACCACGTCCGCCGGTCCGCCCAGCCACTCCTTGACCTTGTCGTCGGCGCCCTCGTCGAGGAAATCCAGAACGTGCAGCTCCGCCCCGGCAATCGGCTCCACCTCCTGCAGGTCGATCCCCAGCACCCGGCCCACCGCCTTGCCCGACGTCTCGCCCAGGGCATTGACCCGCTTGACCGCCACCTGGCACCAACCGCCCGGCGCACACCCCAGGTCCACAACCCGCGCCCCCGGCACGAGAAAGCGATACTTCTCGTCCAGCTCCAGGATCTTGAACGCCGCCCGCCCGCGATAGCCCTCGGCCTGCGCCCGCTTGACGTAAGGATCGTTCAACTGCCGCTGCAACCAGCGCGTCGAAGACAGCTTGCGCCCCCGCGCCGACTTGACCTTGACCTTGAGATCCCGCTGTCCGCGTCCCGAGGTATTCTTGCCCGAAGGTGTCTTGGCCATGGTCCGCATCTTCTCTGGTTCATAAAATATCCTGGGGGTTTGGGGGCAAAGCCCCCATCCCGCCCGAAGGGCTCATAAAGCGTGCGCAGCACACATTTACAAGACGTCTCGCCCGAAACCGCCTAAAACGGCCCGTCTTCCAACACCCCGTCCGCCGACATCTGCGCATAGAGCAACCCTTCGCGCAGCCCCCGGTCCGCCACCGACAGCCGATCCGTCGGCCAGCAGCGCAGAAGCGCCTGAAGGATCGCCGCCCCCGACATGATCAGCGCATGCCGATCCTGGCCGATCCGCGGGTCCTTGCGCCGCCCCTCGGGGCCAAGCTCAAGATAACCGTTGATCACCTTGTCGATCTGGTCAGAGCTCATCCGGAGCCCATCCACCTTGTTGCGATCATAGCGCTTCAGCCCGAGGTGCGAGGCCGCCACCGTGGTCACCGTGCCGCTGGTGCCGACGATCTGGAACCCCTCGCGCGCCTGTTCGTCCTTGTAAGGCGCGAAATCGGCGAGGTTTTCCTCAAAAAACCACGACATCAACGCATACCGCGCCGCATCGTCCTGCACGTCGTTGAACTGGTCACGCAGCGTCGCCACCCCCAAGGGCACCGAGATCCAATCCACCACCCGGGCCACCGGAAAGGGGCTGTCGGCGTTCTGGAACCCGGTGTGCAGCCGCATGATCGCGCGGGGCCGGTCGTGATTTGGCACGGTGGACAGGTCGATCCACACCAGCTCGGTCGAGCCGCCACCAATATCCACCACCAGCAATTGCTCGGTCTTCGTCGACACCAGCGGCGCGCAGGAGATCACCGCCAGGCGCGCCTCTTCCTCCGGCTCGATGATGTCCAGTTGCAGACCGGTCTCGCGCCGGACGAATTTCACCAGGTCGCGGGCGTTCCTGGCCCGGCGACAGGCTTCCGTCGCCACCAGCCGCATCCGCTTCACCCGGTGCCGCTTCAGCTTCTGGCCACAGATCCGCATCGCCTGAACCGTGCGCCCCATCGAGGCACGGCTCAACCGCCCCGAGCGTTCCAGCCCGGATCCCAGCTGCACCGATTTGGAGAAGCTGTCCACCACGTGAAACTGGCTGCCCTTGGGTTGGGCAATCAGCATGCGGCAACTATTCGTGCCCAGATCCAGCGCGGCATAAAGCTCTTCCGGATCGGGCGGTTTCGGCGCGGGGCTCTCTACCGATTTCGGGAATGCGCCCGCACCCTTGGGACGCCTGGGCGCCATGTCACGCCCTCCGAGTATCGTGTTGGCTTCAGGATAGGCAAGCGTCCGGTTCGGCGCAAGCCACCGCTGAGCCCAATTGTCAATTCTTTCCCCATGCCTGCCCTGTGGTCAGGCGGAAGCGCGCCTTCTGCACGGCCCGTTCCCCCGCCGTCCGCACGCCTGACAATCCAGCACCTGCGGGCCGGGGGTCGCTGAATTGCAGCCAATTGTCGAAATTGACACCTGCGTGCCCCGGTGCCTCGTCTAAGCAGGGGATAACTGGAAAGGGGAATCGCATGGTCGATGTGACAATAGTCTTCTGGCGGGACATCCCGGCGCAGGTCATCGTCGGCAAGGGCCGGCGCGCCGCGAAAGTCCAGCTGCCCGAGCGCTTTGAACAGGCCATCGACCGTGCCGCCATGAAGGTCGGCGCCTCCGACACCGATGCCTATCTCGCCGAATGGCGCAAGGCCGCCCCCTATCCGGTTGACGGCGATGCGTCGGAAGTGGCCACAAGCGAAGCCGCCCGGCTCGACGCCGAATATGATCAGGCCCGGATCAAGGCGCTGATCGCCAACGATGGATGGACCCCGGTCTGACGATCATGGGTCCTGTGCAACTCTGGGAGGCCGCAATGGCTCTGTTGAATTTCAAACGCCGCGATCCCGCGCCGCAGCGCGTCGCAACAGCCGAGGTCGAGGCCTTTCTGAACGGCTATTCCATCGAGGTCATGCCGCGCACCGCCGAGAAGGTTGCGGATTTCCGCGATCTTCTGGCCCCCGGCACCCGCGTCTACATCGCCCATATCGACGGCACCCCGATCGAGGACATGGTCGCCACCGCCCGCCGCCTGGCCCGCGACGGATTTCCCGTCATGCCGCATTTCCCGGCCCGCATCATCCGCGATGCCGCCACGCTGGAGAACTGGATCGCCATGTACCAGGGCGAGGCCGGCGTCGACCAGGCGCTGCTGCTCGCCGGGGGCGTGGCCCAGCCGCAGGGCGATTTCGACAGTTCCATCGCGCTGATGGAAACCGGTCTGTTCGACAAGGCTGGCTTCAAGCGCCTGCATGTCGCCGGCCACCCCGAGGGCAACCGCGACATCGACCCCGACGGCTCCACCGCCAATGTCGAGGCCGCGCTGCGCTGGAAACAGAAGTTTTCGGAAACCACCGATGCCGATATGGCGCTGGCCACCCAGTTCGCCTTTGATGCCGGGCCGATCATCGCCTGGGCCGATGCGCTGAAGGACGCGGGCATCACCATCCCGATCCACATCGGCATCGCCGGTCCCGCGAAGCTCCAGACGCTGATCAAGTTCGCCATCGCCTGCGGCGTCGGCCCCTCGCTGAAGGTGCTGCAGAAGCGCGCGATGGATGTCTCCAAGCTGCTCCTGCCCTATGAGCCCACCGATGTGATCACCGAGCTGGCCCTGCACAAGGCCGCCAACCCCGAATTCAACATCGACAAGGTGCATTTCTTTCCGCTGGGCGGTATCAAGACCAATGCCCAATGGGCCATCGACCACGGCGGCGCGGCCACCCGCCCCGCGGCCCAGGTCGAGTGAGCCCCACAACCGGACAGGACAGAACGCGACCATGACAAAGGCCGAACGACGGGAAATGTTTTCTTCCAAATCGCAGGACAACGCCTATCATTTCCGCAGCATTTTTGCGGAAAGGAACGACCGTGTCCCTGTCTTTTACCCGAACCGGCACGGCGCTGGCCTGTGCCCTTGTGATTGCCTCGATGCTTGCGCCGGTGCTGGCCATGCCCGCCGCGGCCCAATCCAACAGCCTGGTCGGCACCTGGCGCTGCGTCCAGAACTCGGTCGTCGTTTCCGTCGACGTGATGTATCAGCTCTTCCCGGACGGCAGTGCCGCCGGGCAAGGTTCGATCACCTATGTCCAGACCCATCGTCACTACCCGTTCCAGAACGCACCGGGCCGGTGGTCGGTGGGGCCGAATTCCGTGGTCATGCAGCTGTTTCCACCCAACCATGCGTCCTTCTCGATCGAGGTCGGACCGGCGCCCAACGGCGATCCGAATTTCCTCTATTACAACCAGCCCAACCTGGCCTCGGGCGGCATGACGGAAACCACCTGCCAGCGGCTGGGCTGACCCGGCATCACCACGCGGGGGCGGCAACATGAACCCGGCCCTGTTGTTCGATCTCGATGGCACGATGCTGAACTCCGACCCTATCCACATGGGCGTGTTCCAGGAGCTCTGGACCTCGCGCGGGCTGGCCTTCGATGAGGCCTTCTACATGAAACATGTGCATGGCCGCCTGAACGTCGATATCTTTGCCGAGTTCCTGCCGGATGAGCCAAACCCCCAGGCGCTTTCGGACTGGAAGGAAGCGCAGTTCCGCGACCGCCTGCCCCGGCCCTATCCGCCGATGCCGGGGGTCGCCGCGCTGGTCGCCCGCGCCGTCGAGGAGGATTGGCCCCGCGCCATCGTCACCAATGCCATGCGCCTGAATGCCGAGGCGATGCTGGAGGCCGTGGGCCTGCGCGATGCCTTCGACGTGATCGTCATCGGCGAGGAATGCCCGCGCGGCAAGCCCGATCCCTATCCCTACCAGGAAGCGATGCGCCAGCTGGGCGTCACCCCCAACCACGCCATCGCCTTTGAAGACAGCCCCTCCGGCGCCCGCGCCGCCCGCAGCTCTGGCGCCTATACCGTGGGCATCCGCTCGGGCCTTGATGACCATACGCTGCGCCAGGCCGGCGCCCATATCACGATGCAAGATTTCACTGACCCCGCGCTGACCCAGGTCCTGGAGCGCTACAAAGGAGCCGCCGCATGACGCGCACCATCGTCGAGTCGAAAACCAGAACCGCCGTCATCGGCTTTGACGAACCCTTCTGCGTGATCGGGGAACGGATCAATCCGACCGGCCGCAAGAAACTGGCCGCCGAGCTTGAGGCGGGCGATTTCTCGACCGTCGAAAAGGACGCCATCGCCCAGGTCGCCGCCGGGGCCAATGTGCTCGATATCAACGCGGGCGTGGTCTACAACTCCAACCCCAACCCGAACGAGACCGAACCGCCGCTGATGACCAAGATGATCGAGCTGGTGCAGGGGCTGGTCGATGTGCCGCTCTGTATCGACAGCTCGGTTCCCGGCGCGTTGGAGGCCGGCCTGGCCGCCGCCCAGGGCCGTCCGCTCCTGAACTCTGTCACGGGCGAGGAAGAGCGGCTGGAACTGGTTCTGCCGCTGGTCAAGAAATACAACGTGCCGGTGGTGGCGATCTCGAACGACGACACCGGCATTTCCGAAGACCCGGATGTGCGCTTTGCCGTGGCGAAAAAGATCGTCGAACGCGCCGCCGATTTCGGCATTCCGGCGCATGACATCGTGGTCGACCCGCTGGTCATGCCGATCGGCGCGATGGCCACGGCGGGAAAACAGGTCTTCACCCTGGTCCGCCGGCTGCGCGAAGAGCTGGGCGTGAACACCACCTGCGGCGCGTCGAACATTTCCTTCGGCCTGCCCAACCGCCACGGCATCAACAACGCCTTCCTGCCGATGGCCATGGGCGCGGGCATGACCAGCGCGATCATGAACCCCATCGCCCTGCCGGTGCCGCAATCGAAGATCGCCGAGAAAAAGGCCGAGGTCGCCGCGACGGGCATCATCCTGCCCGAGGACATGGACGACGAGACCTTCTGCCAGCTTTTCGGCCTCGGCTCGACCCTGCCGCGCCCGGGCAAGGAGATGGAAGCCATCCGCGCCGCCAACTTCCTGACCGACAATGACGCCCACGGCGGCACCTGGATCGCCTTCAACAAGCCGCCCGCAAAACCCGGCGAAGAAGCCACCGGCCGGGGCGGTCGCGCGGGCGGACGGCGGCGGCGGCGGGCCTAGGGCAAGAGGCTATTGGGAGGAACCGGCGGGGCCTGAATGGTCATGGCAGAAAGGGGGCCAGCCCCCTCGCCTTTCAGGCTCACCCCCGGAGTTTATCTGGCAAGATGAAGCAGGGGATCGCGCGCGGTGTCTTCTTCGGGTCTGGTGCTATCCCGGGGGTCGCTGGGCGCGTCATTGCGCGGCGACGCCAAGCGCATGACCAGAGGTTGCGGGGGTCACGGCACCTCCCCCCCACTCAATGACACCGGCGCGTCGTGACACGTGCCGGGCCGCGCCAGCAGATATTGGCCCGGCCCAGTCCCGTTACTTCCCAAGCGCCATCGCGCGGCACCATCAGCACGCGATAGGCCACGCCGGACACGGAATCATCGGCCCAACCCCGGTTCACGACCGTCACGGAAATCCCCTGCGGATATTGCACCATCTCGACCTCCAAGCGCGGCCGACCTCCCTCCTCGCTCGGAAAATCAAGGCCCAACAGACGGGCAACTTCGCTTGGGTCGTCAACCTGCCAATCCGGGGTCTGCATCGCGTCAAATCCATCCAGGTCAAACGCCGTTCCCACCTCGGCCATGACCGAGACCGGCACCGGCCAAAGTGTCACCGGATCCTTGCCGGTCAGCCGTATCTCGGCGCGGATCAACCGGGGACCGAAGTCATCGACCAGGTAGCTGTGCACCAGGTGCCCCTCGGCCAGCCCCGGCGCGATCCGGTGGCTCAGGTCGACCCGGTTGCTGTCGGCATGGATCACCGGTGACGAGGCCAGCACCAACGTCGAGATGTCAGGCACCGCCGCCCGGTTTGGCCGCAGCCCGCCTTTGCCATCGCCAAGCAGGTCAAAAGACGGCTGCGCAAAGACCAGCGGCACGAGCCTGTCGCCGGTGTCAAGCACCAGCAGGCTCTGCACATCATGCGCCGTGGTCCGACAGGGGATTTCATGCAGCGTCCCCTCGCGCATCTGATGGGCGAGGGGATCAGAGGCCAGCGTGCAGCTTGGCGCCATCACGTCGCGCAGTGCGTGCAGGGTCGTCTCTTCGGCCAGGCTCGCACCGGCACCCAGGCACAGCGCGGCGGTCATCAAAGTGGTCAATCGGGTCATTGGGTATCCTCGGGTTGCACGTCGCCCCGCGTCGGGGCCTTGATGAGCCAGCACCGCGGGGATCGCGGCACCTGGGGAAACAGGTTTCAATTCCAGACCTTGGTCAGCGCATAGGTCACAGCGCCGCCGCCACCCAGGCTGCCGATCCCGACGCCCAGGGAAAAACCTGCAAAGTCAAAGGGTTTTGAGGTGAACCACATGTTCAGCCCCGCGCCGCTGCCGACGTCGAACTCGGCAATCGAGCCAAAGGCATGGCCGCCGATCCGGTTGTGGCCCGACTTGAAGAAGGAAAACACCAGGTCGTTGCCACCGCCGAAATGATAGCCGCCCGACAGCGATGTGGTGGTGTAAATGCGCGGCGTCCGATCAAAGTCGATGTCCATCGTAAAGCCCGTTTCATGCGCACCGCCCACGAAATACGAGCCGCTGCTTTCGACACCCACGGTGATGGAATTGAACCCCAGCCGCTTCAGCCCTTTCAGGGAATTGCGCAACTTTCCGTTGGCCCTCAGCAGCGCCTGCGCCGCGCGGCCATCCTTGTTGCGAATGGCGCGCGCCAGCTTGCGGGCATCCGCGCCCGAGGGCAGCGCGCGGGTGATGTCACGGGCAATCCCCTTGATCTTCTTCGCTTCCTTGCGGGCGGCCTTGCGAACCTTGGCCTTCTTGCCGCCCTTGAAGACACTGTCGACACCCTGCCCCACGCCCTGGCCAATGCCGCGCCCGACATCGACGATGCCCTTGCCCAACTCGTCCAGGAAACCGGTCTGCATCACCTCGCAGGGCAGCGGCTTGCAGAACAGGCCATGGCTCTGCGCGGCGGGCTGCATCTTGAAGGCGGCAGCATAAGCCGCCCCTCCGTTTTCCGTCAGGCTCGCAGAGGCCAGGCCAAGCGCTGCGACAGTCAGGGTGGTTTTGACAAGCGTTTTCATGGCTCTGTCCTCTGCGTTACCGGGGTGTTTCGGGGATTACTTCTTGGTCAGCGAGACGCGGAACGCCTTGTTGCGCTTGCATTCCTTGAAGCTCGACGTGGCGGTGCGCAGCGGGCTCCACTTGTTGAAGACCTTGTTGCCGGTGGCGACGCGGTACTTGACGATGATCTGGGTCTGACGCTCGTTGGCGCGCTCCAGGTTGCGGGTCATCGAGAAGACGCCACCCTGGGGAACTTCCTGGTTCTTCACCGGCTCGGATTTCTTGCCGTAGCCCGAGATCATGTAGTGCACATCGGCCACCTGGATCAGCGTGCCGGTGTTGTTCTGGGCCTCGATATAGACGTCCTTGCAGTTGCCACGGGCATGGCCCGGCGTGGCTGCGGCCATGGTGGCGGCGGTTGCGATCAGGGCGGTGGCGAGGATGGAATTGCGGAACATGATGTCTTTCCTTGTCTGGGTGCCGCGGCTTGCGGCGTTTGCTTCGGTGTGGCGGTGTCGCCGTTTGGTGGGATCAGAATGCTGGAAAGACCGGACCCGCGGCATGGGGCGAACACCCCATTCGAAGACGTGATGATTGGGGTGTTTCCCCCAGTGCGCCGACGCGAGAGAATGCATTTGTTTCAAGGCACGCGGTCACAAAGGCCGTGCCCAAGTTCAATTGATTGAAGGACTGCCGCCATGCGCCGCGCCACGTTTACCCTGAATGCCACCCTGCTTCTGTCCACCGCGCTGACCGGGCTTGCCCCTGCGCTGGCCCAGGCCCAGACCGCGCCCGCGATCACCGGGATCGAGCTGGGACAGGCCGGCATCGCCCGCTACACGATGACCGCCGAAGTCTCTGGGAATCTGATCACATTCACCGTGCCCGATGCCGCCAGCAGCGATGTTCTGGCCTCGCTGGTGGTGCGTGATCCGGCGGGAGGTGTGGTCGACATCCAGACCGATACGCCCGGGGCCGCCGCCGCGGCACTGCGCGACACGATCTTTGCCGCCGGCGTGCCCACCGACACGATTTCCCTGCTGCGCGCGTTGCAGGGCGAGACCGTGACCCTGACAACCGACACGACCAGCCTCACCGGCCAGGTCATGGGCCTGCGCCACTTCGATGCAGTGGAAGACGGCCAGCGGGTCGACCGCATGGTGGCAATCCTGTTGAACGGCACCGGCGTGGCCGAGGTGGTGCTGGCCCCCGGCACCAAGGTGGGCTTTTCCGAGGATGCCTCCGCCCACCTGGGCCGGATCATGACGACCGAGCTGTCAAAGCTCAACACCCGCCAGTTCGACCTGACGTTGGAGGCCGAGACCACCCGCGCGGTGCAATTGTCCTATGTGACCGAGGCCGCGGCCTGGAAGAACTCCTGGCGGCTGTTGCTGGATGAAGGGCGGCTTCAGGGCTGGGCGGTGTTCGAAAATGTCTCGGGCGCCGATTGGGAGGATATCGCCCTGACGCTGACCACCGGGTCGCCGGTCGCCTATCGCCGCGACCTGATCGATCCGCGCTTTGTCGCCCGGGCCGAAAACGGCGACAGCCAACCCGCCCCCATCGTGGTCGAGGCCGACAGCGGCGGTGTCGGGCTTCTGTCCATGTACAGCGGTCGGACAGACAGCCCACGCGCCAAGGCCCAGCAGGACGCGCCCTCTAGCACCGCCACCGAAGCGCTGCCCAGCCAGAGCGGCGGCATCCTGCGCTATACCCTGCCCGAGGAGGTCGACCTGAAGAACGGGCGCACCGCCAACCTGATGTACCTCGACATGGAAATCGAACCGCAGATCCGCGGCCTCTATCGCCCCGACCGCCACGCGCAGCAGGTGCTGCTTGCGGCGCGGATCGAGACCGATCAATCGCTGGCCTCGGGCCTTGTTTCGGTGCAAAACAACAACGGTTTCGTGGGCGATGCGCCTTTCACCGGCATGCTGGCGGGCGAGTCACGGCTCTTGCCCTTTGCCGTCGCCTCGGGCAGCGAGACCCGGACGGAACAGGACGGCCAGATGTCGCTGACCACGATCAAACACCAGGACGGCCAACTGGAACTGGCGCTGGAACGTCGCCGCACCACCACCTATGCCGCGACCTTGCCCGAACAGGTCGATATCTTCAGCGTCGAACATCCGCGCGGCTTTGGCGACCTGGCCAGCACCACCGGCGAGGCCGAAACCCTCGACCAGCATTACCGCGTCTCGGTGCCGGTGACCGAGGGCCGCGCCGAAGTGCAACTGGTGGAAACCGAGACTACGCCGCGCAGCATGAGCATCGGCTCGGGCGAGTTCGCCGCGTTGATCCGCGACGTCACCTCGGGCAAAATCGCGGTCAGCCCAGCACACCGCGCGGCCTTTGACGCGGCGCATGCGCTGAAATCCGACATCGACGCCACCCGCCGCGCCCGTGCCGCCGCCGAACAGCGTTACACCGCCCTGGGCGCCGAGCAGAAGCGCCTGCGCGAGAACCTGGAAGCGGTGACACAGGATACGCTGCGCGGAAAATACCTCGAAGCGCTGGCCCGGACCGAGGCGGAAATCGCCGAGATCTTTGACGCGGTCGGCCGCTATGACGGCGAGGTGGACGCCCTCGACCAGGAGCTTCTGGCAATCTTTGCCGCCTTCTGAACCCGCCTTTGCGAGACCCGTCAAAACGCAATCGGCCCGCGCCATCCCGCGCGGGCCGTTTTTCATGTCGCAGACCTGACGCGACAGCTCAGGTGTTGAACAGGAAGTGCATCACATCGCCATCCTTGACGATATAGGTCTTGCCCTCGGCGCGCATCTTGCCGGTTTCCTTGGCCCCCTGCTCGCCGCCCGCGGCGACGTAATCGTCATAGGCGATGGTCTCGGCCCGGATGAAGCCCTTTTCGAAATCGCCGTGGATCACACCGGCGGCCTTGGGCGCCGAGGTGCCTTCGCGGATCGTCCAGGCGCGCGCTTCCTTGGGGCCGACGGTGAAATAGGTCTCCAGGTGCAACAGCTCGTATCCCGCGCGGATCAACCGGTCGAGCCCGGCCTCTTCCAGGCCCATCTCACCCAGGAACATCTCGGCCTCTTCGGCATCAAGCTGGGAGATTTCTTCCTCGATCTGGGCCGAGATGATGACATGCCCGGCGCCCTGTTCCGCCGCCATCTCGGCCACGCGGGCCGAAAACTCGTTGCCATCCGCGGCCGAACCTTCGTCGACATTGCAGACATAGAGGATCTTCTTCGAGGTCAGAAGCTGCAGCAGTTTCCAGGCCCTGACATCCTCGTCATCGACCTCGACCAGGCGCGCGGGCTTGCCGTCCTCCAGCATGGCCTGGGCGGCGGCCAGCAGGCGGTCCTGCTGTGCGGCGTCCTTGTCGTTGCCCTTGAGCTTGCGCACCAGCCCCGCACGGCGCTTTTCAATCGATTCCAGATCGGCCAGCATCAGCTCGGTCTCGATCACCTCGGCATCGGCAACCGGATCGACCCGGCCCTCGACATGGGTGACATCGCCATCCTCGAAACACCGCAGCACATGGGCGATGGCATCGACCTCGCGGATGTTGGCCAGGAACTGGTTGCCAAGGCCCTCGCCCTTGGAGGCGCCTTTGACCAGGCCGGCGATGTCGACAAAGGTCATGCGCGCGGGGATGATCTGTTTCGATCCAGCGATCTGGGCCAGGGTGTCAAGGCGGGCGTCGGGCACGGCCACCTCGCCCACGTTGGGCTCGATCGTGCAGAAGGGAAAATTGGCGGCCTGAGCGGCGGCGGTGCGGGTCAGCGCGTTGAACAGCGTCGATTTCCCGACGTTCGGCAGCCCGACGATTCCCATTTTGAAGCCCATGACGCGCATTCCTTCGACCATTTCGGGTGTGGCACCGCTGTGGTGCCCGTTCGCAGCGCTTCTATTTTGGCCCGTTGGCAAGCGCAAGCCTGCGCCACCCGCTCTTCAGCCCCTTGCGGGCCTTCATCGCAACACGGATCCGCAAGGATGGCCCGGGACGCGCCCCCATTGCCTTTGCCGCGCAAATTCGGCACATGGACATGAGGATTTTCGAAGGACAGGACATGACCCGTATCGACGCCAAGTTCGCCGCGCTCCAGGCCCGCAATGCCAAGGCCTTTGTCGCCTATGTCATGGCCGGGGATCCGGATTTCGACACGTCGCTGGCGGTGATGAAAGGCATGCCCGCCGCGGGCGTCGACGTGATCGAGCTGGGGCTGCCCTTCACCGACCCGATGGCCGATGGCCCGACCATTCAACTGGCCGGTCAACGCGCGCTGGACGGGGGCATGACGCTGGACCGCACGCTGGAACTGGCCCGCCGCTTCCGCGAGACCGACAACGAGACGCCGATCGTGCTCATGGGCTATTACAACCCGATCTATTCGCGCGGCGTCGATACCTTCCTGGCCCAGGCGAAAGAGGCCGGAATCGATGGGTTGATCGTCGTCGACCTGCCCCCCGAAGAGGACGAAGAGCTCTGCCTGCCGGCCCAGGCCGCCGGGCTCAACTTCATCCGCCTGGCCACACCGACCACGGATGCCAAGCGCCTGCCCAAGGTGCTGACCAATACCTCGGGCTTTGTCTACTACGTCTCGATCACCGGCATCACCGGCTCTGCCGAGGCGCAGGCGGGCGATGTCGGGCCGGAAGTGGCGCGGATCAAGGCCTCGACCGACCTGCCCGTCATCGTGGGTTTCGGCATCAACACACCGGAACGCGCGCGCGACGTGGCCTCGGTGGCCGATGGCTGCGTCGTGGGCTCGGCGATCGTCAAGAAACTGGGCGATGGCGCCGCCGCGCAGGACGTACTCGACTTCGTCAAGACCCTGGCCGACGGCGCACACAGCGTCTGATCGCGGGCCTTGCGCCCAACCTGTCCGGCCCGGCCCATCCAGTTCAATTGACCGGGCCAATTGTCCGATCCACTTGTTCGGACCCGATCATCGAACCCGGTGGGCCACCAGAAGGTCGGCCATGTGCCGGACCAGAACCTGACGTTTGACCGGCTTGGCGACGTGGCTGTCAATGCCACGGCGCAAGTAGTCCTCGACCTGGTGGGTCATCGCATTGGCCGTCAGCGCAATCACCGGGCAATGCGGCTTGCCCTCGGCCTGTTCCATGTCGCGGATCGCCGCCGCCGCCTCCAACCCGCCCATGACGGGCATGTTGACATCCATCAACACGATGTCAAAGTCCGTCTCGCGGCAGGCCGCCACCGCCAGCGCGCCGTTTTCCACCATCGTCAGCTCCAACGGATAGCGTTTCAGCAGATGATGCAGCACCAGCCGGTTGGTGGCATTGTCCTCGGCCGCGAGCACCGCCCAGGGGTGCCCCTTCAGCACCGCCTCGGCCTCGGGCATCTGCCCCTGTTGGCCATCGGACTCCCGGGCCTGGACCGCAACCGAGAAATGCCCCGAGAACACCGAGCCGGTCACACCGTCCTCATCCCCCGCACCCGCCGGTGCATAGATCAGGTCGCCGCCCATCAACCGGCAGATCTTGCGCGAAATCCAAAGCCCCAGCCCGGTGCCGCCGTGACGCCGGGTGATCGAGGCATCGGCCTGCGAAAAGGGCTTGAACAACCGGTCGCGCGTGTCTTCGGCAACCCCCGGGCCGGTGTCGGTCACCTGGATGGCAAGCCGGGCCAGACCGTCGTCGCCCGGCGCCGCCAGCGTGGCAGACAGGGTCACGCGGCCCTGGGTGGTGAACTTGATGGCATTCGACACCAGGTTGGACACCACCTGGCGCAGGCGGGTCGGATCGGACCGGATGCGGGTTCCCTTGGACACCCCCAGGTGACAATCGAATTCAAGCCCCTTCTCCCGGGCTTGCGCACCGAACAGTCGAAGGACCCCGTCCAGCATGTCACCCAAGTCAAATTCGATCTTCTCGATTTCCAGTTGCCCGGCCTCGATCTTGCTGAGGTCGAGGACATCGTTCACGATCGACAACAGCGCCTGCCCCGAGGCGGTCATCACCTCAAGCATGTCCTGCTGCGCCTTGGCCAGCCCGGTGTCGGACAGCGCCTCGGCCATGCCAAGCACACCGTTCAGCGGCGTGCGGATTTCATGGCTGATCATGGCAAGAAAGGCGGTCTTGGCGGCATTGGCACGCTCGGCCTCCGCCTTGGCGCTGGTCAGGGCGGCGGTGCGCTCGCGGACCTGGTCTTCCAGCGTCGCGGCCTGGACCTTGAGCGCCTCATTGGCCTCGAACAGCGCCCGGCTCTTGATGTCCAGCAGGCTCTCGGCTTCCTCGCGAGCCCTCCGCTCGCGCAGGTAGCGCCGGCGAGACACCGGGCCCTCGGCCTGCGACGGCGTTTCGCCATCCATCGCTCAGGCCGTCAACCGGATCGTGAATTCCGCCGAACCACCTGCGGCCCCGTCGCCGCCGATTTCCTGGACGGTGACCTTTGCCGGTGCTCCGAAATGGGCAACACAGGCCTCGATCATCCCGTGGCAGAACGGCACCAGCGGTCGGTCCGAACGATAGGTCATCTTCAGCGCAGTCTCATCCATCCACTCGGTCTCGAAGGTCGGCAACTCGGCGTCGGGGTAAAGCTTGCGCACCTCCACATGCACCTCGTTCTCGATCGCGTCGAGCATGGCCAGCACATTGGCCTTGTCGCGGAAGAAATCCGGATAGGATTCGACGAAACGCCCGTGAATCCACTGGCCGAACTGACGCTGCAACTCCGGCATGGGGATGCCGGTGTGGTCGCCGATGGCGCCGACGATGCGCATCAACTCGGCACAGGGATAATTGCCCACGGCACTATATGCGCCGTCGTTTTCCAGCGACAGGCCATCAAGGATGTCATCCACCGCCTCTTCGCCGATGGCCTGTTCTGCCATGTTCATCAACTCGGTGAACACCATTCCTTTCATGACTTCCTCCAATTGAACTCAGCGCCAAGGTGTAAAGCACAGAAGTAAACCGGGCCTTAAACGACACCCCAAGAAGACTTGTGTCTTTGGCCCGAAACCGGTAAGTAAACCTTACCAATTCATTGAAACGAGATGCCCATGCCCGTTGTCACCTGCATCGAAGACCTCAAACGCCTGCACAAGGCGCGCGCGCCGAAGATGTTCTTTGACTATTGCGAATCCGGCAGCTGGACCGAGCAGACGTTTCGCGAAAACACCTCGGACTTCGACAAGATCCGCCTGCGCCAGCGGGTGGCGGTGGACATGTCGAACCGCACCACCGCGACCCAGATAATCGGCCAAGACGTGGCGATGCCGGTGGCGCTGGCGCCGGTGGGCATGACGGGCATGCAGCATGCCGATGGCGAGATCCTGGCCGCAAAGGCGGCCGAGAAATTCGGCGTGCCCTATACCCTGTCGACCATGTCGATCTGTTCGATCGAGGACGTGGCAGAACACACCACCAAACCCTTCTGGTTTCAGCTTTATACCATGAAGGACGAAGATTACGTCCGGCGCCTGATCGAACGCGCCAAGGCCGCGAACTGCTCGGCCCTTGTGATCACGCTTGACCTGCAGATCCTCGGCCAGCGCCACAAGGACCTGAAAAACGGCCTGTCTGCCCCGCCGAAGCTGACGCCTGCCGTGCTGGCCGATTTGGCCACCCGCTGGCGCTGGGGCCTGGGCATGTTGCAGACCAGGCGCCGCGAATTCCGCAATATCGTCGGCCACGTCAAGGACATCTCGGATCCAGCCTCGCTCATGGCCTGGACGGCCGAGAATTTCGACCTGACACTGGACTGGGCCAAGATTGCCAAGCTGAAAGAGATGTGGGGCGGCAAGGTGATCCTCAAGGGCATCCTGGACGCCGAGGACGCCAAGATGGCGCTTCAGGTCGGCGCGGACGCCATCATCGTGTCGAACCACGGCGGGCGCCAATTGGACGGTGCGCTGTCGTCGATCCGGGTCCTGCCCTCGATCATGGACGCGGTGGGCGACCAGGTCGAAGTGCATCTCGACAGCGGTATCCGCTCGGGCCAGGACGTGCTCAAGGCGGTGGCGATGGGCGCCAAGGGCGTGATGATCGGGCGGGCCTATATCTATGGTCTGGGCGCGATGGGCGAGGCCGGCGTGACAAAGGCGCTTGAGGTGATCCACAAGGAAATGGACGTGTCGATGGCGCTCTGCGGCAAGCGCGACATCCAGGACGTGGACCGTGACATCCTGCTGGTGCCGGAGGATTTCGAAGGACGCTGGCAGGGATAGACCCGGCTCCCTGGCCTCGGCATAAATGCAAGGACATTCAGACCCCTCGGTTTTCGCCGGGGGGTTTTTGCGTGGCGTGTTCCTGTCGGTATCGTCCCAAATGACACGGACAGCCCCTGCCGACACCCGCAAAGACGGGCTCCCATTATTTCAGTGCGGATGGTTAACACACCACCGCACATCCCGTTAACCAATTGATAACAAATAAAAAATGTTTCGCGCGCGAAACATTGCCGACCACGCGACACGGGCCTTGCCCAACCACAAGGCGACAAAATAGCACAGACGACTCACCTAAAGCGTGTATCGTGAAGGCGAATCCACCGTAGACAGGAGCCCGCCATGCCACGACATCGCCTCGCCACGCTCGCCCTTGCCGCCTGCCTTTCCGGGCCTTTGATGGCCCAGACCGTCTATGTCGACCAGGGCGATGACTGGACCCGTTCGCTGCGAACCCAGTTCTACACCACGGATCAGGGCGCGCGGATCATGCCGATTTCCTGGATGCGCGCATTGGCGCTGCCCGATGGCCGCCCCTTCCTGCATGACGCGCTGGCGCGCTATGGCTACATTCCGCTGCCCGAGGCGGGAGAGGCCGACCTGCCGGTGGGCTTCACCACCAATGGCAGCGGCGATGACATGGCCGTCGGCATGACCTGTGCCGCCTGTCACACCCGCCAGATCGAGGTAAACAGCACCGCCTATCGTCTCGACGGCGGGCCGGCGATTGTCGATTTTCAGAGCTTTCTCAAAGATCTGGACGACGCTGTTCTTGCATTGCTTCAAGACGACACCGCCTTTGCCAGCTTTGCCGACACGCTGCTGGGCGCCAATCCCGATGCGGCACAGGTCAGCGCGCTGAAGGCCGAGGTGGAGGTCTGGTCGAAGCGGTTTCACACGCTCATGACCCGCTCGCTGCCCGATCCCGCCTGGGGCCCGGCGCGGCTTGATGCGGTGTCGATGATCTTCAACCGCCTCGCGGGGCTGGACCTTGGACCGGCCAGCGACGATTACATCATTGCCGACAATATCGCCGTCGCCGATGCGCCGACGCGCTATCCCTTTCTCTGGAATGCCGCGCGGCAGGACTTCACCCAGTGGCCCGGCTTTGCCCCCAATGGCAACGAGATCTTCGGCCTGATCCGCAACCTGGGCGAAGTCTATGGCGTCTTCGCCGATTTCCACCCCGTCAGGACCGGCAGTGGCGTCTTGTCCTATCACGATTACCTGTCCGACAATTCGGCCAACTGGCAGGGGCTGCACGACCTGGAGGATTGGATCTGGGACATCGGCGCGCCAAAATGGCCCTGGGACATCGACCAGGACCTGGCCGACGCCGGCAAGGCGGTCTTTGACATGGCCAAGGAAGACGGCGGCTGCGTCGAATGCCACGGCATCACCACCGGCAAGGTGCGCGGGCTGAAACCCACCTGGGCCACGCCCATCGTCGACGCCGGAACCGACACGCGGGAATGCCAGGTCATGACCCGCAGCGTGCAGACCGGGGTGCTGGACGGCGCCATCAACCTAGCCGCGATCAAGAGCCTGTTCGGTGCGAACCCCGACATCCTGTTTGGTGCCGAGGCGCCGGCGGTGGATGTTCTGGTCACCTCGGTTGTCGGGGCGATCATCCAGCATACGCTTGGCAACCTGGGCGGGGACCTGAAGGCCGAAGCGGAAAAAGTGTCCCGGACCAAGGACCTGAAAGACGACATTGAACTATTGAAGAAGATCCCCGGATTCGACCAGGTGCTGTCACCCGATGGCGATCCACTGGTGGTGGAACCGGCGGCGACAAGCGGATGCGCCTATGAATCCCGGGTGCTCGAAGGCATCTGGGCCGCGGCACCCTATCTTCACAATGGCTCGGTGCCGACCTTGACCGACCTTCTCAACCCGCCGGAGCAGCGCCCGGCCAGCTTTGTGCCCGGGCCTGCCTATGACCTCGACAAGGTCGGTATGGCGGTGGATCAGACCGCCTTCGACCATGTGATCGAGACCACCGGGTGTGACGATCTGAACTCGGGCGACAGCCGCTGCGGGCACGATTGGGGAACGAACCTTGAGGCGGACAAGAAACGCGCGCTGCTGGAATACCTGAAGTCGATTTGACCCGGGATGTAATTTGGTTTCGCCGTGCTGTCGCACGTCGACAGACGGGGGGCTTTGCCCCCCGGACCCCCCAGGATATTTTCCAAACCAGAGAAGGACATGACGAGCCCTGCAACGGCGGGGGGCGATTAATTTGAAACCGTTACAATTGTCCTGACGCCGTCGGGTCGGTTTCGTCAAGGATCGGGGCATGGGGACCGGCGCTGCGTGGCAGCGCGCCGGTGAGGCGCGGGTCCGGGGCGATCTCGATCTGTTGGCGCAGCGGGGTAAAGCCGCTGCGGATGTAGAAGCCCAGCGCCTGCGGGCTGTCGAGGGTGCAGGTGTGGACGTGGAAGCGTTCGATCTCTTCGCCCCAGGCGGTGTTGATCGCGGCATCCATCAGCGCCCGGCCCACGCCCTTGCCGATCAGGGACGCGGTCAGGCCGAAATAGGCCAGCTCGCAGGCGCCCGCCTCGCGGAAATCCAGTTCCAGCAGGCCTTCGGCCCGGCCCGCCTTTTCAACCGCAAAGACCCGGACGCCGGGATCGTCGAGGATCGCCTGCAACGCATCCTGTGCCAGGCCCAGGCGCGAAAACCACAGCCAGTCCTGCCCGCCCACCCGGGTAAAGAGATCGCGGTACCAGGTGGCATCCGGTGCGGTCACCTCGCGCAGGATCACGCCCTCGGGAAAGCGGGGTGTGCGAAGCGCAGGCGGGCGGCGCATTTCAAGATGTGTGACCACCGCGGCCACCCGACCGCGCGGAATGTCGTGAAATCCGTCCGAAAGCATTGCCTGTCCCCTCCTTTTTCGCTGCTTGCGGATTGCCATGACCAACTGCGCCGGGCAATGGGCAAAAGACCCTTTCCAACCCGTCGAATCCGGTCTATACGCGCGCCTTCACGCGGGGATACAGCCTTGGAGGATCCCCGCCTCATTTACAGGAGAATACAACATGGCTGGAGAGATCCCAGATCTTCACGCTTTGGAACGGACGGGGACAGGCAAGGGCGCCGCTCGTCAGGCACGCCGCGACGGCATGGTTCCGGGCATCGTTTTTGGTGGCGACGCTGATCCGCTGCCGATCCAGGTCCCCTTCAACGAGCTGTTCAAGCGTCTGAAGGCAGGTCGGTTCAAGTCGACTCTGTTCAACCTCAAGGTTGATGGCCAGGATGATGTCCGCGTGATCTGCCGCGACGTGCAGCGTGACGTGGTCAAGGACCTGCCGACGCACCTCGATCTGATGCGCCTGCGCCGCACCACCAAGATCAACCTCTTCATCCACGTTGATTTCATCAACGAAGAGGAAGCACCGGGCATCAAGAAGGGCGGCGTTCTGACCGTCGTGCGCCCCGAGGTGGAGCTGGTGGTGACCGCGGGTGACATCCCCGATCACATCACCGTCGACCTGAGCGGTCTGAACATCGGCGACATCGTCCACATCTCGGATGTGAACCTGCCTGCCGGCGCCAAGCCGACCACCGACCGCGACTTCGTGATCTGCAACATTTCGGCGCCTTCGGGCCTGAAAGCTTCGGATGACGACGATGTCGATGCGGACGACGTTCCGGCGACCGAGCAAGCCGAAGACTGATCCCGGGCGACCGGACAGAGAGACACGCGCCCCGGGAGTTCATCTCCCGGGGCGTTTTGCATTGAAAGCCGGGGGCACTTTCCGGCACAAGACGGATGAGCAAAGGAGAGCGAGCAGATGCAGATCTTCGTGGGCCTTGGCAACCCGGGCCAGCAATACGCCGGCAACCGGCACAACATCGGTTTCATGGCCGTCGACCGGATCGCCGCCGATCACGGGTTTTCGCCGTGGAAATCCCGGTTCCAGGGCCAGGTGGCCGAAGGGCGGCTGGGCAGCGACAAGGTGCTGCTGCTGAAGCCCGCGACCTTCATGAACCGCTCGGGCCAGTCGGTGGGCGAGGCCATGCGGTTCTACAAGCTGGAGCCCGGCGACATCACCGTCTTTCACGACGAGCTGGACCTGGCGCCCGGGAAATGCCGGGTCAAGATGGGCGGCGGGCATGCCGGGCACAACGGCTTGCGGTCGATCCACGGCCATATCGGCGAGGCCTACCAGAGGGTGCGGCTGGGCATCGGCCATCCGGGGCGCAAGGACCTGGTATCGGGCTACGTGCTGCATGATTTCGCCAAGGCGGATGCCGATTGGCTGGAGCCGCTGCTCGACGGCATCGGCCGCGGCGCGCCCGAGCTGGCGGCGGGGGAAAGCGGCCGGTTCCTGAACGCCGTCGCGTTGCAGGTCGCGCCGCCGCGCAGTTCGAAAAGCCCGGGCGCACAGGCGAAGACGCCCGCAAAGGCGGACAAGCCGCCCGCCGAACCCGAGGCCCCCGAGGAACCCCGCTCGCCCCTGCAACGGCTGGTCGACAAGTTCCGCTGACCCCTGCCGCCCCTCCGATCCGAAAGGTCACACGATGGACAAGAAACCCGCGGTCAACGTGCTGGGCGATCCGCTTCAGCCCTGCTCCACCGATCCGCTGACCGGATTCTTCCGCGACGGCCATTGCAACACCTGCACCGAGGATCGCGGCAGCCACACGGTCTGCGCCGTGATGACGGCCGAGTTCCTGGCCTTTTCAAAGTACCTGGGCAATGATCTTTCGACCCCGCGGCCGGAATTCGGCTTTGCCGGGCTGACCCCCGGCGATCACTGGTGCCTGTGTGCCGGGCGCTTCCTGCAGGCGCATGACGAAGGCTGCGCGCCCAGGGTCAATCTGGCAGCCACCCACCAAGACGCGCTGAACATCGTGTCGTTGGAGGTGCTGCGGGAGAATGCGCTGGTCTGACCGATCGGCGCACCAGCAACAGGCATGACCCCCGTCCCGGACCCGATCCGGGACCTCACCTCAGCCCCGGCACGCGCCCCCGTCCCCGATCCGGGGCGCGGCCTACCCCGTCATCGTGTCAGTCCGCCCATTCCCAGGGACGGGTGAACGCGCCGAGCACCTGGCTCACGTCCTCTTCCCGCGCCGTATCGGACCTGGAAATCCGCGCCACCAGCCCGCGCTGCTTGTCGTCGATCACTTCCGTCACCCGGACATCCAGACCGCGGTCCTGCAAGGCGGCATCGTAGACCCGGGTGATCGCCATCTTGCGCAGCGCCGGCTTGAACACCTTGCCCACGGCGGTTTTCGGCAATTCGTCGAGGATGGTCATGTGCTTGGGCTGGGCCGCGCGCTCGTGCACGTTGATCTTGCAGTGCTGCATCAGCTCTTCTTCGGTGACGCTCGCGCCGCCGACCAGTTCGACAAAGGCACAAGGCAGCTCGCCCGAATGCGCATCCGGCTGGCCGATCGCCCCCGCAAAGGCCACGGCGGGATGGGTCAGCAGCGCCTCTTCGATTTCCGCCGGGTCGATGTTGTGGCCGCCGCGAATGATCAGGTCCTTGGCGCGGCCGGTGATCCAGAGATAGCCATCCGCATCCATCCGCCCCAGGTCGCCGGTGCGCAAATAGATACCTTCGTGAAACAGGTCGCGGTTCTTGTCTTCCTCGGTATAGGTCGAGCCGGCATAGACGCCCGGGTTGGCAACGCAGATCTCGCCGATCTCGTCCACCGCGCATTCCTCGGGGCCGTTGCCGGCCTGCTTGACGATCTTGACGTGGGAATAGGGCAAGGGGATGCCGACCGAGCCGACCTTCTTTTGCCCTTCGGTCGGGTTCACCGCCACAAGACAGGTCGCCTCGGTCAGCCCGTAGCCTTCGATGATCTGCACGCCCGAGGCGGCCTCGAACCGCTTGAACAACTCCAACGGCATCGGGGCCGAGCCGGAAAAGGCCCCCTGCACCGACGAGATATCCGCATCCACCTTGCGCTGCATCAGCGCCGAGACGGCGGTGGGCACGGTGATGATGAAGGTGATCTTCCAGCGTTCGATCAGCTTCCAGAAGTTGTCGAAGACGCCCTCGCCGCGATAGCCGGCGGGCGTCGGAAAGACCACCTGAGCGCCTGAACTGAGCGCCGCCATCAGGATCACATGCACCGCGAAGACATGGAACATCGGCAGCGGGCACATGATGTTGTCGGTCTCGTCGAACAGCAGCGTATCGCCCAGCCAGCCGTTGTAGATCATGCCGGAACACAGGTGCTGCGCCACCTTGGGCATCCCGGTGGTGCCGCCGGTGTGGAAATAGGCCCCGACCCGGTCCTGTTGCACGTTCTCGAAATCCAGCCGGGTGTTGTGCTTCTTCATCTCGGTGACGAAGTTCATGACGGTGGCGTGGTGATTGCCCGGGTTCTTGGGCCGCACGAAGGGCACGATCCAGCTTTTTGGCGGGGTCAGGTAGCTGTTGAGGTCGATCTCAAGCACCGTGGTCACATGCGTGGCGTGACGCACCGCTTCGGCCACCTTCTGGGCCACGTCGGTCTTGGGAAAGGATTTCAGCGTGACGACAACCCTGGCCCCGGTTTCGCGCAGGATGGCGGCGATCTGTTCCGGCTCAAGCAGCGGGTTGATCGGATTGACGATGCCCGCCATCATCCCGCCCAGCAGCACGTAAGAGGTCTCAAGACAGTTCGGCAACACGAAGGCCACCACATCACCGGATGTCACGCCGAGCGCGCGAAACAGGTTGGCGGCCTGACAGCTGCGCTGGTGCAACTCGCGCCAGTTGACGGTCTGGGCAGGATCCTTTGGCCCGGACATGAGCTGGTAGGAAATCGCCGGGCGGTCGGGGAACCGCGTGGCCACCCGCTCCAGCAGCCCGTGGATGGTGACCGGCACGTCGCGGGCCTCCCAGGGCATTTCATTCTCGATTGCATCGCGGTCCGCGACGGTGGCAAATCCCATGTGGTGTTCCTCCCCTGCCCGGTCCCCATCGGGCGTCTCTCCTGCCTCAGGATGTGGGGGAACATCAAGGCACGCAAGTGTGACGCTTGGTCGGATGGCGTATCGCCCCCCCCTGCCCAAAGGTCAACCAGGGGAACAGACCGGGCGTCGCCCCCCGGCCTGCTCCCCTGGCATCGGCTCAGTTCACTGTCACCCAGCGCAGGATGAAGAAATTGTCCGGGCGCTGCGTCAGCTCGATATTGGCGCGGGTGCCCCAGACCAGCGGCTGGACGTAGAGCGGCACATAGGCCTGCTCATCCGCCATGATCTGCGTCACCTCGTCCAACATCGCCTGCCGCTTCGCGGGGTCGATCTCGGACTGGATCATCGGCAGAAGTTCGTCGATGCGGGCGTTGGAATAGCCGCCGAAGTTCCAGCTTCCCAGCTTCTTTTCCTCGTTCGGGGTGGCGACGAGGAAGCGAATCGGATGTTCGGCATCGAAGGTGCCCGGCGACCAGCCCAGCAGGTACATGTCGAAGTTGTCGGCGCGCAACTCGGGCCAATAGTTGTTGACCGGCATCGCATCCAGCGTCGCGGTGATCCCCACCTGCGCCAGCATGCCCGTTACGGCCTGGCAGACCGCTTCGTCATTCAGGTAGCGGTTGTTGGGACACTTCAGGCCAAAGGAGAAGCCGTCGGCATAGCCCGCCTCGGCCAGCAGGGCGCGCGCCATGTCGGGGTCATAGGCGGGTGCATCGGCCAGCGCCTCGGAATAGCCGTTCATCGCCGCGCTCACCAGCTGGTTCACCGGTTCGGCATTGCCGCGCATGATGGTCTGAAGGATCGCCGGCACGTTGATCGCATGGGCCACGGCGCGGCGCACCCGGGCATCGGCAAAGGGGTTGCCCTCGGTCTCGGCGGAATACTTCAGCGCCTCGGCCTCATGCGGGAAACCCAGCATGATGACCCGCGCCTCGATCCCCTGGACGACATTGACATCCGGGTTCTGCGACAGCCGCGCCACGTCCTGGATCGGCACCGGGTTGATGAAATCCACATCGCCGGACAGCAGCGCCGCCAGCGCGGTCGCCGGGTTCTGGATCGGGGTCAGCTCGGCGCGGGTGATGTTGTGCTCGACCTCGCCCCACCAGTCGCCATGCGGCTCCAACACGGTGCGCAGGCCGGGCTCACGCGCGGTGACCTGAAAGGCGCCGGTGCCATTGGCGTTGATCGTGGCGAAGTTGCCGCTTTCCTTGTCGGGGCGCGTGGCGCTGTTGGCCTCGGCCCAGCCGCTGTCCATGATCATCCAGTTGGCGATCGAGGACGGGAACAGCGGGTTGGGCTGGGCGGTCATGAAGTCGACGGTGAAATCATCAACCACCTTGACCTCGGACACCGGGGCGAACCAGCTTGCGGTGTCGGACTCCGGGCTGGACGCGCGTTGATAGGAAAACAGCACGTCCTCGGCGTTGAAGGTGCTGCCGTCGTGGAAGGTCACGCCTTCGCGCAGGGTAAAGCGCCAGCCCTCGCCCTCGCCGATCGGCTCCCAGCCGGTGGCCAGTGCGGGTTCGACCGACATGTCCTTGCCGCGGCGGACCAGACCTTCGTAGACGTTGTTGAGAAAGCCCAGGACAGGCGTGGAATTGACCGCATGCGGGTCCATCGTCTGCGGGTCGGTGGTGGCCGCCCATTTGAAGTCTTCGGCCGTCGCAGGTGCGGCCAGCGCCGCCCCAAGGGCCGCCGCGCAAAGCATTCGTGACATTGTCGGTACTCTCCCCAGTTGGATGTCTCTCAACCTAGCACAGGCGCGCGCGTCGTCCATGCACAAGCAGATGCGGCCACTGCGAACGCATGGACCTGGGGGGATGCGTCGATTTCCTTCAAGGAAATCGACCCGGAAACTTTCAAAGTTTCCGCGACCCCGATCCCGCCGCCGGATTGCGACCCGAACACAATCCCCTAGCCGCGCGGTGCCGCGTCATAGGTTTCGCGCGCGGCATCGATCCTGTCCAGGTTCTCCAGCGCCCAGAGCCCCAGCGCCCGAACCGGTTCGCGAAACGACTGCCCCATTTCGGTCAGGGTGTATTCCACTTTTGGCGGGATCGTCGGATGGTAGGTGCGGTTCACCAGGCCGTCACGCTCCAGCGCCTTCAATGTCAAGCTGAGCATGCGTTGCGAAATGCCCAGGTTGCGCTTCAACTCGTTGAACCGCAGCGTGCCGTATTGTGCCAGCGAGATCACGACCAGAACGCTCCACCGGTCGCCCACGCGTGACAAGACCTCGTTTATGCGCTTGCAATCGGGGCATTGTTGGCTGTCCAGCATGGTGGTTCCCTTTTTGTGACCGGGGGTCAGACATGTGCCTTCTTGCGGCGGATCAAGGTACTCATTAGATCGCCAGTCACAATTCTATACCGCCCTTCTCGGGCGCTGGCAACGGGACCCATACCATGACCACCAAGACGCTGAACGAACACCTGAACTGGCGTTATGCCACCAAGAAAATGGACGCGGCGCAGGCCGTTCCGCAGGAAAAAGTCGATGCCATCATCGAGGCTGTCCGCCTCGCCCCCACCTCCAGCGGCACCCAGCCGTTCGAGCTGATCGTCGTGACAGACCCCGAGGTGCGCGCCCGCATCGCCGAAGCCGCGAACGGCCAGTCGCCGATCACCGATGGATCGCACCTCTTGGTCTTTGCGGCCTGGGACAATTACACCGAGGATCGCATCGACGAGGTGGTGAAGCTGAGCGTCGAAGCGCGCGGCGACCTGCCGTTGCTGCACAATTACTATGACAAGCTGAAGGCCGCCTACCTGCCGCGCGATGCGTCGGAAAACCATGCCCATGCGGCACGCCAGGCCTATATCGCGCTGGGGATCGCGCTGGTGGCGGCGGCCGAGCAGGAAGTGGACAGCACGCCGATGGAAGGCTTTTCGCCCGACGCCGTCGACGAGATCCTGGGATTGAGGGAACGTGGTCTGCGCTCCGTCGTGCTGTTGCCGCTGGGCTACCGCGACGCAAGCGGTGACTGGCTGCTGCCGATGGCCAAGGTACGCAAATCGCGTGAGTCCATCGTCACCAAGGTGGGCTGAACCGGCCCCGAAATCAGCCAGGACATCAGCCCGGACATCAGCCCGGAAAACAACAAAGGGCGCGCCAAGGCGCGCCCTTTCGGCACTTCCGGAAATGCCTCAGTTCACGGTGAAATACTTCACCTTGGGCTGGTCTTCCGGGTCGACCTCGATGCCGAATTTCTCGGCCATGCCCCAGTTCAGCACCTGGTGGTGGATCGGGATATAGAGCTGTTCGTCCTGCACCACGCGCCAGATGTCAGCGATATCGGCATTGCGCGCCTCCAGGTCGGTGTTCGAGGCCAGCGACTTGATCTTGGCGTCCAGCTCGTCGTTGTCATAGCCGGTGCCGTTCCAGGTGCCGATGTCGCTTTCGCGGCCATGCACGAGGAAGTTGAAGACATATTCCGAGTCATAGGTCGGAACGCCCCAGCCCAGCATGTAGAAATCGGTCTGGCCGTCGGTGATCAGCGGGAAGTGCTGTGCCTTGGGCTTGGCGTCCAGGTTCACCGTCACGCCGATCTGACCCAACATGCCGACCGCCGCCTGGCAGATCGCCTCGTCGTTGATGTAGCGGTCGTTCGGGCAGTCCAGCCGGATCGAGAAGCCGTCGCCATAGCCCGCCTCTTCCATAAGCGCCTTGGCGCCTTCGACGTCGGTGGAGCTTTCGGCGTCCATCTCTTCGGTCCAGCCGTTGACGAACGGCGGCGCGATCATGCCCGCCGGGATCGACTGGCCGCGCATGACCACCTGGCGGATGGCATCGCGGTTGATCGCCATCGACATCGCCTTGCGCACGCGCACGTCGGCCAGCGGGTTCTTGCCCTCGACGTTGTCGGCCTCGATGTCGTCCGACCCCATGTTCATGCCGAAAAAGATCACCCGGTTCTGCGGCGCCTGCTTGACGGTCAGCCCCTCTGCCCCGCTCACCCGGTCGAGATCCTGCACCGGCATGTCCTGAAGGAAATCCACCTCGCCCGACAGCATGGCGGCAACGCGGGTCGCGGCGTTCTGGATCGGGGTATAGACGATCTCGGTCACCTGCATCGGGAACTGATCCCGGCCCCAGTAATCCTCGTTGATCGTCATGACGGTTTTCACGTCAGGTTCGCGGCTTGCCAGCTTGTAGGGGCCGGTGCCATTGGCGTTGGTGGTGGCATAGGTGATCTCGCCACCCTCGAAATCCTGCACGTTGACGGTGTTGTTGGCCTCGGCCCAGCCCTTGTCCAGGATGAACAGGTTGGTGAGGTTCGACGGCAGGATCGGGTTCGGACCGCTGGTGACCATCTCGACGGTGTAGTCGTCAACCGCGCGCACCTCGGTGATCGAGTTGATCAGCTCTTTCATGTCCGAGTTCGGCTGTTTGGCGCGCTCAAAACTGAACACCACGTCCTCGGCAGTGAAATCCGCGCCGTCATGGAATTTGACGCCCTGGCGCAGGTTGAAGACCCAGATGTTCGGATCGCCCTCTTTCGGCGCCCAGTCGGTGGCGAGGGCAGGTTCAAACGCCCCGGTCACGTCGCGGATGATCAGCGGCTCGTACATCTGGTGGCGGATGGTGTGGGTCGGGCCTTCGTTCTGGGCATGCGGGTCAAGCGTCAGCGCGTCACCGGCACGGGCCCAGCGCAGGGTTTCGGCGGACAGCGGCACGGTCGTGGCCATCAATGCACCGATCATGGAAAGGGCGAATGTCGTCTTCATTGGCGTTCCCTGTTGTCGTTGAAGTCTGTCTCGTTGGACATGACATCAGTGTTTGCCACTCGGCCTCGAAACACAAGAGACGACTTCGCGTGACGCGGCGGCGTGGGCCAGGGCAGCCTGTTGTCCGGCCAGGCGGGATCGCCGGCTCCGGAAAGAAAAGAATAATAGCTCACATAACGAAAAACGGGCCAACGCTTGCGCGTCGACCCGTGTTGCGGGATCTGCCGGTCGGGAAAGTCCGAGGCGGCAGATCCAGCCTTAGGTAGTCAAAGTTTCGCTTCGCTTAGTCGAAACCAGCAACCGAGTTGGATGCGTTGTTGCCACCGGAGGTTGTGGACGATGCGCCATCGCTTTCATCGTGCTGACCAGCCGGCTCGTTGTTGTCGGAGATGATCAGATCGGCGCTGGTGTTGATCGGATCGTCGTCTGCCAGAGCAGCAACCGGAGCTGCGGCAACCAGGGTGGCGAGGGCGATGGCGGTGATTTTTGCGATCGAGTTGTTCATAGTTTTGCTCACATTCTTTCTTAAGGTTTTCATAGTCTTGTTCATGTTGCCCGCAGCGGGAGGGTGCCTTGGGCTGTGCCGTTTTGCGTCGGCCACATCGGGTAAATGGGGCTAAACCGATCGGTTCGCAATGGCCTTTCGGCGGCCAAAATCGGCGAATTTCCGTCGGTAAAATCTGCTCACGAACGCGTGAGATTCTTCGATTTTTGCCGCCACCCGATCCGCAGGCCGTCTCGGCCATGCCCGGAACATTGCCGGACTTTCGCAAAGCCCAATAAATTATGACTTTGCGCGCATTTCGGGCGACAACCTGCATTTTTGCACAGATAATCTGCACCCTGGGTCCGACGCCAAACTGGATTTCTTCACGCCGCTTCAATCCACGAAACCGTGAATGAAAAAGATATTGCTGCGGATGCAAAACGCTCTTTCTGCGGCGCGGCGCGGCCTCCGACACCGGGTTTTGACGCCATATTTCGCGACTCACCCCTGCCCTGGCGCGGCGATGCTGCCCTGCAAAATCGCTGCAGCATGTCGCAAACAAGCCGGCATGTCGCAGATGGGCCAGACCCCGCTTCGCGGCATCGCCAAAGTCGATCCATCGCATGGGAGAGATGACGTGGCATCCAGGCTTTGTCTCTACATCATCGCTTGCCGCACCATCGGGGCCACCCGGGGGCGCGCGGCGCGGGGCCGGCCGGTGAAGGGTGTGTCGTAACCCACCCTGTCACCTCCGGAGACCCCCCATGACCGATCATACCCCCGTCAAACACCTCCGCGCCGGCGGCCGCGCCGCACGGCGTGCCGCCAGGGCCGCCAAGCTGGCCGATCACCTGCGCCCCATCCGCCCCGGGCTGAGCGGCGGCACTTTCCGTCCGCTGTCCGAGGCGGGCATGGACCGCATCCACCAGGCCGCATTGACCGTGCTGGAAGAGATCGGGCTGGCCGATGCGCCGCCCAGCGGGATTGCCGCCATGACCGCCGCGGGCGCGCAGCTGGGCGAGGATGGCCGCCTGCGCTTTCCCCGCGCGCTGATCGAGGACACCATCGCCCGGGCCAACCGAGAGGTCACCCTGCCCGGCCGCGACCCGCGCCATGACCTTGAGCTGTCGGGCACCCGCGTGCATTTCGGCACCGCCGGGGCGGCGGTGCACCTGGTGGACGTGGCGGGCCGGGATTATCGCGACAGCACGTTGCAGGACCTGCACGATGCCGCGCGCATTGCCGACACGCTGGACAATATCCATTTCGTGCAGCGCCCGATGGTGGCCCGTGACGTGGTCGATCCCTTCGAGCTGGACGTCAACACCGCCTATGCCTGCGTCGCCGGCACCTTCAAACATGTCGGCACCTCCTTTACCGAGGCGGCCAACGTCGGCCCCGTGCTCGACATGCTGCACCTGGTGGCGGGGGGCGAGGCGGAATGGCGGGCGCGGCCCTTCGTGTCGAACACCAATTGCTTTGTGGTGCCGCCGCTGAAATTCGCCACGGAGAGCTGCCTGGTGATGGAGGAATGCATCCGCGGCGGCATGCCGATCCTGTTGCTCAGCGCGGGACAGGCCGGCGCCACGGCGCCCGCCTCGATCGCCGGGGCGATCACGCAAGCCGTGGCCGAATGCCTGGCGGGCCTTGTCTATGTCAACGCGGTCAAACCCGGACACCCGGCGATCTTTGGCACCTGGCCCTTTGTCAGCGACCTGCGCACCGGTGCGATGTCGGGCGGATCGGGGGAACAGGCGCTGCTGACGGCGGGCTGCGCGCAGATGCACCATTACTATAGAGTGCCGGGCGGCGCCGCGGCCGGGATTGCCGATGCCAAGCTGCCCGACATGCAGGCGGGCTGGGAACAGATGTGTTCCAATGTCATGGCCGGGCTTTCGGGGCTGAACATGGTCTATGAAGCGGCGGGGATGCATGCGTCCTTGTTGGGGTTCTGCCACGAAAGCCTGATCCTGGGCGACGACCTGATCGGCCAGGCGCTGCGCTGTACCCGCGGGATCGAAGTGACGGAGGACGCGGTCTCCATCGAGGTGATGCGCCAGACCTGCCTGGGCGGACCGGGGCATTACCTGGGCTCGGACCAGACCCTGTCGCTGATGCAGACCGACTACGCCTACCCCGCTCTGGGGGACCGGACATCCCCCAAGGAATGGGAGGAACGGCAGAAGCCCGAGCTGTTGTTGCAGGCCACCGCACGGAAGGAGGAGATCCTGGCCAGTCGGGCGGCGGCACGGCTGCCCCCGGAGATCGACCGGGAGATACGTGCGCGCCTTCCGATCCACTTGCCAGCGTGACGCGAGTGTGAGACGTCGGACCGGGGCTCTGCCCGTCGTCCATTGGGCTTGAACCAATGGCGCCACAATGGACGACCCCGGAGTTTGTCTGACAAGATGAAGCCGAGGACGGGAGAGCCGTTTTGCCGGAGACCAGATCATGCGCGCCTATGTATTCCTTGTCATTGCCGTGGCTTTCGAGACCGTCGGCACCTCGGCCCTGCAGGCCAGTCAACAGTTCAGCCGGTTCTGGCCCTCTGTCCTGGTGGTGGCGGGCTATGCGCTGGCCTTCTATTTCCTGGCACTGGTGCTGCGCACGATCCCGGTCGGCGTGGCCTATGCGCTGTGGTCGGGGTTGGGCATCTTGTTCATCGCATTGATCGGCCTGGTGGTCTTTGGCCAGAAGCTCGACCTGCCGGCGGTGCTGGGAATGGGGCTGATCGTTGCCGGAATCGCCGTAATCCAACTGTTTTCGGGCTCGGTTTCGCATTAGGGCTGGCACTTTGCCCCCTTGGGCGTTAGGTCGCGCGCAACTCCGAGAAAAAGGTAACCCCGATGGACCTTCGCAATATCGCGATCATCGCTCACGTTGACCATGGCAAGACCACGCTCGTCGACGAGCTTCTGAAACAATCCGGCGCATTCCGGGCCAACCAGGCCGTGGAAGAACGAGCCATGGACAGCAACGACCTGGAGCGCGAGCGCGGCATCACGATCTTTGCCAAGCCGACCTCGGTCGAGTGGAAAAGTCACCGGATCAATATCGTCGACACCCCCGGCCACGCCGATTTTGGCGGCGAGGTCGAGCGGATCCTGTCGATGGTCGATGGCGTTGTGCTTCTGGTGGACGCGGCCGAAGGGCCGATGCCGCAGACCAAGTTCGTGACCTCCAAGGCGCTGGCGCTGGGGCTGCGGCCGATCGTGGTGCTCAACAAGGTGGACAAGCCCGATGCCGAGCCTGACCGGGCGCTGGACGAATGCTTTGACCTCTTTGCCTCGCTCGATGCCAATGACGACCAGCTGGATTTCCCGCACATGTATGCCTCGGGCCGCAATGGCTGGGCCGATCATGAGCTGGACGGGCCGCGCAAGGATCTGACTGCGCTGTTCGACCTGATCGTCAACCACGTCCCTGCCCCCAAGCAGATCAAGCGGCAGGACGAGGATTTCCGGATGCTGGCGACCACGCTGGGCGCCGATCCCTTTGTCGGCCGGATCCTGACCGGCCGCGTCGAGAGTGGCAAGCTCAAGGTCGGTGCCACGGTGCAGGCGCTTTCCCGCATCGGCCAGAAGATCGAGCAGTTCCGGGTCACCAAGATCCAGGCCTTCCGCGGCCTCGCCCAGCAGGACATCGAAGAGGCCCAGGCGGGCGACATCGTTTCCATCGCGGGCATGTCCAAGGCGACCGTGGCCGATACCATCTGTGCGCTGGCGGTGGATGAGGCGCTGGACGCCCAGCCCATCGACCCGCCGACCATCACCGTGACCTTCGGCATCAACGACAGCCCGCTGGCCGGCCGTGACGGCAAGAAGGTGCAAAGCCGGGTGATCCGCGAGCGCCTGCACAAGGAAGCCGAATCCAACGTCGCGATCAAGATCGCCGATACGCCGGGTGGCGAGGCCTTTGAAGTCTCGGGCCGTGGCGAATTGCAGATGGGCGTGTTGATCGAGAACATGCGCCGCGAAGGGTTCGAGCTGTCGATTTCGCGCCCGCAGGTGATCATGAAAGAGGTCGACGGCAAGCGGATGGAGCCCATCGAAGAGGCCACCATCGACGTCGATGACGAATATTCCGGCGCGGTGATCGAGAAGCTGACCGGCACCCGCAAGGGCGAGCTGGTGGAAATGCGCCCCGCTGGCGCCGGCAAGACGCGGATCATCGCGCATGTGCCGTCGCGCGGGCTGATCGGCTATCACGGCGAGTTTCTGACCGACACCCGCGGCACCGGCGTGCTGAACCGGGTGTTCCACGGCTGGGCCGAGCACAAGGGCCCGATCCCGGGCCGTCGTGCCGGGGTGCTGATCTCGATGGAGAACGGCGAGGCGGTGGCCTATGCGCTGTGGAACCTGGAAGATCGCGGCAAGATGTTCATCGGGGCACAGGCCAAGGTCTACCAGGGCATGATCATCGGCGAGCATTCGCGTGAGAATGACCTGGAAGTGAACCCGCTGAAAGGCAAGAAGCTGACCAACGTGCGGGCCAGCGGCACGGATGAGGCGGTGCGCCTGACGACGCCGGTGACGCTCTCGCTGGAAGAGGCGATTGCCTATATCAACGACGACGAGCTGGTCGAAGTGACGCCCGGTTCGGTCCGGCTGCGCAAGCGCTACCTCGACCCGCATGAGCGCAAGCGGATGTCGAAGGCCGGGTAACGAGCCCGACATTGGAAAACGAAGAAGGCCGGGCGTGATGCCCGGCCTTTCTTTGTTTGCGTGGGTGGCTTTGTTTGCGTGGGTGGTGGATTGAAACCCCACCCTGGCGCAAGGGGCTGCGGTGGCTTTGTGGTGTCACCGGTCGCGACGGCCGCAGGGTGGGTTTTCAACCCACCCTTGCCACGTCTTCAAACCCCTTCGACGATGATCAAGTCACGCTCCGACGCGCCCTTGGCATGGCTCAACGCCTCCTGGTAGGCGTCGGAGTTGTAACAATCATGCGCCGCCTGTAGCGACGGAAAACGGGCCAGCACATGCCGCGCGCGGTCCTTCCCTTCCAGGGTCTCATAGTTGCCACCGCGCGCCAGGAACTCTCCGCCATGATCGGCAATCGCCGGGCCGGCCAGCTTGGCATAGCGGCCATAGGCCTCTTCATCGGTCACATGCACATGGGCAATCCAGTAAGCGCTCATCTTATCCTCCCAACACGGCCTTGGCCGCTGCAATTGCATTGTCCGCGCCTGACGCATCCGCGCCGCCGCCCTGGGCCATGTCGGGCCGGCCACCGCCGCCCTTGCCGCCCAGCTCGGCCACCGCCGCGCGCACCAGGTCCACCGCCGAAACCTTGTCCGTCAGGTCCTTGGTCACGCCCGCCGCCACGGCCACCTTGCCGCCGGTGTCAGCGATCAGCAGGATCGCGGCAGAGCCCAGCTTTTCCTTCTGTGCATCGATCAGCGGCGGCAGGTCCTTGCCGGTCACGCCGCTGAGCACCTGGGCCAGGAAGGGCACGCCGCCGACTTCTTCGGGCTGGGCTTCGCCGCCCGCTGTCCCGCCCGACATCGCGAGTTCGCGGCGCAGGTTGGCCACCTCGGCCTGCAGCGCTTTACGCTCATCCAGAAGCGCGCGCACCCGGTCGGGCACATCGCCGGCCTGGGCTTTCAACTCAAGCGCGGTTTCCGCCAGCTTGTGATCCTGGGCGCGCAGGTAATCCATCGCCGCCTGCCCGGTCAGCGCCTCGATCCGCCGCACACCGGCCGAGGATGCACTGTCACCCAGGGTGACAAAAGCACCAATATCGCCGGTCTGGCGCACATGGGTGCCGCCGCAAAGCTCGATCGAATAGGTCTCCTGATCCGTGCCCTTGCCCGACCCCGCCTTGCGGCCCATCGACACCACGCGCACTTCGTCGCCGTATTTCTCGCCGAACAGCGCCTGCGCACCGATGCCGCGCGCATCGTCGGGCGTCATGATCCGCGTCTCGACCGAAGCATTCTGGCGGATGAAGGCGTTCACGTCCCGCTCCACCTGGTTCAACTCGTCCAGGGTCAGCGCCTTGCCGTGGCTGAAGTCGAACCGCAGCCGATCCGGCGCATTGAGCGAGCCGCGCTGGGCCACGTGATCGCCAAGCGCCTCGCGCAGGGCCTCGTGCAGCAGGTGCGTGGCCGAGTGATTGGCGCGGATGCTGGTGCGGCGCGCGTGATCGACGCGCAACTCCAGCGCGTCGCCTTTTTCAAGCGCGACCTTCTCGGGCGTCACCCGATGGGCAAAAAGCCCGCCGGCCATCTTCATCGTGTCGCCAACCGTCCCGCTGCCCTCGGGTTTCAGGTAGGTGCCGCTGTCGCCCACCTGACCACCGCTTTCGGCATAAAACGGCGTCTGGTTGACCACCATCCAACCCTCTTCGCCGGGCTGCAACGCCGCAACCTCGGCGCCATCCTTGACCAGCGCCAGCACCTGGCCTTCGGCCACCTCGGTGTCATAGCCCAGGAAATCGGTCGCGCCGTGGGCTTCCGCCAGGTCGAACCAGATCTCGGCGTCCTTGGTCTCGCCCGAGCCCGCCCAGGCGGCGCGGGCCTTGGCCTTCTGCGCCGCCATCGCGGCATCAAAGCCCTCGGTGTCGACCGCGCGGCCCTTTTCGCGCAACGCATCCTGCGTCAGGTCGAGCGGGAACCCATAGGTGTCATAGAGCTTGAACGCGGTCTCGCCCGGCAATTGCGCATCCTCGGGCAGGCCGGCCAATTCGTCGTCCAACAGCTTCAGTCCGCGGTCCAGCGTCGCCTTGAACCGGGTTTCCTCCAGCCGCAGCGTCTCTTCGATCAGCGCCTGCGCCTGGCCCAGCTCGGGGTATGCGGCGCCCATCTGGCGCACCAGCGCCGGGACCAGCCGGTGCATCACCGGATCCTTGGCGCCCAGCAGGTGCGCATGACGCATCGCGCGGCGCATGATCCGCCGCAGAACATAGCCACGGCCCTCATTCGACGGCATCACCCCATCGGCCAGAAGGAAGGAGGTCGAACGCAGGTGATCCGCAATCACCCGGTGATGCACATTGCCCGGCCCGTCGGGATCGGTCGACGAGACATCGGCGCTGGCCTCGATCAGGTTGCGCATCAGGTCGGTGTCGTAATTGTCGTGCTTGCCCTGCAACAGCGCGCCGATCCGTTCCAGCCCCATGCCGGTGTCGATCGACTGCATATCGAGCGGCACCATCGAGCCATCTTCGAATTGCTCGTTCTGCATGAAGACGATGTTCCAGATCTCGATGAACCGGTCGCCGTCTTCTTCCGGGCTGCCCGGAGGACCGCCCCAGATATGGTCGCCGTGGTCATAGAAGATCTCGGTGCACGGCCCACAAGGCCCGGTCGGACCCATTTGCCAGAAATTGTCCGAAGTATCGATGCGGATGATCCGGTCTTCAGGCACCCCGACCTTTTTCCAGATCTCGAAAGCCTCATCATCGGTGTGATAGACCGTGGCCAGAAGCCGTTTGGCATCAATCCCGAAATCCTTGGTAATCAGCTCCCAGGCAAGGGGGATCGCGTCGTCCTTGAAATAATCGCCGAAGCTGAAATTTCCCAGCATTTCAAAGAAGGTATGGTGGCGCGCGGTATAGCCCACGTTGTCCAGATCGTTGTGCTTGCCACCGGCGCGCACGCATTTCTGGCTGGTCGTCGCGCGCTGGTAATCGCGCTTTTCGACGCCGGTAAACAGGTTCTTGAACTGCACCATGCCCGAGTTCACGAACATCAGCGTCGGGTCATTGCGCGGGACAAGCGGGCTCGATGGCACGACCTCGTGGCCGTTCTTGGCAAAGAAATCGAGAAAGGTGGAGCGGATGTCGTTCAGCGTGGCCATTGGTCATCTTCTTCTCAGGGTCGCGGGAAGATGTATCGCCCCGTTACCGCACTGTCCATAAGCTGCGCCCCCGAAACGAAACGAGGCGCCGCCGTCGCAGCGCCCCGTTCCGGAGTATTCTCAGCCGCGCGTCCACGACCGGGGGGTTTCTGCTGTCCCCGTCAGCGACTGGTCGGGGGCCTAGGCCTCCATCACGTCATCGTCGCCCTTGTCGCCCGGCGGCATGTCGAAGTCGAGGCCGTGGGCCGCACGGATCTTGTCTTCGATCTCATAGGCGACGCGCTTGTTTTCCTTCAGGTAGGTCTTGGCGTTTTCCCGCCCCTGCCCGATCCGCTCATCACCGTAGGAATACCAGGAGCCTGACTTGTCGACCACGCCCGCCTTTACGCCGAGGTCGAGCAATTCGCCGGTTTTCGAGATGCCTTCGCCATACATGATGTCGAATTCCACCTGTTTGAAGGGTGGCGCGACCTTGTTCTTGACGACCTTGACGCGGGTGGCATTGCCGACCACCTCGTCACGGTCCTTGATGGCGCCGATGCGGCGGATGTCCAGCCGCACGGAGCTGTAGAATTTGAGCGCATTGCCCCCGGTGGTGGTTTCGGGGCTGCCGAACATCACGCCGATCTTCATGCGGATCTGGTTGATGAAAATCACCATGCAATTCGAACGCGCGATCGAACCGGTCAGCTTGCGCATCGCCTGGCTCATCAGACGGGCATGCACACCGACCGAGCTGTCGCCCATGTCGCCTTCAAGCTCGGATTTCGGGGTCAGCGCGGCAACCGAATCGACGATCACCATGTTGACCGCACCGGAACGGACCAGTGTATCGGTGATCTCAAGCGCCTGTTCGCCGGTGTCGGGCTGCGAAATCAGCAGTTCGTCCAGGTCGACACCCAGCTTGCGGGCATATTGCGGGTCCAGGGCGTGTTCGGCATCGACAAAGGCACAGACGCCGCCCTTTTTCTGTTCTTCCGCCACGCAATGCAGGGTCAGGGTCGTCTTGCCCGAGCTTTCGGGGCCGTAGATCTCGACAATGCGGCCCTTGGGAAGCCCGCCGATGCCCAGGGCGATGTCCAGGCCCAGCGACCCGGTCGACGTCGATTCGATATCCGGCAGGGCGTTTTCGCCGCCCAGTTTCATGATAGAACCCTTGCCGAACTGCCGTTCGATCTGGGCCAGCGCACTGTCCAGCGCCTTTTGCTTGTCGGGGTTGCGCTTGTTGCTCATGGAGAGAAGATCTGCCGTTGCCATCTGTTCGGTCCCCTTATTTCACACCACCCGGGGGGCGGCAATGCTGCCAATGTTCTTATGTTGTTCCTTGATGCGTACAAAAGTGGAACATTTCAAGAAGAATCTTCGCAAACCAGTTTTGCCGAGAAGTCTTAAAGAGAGGTTTACGATGGGCCATGCCGGGCATATGCTAGTGCAGCTCCGCGGAGTCTGCGTAAAGAAAGGCTTACAAGTGCTTGTTTTCTGGAAGGAAAGATTGGCTTTTCTGGCGGTTCCGAAAACCGGGACGTCGGCATATGAAAAGGCGTTGTCGGCGCGGGCCGACATGGCCATTCTGAATCCGCCCGAGTTGAAACACGCACCGGTCTATCGCTACAATCGTTTCTTTCGGCCAATGTTCGAAAAGATGGGCGCCGAGGACATGGAAACCCTCGCGGTGATGCGCGAACCGGTATCCTGGCTGTCGAGCTGGTATCGATATCGTCAGCGCCCTTTCATGACCGGCAAGCCGAATTCGACCGAGGGGATCAGTTTCGACGAGTTCGTTGATGGGTATTGCAAAGGCAACCGGCCGGGCTTTGCCAATGTCGGCAGCCAGGCCAAGTTCCTGGAACCGCGGCCCAACGGCACCAGGGTCACGCATCTGTTTCGATATGAGAACCAGGCCGGGTTGATCGACTTTCTTCAGGATCGGCTGGGCGTAACGCTTGACCTGCCGCGCGAAAACGTCTCGCCCGCGATGGAGGTGTCACTGTCGCCGCGCATGACCGACAAGTTGCAGCGTAAATGCGCAGCGGAATTCGAGCTTTACGACAGCATTTCCTGAGCCCTCCCGCCCGTCAGTGCAGTTGACGCTGCACTGTGTCGGTCAGCTCCACCAGGGAGAATGGTTTTGGCAGGAAGATCGAGTTCGGAATGCTGGTCTGGTCGTCGCGGAAGCTTTCCTGAGCATAGCCGGAGACGAAGACAACCTTGACGTCGGGCCGGTTTTCCAAGGCTTTGCGGACCCAGCTTGGCCCGTCAAGCCCCGGCATGACCACGTCGGTCACAAAGACATGCACCTCGATCTCGGGGTCCTGCAACAGTTCCAGCGCTTCTTCGGCCGAGGCCGCCTCCAACACCTTGAACCCCCGCATCCGCAAGGCGCGGCTGGCAAAGGCGCGCACCGGGGCTTCGTCTTCGACCAGAAGGATGACGGCGTCCTGATCGGGTGGGCCGTCGGCGCTGTCGTCCGCGGGTTTGACAGCGGCCGCAAGCTTGGGTGGTTCGCTGTGGACCGGAAAGAGCAATGAAAAGCAGGTGCCCTGGCCCTCCAGGGAATCGACGAAGATGAAGCCGCCGGTCTGCTTGACGATGCCATAGACCGTGGACAGGCCCAGCCCCGTTCCCTCGCCTGTGCGCTTGGTCGTATAGAAGGGTTCGAAGACCTTCTGCAGCATCTCCGGCGCGATGCCGGTGCCCTGATCCTGGACCTTGACCAGAACATAGCTGCCGGCCGGCACCGCCGCCCGATCGCGTTTCAACGGCGATTCAAGCGACAGCCCCTCGGAGGTGATGCGAATCTCTCCTCCGTCGGGCATGGCGTCGCGGGCGTTGACCACCAGGTTCATCATCACCTGTTCTAGCTGCCGCTTGTCGGCGCGGATCGTGCGCAGCACCGGGTCATGCTCCAGCGTCAGCGATACCTTCTCGCCGACCAGGCGATTGAGCAGATGGGTCAGATCGGACAAGGTATCGCGCAGATCAAGCACTTCGGGGCACAGGGTCTGCTTGCGCGAGAAGGCCAGGAGCTGACCCACCAGCGCGGCGGCGCGATTGGCGTTCTGGTTGATCTGGACCAGGTCGCCGTAATCGGGATCGCCCTGGTCATGCCGCAGCAGCAACAGGTCGCAATGACCGGAAATCGCGGTCAGGAGATTGTTGAAATCATGTGCCACGCCGCCCGCCAGCTGGCCGATGGCCTGCATCTTCTGGCTTTGGACAAATTGCGCCTCAAGCGTTTTCAGCTCGGTCGCGTCATTGAGCACGGCTATCAGCGAGGGTTCGCCGTCCTCAAACACCCGGTTCAGCACGACCTGGACAAACACCTCGCGGTCGCGGCGGGAAATGCGCAGGAACTCCGATGGGTTCTGATTGCGCCCGGCAGCGGCATCCTGCAGCCAGTCGGTCACCGGACGACCCAGACCCTCCATGATGTCGGCCAGCTTCACCCCTTCCGCATCGTCGCGGTTCAGAAGTTTCAACGCCTCGTGATTCGCCCGGATCACCACGCCATTGCGCGACACTTTCATCAAGGGCACGCTGAGCCCGTCGAAGCTGGTGCTGTCCCCGGATTCCGCCGGGGGCGGCAGAAAGAAGATCTCGCGCCGGCCGCCGTTCAACTCAACCTCGCAGATCAGCCGCGGCAGCGGGCCGGCGTCAACGTCCAGCGTCGCGACCTGGCCGTTGACCAGGGCGCCGCTGCACAGGTGATCCAGCGCCGAAACGCGTTTGCCGATCATCTTGCGCGCCGCCGCATTCATGAACAGGATCGTCCCGCCGCGCCCCACGGTCACGCGTGGCAGCAGACCGGCCTCACCCTGTTCTGCCGGAGGCGCACGCCCCTCCTCGATCCGCCAAAGCCGCAGGTCAGCGCCGATGTCATGCAAAGACAGGATCACCTGACCACTGCGCGTGGTCACGATGTCCGAGCCCGCACCTCGGGAATTTGCTTTCTTCTGAAGGCGATATACGATGCTGGCGGGATTTGCGATCAACCCGCGCAACAGCGACGCCACGGTTTTCCCGGTGCCGTCATCGGGATGTTCCGCAGGCCGGAAACGGGCCTCTGCCGCGGGGTTGAGAAAACGAAGATCCCCCTCGGCATCGGCAATGACCGACGCCGCGGGATCGCGCTGCAGCAGGGCCGAGGCATGGTCGATCACCCGGGCCTGGCGCCGCTTGCGGGCCACGCGCATGGCGTAAAGTACCAGCGCCGAGGCAAACATCCCGGCGCCCACGGACAGGGCACCCAGCGCGGCATTGCCGTCCTTCAGAAAACCGGAGACAGCCACCAGCATCAGCGACACGGCGACAAGGTACAAGGGGCGCCTGTCCGGACGCGGCGGATCGGATTCGAAAATATCGGCGCTGGCAGTATCAGCCAAGAGGGCCTCCGGGGCTTTCAGGTCTCTACCTTATTACACCCCGGAGATGATTAACGGCGGGTTAAATCCTGCGACATCGCACTTCAATCACGCGGTTTCATGCCACCGGCCTCAGCGGCGCAGCACGGACAGAAAGAAACCATCCGCCCCATCGGCCAGCGAAAACCTCTGTTCTGACACCTGACGCCACCCCGGATTGCGGCTGACAAAGGCCTGAACGCGGGCCTCGTTTTCGCACGACAGCAGCGAACAGGTGGCATAGGCCAGCGCCCCGCCCGGTGCCACGAAATGACAAGCGGTATCAAGCACTTCGTCCTGCATCGCCACCAATTCCGCCAGCCGTTCGGGGGTCAGCCGCCACTTCGCCTCGGGGGCGCGGCGCCAACTGCCGCTGCCGGAACAGGGCGCGTCGCAGAAGACCAGGTCAAAGGTCCCCTCGGGCGGGCGGGCGATGTCGATCCGGGCCCCGGCCCGCGCGGCACGGGCCGGGATGTCCGACATCCGGGCAGGATCGATGTCATGGGCCACGACCGGGCCACCGGTCAGTGCCGCAATGGCCAGCGCCTTGCCGCCACCACCGGCGCAATAGTCCAGCGCCCGCAGGCCCGGCGCAAGGTCCAGCGCATCCACCACCGCCTGCGAGGCGGCGTCCTGCAGCTCCACCAGGCCCTGCTGGTAGGCCGCGCCCAGGTGCAGCCGGCGGGCCCCTTCCGTCACGCGCAGCGCGGTAGGCGACAGCGGGTGCGGCACCGTCGTAATCGCCTCTTCCGCCAGAGCCGCCTGTGCCTGATCCCGGTTTGCTTTCAACAGGTTGACGCGCACAAACACATCGGCCCGGTCACGCAGAAGGCGCGCTTCGGCCTCCGCCGCGTCACCAAGCGAGGCCTGGAACTCGGGCCAGAGCCAATCCGGCAGGTCACGTGCCTCGGCAGCATTGGGATCACGGCCGCCTTCGCGTTCCGCGTCGGTGAGCGGGGCCGGTGCATAGCCTGCGCCGGTAAAGACCGCCTCGGGATCGCGGCCCTCGGCCCGGAGCGCGCCGATCATCAGCGCGCGTCCACCCTCCCCGCCGCCGAGTGCCGCGCAAGAGCGTTTGCGCCGCAGCGCGTCGAACACGAGATCACGGATCGCGGCGCGGTCCTTCGACCCGGCATAGCGATTGCCCCGCGCCCAGCGGGTCAACGCCTGTTCCGCCGACTGGCCGTCATGCACCACCGCGTCAAGCAGGTCCGCCGCCGCCTGTATCCGGGCCTCGGGCGTCATCAGCCGACCCTGTAGTTGGGCGACTCGCGCGTGATCTGAACGTCATGCACGTGGCTTTCCCGCAGCCCCGCGCCGGTGATCTTGACGAAGTTGCAGTTGGACCGCATCTCGTCGACCGTGGCACAGCCGGTATAGCCCATCGCCGCCCGCAGACCGCCCACCAGCTGGTGTATCACCGCTCCGGCAGACCCCTTGTAGGGCACCTGCCCCTCGATCCCCTCGGGCACCAGCTTGTCACTGGCGGCGTCCTTCTGGAAATAGCGATCGGCCGAGCCGCGCGCCATCGCGCCAAGGCTGCCCATGCCGCGATAGGATTTGAACGAGCGGCCCTGGTAGAGGATCACCTCACCCGGGCTTTCATCGGTGCCGGCAATCATGCTGCCGACCATTGCGCAGGAGGCACCGGCGGCAATCGCCTTGGCAAAATCGCCCGAGAACTTGATGCCGCCATCGGCAATCACCGGCACGTCGCCGGCGGCGCGGGCGCAATCCATCACCGCGGTCAGCTGCGGCACACCGACGCCCGCCACCATGCGGGTGGTGCAGATGCTGCCCGGACCGATGCCGACCTTGATCGCATCAGCGCCCGCATCAATCAGCGCGCGCGTCGCCTCGGCGGTGGCGACGTTGCCGGCAATCACCTGCACCTCGTTCGACAGTTTCTTGGCGCGCTGCACCGCCTCGATGACACCCCGCGAATGGCCATGCGCCGTGTCGATCACCACGATGTCGACGCCGGCATCCACCAGCTCCTGGGTTCGTTCAAATCCGGCATCGCCGACGCTGGTGGCGGCGGCCACGCGCAACCGGCCCAGCTGATCCTTGCAGGCGGTGGGGTTGAGCACCGCCTGTTCGGTGTCCTTCAACGTCAGCAGCCCGGTCAGCTTGCCCTGGCCATCATGCACCAGCAGCTTCTCGATCCGGCGCGCCTTCATCAGGCTCTTGGCCTCTTCGAGGTCCGCCGGTTCGGCCAGCATCGCCAGGTCGTTGGAGGTCATCATCGCGCGCACCGGCGTATCGTCGCTCTGGGCGAAACGCATGTCGCGGTTGGTCAGGATGCCGACCACCAGGCCCCTGTCGTCAACCACCGGGAAACCGGTGAAATTGTAGCGCTCGACCAGCGCCTTGGCATCGGCCAGCGTCTGGTTCACCCGCAGCGTCACCGGGTTGTAGACGATGCCGGATTCAAACCGCTTGACCCGGCGCACCTCGCGCGATTGCTCTTCGACGCCCAGGTTCTTGTGGATCACCCCGATGCCGCCGGCCTGGGCCATCGTGATCGCCATGCGGCTTTCGGTGACCGTGTCCATCGCGGAACTGAGCAAGGGAATGTTCATCGCGATCGACTTGGTCACGCGGGTGGCGGTGTTGGCGGTGTTGGGCAAGACATCGGACGCGGCTGGTACCAGCAGCACGTCGTCAAACGTCAGCGCCTCGCGAATCTCCATCAGGGACCTCTTAAGCGGCAGCATTTGACGCTTCCCTATTTCACGGGCGCGCCGGAAAGAAAAGAGCCCCCGAGCGAGAATCCCGCGCTTGCACGACAGATGGTGGATGCCGCGCGGTCGGCGCGGCGCCCGGTTGGCAGGGAAATGGCGCAAAATGGCGTGGGACAAGCGGGATTGGCCGCGCGTCCCGGGCTGGATTAACGCTTGTGGTTAATTGTTGGCATAGAGGCCGGCAAAACGAGAAAACCCCCGCAACACAATGTGTTGCAAGGCGATCCACCTGTGGATGGATTGGTGGGAAAAAAGAAAACGGGGCACCGCAGCACCCCAGTTTCACGAAACCAAGCTCATCGTTACACCGCTCACGTTTTTTGCCTGCGGCCTGATCCGTGGAGGGGCGAGCGCACCCGCCCCCAACACTTGTCTATCTCGCGGCGCAAATTCCTTGGAAGGAATTTGCAAATTCTGTTGACAGAATTTCCCCGCTCAGCTGCACCCGCTGGTCCCGCCGCAGGTGTTGCACTTCATGCAGGTGCCGTTGCGCACCAGCGTGTAGTTGCCGCAGTCGCCACAGGGATCCCCCTCATAGCCCTGCATGCGCGCCTTGGTGCGGGCGTCCATCGATACCGTGCCCGAAGACACCGCCGTCGTCGTCACCGTGGTGGCGCTGGCGCCGCCGCCCTGCACCACTTCCGGCACGAGTGTCTGGAGGCTCGTGACCGGATCGTCGATCTGGCCGCCACGCAGGACCACAAGGTCCTGCGGCAGACGCTTGCGCAGGTATCCGGTCGAGCTGATCTGTTTCAGCACTTCCAGCGATTTCGTGGCGGCGCTTTCGCTCACCTCGGTGACGTTCGACAGCCCCTCATCGACACCCCGGCCCAGGTCGTCAAAGCTGGCGCCTTCGGGTTTCACATGGGCCAGGTCGGTGCGGTCCAGGTAGGACACCGCCAGCTCACGGAAGATGTAGTCGAGGATGGATGTGGCATTCTTGATCGAGTCGTTGCCCTGCACCATGCCCGCCGGTTCGAACTTGGTGAAGGTGAAGGCGTCGACGAATTCCTCCAGCGGCACGCCGTATTGCAGGCCCACCGATACCGCGATGGCGAAGTTGTTCATCATGGCGCGGAAGCCCGCGCCTTCCTTGTGCATGTCGATGAAGATCTCGCCCAGCGTGCCGTCGGCATATTCACCGGTGCGCAGGTACACCTTGTGCCCGCCGACGATGGCTTTCTGGGTATAGCCCTTGCGCCGCTCCGGCATCTTGGAGCGTTCGGACTTGATGATCTCCTTCACGATGATCTTTTCGACGATCTTCTCGGCCAGCACCGCGGCCTTTTCCTGGGACGAGCCGGTTTCGAGCACCTCTGCCGCGTCGTCGTCATCCTCGACCAGCGCCGCCGCCAGCGGTTGGCTGAGCTTGGAGCCGTCGCGATAGAGCGCATTGGCCTTCACGCCCATTTCCCACGACCGTTCGTAAGCCGCCTGGCAATCCGCGATGGTGGCATCGTTGGGCATGTTGATCGTCTTCGAGATCGCGCCCGAGATGAAGCTCTGTGCCGCCGCCATCATGTCGATGTGGCTGTTGACCGACAGGAAGCGCTTGCCCTTCTTGCCGCAGGGGTTGGCGCAATCGAAGATCGCATAGTGCTCGGCCTTCAGGTACGGCGCGCCCTCAAGGGTCATGGTGCCGCAGACGTGGTCGTTGGCGGCCTCGATCTCGGCCTTGGAATAGCCCAGGTGCCGCAGCAGGTCGAAGGTCGGATCGTTCAGCTTTTCGGCCGGAATGCCCAGCACGTCCTTGCAGAACTCTTCGCCCAGGGTCCACTGGTTGAAGACGAAGCGAATGTCGAACGCCGAGCCCAGCGCCGCCTCGACCTTTTCGATTTCCTGGCTGCCAAAGCCGTGACCGATCAGCGAGGTGTGGTTGATCCCCGGCGCATTGCCAAGCGAGCCATGACCGACCGCGTAGGACACGATCTCTTCCACCTGGGAGGAGCTGTAGCCCTGCTTTTCAAGCGCCGCAGGCACCGAACGGTTGATGATCTTGAAGTAGCCGCCACCGGCGAGCTTCTTGAACTTCACCAGGGCAAAGTCCGGCTCGATGCCCGTCGTGTCGCAATCCATCACCAGCCCGATGGTGCCGGTCGGCGCGATCACCGTGGTCTGCGCATTGCGGTAGCCGTGCTTTTCACCAAGGCTCAGCGCCTCGTCCCAGGCGCCCTTGGCAATGGCCACCAGCGACTGGTCGGGGCAATTGCCGTGATCGAGCGGCACCGGCTTGACGGTCAGGCCCTCATAGCCCTCGGTCTTGCCATAGGCAGCATTGCGGTGGTTGCGGATGACGCGCAGCATGTGATCAGCGTTCCGGGCATAGCCGGCAAAAGCGCCCAGCTCGCCCGCCACCTCGGCCGAGGTGGCATAGGCCACGCCGGTCATGATCGCGGTCAGCGCACCACAGAGCGCCCGGCCCTCTTTGCTGTCGTAACCATAGCCCATGTTCATCAAGAGCCCGCCGATATTGGCATAGCCCAGGCCCAGGGTGCGGAAGTCATAGGACAGCTGCGCGATTTCCTTGGACGGGAACTGCGCCATCGTCACGCTGATCTCAAGCGTCAGGGTCCACAGGCGGGTGGCATGCACGTAATCCTCGGCCTGGAATTTGCCGTCCTTGAAGAAGGTCAGCAGGTTCATCGACGCCAGGTTGCAGGCGGTATCGTCGAGGAACATGTACTCGGAACAGGGGTTGGAGCCGCGGATCTCGCCGTCTTCGGGGCAGGTGTGCCACTGGTTGACGGTGTCATGGTACTGGATGCCCGGATCGGCACAGGCCCAGGCCGCATGACCCACCTGTTCCCAGAGGTCGCGCGCCTTGAGTGTCCTGGCGACCTGGCCATCGGTGCGGTTCAACAGCGCCCAGTCGGCATCCTTGCGCACCGCCTCCAGAAAGGCATTGGTCACACGGATCGAGTTGTTCGAGTTCTGGCCCGACACGCTGGCATAGGCCTCGGAATCCCAGTCGGTGTCATAGGTCGGGAATTCAATCGAGTCATACCCCTGGCGGGCATAGTCCAGCACGCGCTTGATATAGGTCTCGGGGATCATCGCCTTTTTCGCCGCGCGGATCGCGGTCTTCAGCGCGTCGTTCTTGGCGGGATCATAGACGTCTTCTTCCAGCCCGTCCCAGCTTCCCAGCGCCTGGAAAATGCCGTTGAGCATCGTCTCGTGGGTCTTGGAACCGGCGACGATCGAGGCGACCTTCTGTTCTTCCTTGACCTTCCAGTTGATGAATTCCTCGATGTCCGGGTGGTCGGCGTCACAGATCACCATCTTGGCGGCGCGGCGCGTGGTTCCGCCCGACTTGATCGCACCTGCCGCGCGGTCACCGATCTTCAGGAAACCCATCAGACCGCTGGACTTGCCACCGCCCGAAAGCTTTTCACCTTCGGCGCGCAGCGAGGAAAAGTTCGTGCCGGTGCCGGAGCCATATTTGAACAGGCGCGCCTCACGCACCCACAAATCCATGATGCCTCCGTCACCGACCAGGTCATCCGCCACCGACTGAATGAAGCAGGCGTGCGGCTGGGGATGTTCATAGGCCGACTTCGACTTGGTCAGCTTGCCGGTCTTGTAATCGACGTAGTAGTGGCCCTGGCCCGGGCCATCGATGCCATAGGCCCAATGCAAGCCGGTGTTGAACCACTGCGGGCTGTTGGGCGCGGCGCGCTGGGTGGCCAGCATGTGGCGCATTTCGTCGTAATAGGCGCGGGCGTCTTCCTCGGTGGTGAAATAGCCACCTTTCCAGCCCCAATAGGCCCAGGCCCCGGCGAGACGGTCAAACACCTGCTTGGACGAGGTTTCGCCAATGCGCGGCGTGTCGTCACTGGCGGGGACCGAACGCCACAGGAATTCCGGCACGTCCTTTTCGCGCACCTTCTTCAGTACGGCGGGCACACCGGCCTTGCGGAAATACTTCTGGGCAATCACGTCGCTGGCCACCTGGCTCCAGGACGCGGGAACCTCGACATCGTCGAGACTGAACACCACGGTGCCATCCGGATTGCGGATCTCGGACGCGGTCATCACGAAGTCGATGTCTGCGTAGGCGTCCTGACCTGCCTTGGTGAACCGTCTTTCGATTTTCATTACCTTGCCTCTTTGCCTCTTTGACCTTGTACCCGACCACCGGCCGGCGTGGCGAAATCGCCCAGAATGATTACAGACCGCCTTCCCCGACGGGCCAAAGGCCCCGCGGCAGCACGCCAACCCGGAAAACCAGGCCAGACGGAATGGGCAGCAGAATGCCCTGGTGGTGAAGGTTGTCTTTGTCCCCGTGTTCCGCCAACACAACATCTTGTGTGCGCGGCAGCTACGGGCACAATTTGGCGTATCGGCACCTAGAGAGCAACATCGTTTTTTGTGAAAAATCTCACAAAAACTCCTTGACCGATGGGCGCTCGGACTTGTGCTTGATTCAGCCTCAAGTCGCCCACAAAGTTCCCCACAGGCCAGCGCGACGGAATTCCCGAGATTTCCAGCACCTTTAGGGCGATGGCGCAGGTCGGGGCGCGATTTATCCCCGGGCGGGGGCTGTTAACGGTTTGAAAACATGCTGCAACCGCGAAAAAATTCGCGAAACCGGCGAATGTGCAAAAAAACCACAGGCCCAAACGGCCCAACCGCAACATGCGGGAGGAGCGGCCCAAGCGCTCACACTAGATGTTGTGTTTTTCCTGTCGCCCCTGGCCGAAGGGATTCGCCCTGTCTCATCCCCCCTTGATGCAGCCGCAGAAAGGCGCGCCCCAAACTTGCTGGCGGCCTCGGGTTGGTGACTTCGACGGGCATCGCGACATCAGGCACACGTGCCGATGGCAGAAGGCCCCCATCCGCCCGACACCACCACCAACCCTCAGCTCGGCCTTGTCCCAGGCGGGTCTCGGCGCGCGCAAGGCGCTGAAGATACATGCTACCGCGTTGCGTTCAGGGCCTCGGCCACCGCGACGAGAAAATCCCACCGTTGCACCGGTTTCATCAATCGGATGTCTTCCGGGCGCAGGCCGTTTCCGTGGACCGTCGCCTCACTTGCATAACCGGAAATAAACACAACCGGCAGGGCTGGATTCAGCTTGCGCAAGGCCTGGCTGAGCCCCGTTCCCTGAAGCGAACCCGGCATCACGATGTCCGTCACCAACAGATCAAACCCGGGATCTGCCATGAAAATCGCCAGGGCTTCGTCACCGGAGCGCGCATGCGTGACGTTGTAGCCCGCCTTCTCCATCACCGAAGCCAATACCGAGCGCACGTCTTCTTCGTCCTCGACAAGCAGGATATTCAAACGCCCACCCGGCAGATTTGGCGCAACCGGTTGCTTTTCCATATTCCTGCCGATGTCACGGTTGTTGGCCGGGAAATACAGTTTGAACGTGGTGCCTTCTCCGGGTTCGGAATAGACCTGCGCGGTGCCGCCGGATTGCTCCATGAACCCCTGGATCATCGACAATCCAAGCCCGGACCCGAAACCGGGGGCCTTCGTGGTGAAAAACGGCTCAAATATCTGCGACAATTGTTCGGCGGGAATGCCGTGGCCGGTATCCGACACGGCAAGCATGGTATATCTGCCGGGCAAAACCTCTGTATTGCGCGCATCCAGATAGGGTTGGTCAATCCGGACATTCGCGGTTTCAATCGTCAGCTTGCCACCATTCGGCATCGCGTCACGCGCGTTCAGGATCAAGTTCAGCAAGGCGGATTCAGTCGATCCGGGGTCGGCCTCGATTGTCCAGAGCCCGGCCAACAGCGATGTCTCGATCTCGATCGTTTCCGGCAATGTGCGCCCCGCCCAATTGCGGGTTTCGCTGACCAGCGTATTCAGGTTGAAAATCTGTGGCTCAAGCCGCGCCTGTTTCGCGAAGGCCAGCATGCTCCGGGTCAGATCGGCACCGCGTTTGGAGGCCTTGATCCCCGCATCAACCATCTCGATCATGGTCGGATCGACCAGGTCATCGCGCAAAAGCTCAAGATTGCCCATGATCACCGCAAGCAAGTTGTTGAAATCATGGGCAACGCCGCCGGTAAGTTGCCCGATGCTCTGCTGTTTTTGCGCGCGGTGGCTCACCTCTTTCTGGTGTTCAAGCTCGCGCTCATTCTCAACCTGTTCGGTCACATCCAGGGCCAGGCAAAAGAACTGCGTCGACCCGTCGTCCTGCCGCGTTGGAAGTCCGCGCTCTTCGACCCAGATATGCCGGCCTTGAGGTGTTTCGAAAGGAAGGATCGCGTGCCAGGGCAGCAGATCACGGGTCGCCGTTGCAATACCCTGAATGACCTCGTCGCGTTCCTTGCCTTCGGGCATCTGGTTCCACAGGACCATCACATCGGCCTCGGCATCCTCGGCATTCAGGCCCCAAACCCGGGAACACCCCTCCTTGTTCAAAAAGTGGATCGTGTCGTCGGGGCCGGGAAATTCATTGCCGGGCGGAATGGTATAGGTGATGGCGGCGCCGTTGATATTGCGCAGGACTTCTCTCAGTTGATCCTCTGCCGCCAATCTTTCCCGCTCGGCCCGCCGCCGATCCGAAATATCCCGGATGACCAAAAGGAATTCATCGGACTCCATGACCGGGCAGATACGTGCCTCGAAATCCTTTTCTCTCCCCTTGATGGCCAGATTGTATTCCCAGGACACAATATCGCCGGTGTCTCGGGATATTTTCAGGCGTCGCTCGAATTCGTCGGCAATGTCCCTGGGCAAGACATCGGAAATCGGCTTTGTCAGAAAAACCTCGGGCGCGACATACAGATCGCCCGCGTTCCCGGTGTGAAATTCATTGACCCGGCCTTCGGAATCGAGGTGGAAAAACAGGTCGGGCAAGGCCGACAGGAGCGCGGTCATCTGCTGCGACGTCCGCCTTTCGGCATCTTCGGCAACCTGGCCCCGGTGCCACAATTCCCGGACACCATCGGCAAAACGATCCATGTCCGAGGCGACCTTGACCGACCTGGCGGGGTGCAATTGATCCGATGCAGTATTGGTTTCGATGGCTCGAAGCGCACCCTTGGCGTTGTTCAAGGGCTGCAGGATGGACCGGCGAAATTGCAGCGACGCGAAGATCCAGGACCCCAACAACCCCAGCAACACAAGCACAAGACGCATGAGATTGCGATTGTTGATGGCATCGACCGGTGCGTCGATCGGAATGACAATCGTCATTTCCGCCACGTCGACACCATCGACAGACAGGAGCACCCGTTTGTCGTGCACGTGCCGCGCCCCATCCGGATCAACCAGGATTTCCCCGCCATCCGCCCCCTGTCCGGACCAATATACGTCAACCTCGGTTTCCGGATTTCCAAGCAGGTCGGGCCTGTGCGGAAAATGCGCCAGCACGGTGTGGTCGGAATCCACGACATAGGCGATGCTGCCCTCGGGCAAATCGGCCTTTGCGAGTGTTTCACTCCACCAATCCAGTGACACCACGGCGACGGCGGCCCCGATCGGCGCATCCGACCCTGCCCTGTCATGAACGGGATATGCGAAATTGATGGTGGCCTCTTTCATCGCGCGATCGACCTGAAAGGTGCCGACACTGAACCGTTGCTCATCCAGGGCGCGGCGGATGTAGGGACGGTCAGCCACGTTTACCGCGCCCGCCAACGGCAGCGCGTTGCACAAAAGCGCCCCATCGGCACGCGGCACGCCAAAGTTGACGTAGCTTGGATACAGGGGCAGCACCTCGGCCAGAAAGCGTCCGCATTCCGGAGAGGACGGGTTGCGGGCCGCGGGCGACAGCGCAATCTGCGTCACGAGCGTGCGGGTGCGCGAGAGCAGAACCGCCTGTTCTTCAACGAGGTTTTCAGCCAGGGTGCGGGCAATGTCGATCTGCGCGTCCAGCACGTCGCGCCGATCCTGAACCGCCACCCAAACCAGCGAAAGTGAAATCGGAACGACGATCAGCAGCGCAATGCAGACAAACCGAGATCGAAGCCTTCGGATGACTGCTGACAGGCTTTCCGACAACCTCTGGTGCGTGGTCTCTGCGTCTGCCAACAGAATATCCCAATTCGAGCAGCCGGGCGCGTGATCTCCCCGTCTTGGCCATGACACTATCACAGCCACCGTTAACGAGTTGTTTACAGTGTCGGCTTCGCAACAGCGTAGCCGAACCCTTGCAAGAACAGTAGCGGGTTTTTGCAGGCATGGCCCGGCGGCGGCACGGCCCCCCCCCGCAGCACCACCCCAAGCCGTGACCGGGTCTTACCCGTTTTTGCCGATCCCCTGCCGTGCCGGCATGACACACATTGCGTCGGCCTGCCCAGCCTCGGTCATGCGGTCTGCATCATGGGGCAGCAGGACACTCACGCGCTCCAACCCCAGATCATTCAACTGATGCGGCGTACCACCCCGGAATTCCAGGTGGCCGCGCCCGATGATGCCGACCACAAGCGGCGCATCCGGTTGCCGGCAACGCTCGGCAATGCGGCAGGCAAAGGCCCGGTCCCAGACCTGCTGCGCGCGCACAAAGCGGTCGAACGCCGGGTCTTGGGGCGATTGCGCCTTGCGCCCCTCGCGCACGCCGCCGGTGATCTCGAACAGAAACCGGCGATACGCCGGCGTTGCGGGCGCGGCGGGGGTCAGCCCCTCCAACAGCTCCGTCGGGGTCGTCTCCCATCCGTCCTTGCCGATTTCCGACACCAGCCCACGACGACAGTTCAGCCCGATCATCTCGATGCCGAAATCCCGGCAAAAGCGAAAGATCGGCATGTAGAGCTCCGGGGCAAATCCCCAGACCTGCCCCCATTCCGCGCGCTCCAGGAACGCGGTCTCGTCCAGCCCGCCAGCGACCCATTCCGCCAGAACAGGGTTCAACCGCTTGGGAAACATCTCGAACCCCAGGACAATATCGCGGCGATGCGCCAGAAGCCCGGCGGCGACATGCATCTGCCAGCGGTGATTGTCGGCGCGGTCGTGGGTTTCGCCCAGCAAAACCGCTTGCGCCCCGGCGGCCTCTCGCAGCACCCTGTCATGCGCCAGCACCGTGCCCTGCCCCGGTCGGATCCATTCCCCTGCCTTCATTTCCGCATCCCTTTCTGTTTCCCGCGGCACCCGTCGCCGCGCCTGTTTTCGGGCGCCTTTTCCGATACTTGGCAGTTCTCTGGCCAATATCCGACAAAAACGCTCATGCAGCCGAACCTGATTAAATCGATCAACTATTTGAATTTGTTGATTTTTTTCTTGCCGTCAAATCGTACTTCGCCTAGAAAGACTCTCAAGAGCCATGCCTCGCGGCACAGCCAAACTCATCAGGTCGCCAGCCAGACAACCCTCCAGCCAGCCACCCGAATGAGACCACCAAAAGCGGGCCGATGCCCGCTTTTTTCATGTCCGACGCCAGGCTCATGCCGACTTGCGGTCATCACGCGCCACGTCCCCGATACACCAGACCGAATGCACCCCAAGCGCCACCGGATCCCGGTGCGACACGCACAGAACCGTCGCCTTGGGCAATTCCCGGCAGATCAATGCCAGCAACTGTGCCTCGGCTGCGGCATCCAGGGACGAGGTCGCCTCGTCCAGAATGATCCAGTCGGGCCGCAAAAGCAGCACCCGCGCCAGGACCAGCCGCTGGCGCTCGCCCATCGACAACCCCTCCAGCGCGCCCGGCCCCGCATCGTCCAGCCGGTCAAGCCGATGCACCAGGCCGACCTGTTCCAGGACCTCGGCAATCCGGTCGCGGGGGAAGTCGCGGGGATCACGTGGATAACAGGCCGCCCCGGCCAGCCCGTCACTGTCGAGGTGCGGCTTTTGCGGCAGGTAGACCACCGCCGCATCGGGCGTGGCGATCCGGCCCTTGCCGTAACACCACAGACCGGACAATGCCGCCAGAAGCGTGCTTTTTCCCTGCCCCGAGGGCCCGTGGATCCAGATACGCGCGCCCGGGCGCACCACGCGGTCCGGCACGGGGGCAAGCCAGCGCCCCTGCGGCGTCTGAAGCTGAAGCCCGCTGACGTGCAACGCGCCATCGGCAGAGCGCTCTTGCCGGATGTCGCGCGCCGCGCCCGGCATCGGCCCCGGTGCCCCGGCGCTTGCCATCAGATCATCCAGGCGTTGCGCCACCGCGGCGAATTCCGCCAGGTCGCGATAGGAGAAGATGAACCAGCTCAGGGTCTGCGTCACCCGCCCGAAGGCCCCCGACAGCTGCATCAACCCGCCCAGCGTCACCGCGCCGGCGAAATATGCGGGAAGCGAGAAAAACAGCGGAACGCGCAGGATCGACTGGTAATACGGCCGCGTGAACAGCCCCAAAACGAACTCTCGCCTGATCAACCGGTTCCAGTTGCCGCGAATGGCGTCAAACCGCTGGCCAAGCCGCCGACGCTCTGCCCCCTCACCGCCCGCCTGGGCGATCTCGGTGGCATTGTCGCGCAGCTGCACCAGCGCATAGCGGAAATCCGCCTCGCGCCTCTCCTGGCGATAGATCAGCGACTTGATCGGCTTGCCCATCAGATGTGTGAAAACGCTCGACACCGCGACGTAGATGAAGGCCAGCCAGACAAGGTAATGCGGGATGCTGACGGTGTCGCCCATCGACGGCAGCGTCAGGACGAAGTCGGACAGATCCCACAGAATGTAGACATAGGAAAACAGCGCCACGATCCGGGTGATCACGTCGATCGTCTCGCGCAGCAGCGCCTCGACGAAGAGCTTGCAATCCTGCGCCACGCGCTGATCGGGGTTGTCCACGGCATCGGGTGACAGCCCCGGCCGCAGGTGCCAATAGGCATGATCGCCCATCCAGGCCTCCAGCACCCGGTCGGTCAGCCCCGCCCGCCAGCGCAACAGCAACGTCTTGCGGAGATAGTCGCTGACCAGGAAGATCAGAGCCGAGGCCATGACGATGGCCCCGAACACCCAGAGCTCACGGATCGCCGCCGCCGCGTCTACCGCTTCGAGCGCGTCATAAAAGCGTTTGTACCAGGCGATCATCTGCACATCGACCCAGACATCGACGAACTGCAAGCCCAGCACGGTGCCAAACAACAGCAACCCGACCCAGGCGCGCGGCCCCGACGCCGCGGCCCAGGTCAGACGCCAGATGCGCGAAAGAACGATCCGCATCTCAGAAGGTCATGTTCAGGCCGAACTGCACGGTCCGCCCCGGACCGGTCTGCAATTCGATCGGGTTGGACCGCGCGACCGAAGCGCTGGCGGTCGTGCCATAGGTCGCGGCGTTGGCGGTAAAGTATCGCTCGTCGAACACATTCTGAACGCCGACGTTGAAGTGGACGTTCCTGGCCACCTCGTACCGCGCATAGAGGTCAAGCAGCCCATATCCCTTGGGCTTGAAGTCGCTGTCATTGGCCGTGCGTTTCACATCACCTGCAAAGGTCGCCACGCCTTCAAGCTCCAGCCCGTACCGGGGCAGCTCATGGCGCAGCGAGACCGTCGCAGTCAGGGGCGGCAGGGTGTGCGGCGTGGTGTCAGAGTCTGAGTTTACCTTCTGCTCCCCCTCCTGCCAGGCGGCAGAAAACCCGAGTTCGGTGACATCGCTCAACATCCATCCTGCCGATGCCTCGATCCCCCAGACATCAACCGTCGACAGGTTGCGATAGGTATAATCGCTGGTGCCGGGCGGATTGTAGAAGCTCTGGATGAAGTCGGTGTATTCCGATTTGAACCCGGTGACCGCGACAAAGCCCCGGTCTTCCTGGTAGCGCAGGCCGATTTCGTAGCTTTTCACCTCTTCCGGCTCCAGTCCCGGCGCGGGCGTCAGGTTGAAGAAGGCGCCCGGCAACGAGGTATAAAGCTGCTGCGCCGTCGGCATCTTGAAGCCTTCGTCATACTTGCCCCAGACCGACCAAGTGTCGCTCAGGTGATAGATCGCGCCAAGGCTTTTCAACAGCCGCTGGTCTTCGCGCGTTTCGGGCTCTTGTCCCGCCACTTCCTGGTAATCGCTGTCGGCGCGCGGGTCGATCCTGTAGGTCGCAAAGCGCAGGCCCGGCGTCAGCTCGAACCGGCCACCGCCAAAGGAAATCCTGTCCTGAATGTAGACGTCGGCGCGGGTGGTCGTGGCATTGGCAAAGTTGAAGCCCCCCGCCCGGGTGATCGTCGTGATCCCGGTCGTCAGGTTGTATTCGGTATCTTTGCGCGCGTAATCGGACTCGGCAATGTCGCCGTCAAATCCGAAAACCAGCGTATGATCCGTGCCGCCAAGGGCAAAACGCTTGGTCGCCTGGAGGTCGAGTTCAAAGAAGTCCTCGGAATAGCTGAGATAATCCTTGCTGCGAATGCTCTCGCCGCTCGCCGATGTCGATGTTTCCGTGCCGGTCCGCTCATAGGAATTCGGCGTATAGGCAAAGGTCGTCTTCAGCTCATCGACGAAACCGCCCTGCGGCGTCCAGAGATGCTCGACCCCAAAGCGCCGGCGGGTCAGAT
>ERZ1699650.41-NODE-41-length-101791-cov-11.354231_pt1 | contig 101791 bp, 96 predicted proteins | sample MGYA00581512_ERZ1699650 | MGnify/ENA primary metagenome ERZ1699650 (study PRJEB42348, sample SAMEA6618698) | metagenome | isolation source: Polyester-degrading enrichment culture growing on monomer terephthalic acid, Te | collected 2019-05-17 ... | reverse complement strand
CGGGTTTCCTGGCCTTCATCAAGGCGCGGATCATCTATCGCGACGACAAGATCGCTGCCGCCCGGACCTGGGTGCCGGTGCTGATCGCGATCATGGCCGGGTGTTTTGCCACTTACCTCGCGCTCAAGGGGCTGAGCCGGATCATCAGCGTCGATCTCGGCACCGCGCTGTTGATCGGGGCCGTGGTCGCGGCGGTGTCCTATGTGGCCAGCGCGCCGCTGATCCGGCGGCAGTCCGAGGGGCTGGAAAACCGCAACCGGTCGCTCAAGACGCTGTTTGGCCTGCCGCTGGTGATCTCGGCCGCGCTGCTGAGTTTTGCCCACGGCGCCAATGACGTCGCCAACGCGGTGGGGCCGCTGGCGGCCATCGTGCATGCCAGCGAGTTCGGTGAATTTGCCGCCGAAGTGCAGATCCCGCAATGGGTGATGGTGATCGGGGCCTTCGGGATTTCCTTTGGCCTTTGTCTTTTCGGACCCAAACTGATCCGGCTGGTCGGCAACCAGATCACCAAGCTCAACCCGATGCGGGCCTATTGCGTGGCGCTGTCGGCGGCGCTGACGGTGATTGTCGCCTCATGGCTCGGGATGCCGGTGAGTTCCACCCATATCGCGGTGGGCGGGGTGTTCGGCGTGGGTTTCTTCCGGGAATGGCACATGGAGCGCCGGCTGCGTGCCAGTGCCGCGAAACGGCCACAGGCCAAGCGGATCGCGCCCGAGGAACGGCGGCGGCGCAAGCTGGTGCGCCGGTCGCATTTCCTGACGGTGGTGGCGGCCTGGGTGATCACCGTGCCGGCGGCGGCGGTGATGTCGGCAGTGATCTTCCTGGTGTTGAACACGCTCACCGGATAGCCGCTCCTCGGGCCCTTGCGCGCCCTCCTCGCGATGCCGCCCGCATGGGCGAAAGAGCGCTGGTGGTTGGTGCCTCAGACCCCGAGGCACCAGCGCATCACCGCCTTCTGCGCGTGCAGCCGGTTTTCCGCCTCGTCGAAGATCACCGAATTCGGGCCGTCCATCACCGAGGAGGTCACCTCTTCCTCGCGATGCGCCGGCAGGCAGTGCATGAAGATCGCATCCGGCTTGGCGTGGCGCATCAGGTCGTCGTTCACCTGGTAGGGCCGCAGCATGTTGTGGCGCCGTTCCTTCGAGGACTGGCTGTCGTGCATCGACACCCAGGTGTCGGTCACCACCAGGTCCGCCCCGGTCACCGCGCGCACCGGGTCGCGTTCGATGGTGACCGAGACGCCCTTCTTGCGGGCGAGACCCACGAATTCCTCTTCGGGGTCCAGTTGCGGCGGGCCGGTAAAGACCATGTCGAAGCCGAACTGCCCCGCTGCATGCAGGAACGAAGCGCAGACGTTGTTGCCGTCGCCGGCCCAGACCACCCGCTTGCCCTGGATCGGGCCGCGGTGTTCCTCGTAGGTCATGATGTCGGCCATGATCTGGCAGGGATGGGTGCGGTCGGTCAGACCGTTGATCACCGGCACATCGGCAAATTCCGCCATCTCGGTCAGCACCGTCTCGTCGAAAGTACGGATCATGATCAGGTCGACGTAGCGGCTGAGCACGCGGGCGGTATCGGCGATGGTTTCACCGTGGCCCAATTGCAGGTCACTGCCCGAGAGCACCATCGTTTCGCCGCCCATCTGGCGCACGCCGACATCAAAGCTGACCCGGGTCCGGGTCGAGGGTTTCTCGAAGATCAGCGCCACCATGTGGCCCTTGAGCGGCTGTTCATCATCGGCCGCGCCGCGCGGGCGGCCCTGGCGGGCGTCCTTCATCGCGCGGCCCTGGTCGATGATGGCGCGAAGCTCGGTGGGGTCGGTCTTGTGGATATCGAGGAAGTTGGTCATGAGGTTTCGCTTGTTCTTGCGGGGCGCCGTGGGGGCCAGCCCCCACACCCCCGGAGTTTGAGGGCAAGATGAAGGATCAGGCCGCTTTGAGCGTTGAGGCGGCAGTGGCGATGCGGGTGACGGCTTCGGCGATTTCGTCTTCGGAAATGGTCAACGGCGGCAGGAGCCGCGCGACATTGTCCGCCGCCGGCACCAGGATGACGTCTGCGTCATAGCCGGCATTGACCAGATCGGCGGCGGGTTTGACGCATTTCAGGCCCAGCATCAGGCCCTGGCCGCGCACGGCCTCGAAGACATCGGGGTGATCGGCAACCAGGCCTTCGAGCTTCTGGCGCAGCAGCCCCGCCTTGCGGTTTACCGCGTCGAGGAAGTCGGGGTTGGCGACGTGATCCATCACGGCGCTGCCCACCGCGCAGGCCAGCGGGTTGCCGCCATAGGTCGAGCCGTGAGTGCCCGCGACCATGCCCGAGGCGGCCTCTTCGGTGGCCAGCACCGCACCCAGCGGGAAGCCGCCACCGATGCCCTTGGCCGACATCATGATGTCCGGGGTGATCCCGGCCCATTCATGGGCAAAGAGCCTGCCGGTCCGGCCCATGCCGCATTGCACCTCGTCCGCGATCAGCAGAATGCCATGCGCGTCGCAGAGCGCGCGCAGCTCTTTCAGGAAGCTGTCTTCGGCCACGCGGATGCCACCTTCGCCCTGCACCGGTTCGATCAGCACGGCCGCCGTGGCATCGCCGATCGCCGCCTTGACCGCTTCAAGATCGTCCCAGGGAAGATGCACGAAGCCGGGCAGCACCGGACCAAAGCCCTTGACCATCTTGTCCGAGCCCGATGCCGCGATGGCCGCCGTGGACCGGCCGTGGAAACAGCCGTCAAAGGTCAAGATCTCGATACGCTCGGGCGCGCCCTTTTCATAGTGGTATTTCCGCGCCATCTTGACCGCCAGCTCGCAGGCCTCGGTGCCGGAATTGGTGAAGAAGACGCTGTCGGCAAAGGTGGCTTCCACCAGTTGCGCCGCCAGCTTTTCCTGTTGCGGGATCTCGTAGAGGTTGGAGACATGCCAGAGCGCATTGGCCTGGTCGGTCAGTGCCTTGACCAGGTCGGGATGGGCATGGCCGAGGGCATTCACCGCAATGCCACTGCCCAGGTCCAGGAATCGGCGTCCGTCCTCTTCGAACAGCCAGCTGCCTTCGCCTTTGACGAAGTGCAATTTTGCCCGGTTATAGGTCGGCAGGACGGGTGGTATCATGGCAATATCCTCATGAGCGAAGGCCGATTGGTGCCAAGGGCACCGGCGCGAGTCAAGGTATGTCAGGGGTTTGGACAGGCAGACGGGTCTGCGGGCGGTGCCGCAGGCAGAGAGATCAGTGCTCTCGTCGGATATGGGTCCGGGCTGTCATGGGCCATGCGTTAGGCGATCCTGGGGCGTCGCGCAAGGGGTTTTGCCAATTCACCGCCGGAACGCCACATGGCAACTGGTTAAGTCAGGCGTATCCCGTGGCCGCCAGCATCGGCCAAGGATCTTTCGAGGGGTGAGACGGCCGGGCACGCAACAACCGGCTCATACAGCCTTGGCGCGCTTGATTCCCGTTCGAACCCGACCGATAAGGCCCTATGCGCGGTATCGGCCCAGCCTCTCCCCCCCTGTTGCGAGCAGCGGCCTCGGTCCTGCTGGCACTGGTCTTTGTTGCCGGGGCGGTCGGCGGGAAAGTCGCTGGCCCGCGCCCTGCGGACGACCTCGCCGCTTTCATCGGCACCGCAGAGGGCGTGCTGGCCCAGACGACCCGGATCAAACTGGCCAAACCGGCGCTTTCGCCTTCGGACCTTGACGTGGATGACGTGGATGCGGCCCTCGCCCACGTCGCCCTGCCCTGTGGCACCGGGGCAATGGGCCGGCGCCAGGCCATGTCGGGGCGATTTGCACCGACGCCCCCCTGCCACGCCAGCCCGCCGATCCGCGCACCACCCCTTTTGTCGTAACGGTTCCCGCTTCATCGGGCCGACGCATGACGCCTCCGGCCCGGGCCACATGCAACGACAAGAGCAACGACATGACAGACAACAGTCGGACGCACATTCTGGTGTCCTGGATCATCTCGATCCTGATCACGGCCATCCTTATCTGGATCGGCCACTTTGTTCTGAACCACCACTGACAGGAGGTCCGACCCCGAAGGCCAATGCGGCCTTCGGGGCGCCTTTCCCCGCTTTCCACAGGACGTGACCATGCCCTTTTGCCTGCCCCGCCTCGCCGCCAGCCTGCTGCTGGCCCTTGCCCTTGCCGTGTCGGTCCAGGCTCAGGACCAGAACGCGGAACCGCCGCTGCCTGGTTGGTGGCTTGCCGAGATGACCATGCCCGACGATCACCGCATCGAAGCGGTGCGCGAGGTTGGATCGCGCATCCGCATGCTGGCTTTCCACACCGATACCGACGCCGACACCCTGCTGACCGGCTGGGCCGAGCGGATGGAAGCCGACGGCTATGCCATCGACTGGAGCGTGAACCCCGACGGCCCGCCCAGTTTCGAATTCGAAGGCGAGGCGGTGCTGAATGGCCAGGCGGTTTCGACCCCCTGCCACGAAGGCTGCGCCAGCCGCATACAGGTCGACATGACGCTGAGATAAGCGGGTTTGCCCGCCCAGCCGCCGCAGGCATCAGATACCGGGGCCTTGCCCCACCGGGGTGGCCCATGATGCCGCAAAAAACCTGTGGCCCGCATGGCATCCTGCGCTATCTTCTCAGCGGACGGGTTTCGCGGCTGCCCCGCGGGCCGCATGGTTCAGGGTGATCTCATGGCACAGGTCTTTGTTCGCACATCCCCGCTTGGCGCGCTTGCCTTGTGCATATCACTGCTGGCGTCACCACTGGGTGCGCACGAGGTCTGGATCGATGCCCTGCGCTGGCAGGTCGCCCCGTCCCAGCCGATCTCGGCCAATCTCCGCAACGGGCAGGTCTTTGAAGGCATCCGCCTGCCCTGGCTGCCCAAGCGCCTCCGGCAGGCCGTGGTCCAAACCGGCGGCACGGTCCGCGACATGGAAGGACGGGCCGGCGATCTTCCGGCCTTTGCGGTCGAGACCGATGCACCGGGGCTTGTCGTGCTGGGCTATGAGAGCCAGCCATCGACGCTGACCTATACCGATTACCCGAAATTCGCGAGCTTCGCCGAAGAAAAGGGCCATGCCGCAGTGATTGCCGATGCCCCACAGGAGGCGCGCCCGCGCGAGGCCTATACCCGCCACGCCAAGGCGCTGATCGGGGTGGGGGATGCCCAGGGCGCCGACCAGGCCCTGGGCTTCGAGATCGAGCTGGTGGCCGAAACCAACCCCTATACCGCGCCCAAGGACCCCATGCAGGTCCGGCTGATCTACCAGGACGCCGCTCTGGCCGAGACCCGCGTCACCCTCTTTGACAAGGACCCGGAGGGCGCGGTGACCGTCTCGACCATGACCACGAATGCCGAGGGCCGGGTGCGTTTCGATACCGCGCCGGGGCACGTCTACCTGGTGGATGCGGTCATGCTGCGCCCGGCCACCGATGCGATGGCCCCGGATGTGTCGTGGGAATCGCTCTGGGCCTCGCTGACCTTCGCGGTGCCGTAGGGTGCGTTCAAGCCCACATCCTACGAGCTGTCACCTGGCGATGCGCGCGCGCAGGGATTGACCGGAAAACAACCGGAGCCGTTCCGCTTCGGGCAGGTCGGCGCGGATGCCCGAGGCCAGCACCGTCTTCTTGATCAACCGCACCACGTGCTTGTCGCTCAGCCGCGCCGGCAGGGCCCGCTTGCCATCGCGCGAGGTGCGCAGGAACACCGGGCCAGAGGCCACCTTGGCAAAGTCCAGCCAACGTTCCAGGGCCTGCACCGGGCAGGTCGCCTTGGCCGCTTCGCGCGGCACGTCGATCCTGCGCTCGCCGCCGCGCGTGGGCAACGTGACCAATGCGCCGTGCCCGGCGATCTCCAACAGGCCCGCGCCCGCAGCAGCCTGGCCAGGACCGAGGTCCAGACCGACAATCTCGGAGCGGCGCAGCCCTGCGGCATAGCCTATCAGAAGGATCGCCCGGTCGCGCAGCCCGCGCAGGTCGTAGGGCAGGCAGGCAACCATCGCGCGAATGTCGTCGCCGTGGATCGCCGCCTTGCGCATCGGTTCAGAAGGGCGGGACATGCGGATCCTGGACAGGACGGCGGCAACCTGCGGGTCGGCGCGATCAAACGGCGCGCCGCGCTGCGCGAAGTTCCAGGCCAGCCCCGATAGCCGCCGCTCGATGCTGGTACAGGCCAGCGGCGCCGCGGTCTCCGGGGCGGCGAGACTGGCGAGGTAGCCGGCGATCACCTCCGGCGAAGGCGGCAATGCTGCATGGCCCTGCATCCGGCACCAACGGCTGTAATGCGCCCAATCGGCGGCATAGGCCTTGCGCGTGTTGCCCGCTGTGTCTTCCATCGGTCTGACCATGCAAAACAGCCTAAACCCGGCCCCGCCCCAAGACAATCCGTCGCCGTCACCCGAAGGGCGGAAACCACAGTATATCGTGGCAAAAAGCGCCGCGATGGGATAGTCTTGTGGTATGACACTTGCTCGCCCCCCTGTCGCGGACGCCCCGGAACGCCTGCCTCACCTGCCCGCCTGGATCACCCGCGGCCAGGGTTGGGCGCCGCAGGACCAGGGCTTTGCGGCGGGCGCGGCGCTGGCACATCTGCAACTGGTGCTGGCGCGCGACACGGTACCGGTCGAGCTCTTGCGCCAGCGGTTGGCGCTGCGCGCAGCCGAGACCTCGGTGACCCTGACCGGGCGACCGGAACGGGTGGCAGAGATGCGTGACGCGGTGCATTTCCTGCGCCCCGGCGACCGGCCCGGCCCGGCCGGTGACGTGCTTCTGGCCTGGCTGCGTGCGGTCGATCACCCGATTTCGGGCAAGGCGTTGCACCGCGCGTTGCCCGACCATGCACCAACGCAGCTCGCCACCTGGATTGCCGCCGGCAGCGGCGCACCATCCAATCGGGCGGCGGCGGTGCTGGAAACGCTGGAGACCGACCTGCCCGGCGCCGGCACCGAGGCGCTGATCCTCGCTGATGCGGCCCTGTCGCGGGCGGTGGGCTGGCGCCACATGCTGCCCCTGCTCGGGACGACACTGACGGCCCGCGATCTGCGAAAATCGGCAGAGGTCTTGCAGTCCGGCTGCCAACGCGCGCTCATCGCGGCGGTGACAGAGGCGCTGTTGCTGGCGGACGACCTGACGCGCCGGGCCGCGCGATTGCGCGCGGTGGCGCCAAAACTGCGGGGCCGGGGTGCGGATCAGGCCGTGGCGCTGTTCTTGTCGCGTGACGCTCTGGCCCCCACGGCGCTGACCGGCTTCATGTCGGGCCGCGCGGCGCGGCGAATATGCGACCGGCTTGTCGATCTCGCAGCCGTTCGGGAATTGACCGGGCGCGACACCTTCCGCCTTTACGGGGTGTGACGATGCACGACGCCACCGCCGGGCAACTTGACCGTGACCTTGCCGACCTGCCGCCGGAGCTGCGCTGGCGCGAATGGATGCGGCGGATCGAGGCGGTGCTTTTTGCCTCGGCCAGGCCGGTGCCGCGCGCCGATCTTGCGCGGGTCGTGGCACAGGATGTCTCGGTCGACCTCTTGCTGGACGATCTGGCCGCCGACCTGGCCGATCGCCCGTATGAAGTGGTGCGCGTCGCCGAGGGTTGGCTGCTGCGCACCCGGCCCGCCTATGGCCCGGCGATCCGTGCCGCGGCGGATCTGCCTGATCGCGGGCTTGACCTGAGCACCTATGAAACCGCCGTGCTGGCCGCCATCGCCTATTACCAGCCGGTAACGCGCGACGGGCTGAAAGAGGTCTTCGGCAAGGAAATCAACCGGGACCTGATCGGGCGGCTGCATGACCGCGGATTGATCGGCACCGGGCCACGCGCACCGCGGCGCGGCGCGCCCTATACCTTTGTCACCACCGAGGTCTTTCTGGCGGCCTTCGGCCTGCAAAGCCTGCGTGATCTGCCCGACCGCGAACAGCTTGAGGATGCAGGCCTGATCGGCGCGCGCCCCGGCGACTGAACGCGCGCGCCCGCACCGATCAAAACTGTTGCGACAAGCCCATGCCCCGGGCCGGTTTTCCGCTGGTGGTGCGCTGCAAGATTGTCAATCGGGCCCAACTGGTGTCTATCTCGGCAAAATTGACATGGATGCTGCCGATGACCCGAGCTCAAATTGCCCTGCCTGCCACCCTGCTTCTGGTGTTGGGTGCCTGTACGGAACCCGGAACCGACGGCGCTGCGCCGATCTATTCCACCAATCTGCCGGAAAAGGTGAAAGAGATCGCCGACCCGACCCAAGACCTGTCCAAGGCTTATTTCCGGGTCGAGGATGGCTGTTACTGGTATCGCTATGACGGCCCGGTCGAAGTGACCGACCTGCCGCTGCGCACCACCGGCGGCGCGCCGATCTGCACCCGGCCCCGCGAAGTGGCGGAAACCGCGGCCGCCGGGTAATCCCGGCCGCCACGGGCGCCTTCGCTGGATCAGCTCGTGGCGGTGACCCGCTCTTCCGGAGCGTAGAGATAGGCGGTCACGCCTGTCTGGACATGCGGGTAGAGGTCGATGATGTGCGCCATGACCATGCGCACACAGCCCGAGCTTGCCCGCCCACCGATCGATTGCGGCAACGGCGTACCGTGGACCCGCAGATAGGTGTCGCGGTTGCCCACGTAAAGATAGAGCGCGCGCGCGCCCAGCGGGTTGCGCGGACCCGGGTCCTGACCGTCGGCGTATTTCGCGTAACGATCAGGCTCGCGCGCGATCATCGCGTCGGTGGGACGCCATCCCGGCCACTTGGCCTTCCGCCGGATGGTGTAGGTGCCGGGCTCGTAAAGGCTGCCCTTGGCGATTGCCACGCCATAGCGCATCGCGGTGCCATCCTCGCGGATGTGATAGAGGTAACGCGCCACCGCGTCGACATGGATGTCACCCGGCTTGAGCCCTTCCTTGTGTTCCACGCGCTGTGGCAGCAGGCGCGGATGCAGGCCCCATGGATTGGTCGTCGCCGGGTCATAGTCGGCAGGCGTCACCTGGCGGTCCCAGGCGTCCCACTTCGATTCCTGCGCAACGGCGGCAATCGGGGTCGAGAACAGGGCGGCCCCGGTGGCAATGAAATGTCGTCGGGTCAGCATGGTATCCCCCTCGTTACTGGTCCTTAACCTGCTCCTGATGCCACGGCTGACCCGCAGTGAGAAGGGATCGCCGGTTATTTTGCCCCCGGGCGGGCGGCGGTGTGGCTTTTGGCCCCCCCTGCCCTGCCAACCTGTGTCCCTTCGGCCGCGTTCCCGCGCGGCCACGCACCCGGCACAGCCGGGATCGGCGGCAAGACCCCCAGGTCGATTCGCCCTTACTCTGCCTCCAGCACCCTTTTCGCCACGCGGAAACATTCCTGCGCCTGCGGCACGCCGCAATAAATGCCGACCACGTGGATGATGGCCCGGATTTCCTCCGGGCTGACGCCGTTGTTGCGCGCGCCACGGCAGTGGATTTCCCATTCGTGCATCTTTCCCAATGCGCCGATCATGGCCAGGTTCATCATCGAGCGGGTCTTGGGCTCGATCACGTCATCGCCCCAGCCAAAGCCCCAACACCAGGCGGTCATCGCCTCCTGGAAGGGTCGGGTGAAATCGTCGGCAGCCCCCAGGTTGCGTTCCACGTACTCCGCGCCCAGCGTCGCCTTGCGCTGTTCCAGCCCTTTCAGAAACAGGTCTTCGTCAAATGTGCTCATGTCGGTCTGTTCCTTTTGCATGTCCGGTTCCGCACTGCAGTCGAACACTGGCAACCCGTCGTCAAGCCTGAGCCAGCCCAACCGTTCGGCGTGGTGGCAAAGCCCCCCGTGCCCCCTGCGACGCCACTGGCGGCGCAACCATGAAACTCCCGCGCCGTCACGCCACCCCTGACTTGGCACCAGCCAAGACCTGTGACACCGTCGAAACCCTTGGCCACCCTATCTAACACTGGATTGAACACATGCACCGCCTTCATACTCAAGCCGACTGGATCGATCGTGCCCGCCGGGTTCTGCCTGCTGCGGGGTTTGGCAACTTCGATCCCGGCATTGTCATCGCCAGCGGCCAGGGATCGCGCGTCCGGGATGAGGATGGCCGGGAATATGTCGACTACCTGATTGGATCGGGGCCGATGCTGCTGGGCCACGGCCACCCCGAGGTGATGGAGGCGGTGCTGGAACAGCTGCCCCTGGGCCAGACCTTCTTTGCCAACAACGCCCGCGGCATCGAACTCGCCGAAGCCATCGTGGAGGCCGTGCCCTGCTGTGAGCAGGTGCGTTTCGTTGCCTCGGGCGGCGAGGCGGACATGTATGCGCTGCGCCTGGCGCGGGCCTTCACCGGCAAGTCGAAGATCCTGAAATTCGAAGGCGGCTATCACGGCATGTCGGCAGAGGCGCAGATGTCGCTGGCCCCCAGCGTCCAGGTCAATTTCCCCACGCCGGTGCCCGACAGCGCCGGCATCCCGCAGGGCGTCGCCGACGAAATGCTGATCGCCCCGTTCAACGATGCCGAGGCCGTGGCCTCGCTACTGGCCGAACACGACGACATCGCCGCCATCATCGTCGAACCCCTGCAACGGATCGTCCCCGCCCGGCCCGGTTTCCTCCAGGCACTGCGTGACCTCTGCGACCGGCATGGCGTGCTGCTGATCTTTGACGAGATCGTCACCGGCTTTCGCCTGGCCTATGGCGGCGCGCAGGAGCGTTATGGTGTGGTTCCCGACATCGTGACGCTGGGCAAGATCATCGGCGGCGGCTTCCCGCTGGCCGCGCTTGGCGCGCGGGCCGAGATCATGTCGCATTTCGACAAGGACACCGTGGGCGCCGAGCAGTGGCTGATGCAGCTAGGCACCCTGTCGGGTAACCCGGTCGCCGCCGCGGCGGGACTAAAAACGATGGAGGTCCTGCGTCGACCCGGCCAATATGATCGGCTGCGCGCCCTGGGACAGGAGGTCATGGACATGATGGCAACGGCCCTGGACGATGCCGGGATTGCCCATCGCATCTGTGGCGACCCCACGCTTTACGACATCTACTTCACCGATGCCGAAGTCGTGGACTACCGCAGCGCCCGGCACCGAGACCCCGCGATGAACGACACCTGGAACGCCGCGCTGCGCGACAGGGGCGTCTTCAAGGCCCCGGGAAAGCTCTATCCCTCGCTGGCGCTCACCGCCGAGGACATGGAGCTGACCAAACAGGCGATCGCCCATGCCACGGCGGCACTGGCCCAAGGATAAGCCCGCGCTTTTGCGCTTGCCTTGCCGGGCGCGGCGGTGTCCGTATGCGGCATGAAACTGAATGGTCCGCTGCTCTTTATCCTGGCCACGCTGATGATCGACGCCATTGGCGTCGGCATCGTCTTTCCGATCCTGCCGGACCTGATGGACCGGGTCGGCGCCTCCAGCACGGCCGAGGGTGCCTTGTGGGGCGGGATCATGATGTCGGCCTATGCGGCGGCGATGTTCCTGTTCGGCCCCATCGTGGGCAGCCTGTCGGATGCTTATGGGCGCAAGCCGGTGCTGATCGCGGCGCTGGCGGCGCTGACCGTCGATTATGTCATCATGGCGGTGGCCGAGACCTACTGGCTCTTGCTGGCGGGGCGTGTCCTGGCGGGGATGGCGGGGGCCACCTATATCACCGCCACCGCCTATATCGCCGATATTGCCAAGCCCGAAGACCGCGCAGCCGGCTTTGGCATGATCGGTGCAGCCTTTGGCATCGGCTTCGTGCTGGGCCCGGCGATTGGCGGGTTGGCCTCGGGCTGGCACATCACGGCGCCATTCTGGATCGCGGCGCTTCTGTCGGGGCTGAACGTAGCCTTCGGAATATTTGTCCTGCCGGAATCGCTCAAACCCGAAAACCGCAGGGCCTTCGGTCGCCGCGACCTGAACCCATTTGGCACGATGATCCGGGCCTTTGCGATGCCGGGCCTTGCCATTCCGCTGATCTGCACCTTCGTCTTCGAATTCGCCAACATGGTCTATCCGACGCTCTGGGCCTTCTGGGGCCGCGAGGTCTTTGGCTGGGACGGGGTGATGATCGGGCTGACGCTGTCGGGCTACGGCGTGCTGATCGCGGTCGTCCAGGCCGGGGTGCTGCCCCGGATGACGCGGCGCTTGGGCGACTATCACACGCTGCTGTTCGCCTCGCTTTGTGCGGTGATCGGCATGCTGGGTTTCGGCTTTGCCTCGACGGCCTGGGTGGTGGCGGTGTTTCTGCCAATTGCCGCGCTGTCTGACATGACCCCGCCGCTGCTGAGCGCCTTTGCCGCCAATCGCGTGGGCGAAGATCAACAGGGATTGGTCCAGGGGGTCATTGCCGCGCTGTCGTCGGTGGCGGCGGTGGTGTCGCCCCTGGTCATGACCGGCGCCTTTGAACGCTTCAGCAGCGCCGACACCTATTTGCCCGGCGCGCCCTTCCTGCTGGGGGCGGTGTTGATCGTGGCGATCCTGCCGCTGCTCCGACGCCTGAAATCTTCGGCAACCCCGGGGTCGCGCATCAACGATTGACCGAAGTCAAAGAGCCCCTTCGGCCCCATCTCTATGGTCGGCCTCATGAAGAGTCTCGCCCCCATCACATTCCTGCAAAACCTCCTGTCCGCAATGCCGTTGCGCAGGCGCGCGCAGCCGGCTGAAAGCCTCACTGAAACCCGGGCCGGGGCACAGCAACGGCCAGGCCGTTTCACCCCGCTCGGCTGGTTGGCGATAGTGGTCCTGTGCCTGGCGGCGGCACTGCCGGCCACCGCGCAGACGGGCAAACCGGTGCTGGACAGGTTCCTGTCGCGGACCCTGCCCGGCGATCTGGTCGACGGTGCCACCGGGTTTGGCCCGATGCGCGACGACCTGGCCGTCGCCCCCCTGATGCGCAACGGAGAAGAGATCGGGCATGTCTTCGTCACCTCGGATTTCGTCGGCACCACCGGCTATTCCGGCAAACCGATCCACACCATGGTGGCGCTCGACCACGACGCCCGTATCCTTGGCGTCAACCTCGTCAAGCATTCCGAACCGATCGTGCTGATCGGCATTCCCGAAAGCAAGGTTCAGGCGATGGTCGCCGGCTACACCGGGCTAGACCTGGTGGCCGAGGCCGAGGCGCGCGGCTCTTCGCATGACCTCAACATCATTTCCGGTGCCACGGTCACGGTGATGGTGATCGACGATTCCATCGTGCGCGCCGGGCTCAAGGTCGCGCGGGCGCTGGGCCTGGGCGGATTGGCCCCTTCGGTGGCCACGGGACCGGTGCTGGAGGTCAACGCCGAGGCCGAGGCGCCCGAAAGCTGGATGCAGATGGAGGGCGACGGCACGGTGCGGCGCCTGACGCTGGACGTAGGCCAGGTCAATGCCGCCTTCGAGGCGATGGACGATCCGCGCGCCGCCGCAAGGGCGCTGACCGAACCGCCCGAGACCACCTTCATCGACATGCAGATGGCGCTGGTCAGCGTGCCGCCGATTGGCCAGGCCGTGCTGGGCGAGGCCGATTACCGCAACCTGACGGATTGGCTGGACGAGGGCGAGCACGCCATCGCCGTGGTCGGTCGCGGTCTCTATTCCTTCAAGGGCTCGGGCTATGTGCGCGGTGGTATCTTCGACCGGATCGTGCTGATCCAGGACGATGTGACGGTGCGCTTTCGTGACCGGGGCCATCGCCGGATGGGGGTGATCGCGCTGGAGGACGCGCCGGAATTCACCGAGCGTGATCTCTTCAAGATCCCCGCCGACGCGGGCTTTGACCCGACCAAGCCGTTCCGCCTGCAACTTCTGGTTCAGCGTGAGGTCGCGGCCATCGAGAAGGTCTTCACCACCTTTGAGCTGGGCTATCAACTGCCCTCGGCCTTCACCCGCGAGGTGACGCAGCCGCAGCCCGCCGTGGTGGACGACTCCGCCGAGACCGAACAGGCGGCGCAATCGGCGCTGTGGAAACGCATCTGGCAGGACAAGACCGTCGAGATCGTGGGCCTTGCCGCGATGCTCATGGTGCTGACACTGGTGTTTTTCTTCCAGTTCTACGCCACCCGCAACGAACGCAGCTACCACTGGTTCCGCATGGGCTTTCTGACCGTGACGCTGGTGTTCCTCGGCTGGTATGCCAATGCGCAGCTTTCGGTGGTGAACCTCATGGCGCTCTTCGGCGCGCTGACTTCGGATTTCAGTTGGCAGGCCTTCCTGCTCGATCCGCTGACCTTCATCCTTTGGTTCGCCGTCGCCGCCGCGCTGATCTTCTGGGGCCGGGGCGCCTATTGCGGCTGGCTCTGCCCCTTCGGCGCGTTGCAGGAGCTGACCAACCAGATCGGACGCAAGCTGGGCATCCCGCAGATCCAACTGCCCTGGGGGCTGCATGAGCGGCTCTGGCCGGTGAAATACATGGTCTTCCTCGGGCTTTTCGGCGTCTCGCTGGCCTCGATCGAACAGGCCGAACACCTGGCCGAGGTTGAGCCCTTCAAGACCGCCATCGTGCTGAACTTCGTCCGCGCCTGGCCCTTCGTGGCCTATGCTCTGGCGCTTCTGGCCGCCGGGCTCTTCGTGGAACGGTTCTTCTGCCGCTACCTCTGCCCCCTGGGCGCGGCGCTGGCGATCCCGGCGCGGATGCGGATGTTCGACTGGCTCAAGCGCTATCACCAATGCGGCAATCCCTGCCAGGTCTGCGCCCATGAATGCCCGGTCGACGCGATCCACCCGACGGGCGAGATCAACCCGAACGAATGCATCGACTGTTTGCATTGCCAGGTGCTCTACCAGTCGGAAACCAAGTGCCCCGTCGTCATCAAGAAGATGAAGCGCCGCGCGTCGAACGCTGATCCGAGCGCCTTCGTGATGCCGCGCGACGAGGCAAAGAACCACCCGAACGTCAAATCCACATAAGGGAGACATGAAATGTCAGACAGGGGAAAAAGAGGGATGAACCGCCGCGGATTCCTGGGGGCCACCGCCACCGGCGCGGCGCTTGCAGGCGGTGCCGGCGGCCGGCTGGGCCTGTTGGGCGGCGCGGCGGCGATCACCACCGCCAACACCTCCGCGGCCCGGGCGCAGGACGCCCATGCCACGCCCGCACCGGGCGAATTGGACGAATATTACGGCTTCTGGTCCTCGGGCCAGACCGGCGAGATGCGCATCCTCGGCGTGCCGTCGATGCGTGAGTTGATGCGGGTGCCGGTGTTCAACCGCTGCTCGGCCACCGGCTGGGGTCAGACCAACGAAAGCCTCAAGATCCTGACCCAGGACATGCTGCCGCAAACCAAGGAATACCTTGCCGCGCAGGGCAAGCAAATCCACGACAACGGCGACCTGCACCACGTCCACATGTCGTTTACAGAGGGCAAATACGACGGGCGCTATCTCTTTATGAACGACAAGGCCAATACCCGCGTCGCCCGCGTGCGCTGTGACGTGATGAAGGCCGACAAGATCATCGACATCCCCAACGCCAAGGCGATCCACGGGTTGCGTCCGCAGAAATGGCCGCGCACCAATTACGTCTTCGCAAATGGCGAGGACGAGGTGCCGATGGTCAATGACGGCCAGGTGCTGGACGATCCGTCGCAATACGTGAACTTCTACACCGCCATCAATGCCGACGAAATGAAAGTGGCGTGGCAGGTGATGGTGTCCGGCAACCTCGACAACACCGATTGCGATTACGAGGGCAAATATGCCTTCTCGACCTCCTACAACTCGGAAATGGGCATGAACCTGGCCGAGATGATGGAAGCCGAGATGGACCACGTGGTCATCTTCAACATCGCCGAGATCGAGAAGGGCATCGCCGACGGCGACTTCATCGAATTGAACGGCGTCAAGGTGATCGACGGGCGCAAGGGGCAGAACAAGAAGTACACCCGCTACGTGCCGATCCCCAACTCGCCGCACGGCATCAACATGGCACCGGACAAAAAACACCTCTGCGTCGCGGGCAAGCTCTCGCCCACGGTCTCGGTGCTGGACGTGACCAAGTTCGACGCGCTGTTCGAGGATGACTCTGTCGATCCGCGCTCGGTCGTCGTGGCAGAGCCGGAACTGGGCCTTGGCCCGCTTCACACCTGCTATGACGGGCAGGGCAATGCGTTTACCACGCTGTTCCTCGACAGCCAGGTGGTGATGTGGAACATCGAGAACGCGATCAAGGCCTACAACGGCGAAGACGTGGACCCGATCATCACCAAACATGACGTGCACTACCAACCCGGCCACAACTCGACCTGCGAAGGCGAGACGCTGGATGCGAGCTCGAAATACTACCTGTCGATGAACAAGTTCTCCAAGGACCGGTTCCTGAACGTCGGGCCCTTGAAGCCGGAGAACGAACAGCTGTTCAGCGTCGAGAATGGCGAGATGACGCTGCTGCACGACGGGCCGACCTTTGCCGAGCCGCATGACTCGATCCTGGTGCACCGCTCCAAGGTAAACCCGAAATCGGTCTGGGACCGCAACGATCCGATGTTCGCCGATGCCCGCGCGCAGGCCGAGATCGACGGGATCGACATCGACGACTGGCAGGACACCGTCATTCGCGACGGCAACAAGGTGCGGGTCTGGATGTCGTCCGAGGCACCGCAGTTCAGCCTTGAAAGCTTCACCGTCAAGCAGGGCGACGAGGTCACGGTCTATGTCACCAACCTCGACGATATCGACGACCTGACCCACGGCTTCTGCCTCAACAACCACGGCGTCGCGATGGAAGTGGCACCCCAGGCAACGGCCTCGGTGACCTTCACTGCATCCAAACCCGGCGTTTACTGGTACTATTGCCAGTGGTTCTGCCACGCGCTGCACATGGAAATGCGCGGCCGCATGTTCGTGGAGCCGACCGGCACATGATGAGACTCGTCCTCTTTCTGTCGGCGCTGTGCCTCACGTTGCCTGCCTTTGCAGAGCGGCACGAGGTCCAACCCGGCGCGCTGGCCGAAGTGCTGGCGGTGGCCGAGGCCGGGGACGAGATCGTGCTTGCACCGGGGCGGTACGCCGGCCCGGTGGTGATCGACCTGCCGCTGACCCTGACCGGGGAAGCGGGGGCCGTGATCGACGCGGGCGGCGAGAGTTCCGTCGTGACGGTCGATGCGCCGGATGTGACGGTGCAGGGGCTGACCCTGATCAACTCGGGCCGGGTGCATGAGCCGATTGATGCAGGCGTCAGGCTGACCAAGAAGGCCCGGCGGGCGCAGGTTCTGAACAACGACCTGAAGGGCAACCTCGTCGGCGTCGATATTCACGGCGCGCGGGATGCGCTGGTGAAGGGCAACCGGATCGAGGGGCTGCGCCTCAATCGGATGAACGACCGGGGCAATGGCATCTACGTCTGGAACGCGCCGGGATCGGTGGTGGAAGACAACGATATCCGCTACGGGCGCGACGGCATCTACACCATGGCTTCGAAGCGCAATGTCTTTCGCGGCAACATGATGCGCGACCTGCGGTTTGCCGTGCACTACATGTATACCAACGACAGCGAAGTCTCGGGCAATGTCTCGATCGGCAACCACCTTGGCTTTGCGATGATGTATTCCGACCGGATCGTGGCGCGGGACAATATCTCGATCAACGACCGCGACTACGGCGTGATGCTGAACTACACCAAGAAGTCGGATATCTTCGCCAACCTCGTGACCGGCGGCACGAAGAAATGCGCCTTTGTCTACAATTCGCACCGCAACCTTCTGGCCGAGAACCGGTTCGACGGCTGCGAGATCGGTATCCATTTCACCGCCGGGTCAGAGCATAACACGCTGACCGGTAACGCCTTTCTCGGCAACCGCACGCAGGTGAAATACGTCGGCACCCGCGATATCGAATGGAGCCTCAACGGGCGCGGCAACTTCTGGTCGGATCACCCGGCCTTTGATCTCGACGGCGATGCGCGGGCCGACAGCGTCTATCGCCCGAATGACCTGATGGACCATATCCTGTGGTCGCAACCGGCGGCGAAGCTGCTGCTGGGCGCGCCCGCGGTGCAGCTTGTGCGGTGGAGCCAGTCGCAGTTTCCGGCAACCTTGCCGGGCGGCGTGGTGGACAGCCATCCGCTGACCGTACCGCCCGCGCGCGAGGTGCCGCAGGATTATCTGATGTTGGCCCGGGCGACGCCGCTCTGGGCCACGGGAGGGACCGATGACGATACTGAGCCTTTCCAACCTGAGTAAGCGCTATGGTCGCGAAATGGCGCTGGATGGCGTGGGCCTGGAGGTGCGCGCCGGTGAGCGCGTGGCGCTTCTGGGTCACAACGGCGCGGGCAAGTCGACGCTGATGAAGCTGGTGCTGGGGCTGATCGACCGGACCGGCGGCGGGATTTCCGTGGCCGGTCATGCGCCGGGCTCGCCGGTGGCGCGCGCATTGACCGCCTATCTGCCCGAGAACGTGGCCTTTCACCCGGCCTTGTCGGGGCGCGAACAGATCCGCCATTTCCTCCGCCTGCGCGGCGGCAATCCGAGGGACGCCGACGCGCTCTTGGCCAAGGTCGGGCTGGCCGATGCCGCGCGGCGCCGGATCGGCACCTACTCCAAGGGGATGCGCCAGCGGGTCGGGCTGGCCCAGGCGCTGATCGGCAGCCCGCGGCTGATGGTGCTGGATGAGCCGACATCCGGCCTCGACCCGGTATCGCGGCGGGAATTCTATGCGCTGCTCGATGAATTGGCGGCCACCGGCACGGCGATCCTGTTGTCGTCCCATGCGCTGTCCGAGGTCGAGGCGCGGACCGACCGGATCGTGATCCTGTCGCAGGGCCGCAAGGTCTCGGAGGGGACATTGGGGGATTTGCGCACCGAAGCTGCCTTGCCGCTGACGGTGAGCCTGCGCGCGCGGCAGGGGTTCGAGGCGCAGGTTGCGGCCGCTTTCCCCGAGGCGCAAGCCACGGGGCCGATGCTGGTCCTGACCTGTCCGCAAACGGCCAAGCTGGACATGATGACCCGCATCACCCATGCCGCCGAGGCAATCGAGGATTTCGACGTGGTACCCGCCAGCCTGGACGACATCTATGCCCATATCAGCCGGAGGGCCGCGTGATGCTGACCCGTATCCTGTCGACCGCCCGCCTGGAATTCGCCATCGCGCTGCGCAATCGCTGGGTCGCGATTGCCATCGTGATGATGGTGCTGTTTTCGCTGGTCTTGTCGGTCGCCGGATCGGCACCGACGGGTGATCTGGGCGTCGACCGGCTCTCCGTCACCGTGGCGAGCCTGACGTCGCTCTCGGTCTACCTGGTGCCGCTGATCGCGCTGCTGATCTCCTTCGATGCGGTGGCGGGCGAGGTGGAACGCGGCACGCTGCCGCTGCACCTGGCCTATCCGATCAGCCGCGGCGAATTGCTGCTGGGCAAGCTGCTGGCGCAGCTTTGCGTCGTCGCCCTGTCGGTGACGCTGGGCTTTTCCGTGGCGGCGGGGGTGGCCTACCTGTCGGGCGGGGCGGCGGTGCTGGCCGGGCTGCCAGCGCTCATGAGGCTGATCTGGACGTCGATCCTGCTGGGCGCGGCCTTCCTGTCGCTGGGCCACGTGATGTCGAGCCTGTCGCGGCGTCCATCGGGGGCTGCCGGTCTGGCCATCGGGCTTTGGCTGGTGGCCATCGTGCTGTATGATCTGGGCCTGCTGGCGGCCATCGTGGCCGACGACGGCGGCGCGTTCACCACGCGGGTCTTTCCCTGGCTGCTGGTGGCCAACCCGGCGGATGCTTTCCGCATTTTCAACCTTGCGGCCTCGGATGCGGTCGGCGCGGCCACGGGTCTGGCGGGGGCCGCGCATGCCATCGCCGCCTGGAAACCGCTGGCCTCTCTGATCGCCTGGCCCGTCGCGGCGGCGTTTCTGGCGCGGCTGGCCTTCGGGAGGGTGCAACCATGAAAGCGCTGTTGGTCCTCTGTGTCGGGCTGGCACTGGCCGGGTGCCGGGAAGACGACACCGCCCTGCCCGCCCCTGTGGACTTGAGCGTCGAGGCCGTGGGCTACTACTGCCAGATGGACCTGCTGAACCATGCCGGACCGAAGGGGCAGATCCACCTGGATGGCATGCCGGCGCCGATCTTCTTCAGCCAGGTGCGCGACGCCATCGCCTACCTCCACATGCCGGAACAGAGCCACGCGGTGCGCGCCACCTATGTCCAGGACATGGCCGGTGCGGCCAGTTGGGACAGGCCTGCGCGCTGGATTGGCGTGACAGAAGCGGTCTATGTCGTCGGCTCCGACCGAATGGGCGGGATGGACGCGCCCGAATACGTGCCGTTTTCCGACAGGGCCGAGGCGCAGAAGTTCATCACCCGCCACGGCGGCAGTCTGCGCCGGTTCCAGGACTTCACTGCCGCCGAGGTCCTGGCCAGCGATGCGCCCAAGCAAGAAGACAGACCGAATGACATGAGCCTGCGACTGAAGGCGCTGTCCGGCGAAGACAGGAGCAACTGACATGACATTGACCCGCCGCCGTTTCCTGGCGATCACCTCGGCCGCCTGCCTCGCCGCGCCGACCGCAAAGGCCTATCGCTGGCAAGGCACGGCGCTTGGTGCGCAGGCGCAGATCATGCTCGACCATCCGCGCGCCATCGCCTTGACCGAGGCCGCCCGGGCCGAAATCGACCGGCTTGAGAATATCTTCAGCCTGTATCGGGCCGGATCCGAGATATCGGTGCTGAATGCCAAGGGGCGCCTGCAAGCGCCCTCATTCGAGCTGCTGGAATGTCTTGCACTGGCCCGGCGGGTGCATGCGGTGACCGAAGGCCGTTTCGACCCGACGGTGCAGCCGCTCTGGCGGGTGCTGGTCGAGGCGCATGTGTCCGGCACGCCCCCCCGGCCCGAAGCGCTGGCGCAGGCCCGGGCGGCCATCGGGTTCCACCGGGTGCGCTTCGACGCCATGCGCGTCGTGCTGGCCCCGGACCAACAGCTGACGCTCAACGGTATCGCCCAGGGTTTCATTGCCGACCGTGTGGCGCGGTTGATGCAGGCGGAAGGCGTGGCGGATGTGCTGATCGACACCGGTGAAATCCTGGCCCGGGGGAACGCGCCGGATCAGCGGGGGTGGCCGGTGACGATTGCCGGCGAGGCGCGCAGCCGGGCCCTGACAAACCGGGCGCTGGCCACTTCCGCGCCCCTGGGCACAACGCTGGATGGTGCCGGGCGCCTGGGTCATATCATCGACCCGCGCCAGGGCACGCTCACCCGGCCCGCCCTGCGCCAGGTCTCGGTCAGCGCGCCCAGTGCCGCGCTGGCGGATGCGCTTTCGACCGGCTTGTGCCTGGCGACCGGCGCGCCCGAGGCCCGGCGGATGCTGGACAAGATCCCCGAGGCGCACCTGGAAGCGCTCTTTGCCTGAACATTGTGCTCAAACGCTCAGGGCTTTTGCCGGAAACTGCTGGGCGGGCGCCCGTATTCACCGACAAAAGCGCGGGTCATGGCGGCAGCGTTTGCATAACCACAGCGCAGGGCGATCTCGGTGATGGAATAGGTCGACTGCTGGGCATAACGCCGCGCGGCGGCCAGGCGCAGGTGCTTGTAGACCGTGGCGGGCGGCGCGCCCAGTTCTGCCTGAAAGGCCCGCGACAGGCTGCGTTGCGTGGTGTTGACTTGCCGGGCGACCTGACCAATCGGCAGCGGTGTTTCCAGGTTCGACGACATCAGCGCCAGGCTGCGGGCCACCAGCGGCGAGGTTCGGTGCCGATAGACCCGCGCCTGCGGCGCATCGGCGCCCTGGTCCAGGAAAAAGGCCGAAACCTCCAGCGCCAGCGCAGCGCCGTGGCCACGACGGATCAGGTCGAGCACGAAATCGAAGGTCGTCATCGCCCCGCCACAGGTCATCCGGTTGCCATCGACCACGAAACGTTGCGACAGGGGTTCGACCGTGGGGAAGGCCTCGGAAAAGCCGATCAGCTCGTCCCAGTGGATCGTGGCCGCGCAGTTGTCCAGCAACCCGGCATGGGCCATCAGCCAAGCCCCGGTGTCCAGCCCGGCGACGACCTCGAACCGCCGCGCAGCCGAGTTCAGCGCCCGGTCGGTGGCGGAGCCCGCATGGCGCGTGACGTCATAGCTGGACATGACAAACAGAAAGGTCCCGCCCGGTTCATCGCGAAGCCGGCCATGCGGCACCACTGGAAGACCGCTTGAGGACACCACCTCGGCACCATCAAGGGTGACGAACCGCCAGCGATACGCCTCATGCATGAGAATTTCATTGGCCGCGCGCAGCGGTTCCACCGCATTGGCAAGGCAATGGTTGGAAAACCGCGGAAACAGCAGAATGGCGACGTCCTGCCGCCCGGATGGCGCGGTGATCCAGTTTTGCATGATATTTGTCTATTCCTGCATCATGGCTCGGGTCAACCCGGCTACCAAGGGGCAGACATGCCGGGGAGGGATGACATGCATTTCGGTCTGACAGACGAGCAGGAGATGATCGTCTCCACCGTGCGCAGCTTCGTCGAAAACGAGATCTATCCGCATGAAGCGCAGGTCGAGCGCAGCGGGCAGGTTCCCAGGGCCCTGGGCGAAGAGATCAAGCGCAAGTGCCTGGACCTGGGCTTCTATGCTTGCAACTTCCCCGAAGAGGTGGGCGGCGCGGGCCTGGGCCACGTGGATTTCACCCTGGTCGAGCGCGAGCTGGGCCGCGGCTCGATGGCGCTGACGCATTTCTTTGGCCGGCCGCAGAACATCCTGATGGCCTGTGATGCCGCGCAGCGCGAGCGTTACCTTCTGCCGGCGGTGCGCGGCGAGAAGATGGACGCGCTGGCGATGACCGAACCCGATGCCGGGTCGGACGTGCGCGGCATGAAATGCACCGCCGTCCGCGATGGCGGCGACTGGGTGGTGAACGGGTCCAAGCATTTCATCTCGGGCGCGGAACACGCGGATTTCTTTATCGTCTTCATCGCCACCGGCGTGGACGACACACCGCGCGGGCCCAAGAAGCGCATCACCACCTTCCTGGTGGATCGCGGCACGCCGGGGTTCGAGGTGCGCGATGGCTATAACTCGGTCAGCCACAAGGGGTACCGCAACTGCATCCTCTATTTCGACAATTGCCGCCTGCCCGATGCCCAGGTGCTGGGCGCGGTGGATGGCGGCTTTGAGGTGATGAACACCTGGCTCTATGCCACGCGGCTGACCGTTGCGGCCTTTTGCGTCGGTCGCGCCCGGCGGTGTTTCGACATGGCGCTGGCCTATGCCGCCGAGCGCAAGCAATTCGGCCAGCCGATCGGCAAATTCCAGGGCGTAAGCTTCCAGATCGCCGACATGATCACCGAGATCGACGCCGCCGACTGGCTGACGCTGGCCGCCGCATGGCGGTTGGACCAGGGGCTGCCCGCCAACCGCGAGATCGCAAGCGCCAAGCTCTATGCCTCGGAGATGCTGGCGCGGGTCACGGATGCCAGCCTGCAGATTTTCGGCGGCATGGGGCTGATGGACGATTTTCCCATCGAACGGTTCTGGCGCGACGCGCGGGTCGAGCGGATCTGGGATGGCACCTCGGAAATCCAGCGTCACATCATCAGCCGCGATCTGTTGCGGCCGCTGGGGGCATGAGGGTGAACCGGTCCGGCCTGGCCCGGCTGTTGCGGCCCCGAAACATGGCATTGGTCGGAGGTCGGCACCTGGCCGCCACGATCCGCACCGCGCGGCGCGCTGGGTTCGAGGGCGAGATTGCCGTGGTGAACCCGACGCGGGATGAGATCGAGGGCGTGGCTTGCGTGCCGTCGATTGCCGCTTTGCCCTTTGTCCCGGATGCCGCCTTGGTGGCGCTGTCGCCGGCGCGCAGCATCACTGCGGTACGCGAGTTGGCGGACAGGGGCACGGGCGGCGCGGTTGTGATGTCCTCCGGCTTCCGCGAAACCGGCGAGACGGGTGCCGCGCTTGAGGCGGAGCTGGTGGCGGCGGCGGGCGAGATGTGCCTGATCGGGCCGAATTGCCTGGGCGTGCTGAACCAGCTCGACGGCGCGGCGGTGTTCGGGGATGACGTGCTGGCCGAGCGGGTGAACGGCCCGGCGGCGGCCATCGTGTCGCAATCCGGGGCCTTCCTGATCGGCATTTCCTGCGTCGAGCGGGCCTTTCCGCTGGGCTATGCGATCTCGATCGGCAACCAGGCCCAGACGACAACGGCGGATTGCATCGAAGCACTTCTGGACGATCCGCGCGTGCGGGCCATCGGGCTTTATGTCGAGGGGATCGATGATGGCGCCGCGCTGGGCCGCGCCTGCTGGCGCGCGGCGGCGGCGGGCGTGCCGGTGGTGGCCCTCAAAGGCGGGGACGGCGACCTGGGGGGCGAGGTGGCGCAAAGCCATACGGCGGCGCTGGTGGTCGAACGCACGGTCTGGGATGCCTTCGTCGCGCGTTTTGGCCTGCGCGAGGTGAGCTCGCTCAAGGCGCTGGTGGAGACGCTGAAGCTTCTGACCGTGGGCGGCGTGCCCCGGGGCAATGCCGTCAGCCTGCTGTCGTTTTCGGGCGGGTTGAATGGCCAGGCCGCGCGGCTGGCCGGTGGACTGGGTCTCACCTTGCCGCCGCCCCTGCCCGACCGCGCCGACGCCCTGCGCGCGCGCCTGCCCAACACCATCGCGGTCAGCAACCCCTTCGACATGAACCTGCCCTATACTTCCGGCACCGGGCTGTCGCTGGCGGACGAGGATGCCATCGCCGAGATCATCGCCGACCTGGCCTGTGACGTGGCCGATCAGATCGCCTTTGTGCTCGACGTACCGCCACCCGGCCCGGACCGGCTTGACGCGCCCTGGCTGCCGGCGCTGCGCGCGATGGCGCAGGTGAAACGGCGATTGGACATTCCCGCCGTGGTCGCCGGGATCCTGCCCGAGGGGCTGCAACCTTCGCTGCGCGCCACCCTTCTGGCCGAGGGGATAGCCCCCCTGGGCGGGTTCACCGAAGCGATGGAGGCGATGGCCCATGCCGCCGCGCTGTCCTTCGTGACGGCCGGTGAAGGCCCCTGCCCCGCACTCCTGCCGCCCCGATCCGCCACCCCGACCCGCCCGCTTGACGAGGCGGCGGCCAAGGCGCTCTTCGCCCAAGCCGGGATCGCCGTGCCGTGCCACAGCGTGGTTGCGCCCCGGGATGCGGCGGCGGCGGCCTTGGCGTTGAATGGCCCGGTCGCGCTCAAGGTGCTTTCGGCCAAGATCGCGCACAAGGCGGCGGTGGGCGGGGTTGCGCTGTCGCTGGCGCCCCGGGAGGTACCCGACGCGGTGGACCGGATGCGCGCGGCGTTGGCGCAGCATGGCCTGCCCCTGGACAAGGTGCTGATTGAGGCGATGATCCCCGACGCCGAACGCGAGGTGATCCTGGGCGTCAAACGTGTCTCGTCGATGGGCCTTGCCATGATCCTCGGGCCCGGAGGCCGCGATGTCGAGGCGCGCGGCTGTGCCATCCACACCTTGTTGCTGCCGCTGACGGACACCGCGCTGGACGGGGCGCTGGCCGCTTTGGGGCTGACCGGTCACGACGCGCTGCGCAACACTGTCACCGCATTCGCCGGTTTCGCCGTGGCCCGGGCCGACCGCCTGGAAGCCGCCGAAATCAACCCGCTCATCCTCACCGCAGGGGGCGAGGCCATCGCCGCCGATGCGGTAATCCAGTTCCGCGACCCAGCAGGAGACACCCCATGACCGACATGCCAATCCGCACCGAACGCCGGGGCCACGTGCTTGAAGTCACGATGGACCGTCCGAAGGCCAATGCCATCGACCTCGCCACCAGCCGGATCATGGGCGAGGTCTTTACCAGGTTCCGTGACGATCCCGAGTTGCGCGTCGCCATCATCACCGGCGCGGGCGGGAAGTTCTTTTCCGCCGGTTGGGACCTGAAGGCCGCAGCAGATGGCGATGCCGTTGACGGTGATTACGGTGTCGGCGGCTTTGGCGGCATGCAGGAGTTGCGCGGCCTCAACAAGCCGATCATCGCGGCGATCAATGGCATCGCCTGTGGTGGCGGGCTGGAAATCGCGCTGTCGGCGGACATGATCGTTGCCGCCGATCATGCCACATTTGCCTTGCCGGAAATCCGCTCCGGCACCGTGGCCGATGCCGCGTCGATCCGCCTGCCCAAGCGCATCCCCTACCACATCGCGATGGAGCTTCTGCTGACCGGTCGCTGGTTCGACGCGGAAGAGGCGCAGCGCTGGGGCTTGGTGAACAAGGTGGTGCCCGCCGAGACGCTGATGGACGAGGCGCGGGCGCTGGCCGATCTGATCGCCGCGGGCCCGCCACTGGTCTATGCGGCGATCAAGGAGGTGGTGCGCGAGGCCGAGGACATGAAGTTCCAGGACGCGCTCAACCGTATCACCCGAAGCCAGTTCGCCACGGTGGAACGGCTTTATCGTTCCGAGGATCAGAAGGAAGGCGCCCGCGCCTTTGCCGAGAAACGCGACCCCGTCTGGAAAGGACAATAAGCATGTTCAGCAAAAGTGGGCACCGATTTTGCGCCCGGAACATGCGATAGAAAGGATCCGAGATGCCACTGGCCATGAACCGCAACGTTTTCATCACCTGCGCCGTGACCGGATCGGGCGGCACGCAAGACCGCTCGCCGCATGTCCCCCGCTCTCCCGCGCAGATCGCCGCCAGTGCCATCGACGCGGCCAAGGCCGGGGCCGCCGTCGTGCATTGCCACGTGCGCGACCCCGACAGTGGCGCGCCCTCGCGGCGGCTCGACCTGTACCGCGAAGTGACCGACCGTATCCGCGCGGCAGAGGTCGACGTGGTGCTGAACCTGACGGCGGGCATGGGGGGCGACATGGTCTTTGGCGCGCCCGACGCGCCTCTGCCGCTGAACCAGACCGGCACCGACATGGTCGGCGCGGCTGAACGCATGGCGCATGTGGCCGAATGCCTGCCCGAGATCTGCACGCTGGATTGCGGCACGATGAATTTCGCCGAGGCCGATTACGTGATGACCAACACGCCCGGCATGCTGCGCGCGATGGGACGGATGATGACCGAGCTTGGGGTGAAGCCCGAGATCGAGGCTTTCGACACCGGTCATCTCTGGTTTGCCAAGCAGCTGGTCGAGGAAGGCACCCTGGCGCCGCAAGCGCTGGTGCAGCTGTGCATGGGGGTGCCGTGGGGCGCGCCAAATGACCTGAACACGTTGATGGCGATGGTCAATGCGATCCCTCAGGATTGGACCTGGTCGGCCTTTTCGCTGGGTCGTGACCAGATGCCCTATGCCGCCGCCGCCGTTCTGGCAGGGGGCAACGTGCGCGTGGGGCTTGAAGACAACCTGATGCTGGACAGGGGCGTGTTTGCCACCAATGCACAGCTGGTGGAGCGGGCGGTGACGGTTGTCGAAAGCATGGGGGCGACGATCATGGGGCCAGGCGAGGTGCGAGCGGCGCTGGGCCTGACGAAACGCGCGCCGGTGGCGACATGAGCGCGCCGCGCAAGGCCGCGATCATCGGCGGCGGCGTGATCGGCGGCGGTTGGGCGGCGCGCTTCCTGCTCAATGGCTGGGACGTGGCAGTGTTCGACCCCGACCCCGAGGCAACGCGCAAGATCGGCGAAGTGCTGGCCAATGCCCGCCGCGCCCTGCCCTCGCTGTATGACAAGGCGCTGCCTGATGAGGGCGCGCTGACCTTCCACGACGATCTGGCCAAAGCGCTTGCAGAGGCGGATTGGGTGCAGGAAAGCGTGCCCGAACGACTGGACCTCAAACATCGTGTACATGCCGACCTGACGCGACTGGCGCCGGAGCACGCGGTGATCGGCTCGTCTACCTCGGGGTTCAAGCCCTCGGAACTGGCAGCCCAAGGCGCGCGGGTGATCGTGGCGCATCCGTTCAACCCGGTCTACCTCTTGCCACTGGTGGAACTGGTGGGCGAAACCAGCCACTGCGCCCGCGCCGCCGAAACGCTGCGCGAAATCGGCATGTTTCCGTTGACCCTACGTAAGGAAATCGACGCCCATATCGCCGACCGCCTGCTTGAGGCGGTCTGGCGAGAGAGCCTCTGGCTGGTCAAGGACGGTATCGCCACGACCGAGGAAATCGACGAGGCGATCCGCATGGGCTTTGGCCTGCGCTGGGCCCAGATGGGCCTGTTCGAGACCTATCGCGTGGCGGGCGGCGAGGCGGGCATGAAGCACTTCATGGCCCAGTTCGGCCCGGCGCTGGAATGGCCCTGGACCAGGCTGATGGATGTGCCTGAATTCACCGGCGAACTTGTCGACCTGATCGCCGACCAGTCGGATGCCCAGTCCGGCCACCTGTCGATCCGCGCGCTTGAGCGTCTGCGCGATGACAACCTGGTGGGCATGCTCCGCGCGTTGAAGAAGTCCGGCAGTGGCGCGGGCGGCACGATCATCGCGCATGAAACCGCCCTGCCCCAGCCCGAGCCCAGGGACCTGCCCGTCACCGTCCGCCGCGCCATTCCGCAAAGCTGGACCGACTACAACGGCCACATGAACGAGACGCATTACGTCGAGATCGGCTCACAAGCCACTGACCGTTTTCTTGCGATGATCGGCGCCGGCACGGATTATGTTGCATCGGGGCACAGCTATTTCACCGTGGAAAACACCGTGCGCTACCTGGCCGAGCTGCGCGCCGGCGAGATGGTCACGATCACCACCCAGGTCCTGCAGGGCGAAGGCAAGAAGATCCGGCTGTTCCACCGGCTGATGACGGCGGATGGCACGCTTTCGGCCACCATCGACTCGCTCATGGTGCATGTCGACCTGGGCACCCGCCGAAGCGCGCCGCCCCTGCCCGAGGTTGCCGCCCGTCTGAAGGATCATGCCGAGGCCCATTCCGCCCTGCCGTGGCCTGCCGGAGCCCGCCGTCCAAACGCATGATACAGGCAGCCGCGGGTGCACCGTTTCCGCCCGGGAAACCGCCCTGCCCGTCCCGTTGCGTCCTGTCACAAAACAATTGTTCGCGGCGGCCCTAAATGTCACGATGCGTGCATAGACATCAGGGAGACCATAAATGACACATCACAGACGCGCAGGCAGAGTTACACGCCGCGGGTTCCTGGGGAATACCGCCGCCGCCGCCGGGCTCGCCACCGCAGGCACGTTGATCGGCGTCCGCCCGGCCCGCGCCCAGCAGAAACGCGGCGGCAGCTTTCGCGCGGCCATGGGGCATGGCTCCACCTCCGACACGCTGAACCCTGGCACCTGGGACGGCGATTTCATGATCAGCCTTGGCTATGGGTATTGCGGCTACCTGACCGGCGTGCGGCGCGACGGCTCGCTTGAGCCGCAGATCGCCGAAAGCTGGGAAGCCTCGCCCGACGCCAAGGAATGGCGCTTCATGATCCGCCAGGGCGTCACCTTCCACTCCGGCAAGCCGGTTACCCCCGAAGACGTCGTGGCCTCGATCAACTTTCACCGCGGCGACGACTCGACCTCGGCTGCCAAGCCACTGGTCGACTCCATCGAAGACATCACAATTGATGGCAACGCGGTGGTCTGCAAGCTGAGCTCCGGCAGCGCCGACTTCCCCTTCACCTTCACCGACTACCATATCCCGGTGATGCCTGCCGACGGGGAAGGTATCGACTGGCGCTCGGGTGATGGCTGCGGCCCCTACAAAATCGCCGAATTCGAACCCGGCGTACGCGTCCGCGTGATCAAGAACGAGAACGACTGGGATTCCGAACGCGGCTTCTTTGACGAGATCGAAGTCATCGCGGTGATCGACGCAAATGCGCGGACCACGGCGCTGGTGTCGGGTGACGTCAACATGATCGATCGGCTCGACCTGAAGACCATCGGTCTGATGAAGCGCTATCCCAACCTGAACATCCATTCGGTGGCCGGCAACCAGCACTACACCTTTGCCATGTCCAGCAACAAAGCGCCCTTCACTGACGTCAATGTCCGTCGGGCGATGAAGTACGCCATCAACCGGCAAGAACTCGTCGACAAGATTCTGTTTGGCTATGGCTCGATCGGCAACGACCACCCGATTGGCCGCGGCCAACAGTTCTTCAACGACGAGATGCCGCAGACCCCCTACGACCCGGACAAGGCCAGATTCTATCTCAAGGAAGCTGGTCTCGACAGTCTCGACGTCGAGCTGTCGGCAGCGGATGCCGCCTTTGCCGGTGCCGTCGATGCCGCGGTGTTGTTCCAGAACTCTGCCAATGCTGCGGGCATCAACATCAAGGTCAACCGGGTGCCCAATGACGGGTATTGGTCCGACGTCTGGATGCAGCATCCGTTCAGCGCGGTCTATTGGGGAGGTCGTCCCACCGAGGATGCCATGTTCTCGACGGCCTACGCCAAGGGCGCGGCCTGGAACGACACCTTCTGGGAAAACGAACGCTTCAACGAATTGCTGGTAAGCGCACGGGCCGAACTGGACCAGGCGAAACGGCGCCAGATGTATTACGAGATGCAGGCCATCTGCTCGGACGACGGCGGCGCGATCATCCCGATGTTCGCCAACTACGTTTTTGCGACGGATTCATCGGTGGATACCGGAGGCGAAAACCTGTCTTCGCATTGGGACAAGGACGGGCACCGTTGGTGGGAACGTTGGTCTTTCGCCTGATATAGCGAGAGGTTTACAGGACTTGAAAAGGCCCGGGAGTTTATCCCGGGCCTTTTTCGTTAACTGTGGTGCCATCTACCGAACCTTGCTGGAGTGGTTGGACGTTTTGTTTGATCAGGTGTGTTGGTTCATGTGCATCAATTGGATGCACGGCGCTTTGTCTGTGATTTTTCCATGTAAAGCGCCGCATGCTGGCGGCTTGCTTCATGTTTGACAAATGTCGAGGGTGCTGACGCTGCCCCTGCCGCATCGGTTCGGGATTGGAGCGTTGTCGTAACAATGCCAGCCTCGGCATGCGACAGCAAGGCCTATGATGGTGGCTTGGCTTCAAAACTCGTGGCGTTCAATGTGTCGAGTGAATGAATAGCATGATGGGTGCATCCCTGTTTCACTGCCCTGCCCGGTGTCAAATTTTAAGCTCTTTGCTGCGGTCCTGGTGAGACGTTTTATGATTGCGATAGTTGATGACGTTTTGTTGGCCGTGGCCAACTTGTAAATGATCGGCGAAGACGTGTTGCGTTTTCGGGGCGGCGCAATGAGTTTCTTATCCGCATGACCATTCATCAGAAGGCTGGAAGTTGGCCATGGCCAACACCTCGTTTCCTTGCCTTGGTCAAGACGCTCAACAGGTATCCGTCAGGATTGGAAATCCTGTCCAACTGACCCGCGATTTGGTCTTGTATCTCCAGTGTCGGAAACATGCCGAAACGATCAATTGCTTTTGACAAGGTGTTGTAGCCAATTCCCAGCATCCTGCCAAACTCATAGATGATCTTGTGACAGGCATGTTCCGAGGTGGGCGTTTCCGGGTAGAAGCTGGGTATCATCTTCAAAGCGTTCCAGGGGTTGTTGCCAGCGTCTTGAAGGATTTTTTTTGTATATGGTTTTTCTGGTTCTTTGTGCCGGACATTTCGTCCGTCACCGGCGGGCGTTTTGTCGTCTTGGTCGGGGCATTCTTCTGGTGTGGATACCTGTTTCAGCGGCTCTTGTGCAGGTTCTTGCGGGGCCGTGGGCGAGGTCTCCTGCGTTTGGGCGGACACCAGAATGTCGGTCAGAGATTGCAGGACGGCGCGGGCCTGGACAACCGTCGTTGCCGCGCGCCGCAGAAGATTGCGGGTGCTTTCGACAAAAGCATGCAGGTCTTCGGAAAGCGTGAGGTTCAGGCACTGCGTCCTCAACGCCTGGACCCGGGCCTTGAGGCCGCGAAGTTCGTGGGCTTCGTCCCGCCGTGTCTGGGCAAGGTTCAACAGGTCCTGCGCTCGGCCGAGAAGGGGCGAGAGGTCCAGCCCGAAGGCGGCCACCACCTTGCCGGCGCGATAGATCGGAAACCGTTTCTTGTTCGCGCTGTCGCGTCGCTGGATCAAACCGACTTCTTCAAGCCGCTCCAAATGGCGACGCAATTGCCGGTCGGTGATGCCCTTGGCCCGAAAGCTGAGCGTCTCGTTACTGGCAAAAACGGTCAAAAGAGTGCGCGGCGTGATCGGAGCGTCGCGGCCCGTTTCGGGATTCTTGCAGGGCAGGCAGCTGAGCAACGCATCCAGCACGACAATCGACGCGGGCCGCAGACCGAGGTCGCGGCTGACGGTGTTGACCGCGGCCATCAGGTCACGTCTCGTGACCGGTGGAAAACAGGGTTGCGCGTCAATGCAGCCCGCGGTCTCAAATCCATGAGGCCGGGGCAGGGCACAGGACTCCTGTGCCGCGGCACGATGTGCCGTGACTTTCGTGGTATTCATCCAATTTCAGACGGCAAAAGATGACCGTTCACCGAAATCGGTGTTGCAGCGATTCGAATTTGGGGGTACCAATGAAGTGCTAGTAAATCGGGACCCTCTGGAGTGCTTCACCGCCTTCGGGGGGTTTCTTTTTGCGCTTCTGTCTGCCTCCTTACTGCTCGGTTTCGTTTCCTGCCTATGCGTTGGCCATGGCCAACATCAATGAAATCAACGGGTTATTCAGAGTTTTCTTGGTTTTCCCGTTGTTTCCATTCCTCGTAGAGCCGTTCCAAGTTGCCTTCGACATAGCCGATGAATCCCTGTTCGGTCTTTGCGGATACCTCGATGACGATCCGCTTGCCCTTGGTGCGAAAGGCAAGCGGCGTTCCTTGCACCTGTCCAAGCGGGGTAGGGGAGGGGGCGGCCTTGGCGGGTGCCTGATTTTCACGCGCCCGGGCTTCCATCCCCTGCAATGTCTCGATCGTGGCGGCCAGCTTTTCCGCAGGCAAGCCCGCCTCGGGTACGATCCGTGGGATCATCTCTTCGGACAGCTCGCCCACCGCCTTTACCAGACGGCGCAGTTCAAGCCAGGGTCGCCGACCCGCATCATGGGCGGCGCCGATCCTGTAGATGATCTCATCGGGCACGTCGCGCGCGACGCCGATCAGCTTGCTCAAGGTCCCTTTGTCGACGGCAAGCACCTCGCCGATGTCGACGCGGGTAAACCCCTGGTCTTCCAGCTTGGTGGCAAAGATTGCCTGTTCGATGAAGCTGCGCTCAAGTCGGGCCGAGTTTTCCAGCGCCTGCGAGACCAGCGCCTCGCGGCGGTCCATCTCCTTGATGTAGGCCTTGACCTTGATCCCCAGCGCGCGACAGGCGGCGATGCGCCGCCGCCCATAGACCACCTCGTACCGCGGTCCGGCACCGCGACGATAGCGCAGCAGGGCAGGGAGCTGTTGCCCCGAAGCCCGGATCGAGGCGATCAGATCCTCCAACCCCTCCGAGACATCGAAGCGGTCGGCAATCTCGGAATCGGCGATCTCACTGACATCGACCTCCTGCGCGGCCTGCGCCGAGACCTGGGACAAGACGTCGGACATGCTCTTGAGCGAGCGCGGCGACGAGGCTTCGGCGGCCGGCGCGGCCTCGGACGGCTCGGGCTGTTTGGTGCCCATTTGCGCCAGGCTCTTGGCCAGAAGATCACGCTTCATCTTTGCCTCCCCGACCCCAGGCGGATTGGATCATGTCTTCGATGTCGTTCGAAAAGCCGACAGCGGATTCCAGCGCCCGGTCATAGGTCTTGCGGTTCTTGGTTCCGACAAGATCGACCTCGAAAATCGTCTTCTGTGACAGGCCCGCTTCACTGACCGCCGATGATTTGACAAAGGGCGTGCGGATCACGCTGTCACCCAGCAGCTGGCGGATCCACTCAGCCAGATCCTGCTGCGTGCTGATCGCGGTGTCGAAACGGGTGAGGAGATAGGCGAAATTGTCGTAGCTGCCGATACCGCCATTGGAATGCAGCACCTCAAGAATGCCCGAGGCCATCGTCAGGAACTGGCTGGCCGAAGCCAGGTCGACGCGTTCGGGAATGACGGTCATCAAGAGCGAGGTCGAGGCGCAGACCGCGGACATCGTCAGGTAGCCCAGTTGCGGCGGACAGTCGATCAGGACGATGTCGTATTCATCCTCGACCTGCCGCAGGGAATCGCGGATGCGGTTGAAGAACACCGGCTGCTCGCCACGGCTCAGGGCGGTTGGCGTCTCGGTCTCGAATTCCGACAGCATGATGCCGCCGGGCACAAGATCGAGGTTCGGGAAATAGGTCTGGCGCAGGACGTCAGTGATCGGTTGCCGCGTGGTATCGCCGTCGTTGTAGCGGATTGCGTCATAGAGCGTGCCGCCCTGGCGGAAGTCGATCTCGGGCTGGTACCCAAAGAAGGTCGTCAAGGACGCCTGCGGATCGGCATCCACCAGGCACACCCGGTAGCCGCGCAGCGCGAGGCGCATGCCCAGTGTGACGGTGGTGGTGGTCTTGCTGGAGCCGCCCTTGAAGTTGACGGTCGACCAGATCTGCAATTTGTCGCCGGGGCGACGCCCGGGCAGGAACTGGAACGGATCCTTGGCGCTTTGCGCCAGGATGTTGCGGATCTCCAGGATGTTCTCGGCGGTATAGAGCCGTTTGTTGCCGGGGCCTTGTTCGACTTCGGGGATGCGCCCGTCGAAATGGGCCTTCCGAAGGTATCCATCACTGACCCGCAGCAATTCACCGACCTCGGCAGTGGTGAAACTGCGCAGGGTCTTGGCTTCCTTGGGCGCAAGGAAGAGCTTGGACATGTGTTCAAGGGCTTCGGAAAGCCGATCGGCATCCGCCTTGAGCTTGTCATGCAACACAGGGTGCATTTTATACTGCCTGTCTCGTTCCGCCTTCTCGCGTTACTCTCACTTGTCTGTCTAGATTGGAGCTGAGGAACGCGGTTGGCAAAAATTCTTATGTTTCGCGTTACAGGTATGCAGGGCAGCACTCTGAAACTCAAGAAAAATATTCATTTGCGCCTTGCGCGGCAAAAGCTGGCATATAAGCCCGGTCGCAAAAGGGGGGGTGCGAGCGGAAATCGCGGTTTGTTAAGGCATTGAATTAAATGATAAAAGTTATCCACAAAATGCCCACAGGCCAGGGGTTCCGGGGATGAAGCGACAATTCCGATGCGCAGGCCCCGGCTTGTGGTAACGCACAAAAGCACGGGCGCTTGGTCAAGACGTCCTTGGCATCGAGGTTGCGATTCCTTTGGGCCAGTGCGTTGATGGCAGCCTTTGCCCGATGTTCCGCGATATGGCGTTACTTGCCGCGTGTGACGCGGGGTTGGGGCAAGGATTTTGCGGGCCAGGGCCGCCGTGCACTGTCAGTCTCGCGCCCCATACGTCCGATAAGGTTCACTTATCGCCCTCTAATACGGAGCGTAATGAGGGGCGCTTTTCAAGAATAATTTTCAAGAAAAGCGCCGCTGAAAGACAGAGGTCACAACGCCCCGAGATCGCCCGCAATCCCTGACAGCCGCGAAGAGCGCGGGAAAAGCGAGGCCTGGATCGAGTGATAGATGTCAGGCTTGCCCGAGAACTGGGTGGCCGTCGGGCGGTTGTCCGCGTCAACCTCGGGGTACCAACCGCCATGCCGATGGTCGATCAGGTTTTCCGCCGCGAAACGCCACAGATCGCGATAGAGCCGCTCGTCGTCTTCCTGCCATTCCAGTTTCAGAAAGGCCGCCGCCGTGCCGATTGCCTCGGTCACCGGCCACCAGTACCGCGCCGGCATACGCCAGGAGCCATCGAAGTTCAGCGTGTAGACAAAGCCGCCCCGTTCAGCGTCGTGCGCATCCGTCAGCGCCGTCTTGAACAGCCTCCGGGCGCGATCGGGGGACCCGTTGTCGGGGCGGCCCTTCAGGTCCCAGTGTTGCAACAGCAGGCGGGCAAATTCGAAGGAGTGGCCGGGCGTGGTGCCACCGGGGCGGAACATGGGGTTGCCGTCATACTCGGGGTCGACCTCCCAGGCCTCGGTGTAATGCTCGGGCAGGCGCCAATCATGCGCTGGGGCCATCCGGCCGACAAAGAAGTCGAGGATGCGACCCGCGCGTTCAAGATACATCGCCTCGCCGGTCGCTTCATATGCGGTGAGCAGGGCCTCGATCCCGTGCATGTTGGCGTTCATGCCGCGATAGGTTGAAAACGGCGTCCAGTCGCGGGCATATTCATCGTGGAACAGCCCGCGTTCCTCGTTCCAGTATCGGGTGTCCAGCACTTCGGTCACGTCGGCGATCAGCCTGTCGGCATCGGGATGGCCCGCCATCCTGGCACTGGCCCCGGCCAGAAGCACGAACATATGACCATAGGCCAGCTTGGTGCCATCGGTGATGCCCGTGTCGTCCAGCGCCCGCACATAACCGCCGTGATCCGTGTCACGGTGGTGCGACCAGAGATAGGCCATGCCGTGATCGACGATCTCATCCGCGCCCGCGACACCCGCCAGCTGGCCCAGGGCAAAGGAATGCACCATGCGCGTCGTGCTGTGCAGTTCCTGCTGGGCGCCGGGAACGGGGGTGCCTTGCAGGTCCAGAAGATGAAACCCCGGCTCGGGGCGCAGGCACCGCTGAAAAAAGGCAAACTGCGCCTTCGCGTCATGCGCAAGCCAGCGCTGATGGACGGGATCATCCAGCCATCGGACGTCGTTACTGGTCGTGCCAAGGGGCAGGGTGGTGGTCATGGGGTGTCTTTCCTGTTGCAGGATGGCGCCCCGGGTGGCGGCGGGCAACCATCGTCGGTGGGTGTCACCTGGGGCTTTCGCCGGGCACGGGCTGGCAGCGCAGGGACAGGATTTCAAAGGGTTTCAACGACAGGTTGACGCTGTCGCCGTCAATGTCCAGGGGGGTCAGTTCATTCTCCAGCAGGTCGCAGACGAACACTGACTGCATTCTGCGTCCGAATGCAATGCGCACGGGGCCGCGCCGGTGTCCGGCCTCGTAGAGCCGGAGGATGAATCCGCGCCCGTCTTCGGCCGGTTTCAGCGTTTCCAGCACCACGTTTTGCGCCGCGCAGGACACCAAGGGCGCCAGATGGGCGGTGCCTGGCAAGGCAAGCACCGGATCGTTCAACCGGCGCGCTTCGGCCCGGACCAATGCCGGATCCTCGGCATGCGGCAGCAGGGCATAGGTGAAGTGGTGGTGGCCCTGGTCGGCGCCCGGATCGGGGCTGGTGGAGGACTTCACCAACGTCAGCCGCATGACGTTGTCGCGAATGTCATACCCGTACTTGCAGTCGTTCAGCAACGCGACACCAAATCCGCTTTCGCTCAGATCCGCCCATTTCTGGGCCGGCACTTCAAAGCGGGCGTAGTCCCAGGTCGTGTTGCGGTGGGTCGGGCGCTCGATCTCGCCCCACTGGATTTCATAATTTGCGCGCGATTGGTGAACATCCACGGGAAAGGCGACCTTGAGCAGCGTGTGTTGTTCCGCCCAAGTGATGTCGGTAACAAAGTCGACGCGCGGGCTGGCTGCGGCAAGGCGGACCTCCTGCACGATGCGGCTGTTGCGGTAGTGGCGGGTGATGCGCAAGGCGGCGCGCAGGGGGCCGGTCTCGGTGATTTCGATCTCGGCGGGGCTGTCCATGCGCGCGCTGCGATCCTCGTGGAACACGTCGATGTCCCAGGCGTCCCACGAAAGTGGCCGGTCCTCGAAGACCCAAAGCTGGTTGCCGGTCTCGCCCGGAGCCAGCGTCTCGCGGCCGGTGGCAAGGTGGACCAGGCTGGTCAGCGCGCCGCTGGCGTCCACCGTTACCCGGACTTCGTTGTTTTCCAGGACATGGTCGTCACCCACCCGGGTGATCGACACCGGCCCTTGCGGTGACTTGCCGGGCAGGGGGGTCACGCCATAGGCAGGCAAAGGACCGGTGAGAACAAGGCTGCCGCCTTCGACCGGTTGCCCCTCGGTGCCGCCGGGCAGGAAAGCGACCTGGGCGGAGGCGACTGGCGCGGGGTTGAACAGGCTGATGCCCGGGCCCTCGCCAAGCCGGGCAAATGCCATCTCGCGCAGGGTTTGCGCCTCGGTCTGCACGCTTTCGTAATCGCGTCGCGCGTCGTCAAAAACCACGGGGATCGAGGTGCCGGTCAGGATGTCGTGGAACTGGTTCAGGCAGATCAGCCGCCAGGCCGTTGTCAGCCTTTCGCGGACCTCCCGAGGCGCGCCCTCGGGCCAGGCCAGCACGATGGCCGCCTCGGTGTCATGCATCGCGCGTTCCGCCAGCCGGTTCGCGCGTTTGATCCAGGCCTGCGAGGTCAGCGTGCCGCGATGACCCTCCATGTAGAGCTCGTCGTTCCAGATGGGCAGGCGCGCGGCTTGCTCCCGGATCGCCTCCATCGCCGGTCCGACGCGACCCATCTGCACCTGGGGTGCGCCGGGCATCGCCGCGTAAGCGCGGGCCTTCAGGACCAGGTCTTCGGTCGGGCCGCCGCCGCCATCGCCATAGCCATAGGCGATCAGGAAATCGGTCACATCCGGGCCGGAAGTGGCGTTGGACACCGTGCCGATGACTTCGGCGGCGCTCAGGTCGGATTTGTAATTGGTGGGGAAGGGCAGGTGCTGGACCGCGCGCGGGGTGGTCAGGAATTGCGCCAGCACACGGGTGCCATCGACCCCCTGCCACCACATCGCGGATGAGGGCATGCGGTTGTACTGGTTCCAGTTCAGCTTGTTGGTGACGAAACATTCCAGCCCGGAGAGCTTCATCAACTGCGGCAGTGACCAGGGAAAGCCGAAAGTGTCGGGCAGCCAGAGCACCGGTGTTTCCACATCGCCAAAGGTGTCGCGGAAATAGCTGCGGCCCAAAAGGATTTGCCGAACCAGCGCCTCGCCGCCGGGGATGTTGCAGTCGGCTTCGACCCACATGCCACCCATGACCTCCCACCGACCCTCGGCGACACGCGCCTTGATGCGGGCGAAGATCTCGGGGAAGTCGCGGGCGGTGTAGTCGTACAGCTGCGGTTGGGAGTGCGAGAAGTGGAAATCCTCGTCCTGCTCCATCAGCCGCAGCACGTTGGATGCGGTGCGGGCGTTCTTCTGGCGGACCTGGTCGATGGGCCAGAGATAGGCGATGTCCATATGTGCATGGCCCACGGCGTGCAGGGTCTCGGCGTCGGGCGGGCCAAGCGCGGCCAGGGCGGTTTCCAGGGCCGCATGCGCCGTCGGCACCGAGGCGCGGAACGCCGCGCCCAGCGGATCGCGGGTGTCGAGCGTGACAAAAGCGGCGTCGAGCGCCTGCAACATGCGGTCGCGCAGCCGATCGCAGGGATCGCGCGTCGTGGCCACGTCGAGCGCAACTTCGGCCAGCACCAGGAAATCGCGCAGGCCACGGTCGATGTCGACCACGTGGCACGGGCGTATTTGCAGGCGCGCCGGGTTCTTCGGATCGGGCGGCCAGCCGGTCAGCCCCGTCCAGCCGTGCAGCATCAACTCATGCACAGCGCCATCGGCCAGGGCGGGGTCCAGCGCGATCACCTGGTGATGCCGGTCGGCAGAGGCCTGCGCCTGGCCGTCGATGTGCAACAGCGCCTCGGGGTGGGTAAAGATGTCGCCCGCGACACCCAGCGGCAGGTAGAGCGCCGGGTTGGTAAATTCCTGCGGCACCTCGAACCGGCTGCGCAGTACGAAATGCGTGTCCTGCCCTGCCCAGTAGCTTTCCCATGCGACGGTGCCGCGTGGCGTGCCGCTGCCGGGCCGGGCGGTGGCATCGGCGAGTTGCTCGAAGTCGAACTCGGGCAGGGGATGGCACGCGCGTTGGATCAACGGGCGAACCAGGTCGATCCGCTTGGCAATCTTCTCGGCGGTAAAGCGCAGCTCGTGGTTCATGCGTGTACATCCAGATCAAAACCGGAAATGTCGCCGCGAAACACCGGGCGGGCGGCGGCCTCACCGGTGGCCAGGGCGTCCAGCCCGGCGGTGGCGTCCTTGGCGGAGCCCCAGTCACGGTCGAGATCGGGCCAGGGGATCGAGTCGATCAGAAGCCGGGTATAGGGGTGCTCCGGCGCGCCGATCACCTTTTTCGGCGGTCCGGCCTCGACCACGCGACCGTGGTAGAGGACCATGACGTAGTCGCTGACGTGATAGGCGGTGGCGAGGTCATGGGTGATGTAGAGGATCGAGATCCCGTGCTTGTCCTTCAGGTCGTGGATGTTCTTGAGGATCGTGGCCCGCAGGCTGGCATCGACCATCGAAACCGGCTCATCCGCGATCAGCAGCTTGGGCGAAAGCATCAGCGCGCGGGCCACGATCAGCCGCTGGCGTTGACCGCCGGAGAGCTGGTGCGGATAGCGCCGCAGCACCAGCGAGGGGTCAAGTCCTACCGCCACGCAGGCCTCTTCCATCGCCTGTTGCGTGTGGCTGGCTGATTTCGACAAGCCGAAGCGCTTGAACGGAAAGCGCAGAGCATGGTCGACCCTGTAGAACGGGTTGAAACAGGCGTAGGGGTCCTGGAACACCGCCTGCACGTCCTTGCGAAAGGCCAGCGCCTCGGGTCTGTTCAACCGGTTGATGTCCTTGCCGCGAAAGGTGACGGCCCCGTCCGTCGGCGGGGTGAAGCCCAGCATCAGGCTGCCCATCGTGGACTTGCCTGAACCCGACTGGCCCACGACCGAGATGATCTTGGGCTGTTCGCCATCCAGCGAGAAGGACAGCGGGTGCAGCGCGGTGACATTGCCATAGCGCTTGGTCACACGGTCGAATTCCAGCAGTGGGCCGGGTGTGCCGCGCAAGACATTGGGCGAGCGGGTGATGAAACTGTCGCCGCCCACCAGCGGCACCGAGGAAATCAGCTGCCGGGTGTAGGCGTGCTGCGGGTTTTCGATGATCTGGCGCACGGTGCCGTATTCCACCAGTTCGCCCCGCTTCATCACCGCGAGGTCATCGACCGATTGCGCCATCAGCCCCATGTCATGGCCGATCAGGATCAGCCCCGCGCCGATGGTTTCCTGAACCTCGCGCAGGGTCTGCATCACCTGCCGTTGGGTGATCACGTCCAGCGCCGAGGTCGGCTCATCCGCGATCAGCAGGTCGGGTTTCAGGCAGACGCCAATGGCGATGCAGACCCGCTGTTTCATCCCGCCCGAGAGTTCGTGCGGGAAAAGCCGACCCACGCCGGCAGGCAGCCCGACGCTTTCCAGCACGGTCCGCGAGCGGCGCTCAAGCTCGACCTGTTCGACGCGGCCTTCATGGGCGGTGATGCCGTCCCAGATCTGGTTTTCGACCCGCATCACCGGGTTGAGCGAGTTCATCGCGCCCTGCGGGATATAGGCGATCTTCTTCAGGCGGACGCGGCGCATTTCGTCGTCGGACAGCTCGAGCACGTTGGTGTCGCCCAGTGAATGCAGGTGGATTTCGCCTTCCGACACGACCCCCGGCGCGGCCAGCATCCGCATCGCGGCGAGCGCGGTCGTGGTCTTGCCCGAGCCGCTTTCGCCGATGAAGCCGACGCGGCGGCCCTGTGGGACCGAGAGCGAGAAGTTGCTGACCGCATGCACCACGCCCTTGGAGGTGGGGAAGTCGATCGAGATGTTGCGGATGTCGAGAATGGTCATGTTGGTCACTCCCCGCCCCGGACTTGCTCCGGGGCCTCGTGGTTGGCCGGGAGGCCCCGGGTCAGGCCCGGGGCGCGATGTCTTGGCGGTGTCCGCATCACAGCTTTCTCAGGCGCGGGTTGGACACTTCGTCGAGGCCGAGGTTGATCAGCAAGAGCCCGATGAACATCACAGCCAGCAGGATCGTGGGCAGGCCCCACCACCACCACAGGTTCTGAATCAGGGCGCCGGAGTTGATCGCCTCGTAGATGATGCGGCCAAGGGTGGGAATGCGTTGCGGCCCGAGGCCCAGCACTTCCAGCCCCACGGCGGTCACGATCGAGGTGGTCACATTGGCGATGAAGGACCCGAAGAGGTAGGGCACCAGGTTGGGCATCATCTCGCGGAACATGATGTGCACGGTCGAGGCACCCGAGAGGCGGGCCATCTGGACATAGCCGGCCTCACGCATCGACAGCACCTGGGCCCGGATCAGGCGGGTGGGGGACTGCCACATGAAGGCGGCGATCAGCACGGCCATCAGGGTCAGGCTGACATCCCCGAAAGCGGCCTGGAACACCACGAGGATCAAAAGCGGTGGGATGGTGATCATCACGTCCGACAGGATGCGGATGGTGTCATCGGCGCGGCCGCCCAGGAAACCGGCGGAAAAGCCCAGGAAGATGCCGATGCTCATGCCGATCACCGAGGCGAGAAGCCCGACAAAAAGCGAGTTCGGCGCGCCGATCACGATCAGCGCCAGCATGTCGCGGCCGGCGCCATCGGTGCCGAGGGGAAACGCGGCCTGCCCGGGTTGGCCGCGCAGGTTCTCGAACCCGAGCGGCGGCAGTTTCAGCGGTGCGGATCCGGTGAACACCAGGTCCATGTTCCAGAATATCCGGCCCAGGATGCCCAGTGCGACGATGCCGAGGATCAGGCCTGCGCCCCAAATGAGCTTGGGATTGCGCCAAGGGTTGTCGAACTGTTTCATGCGGCGGATCTGGCGGGCGGTGAGGTCGGTTTTTCGTGGGGTCTGTGCGGTGTTGGTCATGGCTCAACCCTCGTGCCGGATGCGGGGGTCGATCAGCGGATAGACCAGATCGACGAGGAAGACCGAAAGCGCGGTCATCAGGATGATCACGAAGCTGACGCCCTGGATGACGGGAAAGTCCTGGTCGAGGATGGCGTCATAGAGCAGCTTGCCCATGCCATTGTAGGCAAAGATCCGTTCCACCAGCACCTGGCCCGCGATCAGCATGCCGATCTTTAGGGCGAAGGCGGTGATCTGCGGCAGGATCGCGTTGCGGATCATGTAGCGGTAAAGGATGTAGCGCGGCCGCAGCCCCTTGGCCTTGGCGAGGGTTGTGTAGTCTTCGCCCTGCACGCCGATCATCAGGCCGCGCATCCCCAGCGCCCAGAACCCGAAGGTTACGACGACGATGGAGAGGGCCGGCAAAAAGCCGTGGTAGAGCACGGATTGCACGAAGCCCCAGGTCCAGCCGGGTTCCACCGTCAACCCGTAGGCCCCGGTCAGCGGAAACAGCCGCAGCTTGGCCGAGAAGATCCACATCAGAAGCAGCGCCGAGAGGATCGGCGGGATCGAGGTAAAGACCATCGCCGCGGGGATGGCGACCTTCACCAGCCTTGGAGAATGCTCCCATACCATGAGCGCGCCCAGCAGGTTGCCGATGAAAAAGGTGATGGTGATCGAGATCAGCATCAGCCCCAGCGTCCAGGGCAGCGCATTGGCGATCAGCGAAGACACCGGCGTCGGGAAGTTGGCGGTGGAGAGGCCGAAATCAAACTGCAGGACGCCCAGGATATAGCGGGCATATTGTATGAACCAGGGCTGGTCGATGCCCAGCTGGGCGCGCAGTTGTGCCAGGATTTCCTCGGAATTTCCGACGGTCCCGGCGCCGGCCGCCATGCGCCCAAGGGCGATTTCGGCGGGGTCCACGGGCGACAGGCGCGGAATGATCCAGATCAGCGTGGCAGCAATGAAGATCGTGAGAAACAGTGTCACGAGCCGGTTGCCGAGGTAGCGTGCAGGAATGCGTCTCATGGCCGCTCCTTTCAGTCAGAAGGCGGGTCAGTCAGTAGGCAGGTCAGTCCGAAGCCCGGACAGGCAAGGTAGGGGACAAGACAGGGGACAAGGCGGGGGTCAAGGCACCTCGCAACGGAGGCTTGTGACCCGGACCGCGCAAGATCGGTCCGGGTCGTTGCGGGGGCGGTCAGGTCCGGGCGGGGAGGATCACTCGGCCTTTTCCAGATTGTGGATGATCTGGTGCGTGTGCCCCCACCAGAAGGCGGGATGGTTGTAGGCGTTCGCGGCCGTGGGCCAACCCGTCCAGTAGGTGGTGTTGAACGGCAAGAGCTTGGCCGATTGCACCAGCGGGATGAACGGCACGCCCTGTGCCAGGTGGCCATAGGCCTCGGCCACCATGTCCGGCAGGGTGGGATCGTCGCTGGCCATGTTGCCCATCTCGTTGACGATCCGGGTATAGGCCTCGGCCGCCGGGCCATCCCAGCGGGCGGTGTTGTTGAAGCCCGGGCTGCGTTCACCCACCGGCACCACGCTGTCGGTGGTGTAGCGGGTCATCGACGTCCAGGGTTCGTTCACCGACCCGCAGGACAGCCAGGAATAGCTCATCTCATAGCTGCCGAAGGGCAGCACCTCGCCCCAGAACACGCCGTTCTCCACCGGCACCGCCTTGGCCTTGATGCCGGCGCGGTTGAGCTGCTCGACGATCATGTCGACGGTGCGGGTGTATTCGGTCGAGGCCGAGTTGACATGGATGGCGACGCTCAGGTCTTGGCCGTCTTTTGAGTAGATGCCCTCAGACCCCGGCGTGTAGCCCGCCGCCTCGATGGCTTGCCTGGCGGCCGCGACATCGGCGCTGGCCGACAGACCGTAGCCCGCCTCGACCGCGGCGTCGATATAGGGTTGCATTGCGCCATATTGCACGAACATGGTCTGCGACGGTACCGTGGTGCCCTCATAGGCGATGTTCACGATCTGGTTGCGGTCGATGATATCCGCCACCGCCTTGCGCATCGCCGGGTCGTCCCAGGGCGCGAGGGTGGTGTTGATTTCCAGCTGCCGGGCGCAGGGATCGGGCCAGGCATAGGGGTAGTCGTCAAACCAGCCGATGACCTCGGGGTTCTGGTACTTGATCGCCTCGAAGGTGCCGATAGACACGTTCTGCGCGGCATCCAGCTGGTTGGTGGCCATCAACTGGGCGCGGCTTTCCTCGCCGCCGGTTTCCAGCCAGATCAGGCGCCGCGGTTCAGGCAGGTCCCGGAACCCGGTCTTCGCGCCCCACCAGTTGTCGTTGCGGTCCCAGATCATCCGGTTGGTCGCGCCCGAGGCATGGGTGTAGGGGCCGGTCCCGATCGGCGGATAGAAGGCAAAGGTGGCGGGGTTGTCGACCTGGCTCCAGATATGTTCGGGCATGGGCAGGAACGAGCCGAAGATGCGCACGCCGAAGTTTTCGGTCGGAAAGCGCGGATTGGGCGCGGTCAGGGTGAATGTCACGGTCAGGTCGTCGACCTTCTCGATCTGGGCGACCTGTTCGCGGATCACCGCGGCCTCGCGCGCCGACAGCTCGTCGTTGTTTTTCACCATGTTGACGGTGAAGACCACGTCATCGGCATTGAACGCCTCGCCGTCGGACCATTCCACGCCCTCGCGCAGGGTCATGGTCCATTCGCTGAAATCCGCGTTGGGCGTGATGCCGGTGGCCAGCCAGGGGTCAAGCTTGCCGGTGGTGTAGTTCAGGATGAACAACGGTTCCCACATCGCCTGGTGCGCGCCGTGCTCACGCTTGGTGCCGGCGGTGAACCAGTTGAAGTTCTCGGGGTCCTTGATCGTGCGGTCGAGATCGAAGATAACGGTATCCTCGCGTCCGACATCTTCGGCCAAGGCCGGGCCCATCGCCGTCAGCAGCATGGTCGAGGCCAGCAGTATGCGTCTGGTCAGTTTCATCGTTTCCTCCCTGTTCAATGCCGCCTGCGCGGCGCTTTTCCCGGGCTCTACCTGCCCGTGTCCGTTTCCGTGTCCGTGGCCGGGTGCCGGCCCTTGCAATGCCCCTGGCGGGCGTAATCCATGACCAACACCCGCGTCGTGTCGGGCAGGCTGTCCCGGGTCACCTGGGCCTCGCAGTCGAAGGCGAAATCGACCTCCTTCTCCTCGTCGAAGTACGACAGGAAGGAATTGATCCACAAAAGGCTGCGCGGCTTGTAGCAAAGCGTGCGAAAATGCATCGGGATGACCAGTTTCGGCCGGGTCACGTCGATCAGCCGCTTCACCTCGTCCAGGCGCGTGGTGAATTGACCGCCCGCCAGTGTCAACAGGATGTCGGTGCCTTCGAAGAACGCGGTCTGTCGGTCGTTCAGGTCGTTGCCGATGTCGCCCATGTGGCCGATCTGCATGCCGTCCACCTCAAACCGGTACATCGCGTTGGCGCCGGGTTCGTGCAGGGGGTGGTCCTCGATCTCCATCGCCTCGATGGCGCGGACCTCGACGCCGCCGACCTCGGCCTGTCCTCCGGCGCGAACGGCGTCCAGCGTGTTGAAAGTCACCGGGTTGCCGGGGATCAGGTCCGACCGGCAATGCGCGCTGTCGTCGTCCGAAGACGTCAACACAAGGTCGGCGTCATCCTGCATCGGGGCGAAGCCCAGTTCTTCGGGGGTGTAAGGGTCGGTCACGATGCGGAACCCGTCCTGTCGGGTCAGCATGAATGCCGCCTGTCCGTACCACTTGATCTTCATGTGCCGCGCCTTCAGTTGTTGCCGACGACAAGCGGGCTGCTGGTCATGGTGATGTCGTTGTTGTCGGGCCGTTCGAAATGCCGCCAATGTCCCGAGGGGTCGCTGCCACGACAGATGATCGACTCCACGCCCCTGGCCCATTCCGCATCCACCATCCGCGCTTCGGGCGGGCAATAGCGCAGCGTCAGCGCACAGCGCCGCCGATCCGAGACATTGGCCAGGCTGCCATGCACCAGCATATCGGCATGCAGAGACATCTGCCCGGCTTTCAACGTGTTGGTAAAGGGCGCACCCATGTCATCGGTGGGTACGATGCCCTTGTGGAACACCGATTCCGCCCCCATCGAGGTTTCCTCGATCGTGCCGCGGGTGTGGCTGCGTGGCAGGAAGCGCATGGCCGAATTCTCTTCGTCGGCATCATCGATGGCCAGCCAGACGGTGACCGTGCGCGCCGGGCTGAGCGACCAGAAGCTGGCATCCTGGTGCCAGGGTACCTGTTTCGGATCCTGCGGCTTTTTGGACAGGACATGGCTGGCCCAGCAGATGATGTCCGGCCCGATGATGTCCTGCACCCGGTCAAGGATGCGGGCGTCGGTGGCGATGTCCCAAAGGCCCGACAGCCGCGCCTGGTAGCAGTTGATGCCGTAGGAGCCGTTGTCGCCAAGCGCGTCCATCAGACCATCAACATAGCGGCGGACCTCAATGATCTCGCTTGCATCGAAAATGTCAAACGGCTGGACAAAACCTTCGCGGTTGTAATGGTCGACCTGGTCCGCGCCAAGAACGCGCGCCTTGCTGGGGTCGGCGGATTTGAACGACAAATCAAGCGGTTGCTTTAGCATGTAATGATTCCTCCGGCCGACACATTACGTCCGGGGGGCGGTTTCACCGATGGCATGGCTTGACAAAAACTTGCGCTGTTTTGACTTTATCTTGCGCGGGCACCCCAGGCTGCCGCCGAAACGGGCCAATGCGGCATGCGCAAAGCCGGCGATGCGCGGTCGGATCCATCTTTGCCGTCAATTGATTTTCTGCCTTCGAAGATGCGTCGAAATGGTGCTAGTTTGCCGCCATGCAGGCCCGCACCTTCAAGATCGAATCCTATATCGGCGCTCAGGATGCCTTTCACTTCGCCCGCAAGAGCCTTGAGCCGCGCTGGCCTGCCTATCTTCACGATCACGACTACTACGAATTGTTCCTTGTCGAGCAGGGTCAGACCCAGCATCGGATCAACGGCAGGACCGAGACCCTGCCGCGCGGCGCGCTCGTGTTCATCCGGCCCGGCGACACACATGGGTTCCAGGCGGTGGGCGATGGGGCTTGCCGGATCATCAATGTCATGTTCCGATGCGAGACCGCCGATCACCTGTTCGACCGCTACGGCGACGAATTGGGGCGGCGGTTTTTCTGGGCCGAGGGGGCGCAGCCGGACACTTTCGTGCTGTCGGGGCCACGGCTGGAACGCGCGATCAACTCTTCCGCTGAAATGCAGACCGCGCGGCGCACGCTGGCGCGGATTGAGCAGTTCCTGCTTTATTTCATGACCCGGGTCATCGACTATTCCATTGCCCTGCCCGAAGGCACGCCTCGCTGGCTTGTCGCGGCATGCCAGGCCGCGCGCACGCCCGAGGTCTTTCGCAAGGGATCCTCCGGGTTCGTGGCGGCGGCGGGCCGGGGGCATGAGCATGTCTGCCGCATGACCCGCAAGCACCTGGGCATGTCACCGACGGCCTATGTCAACCGCGTCCGCATGGAACACGCAGCCATGCACCTTGGCGCGTCCGACATGGCAATCCACGACATCGCGCTGGACTGCGGGATCGAGAACCTGAGCCATTTCTACAAGCTGTTCCGGGACTTGTACGGCAACACGCCCAGCCAGTACCGCAAGTATCACCGGGTCGACCCGGTGCAGCCCGGCTGACCGCGGGGTGTTTCATGTTGTCCGCAAGGTGCTGTTGCCTGCCTGGTCCGGGACGCTGTGGCACAGCCATGACCATGACCCGCCGCACCGGCGATGAAGCGAAAGCGGCCATTGGCGGGCGATAGCCCCGGGAACGCGCTCACCAGGGATCGATGTGAAGGTGCGGCTGGCCGTCACTTGTCCTTTCCACGGAATGCCCTTTGGGTCCGATGACGCCGCGGATGCGCCTGCGGAAGTTTGAAAACCCGTCCCATGTCACCACGTCCACCGGTTCGTCGAGGTGCAGCTCCAGCCGCACCCATCCGGGCTTGAGCATCGAAACGGCGATTGCCTGTGCCGCAAACGGTTGCGACAGGTAGGTGCCGCTGAGCCTGTCGCCGACGGCGCAGCTCTTGGGGGGAGCGTTGGCGATGACCGCAAACATGGTGTTCCAATCGCGGAACCCGTGTTGGTGGGCGATGCATTCAAGCGCCTTGGCATGGCCAATCGGCGCTCCATCCTCGGCTAGTTTCGCACGTAAACGCCTGGCTTGTTGCTTGGCCTGGACAAGGGTTGGAAGCTGCGAATTCATGACGGGGCGCCTTTCCCGGCCTGGAACAGGCCCCATTTCAACGCCCCGCCACGCGACAGCTGCCAAAGCACCAGGGCGGTGAGCCCCAGCAACATCATTTCGGCCAGCGGGCCGGCATACCAGATGCCGATTTCGCCAAAGTGAATGGGCAGCAGGAACGTCAGCGGAATTGCAAAGGCATAGGGTTTGCTCAGCCCCAGGATCGCGGCTTTGGTTGCCGAGCCGATGGCCTGAAAATAGCTCGCGATCATCATCAACGGACCCACCAGGAAGAAAACGCTGGTCATGACGGGCAGGATCCGCGCGACCTCGTGGATGACCGCGACATCGTCGACGAAGGCGCCAGCGATCCGGCCAGGCATGTTCACCACGAGGCCTTGCACCACGGCGCAATAGGCAAGGGCGCCCCAAAGCGCCATGCGCAGGCTCGCATCCGACCTGTGCCACAGGGCGGCGCCGTGATTGTTGCCGGTGATCGTCTGCATCGCGAAGGACAGCCCCAGAAGCGGCAGGAAGGCGAAGGTGATGACCCGCGTGATGATGCCATAGGCGGTCATCGTGTCGGCATAGCCCGGCCGCCCGATCCATTGCACCGCCGTGATGATCGCCGCCGACCCAAGCGCCAGGCCGATGAAGTTCAGGCTTTGTGGCGCCCCCAGCGCAAGGATCCGCCCCCAGTTTCCGCACAACGAATGCGACAACAGGGTTGTCGGGCGCAGCGACGTCTCTGCGGACATGCGAAACGCGACAATGATCGCAAAGGCGAGCGTCTGGGCCGCGGCGGTCCCATAGGCCGACCCGGCGACACCCATGTCCAGAACGGCGATGAGCAGGTAGTTGAAGCCGATGTTGGCCGTCGACACCAGCAGGCTCATCGCGGCCATGAAGCCCACGCGCCCCTCGTTGCGCAGCGCATCGGAATTGACCGACAGCACGAACAGCAGCGGCGAGAAGACGACCGTGATCCGCAGGTAGACCAGCCCCATCTGCGCCAGGGTCTCCGACCCCCCAGCCGCCAGCAAGGCGACCGGTTGACCCAACAGGGCAAACACCACGATCAGGACCGCGCCCAGGCCAACGGCCAGCCCGTGCGCCCCGGCAAAGGTGGTGCGGGCCGCGTCCAGGTCGCCCGCGCCGAGCGATCGGGCCAACAGGCTCGACATGCCGTTGGCCACAAGCGTGGAAAGCGCCACGATCAACATGTAGATCGGAAACATCAAGGTGACCGCGGCCAGCGCGTCGGGGCCGACGAAAATACCCAGGAACAGCGCATCCGCCACGGAGAGCAACCCGTTCATGCCCATCACGAAAATGATCGGCAGCGCGGTTCTCAGGTAGATGGGGCCCAGCGGCCCATCGGTGAAACGGTTGGTGGGTGTGTCAGGCATATCCCATATCTCTCTTGCCAGATCGCGCAGTTTTCGAGACGGGACCCGCATTACCATCCGCGCGATATGCGGAAAGAGGTAGATAGAGATTGGAGTGCAGAACTTTACCAGGACAAACGTCAGCGGGAGGCAGGCGTCCACAGCCTGGCCGCGTCGTAATCCGAAAATACTTTCAGCGTCAAGTCGGCCTGGCGGCTGCTGGTCGTGCAAAGCCTGTTGGCCGCCAGTATCACCAAGCCACCGAACCGGCCTCCACCTGCCACGCCCCTGGAAACCAAGGGCGTGGTTCAAACACGGCAATGCGTCGGCGGCTGGTCACCTGGGCCAGGTTGGCCAGACGTTACAGCCCCTTTGGGCAAGCGGCATCATACGCGGCCACGATGGTTTCGGCCCGCTGGGCGACCTCGGCCACCGAATACCCGGGCTTGTACAGCGCCGATCCGATGCCGAAGCCGGTGACGCCGGCCTTGAACCACTCGGCGAAATTCTCGGGCCCGGCGCCGCCCACCGCATAGGTCCGCGTGCCCGCAGGCAGGACGGCGCGAATGGCGCTCAGCCCGGCAGCGCCGATCAGCGAACCGGGAAAGAATTTCAGCCCGTCGGCGCCGTGGCGCAGCGCGGTAAAGCATTCGGTGGGCGTGGCCACCCCGGGATAGGAGGCCATGTCCAGCGCCTTGCTGCGGTCGATCACGGCGGGGTTGCAATCGGGCGAGACGATCAGCGTGCCACCTGCGCCCTGCACCGCGTCCACGTCTTCCGGAGTGAGGACCGTGCCCGCCCCGACCTGGGCCCGGCCCGCCAGTTCGCTGGCCAGGGTGGCGATGGACACCAGCGGCTCGGGCGAGTTCAGCGGCACCTCGATCCGGTCGATGCCGGCGGCGACCAGCGCCTCGCCGATGTTCAGCACTTCGTCGGGTTTCACCCCGCGCAGGATGGCAATGATCTCGCGGCTCATGCGATATTCTCCTCTAAGGCGGCCGTGGGGTCGGCCAATGCAATCTCGGCCCCGTCGATTTCGCGCACCCGGGTGCGCGGCGACGAAGCGTGGTCAATTTTCGGCGCGACGATCAGAACGACGGCTCGGTCAAGGCAATAAGGCCCTGCGCCGATGATCTCCACCCCCAAGGCGCACTGCGGCACGTGTTCAGATCAGGTCATGTCGGCCCAGGAAGTCCAGGATGGCGCGGGCAATCTCATCCACGCAGGCCGGATCAAGGTGGAAATGATGGTCGCCGGGCAGGGTGAGCGCCTCGTATCGGGTGATCCGCCGGGCGGCGATCCCCTGCAATTCCGTGATCTTGCGGTGGCGCTTTACAAGACCGTCTGCGGCCCAGAGGGTCAGGGCCGGGCATTGGATCGCACGCAGGACATCCTCGACCTGCACCTGGGTGAGCTTGACGGCGGAGCTTGCGAACATCCGGGCATCACCGCGCATCCGAAAGCCTTCGGCGCTGCCCGCCAGCGCGCGGTCGGCCAGTGCATCGGCGGTCGCGGCGGTATTGCCCTGGGCGCTGCGCCGTTTGACATAGTCATCCCGGGTGGCAAAGACACGCGGCGGACGCGCCATCTGGCGTTCGGTGTCCTCGATGAAGGCGCGCATGGTGTCCACGACAGTGGCCTCGCCGGGATCGGGCACAAGGGAATCCAGCGTCACCAGCGCCCGCACGCGATCGGGCTGCGCGGCGGCGAAGAGGGACGCGATATTGGCGCCGCGGGAATGGCCGAGCAGCACGCACTCGGCCCAGCCGAGCCGGTCCAGCACCTTGGCGATCTGGGGCAGGTCGTCCCAGATGTTGTAGGTGGCATGCGGCGCACGATGGTCACTCAGCCCCTGGCCGCTGAGGTCCAGCGCCACCACACGGCACCCTGTCAGGCGGGGTGCGAGGTCCCGGAAGCTTGCCGCGTGATCCATCCAGCCATGCAGGGCCAGCACCGGCACACCCTCGGGCGGTCCCCATTCCAGCCCGGCGAGCCGCAGCCCGTGCACATCCCAGGACCGCTCTTGTCCGTTGCTTGTCATCTGCCTGCTCCGCCTTCGACCTTTCGTGCCGGACCGCATCATGTTCGGGCGGGATTTTCCACCGGAATCGACCCCGGTGACACCTGATGCGCTGCAGGCGCGCTGTATAAATTCTGTGCATTCCAAAATTTTACCATTTGATAAAAAAAATTTCTGTGGCAGCCTGTTGAAAACAACAGGGAGCCATCATGACCAACCCGTTGACCCCAGGGATCGCGGCAGCACGGCTGTCCACCGAGGACCTCGCGGCAAATTTCTCCGACCTGCATCCTCCGCTTGACGCGCACGAGGCACATGTGGCGGCGGATCGCTGCTACTTCTGCCACGACGCCCCCTGCATCACCGCCTGTCCCACCGACATCGATATCCCGCTGTTCATTCGCCAGATCGCGACCGGACAGCCCGAAGCGGCGGCGCAGACGATTTTTGAACAGAACATCCTTGGCGGCATGTGCGCCCGGGTCTGCCCGACGGAAACGCTGTGCGAAGAGGCCTGCGTGCGTGAGCTGGCCGAGGGCAAACCTGTCCGCATCGGCGAGTTGCAGCGCCATGCCACCGATGCGCTGATGGCGCGCCAGGGACACCCCTTCACGCGGGCGCCCGAGACGGGCAAGCATGTCGCCGTCGTGGGGGCCGGGCCGGCGGGACTGGCCTGTGCGCACCGGCTGGCGATGAAGGGCCATGCGGTGACCATATACGAGGCGAAACCAAAGCCCGGCGGCCTGAATGAATACGGCCTTGCCGCCTACAAGACGACCAATGATTTCGCCGCGCGTGAGGTGGATTGGCTCTTGGGCATCGGCGGGATCACGATTGAGTATGGCCGGACCCTTGGCGCTGACCTGACGCTTGAGGCGCTGCGCACCGATCATGACGCGGTGTTCCTGGGCATCGGGCTGGGGGCGGTGAATGCCCTGGGGCTTGAGGGGGATGATGCGGCGGCGGATGCGGTCGATTTCATTGCGGCACTGCGGCAGGCAGATGCGATGGCCGAAGTGCCGGTGGGCCGCAACGTCGTGGTGATCGGCGGCGGCATGACGGCGGTGGATGCGGCGGTTCAGGCCAGGCTCCTCGGGGCGGGAAACGTGACGCTGGCCTATCGCCGGGGCCGCGACAGGATGGGTGCCTCCGGTTTCGAGCAGGATCTCGCGGCCACGCGGGGCGTGCGCATCCTCACCAACGTGATGCCGGTTGCGATGGCTGAGGGGGCGGTAACGCTGGAATACACCGCCGAAATTGATGGGCGGTTGCAGGGTACGGGCGAGCGGCTGGAGCTTGCCGCCGACCAGGTGCTGCGCGCGATTGGACAGACCCTGGTGCCGGTTGCCGGGATCGAGACCCGGGGTGGCAAGCTCGCCATCACCGGGGCAGGGCGCACCGGCGTCGCCGGTGTCTGGGCCGGGGGCGATTGCACGCCGGGCGAAGACCTCACGGTGGTGGCCGTCGCAGAAGGCCGCGACGCCGCCGAGGACATCCACGCGACGTTGATGGCGTGAGCCCCCGCAGTCCCGGACCTGATCCGGGACCTCACGACACATCCGCGGAGGCCCCGGATGCAGGTCCGGGGCAGCGTACCGCGGAAAGACAAGGAGCGTCATCATGGCTGACCTGACAAAGGAGGAGCGTGCAGCGTTGGACAGGATCCCCCTGTTGGAAGATCCCGAAAAACTCCGTGCCCTGATTGCGAACGCAAGGCGCATGAAATCAACGGTTGTCTCGCGTGCGGCCTTTGCACGGCTTTGCGAAGTGCAACCGGAAGCCACGCCCGGGACGGTCGAATTCGACGTTTGGCAAAGCATCCATGCCTTGGAGGAAATGTTGCGTGAAGAACGTGGCAAGACCGTTCGACTATCGCGCACACGTCAGAAGATCGCCCGCGATGGCGAGGCAAAGACTGTCGCTGACCTGACACTCAGGCCCGAGGCGTCGGCGGGTTTCAACGATCTCGTGGAGCGGGGCCACGCGCAACTGACGTTTGAGGCTGTCGTCCTGACGCACCCCAAGACATTCGACACCGACATTCAGGCGGCGGCGCGGGCGCGTTTGGAAGGCGCCGGCTTCAACACCGCTCCATTGGAAAAGAGGGAGAGCCAAGATGGCTGATCTGACCACCACTTTCCTGGGCATCACATCGCCCAATCCCTTCTGGCTGGCCTCTGCGCCGCCCACCGACAAGGAATACAACGTTCGCCGCGCATTTGAAGCCGGATGGGGCGGGGTTGTCTGGAAAACCCTGGGCGAGGCCGGCCCGCCCGTCGTCAATGTCAATGGCCCGCGATACGGCGTGATCCACGGCGCCGATCGGCGGCTTCTGGGTCTGAACAACATCGAGTTGATCACCGACCGCCCGCTTGAGGTGAACCTGGAAGAGATCACCCGGGTCAAGAAGGATTATCCCGATCACACGCTGATCACCTCGATCATGGTGCCCTGCGAGGAAGACAGCTGGAAGCGCATCCTCGACCGGGTGGCCGAGACCGGCTGTGACGGGATCGAGCTGAACTTTGGCTGTCCGCATGGCATGAGCGAGCGCGGCATGGGTGCTGCCGTGGGCCAGGTGCCGGAATACATCCAGATGGTCACCGAGTGGTGCAAGACCCATTACAACCGCCCGGTGATCGTCAAGCTGACCCCCAATGTCACCGACATCCGCAAACCGGCACGCGCGGCCAAGGCGGGCGGGGCCGATGCGGTCAGCCTGATCAACACGATCAATTCGATCACCTCGGTCAACCTTGACAGTTTCGCGCCCGAGCCGACCATTGATGGCAAGGGCACCCACGGCGGCTATTGCGGCCCTGCGGTCAAGCCCATCGCGCTCAACATGGTGGCCGAGATTGCGCGGGATGCCGAGACCCGCGGATTGCCGATCAGCGCCATTGGCGGCGTGACCACCTGGCGCGATGCGGCTGAATTCATGGCGCTTGGTGCCGGCAACGTGCAGGTCTGTACAGCGGCGATGACCTATGGCTTCAAGGTGGTCGAAGAGATGAAGCGCGGGCTGTCGCAATGGATGGACGAAAAGGGGTACGCCCGGACCTCGGACTTCATCGGCCGCGCGGTGCCCAATGTCACCGACTGGCAGTACCTCAACCTCAATTACATCACCAAGGCGCGTATCGACCAGGAGGCCTGCATCAAGTGCGGCCGGTGCTATGCCGCCTGCGAGGACACCTCGCATCAGGCCATCGCCATGTCGCCCGAGCGCAAGTTCGAGGTGATCGATGCGGAATGCGTTGCCTGCAATCTCTGTGTCGATGTCTGCCCGGTCGAGGATTGCATCACGATGGAGCAATTGGCGCCGGGCACGGTGGACCCGCGCACCGGAAAGGCCGTGCCGGAGGAGTATTCCAACTGGACCACGCATCCCAACAACCCGATGTCGCAGGCGGCGGAGTGACCCCGTCGGCGCGGTGCGTCGGTTCGGGGTGAAGCGGCGCGGGCGATGACCGACCCGACCTGTCCCGGACGTGCTCCGGGACCTCCCGGTTATGGATGAGACCGGGATACAGCCGGGGTCAGGTTCATGCCGCGTGGCGGGGAACCGGGGACATGGGCGGTGTCAGCCACCTGCCCCCGACTTGACTACGCCGCGGCGGTACTGTCCTCGGCCAGCGGCAGCCAGATGGTGAATTCCGCGCCGCCCTCTGCCCGGTTGCGCACGCTGACAAGCCCCCCGGCCCGCTGGATCAGCGTCTGGGAAATCGACAGGCCAAGGCCCGTGCCGACGCCGCGCTTGGTGGTGAAGAACGGATCGAAGACAGAGGCCAGCTTGTCCTCGGGAATGCCCGGTCCGGTGTCGCGCACGCGCAGGCAGCAGCCGCGCCGCCCGTCCCGTGCCTCTTCGTAGAGGTGCAGGCCAAGACGTCCACCCCGGCCCATCGCCTGGGCGGCGTTGACGATCAGGTTGACGACCACCTGCTGCATCTCGCCCGCCGCGATGGTGACCGCCGGCACATCGTCCAGCTTGGTCTCGACCGTGATCTCGGCCTTGCCGATCTCGTGTTCCACCAACACAAGGCAATCGCGCACCACCGGCGCCAGGTCGGTGGTGCCGCCGAAATCGTCCAACTCGTCCGGCGCGGCGAACTTGAGAAGCTTGCCGACGATGGCCTGGATACGCCCGACCTGAGCGTCGATCAGTTTCAGCTCGGTGTCCACCGGGCCGGCCTGTTCGCCCAGAAGCTCGATGACAAGGTCGAGGTTGCCCTGGATCACCGCCACCGGATTGTTAATTTCATGCGCCACGCCGGCGGTGATTTCCCCGATCGAAGCCAGCTTTTCACTCATCACCAGCTGGCGATAGGTGTCTTCCAGCTTGGCATTGGCCTCGCGCAGTTCCGCGGTGCGTTCCTCGACCCGGTGGTTGAGGTCCTCGGCATAGGCGCGCAACCGCCGGTCGCGGTCCTGCACCTGGTCCAGCAGGTCATCGAGGTGGCCCGCGACGGCGGCGATCTCGTCGCGCCGTTTCATCGCGCCCATACGGGCCGAGAGGTTGCCATCCCTGACCTGGTCCATCGTGCGGGTCATCCGCTCCAGCGGCGCGAAAATCCCCCGCGCCATGCGCAGAAAGACCGGGGCGCTGCCCACCAGCACCGCAAAGAAGGCGGCCAGCATCCAGAGAAATGCGGCGCGCTTGGCAGCGGTAAAGGGCGCCTCCAGGAAGCCGACATAGAGCATCCCCACGCGCTTGCCGAAACTGTCTGTCAGTGGCAGATACCCCGAGATGTACCAGTCGTTGACCACAAAGGCACGGTTCAGCCAGGTCTGACCCTGGCCCAGCACATGCCCGCGCACCGCTGCCGACACCCGGGTGCCCAGGGCGCGGACGTCTTCGAACAGGCGGACGTTGGTGCTGATCCTGACATCGTCCAGGAACAGCGTTGCGGTGCCCTGGCGTTCGCCGCCGGTGACCGCGTTGAGATAGACCAGCGCATTGATCGAATCGATGAAGTCGAGGTTGCGGTTCAACAGGATCCCGCCGACCAGCACGCCTTCCTGCCCGGCCAGTGTCACCGGGCTGGCCGAATGGACCACCATGCCGCGATCTTCGGCGGTGCGGTCGGTGGGCACGGCGGCTTCGGTCTCGATCAACTCGATCCGCGCCTGGGTGGCCAGCGCACCGGGCAGGGCGGCCAGCGCGCTGGCCGGGAAAATATCGATCTGGGTATCGGTTCGGGTCAGGCCGGTGGCGATCACCGGCCAGGTATCGGCCTGCGCCGCGGCTGTCTCGGCCGGCAGGTAATAGAGGAAATCGAGGCCCAACGCCTGCTTCCTGTCCTCGAAAAAGGCCTCTGACCCGCCGGTTTGCATCATCTGCTTGAACTCAACCGACCCGGTCAACCCCTGCAGGTCCTTGCCGGTGCCGGACATCAGCCGGGCCAGGTATTGCTCGGCGATGCGCAGGTCGCTTTCCACGTTGGCAATCAGCACCTTGTCGTAATCCGCAGTCCAGCGGGTGACGCCCAGCACAAGCAGGAGCGGTATCAGGACGATCAGGGGGGCAAGCGCAAGGATCAGCAGGCGCAGGCGGACAGAATGCATCGGGGAACCTCCGGCGCCGAGCCTAGCCAAGAGCTGCGCGGCTGTCACGCGGGCGAAAGGCCGACGGCAGAGCGGTGGCAGGGCGGCGGAGGGGTGGCGGACAAAGTGACCGTCCCGGGCGATGCTTTGCGGTGGTAATTGGACAGTCTGACCCGGGCGCCGATTTTCATGTGAGGCCTCTGGTATCCCGTTGAAATCAATGGCAGGTATATCCACCATACAAGGGGGGAGCATCCGGGAATGGGTGAGATCTGGAGTGGTCTGGCGCAGGCCTTCTGGCTTCTGGTGACGTTCGATGCCGAGCTGGTCGAGATTGCCCTGCGGTCGCTGCAGGTCACGCTGAGCGCGTTGGTCATCGCCAGCCTGATCGCGCTGCCGCTTGCTGCCTTGCTTGCGGTCAAACGTTTCCGTCTTCGCCGGACCGTGATTGCCCTGCTGAACGCGTTGATGGGGCTGCCGCCGGTGGTGGTGGGGTTGATCGTCTATGTGATGCTGTCGCGCGCCGGGCCGTTCGGCGTGCTGGGTCTGCTCTTTACCCCCACCGCGATGATCATTGCGCAGGTCGTCATCATCGTGCCGCTGATCGCCTCGGTGGCGCATCAGTCGATTCGCGATCTCTGGCAGGAATACCACGACTTGCTGATTTCGATGAACGTCACCCAGGGCCAGAAAATCCGCACGCTGCTCTGGGATTGTCGCCGCGCGTTGCTGACGGCCTCGCTGGCCGGCTTTGGGCGTGCCATTGGCGAGGTCGGGGCGATCATGATTGTCGGCGGCAATATCGACCATGCCACCCGTGTGCTGACCACGGCCATCGCGTTGGAGACCGGCAAGGGCAACTTTGCCCTGGCGCTGGCGCTGGGCTTCGTTTTGATCGGGCTGGCCATCGCGGTGAACCTTGCCATCCACGCGCTGGGCCGCACCGAACGGGAGGGCCGCTGGTGAGCCTCTTTCCCGTCACACTCACACAGGCGCGCGCCACGCGCCGCGGCAAGACGCTGGTCGGCCCGCTGGACCTGACCCTTGACGGCCAGGGCATCACGGTGGTGATCGGCCCCAACGGCGCGGGCAAGACCACCTTTCTCGGTCTGCTGCACGGCACCGCCCGATTGGGCGGGGGACAGGTCGACTGGGCCTGTGGCACCGAAGAAGCGCGCCATCATCAGTGTTTCGTGTTCCAGCAGCCGGTCATGCTGCGCCGCACGGTGTTGCAGAACCTGGTCTATCCGCTGCGAATTCGCGGCATAGCCCGGACCGAGGCCGAAACCCGCGCCCGCGACTGGGCCGGTCGGGTGGGCCTGTCGGACATGCTTGACCGGCCCGCGCCGGTGCTGTCGGGGGGCGAACGGCAGAAGCTGGCGCTCGCCCGCGCGATGATCACAAAGCCGCAGCTGCTGTTTCTTGACGAGCCCTGCGCTTCGCTCGATGGTCGCGCCATGCGCGAAATCGAAGAAATCCTGCAAGCTGCGCGCGCCCGGGGCATGAAGCTGATCCTGTCGACCCATGACATGGGTCAGGCCCGGCGGCTGGCCGACGAGGTGCTGTTTCTTCTCCACGGGCGTGTACATGAACATGCGCCGGCCGAGACCTTTTTCACCCATCCCGCAACCGCCCAGGCAAGGGCATTTCTGAACGGAGATATTGTCGAATGAAACACGTGATCCTGAGCCTTGCGCTGGCCCTCACGGGCAGCGCCGTCGCCGCGGCCGAGACCATGAAAATGGCCGTGACGACCTCGTTCCACAATTCCGGTCTGTCGGAGGTTCTGTTGCCGCAGATCGCCGAGGACCTCGACCTTGAGGTGCAGCTTCTGGTTGTTGGCACCGGCCAGGCCCTGCGCCTGGGCGAAGCCGGTGACGTGGATGCGATCCTCGTGCATTCCCGCTCGGCCGAAGAGGCCTTTGTCGCGGGGGGCTATGGCACCCATCGGCGCGAAATCATGTACAACGATTTCGTCTTCATCGGGCCCGAGGATGATGTCGCAGGCACCGCCGCCGCCGAAAGCGCCACCGAGGCGCTGAAGAACATCGCCGAGGCCGAGGCTGATTTCGTCTCGCGCGGGGATGACAGCGGCACCCACAAGAAAGAGCTGAGCCTGTGGCGCGAAGCCGGGCTGGACCCCGAGGCGCTTGGCGATTGGTACAAGCCCGTCGGCGCCGGCATGGGTGCGGCATTGAACACCGCCGCTGGTATGGGCGCCTACATCCTGTCGGACCGTGCAAGCTGGCTCAACTTTGGCAACAAGGCGGGCATGGCGCTGACCTATGCGGGCGATCCGGTGTTGTTCAACCAGTACGCCTATATCCCGGTGAACCCCGAGATGCATGACCACGTCAAGACCGACCTGGCCGAACAGCTTGAAGAATGGCTGGTGTCGGATACCGCCAAGGCGCTGATCAACGGCTACAAGATCAACGGCGAAACGCTGTTTGTCTTCAACGCCAAGGCGGATGAAGCGCCCGGCAGCTGAGTTACTGGCCGGACACTGGCCTGACATTGACGCGAATTTGTCGGCCCTCATATGCTACTGAGTAGCACACGAGGGCCGACATGAGCGTGAAAGCATCCATTTCCCTGACCGAGTCGCAAGAAGCCTATGCCAGGTCCCTGGTGGCAGAGGGTCGTTACGCCAGCCTGAGCGCTGTATTGCAGCATGGGCTGGAGCTTCTGCGGACCCAGTCTCAAACTGATGACGCCCTGCGCGAGCTTCTGGCGCAACGGCGGGCCGGTGATTTCATCACGGCGGAAGAGGGACGCGCACGCACCCGCGAGATGATCGCTCGGAAACGGGCCGAGCCTGGGCTATTAGGTCATCCGGTCGTCTGAAATCGACCGGGACCTGGAGCAGGTTCCCGATTTTCTCATCTCGGCCGCTGAAGCCTTTGGCGAAGGCCCGGAGCGCGCTATCGCGCAGGCGGAGAAGCGTTTGTTCGAAATCGAAGACGCCATCACGGGCCTCGGGTCGACGCCGCACCAAGGGACGTTGCAGCCTGCGTTGGGCAACGGCATGCGCAATGTCACCAAGGGCCGCGCGGTGATCCATTTCGACGCGGTTGACGACCTGCGCCTGATACGCATTTTGGCGGTCTTTTACGGCGGGCAGGACCATGAGAGCCGCGTTCTATTGCGGCTCCTCACCGGTCACTCGTCCAATGATCCGTGAATGGCGAATTGATCCAGCCCTGCTTCCTGCGGTTCGATCACGCGAAAGGTTTCGCGCACCCCGGCTTCGCTCAATTCCCGCGCGACGGTGAGCAAGGTGTTGGGGGCGTGATCCTCGCAGAGATCGGCCATATGGGCGATTTCCTCGGCGGCCACGGGGGTTGCGGCCTCGACCGAGGGTGCGCCGTAGTAGGTGACGAAATGCGCCGCCAATGCTTCGGTCAGGGCGGCGATCTCGTCGGGTTGCGCTTCGGTCACGGCGACGAATGTCACGCGGCCAAAGGTCTCCAGCCCCAGCCAGCCGTTGGAAAAGGCCTGACGGCCCTTGCCGGTCAGGTCGCCCTCGGTCCAGTTCGAGAACTCGAAACCGCCCGACAGGCACCATTCCCCGGTGCGCGCCGGCGAGGCATAGACCCGGGTGTCACTTTCGTCGAAATGGATCGCGCGGGCGAGTTTCACAGGAGCCTTCTTCGCAGGGGCCGTCATGGCGCTTCCTCCAGCAGGTCGGTCAAGGGGATAAGCCGGGTCTCGTCTTTGGCCCGGACAAGCGCGCCGAAATCTTCGTCCGCGCCCATGAAGGTGCCCGCGACGCCGCGCAGCACCACCTCTTCGCCGATCCCCTGCACCAGCCCGCGCCACTCGGCGTGCAGGGCCTGCGGGCCATCGGTTTCCCAGCGCGTGACCCAGTTCAGCGTATGCCGCGCCCAGGCTTCCAGCAGGGCAGGAGGCGTGACATCGGCGCAGCCCTCGGCATAAAGCGCGGTGATCTCGGGTGTGCGGCCCATCTCGGGGCCCGCCATCAGCGGAAGGTCGAACCCCACCACCAGCCAGTCGGGCACCGCCGTGGGGTCGGAGCCGGAGGCCATCACCCGAAACCCGCCACACCGCGCGCCGTTGACGCGGATGCCGCCGTCCCAATCCAGGTGAACGGCCACCTCGGGCGGGGCCAGCGCGCCAAGCGCGTTCTGGAAACCCACGCCGCAGGCGGGCAGCATCGCCATCGCATGTTGCAACGGCACCTCGGGGGCAAAGACCAGCGCGGCCTCCATCGCCTCGGGCATCAGCCGATGCGCGATCAGCCCGGCGTCGCAGCCCGTCACCGCCCGCATCACCGCATGGTCGAAGGCCGGACCATTGGCCGCCTCGTCCCACATCAGCGGCGGAAAGGTGAGGGCGTCACTCATGCCACGCCCTCGGCCACCAGCGCATTGGCCACGTCGCGGAAGGCGCGGGCCTGGGTGCTGTCGGGCTGGCTGACCACGATGGGCGCGCCGCCGTCGGCGGCCAGGCGAATGTCGATATGCAGCGGGACTTCCGCCAGCAACGGCACGCCCAGCTTGCGCGCCTCATCCGCCACGCCGCCGTGACCGAAGACATGTTCCTCGTGACCGCAGGAGGAACAGATATGCGTCGACATGTTTTCGATCATGCCCAGCAGCGGCACTTTCAACTGGTTGAACATGTCGATCCCCTTGCGCGCATCAAGCAGCGCCACGTCCTGCGGCGTCGACACGATCAGCGCGCCGTCAACCTTGGTCTTCTGCGCCAGCGTCATCTGCACATCGCCGGTGCCGGGCGGAAGATCGACGATCAACACGTCCAAAGCCCCCCATTGCACCTGGAACAGCATCTGTTGCAGCGCGCCCATCAGCATCGGCCCGCGCCAGACCACCGCCTGGTCGTCGTTGGTCATCAGGCCCAGCGACATCATCGTGACGCCGTGATTGCGCAAGGGCAGGATGGTCTTGCCATCGGGCGAAGCGGGCCGGCCCGAGATGCCCAGCATCCGCGGCTGCGACGGGCCGTAGACGTCGGCATCCAACAGCCCCACCTTGCGCCCCTGTTGCGCCAGCGCGCAGGCGAGGTTGGCGGCGACGGTGGATTTGCCCACACCGCCCTTGCCCGAGGCAATGGCGAGGATATGCGCCACGCCGGGCACCCGTTCGGGGCCTGCGGGCTTGGGATGCTGCGGCTTCAGATCGGGCGGCGCCTTTTGTTCATGCGCGGTCAGCACGATCGAGACGTTCTCTGCCCCCGCGGCCTTCAATGCCGCTTCCGCCTGTTCCTTGGCGCGGCCATAGGCTTCGGCCTGCGAGGGCGGGATCTCCATGACAAAGCGCACCGTGCCGTCTTCGACGTTCAGCGCCCGCACCACGCCCGAGGCCATGAGATCGCTGCCCGAAACCGGGTCGGCGACGGTCTTCAACGCGGCCAGAACCGCTTCGCGATCGGCCAAGGCTTACTCCTGCCCCTTGATCGAGCCGGTGACCTCATGGGTCATGTCCAGCTCTTCGATGGTGATGACGGCCTTGATGGCATATTCTTTGCCTGCGGTTTCGGCACCGCGCATCGCCTCTTCGATGGCCTGTTGCGAGGTCACACCGACCTGTTTCAGGAACTTGCGCATCGACATGTTGAAATCTTCCGACATGAGTATCTCCTATCCGGGGTTTGACGGGTTGGCTGGCACTGGCCTAACATGGGCCATGGCCCGCTGCATTCTGATTTCTCTGGTGCTGACGCTTTTGCCTCTCGGGGCAGGGGCCGAGGACCGTTTGTTGCGCCTGCATGCGCCCGCGACGCTGCGCGACACCGGGTTGATGCAATACATCCTGCCGCGCTTTTCGCTGAAGACGCGGGTGAAGGTGGAACAGGTGGGCGACCCCGCGCAAGCCGACATCGTGCTGGGCGACGAGGGTCGGGCGCTGTTTCAGGGCCTGGGCCAGGTCTGGCGCATGGCGCTCGTGACCGAGGATGTCGACGCCGCGCGCTTTGCCGACTGGTTGACCGGCGACGTGGGCAAACGCACGGTGCTGGCCTTTGCACCCGAGGGCGCGCCGCTGTTCCAGTCGCCCAGCGAGGCCCCCAAGCAGGCCGTTGAAGTCAGTTTTGACGGTGACGCGGTGATGGGCCACGCGGTGTCGCGCGCCAAGTGCCGCCGCTGCCACGCGGTGGACGATGCCAGCCGCATGACCTCCATCGGGTCCACCCCGTCGTTCTCCATCCTGCGCAGCCTGCCCGATTGGGACGAGCGTTTTGCCGCTTTCTACCTGCTGAACCCGCATCCGGCCTTCATGATGATTGACGGCGTCACCGATCCGTTCCGCGACAGCAGCCCGCCGCCCATCGTGCCCATCGAGATGGATCTCGATGAGCTTGAGGCCATGCTGGCCTATGTTTCGGCGATGCAGGCCGCCGATCTGGGCGCGCCGATCCAGCATCAGTGATCGCGCCGTTTCGACAGGTAATCGTCGGTGGTGCGCACCCGGGGGCGTTCGCCGCCGGCAAAGGGATTGTCGGCGCTGTGGAATTGCGCCCGGACACGGCAATCGTCGCACATCTGGATCATCCGCAGCTTGTCGCCGGAAAACATCGCGTGACCGCTCAGCTTGTCCATGATCCGTTCGACCGTGGATTTCACACCAAACAGCGCCCCGCATTCGATGCAGGCAAAGGGTTCTTCCTCGTTCAGGATGCGTTGTGACAGCGCCGCGTCGGTCAGGTCCAGACGCGGCTCATAGGTGATGGCATCCTCGGGGCAGATATTGGCACAGAGCCCGCATTGCAGGCAGGCATCCTCCTGGAACCGAAGCTGCGGCTTGTCGGGGTTGTCGCCAAGCGCGCCGGACGGACAGAGCGACACGCAGGATAGGCAGAGCGTGCAGGCGTCCGTATCGACCAGCACCGCGCCATAGGGCGCGCCCTCGGGCAAGGGCAGCGCGTCCGTGTCGGGGTGGAGCGCCTTGGTCGCTTGCCGCGCGATCTGGCGCCGGGTGCCCATCGGGCGGATAGGGTTGGCCAGCGAGGCAGGGGCGGCGCTATCGTAGAGCCTGTCCGACATGGCGTCGGGGTCAGAGGTGTCGAGGATCTGCACAGCCGCGTCATTGCCGAGCGCGCGGGCCAGCGCAACCTGGGCCTCCAGCGGTGGCAGATCGGCCTTGGGGCCGGGCAGCAGCGTGACATCGGCAAATCCCGCGGCCAGCGCGGCCAGAGCCTCGGCATGGCCAAAGGTGCCGATGGCGGGCAATTCCAGCGGGATCACATCGGCGGGCAACCCTCGGCCGTGGCGGGCTGTGAGGCGGATCATCTCGGCCCCGTGGGCGTCATGAACCAGCAGACGGGGTGCCGTGCCCTCGGCGTCGAGATAGGCCTTGGCCAGCGTCTGGACCCGCGCCATCACAAGATCGACCGGCGGCGCGTCATAGCTGATCGCGCCCGAGGGGCAGACCGCGGAACAGGCACCGCAACCGGCACAAACCATCGGATTGACGGTGACGAACTCGCCCGAAGGCGTAATCGCGCCGGTGGGGCAGAGGTCGAGACAGCGGGTGCAACCGGTCTGTTCGGCACGGGAATGGGCGCAAAGCAGCGGCTCTGTCCGGACATGCAGAACCTTCTCGAAGGTGCCCACCAGATGCGAGGCGGCCATGACCGCCGCCGCGACGGATGGCGGATGCGCGGGATCGGCGCGGAGGTAGCCTTCGCGCTTTTCATGGGCGGGAAACAATGGTGTCTCGCCACGCAGGTCCAGCAAGATATCACAGTCGCTTTGGCCGCCGTCGCGCGGCTCCGAGAGGGTAAAGCCCCCGCGACCGCCCGGCTCGATCATCTGCAAGGCGTCGATGGTGACGTCGAATTGTCCCAGCGCGCCCGCGGCCCTGCGCAACCGTCCGACAATCACGTCGAAATCGCGCCTGTCGGGCAGGTCGTGGGCCTCCTCCAGCAATACCGTGACGCCCAAGTATGGCGCCAATTGTGCCGCGACATCCAGCGCCACGGAGGCCGGGCCGAGGATCAGGCACAGCCCCTCGGACACCACGTCGACCGTTCGGTCGGGGCGCGCGGGCATCAGGGCTTCGGCCAGCAGGGCGGTCATTTTGGGCAGTTTCGGCGCCGGATCCGCGCTCCACCCCGCGCGGTCGCGCAGGTCGAGCAAGGGCGGCGCAGGCACGCCCAACTCCTCGGCCAGGGCCTCGAAGGTGCGGCTTTCCTGGGTGCAACAAAAAATCGTGTCGCCCCCTGTCAAGGCCTCTGCCGCCTGGTCGATCCGGGTGGTGCAGAGGGTGGAACAGGGGCGCGCGGCGGTCAGGTCGGCACTGTCGGCCAGGGCCTTGGAGTCGATCTGCATCGAGCCTTCACAATCACATGTTATCAACCGCTTGGACATGAACTCTCCCTCCGCAAACACCCTCGGACCGCGACGGTTCAAGGGCTTGCGCGGCCTAACGCTAAACGCCAATCGCAGGGCTCGGCAACCGGTTTTCTGACAGGGCGGGGTGCAAAGCCCGTCGCCGCGAAGCAGCATTTGGCCCGGGTGATTCGCCGCGCCTGCTCGGTCGGGAAATCCAAGTGAAATCGTCGGATTGGACATTTCGTCCGGCGGCGCCGGGCAGGTTGCGATGGCCCGGTCAAAATGTCCTTAGTATGGCAAAAAACCACGAGTTCGCGGGAAAACCCTTGGCCGCCGCGAAATGGCATACCAATCTGGGGACAGGGGAGGCTCTCACCATCGTGCATCACAATCCGAACATGTATCGGACCATACCGGTTGGCGTTGTTCTGCGGAAAACGCCCGGTGTGACCCGTTGGGCCGCCTGGGCCTGGACAGCCAGCGCGGTGTTGCCCGGTGCCGGTCCTGCCGATTGGCGCGTGATCCGGCAAGAGGGTGACGCGGTGGAGTATCACGCCGCCACTTGCACGCTGGAACTGCACGGCGCCGAGACCGAGGCCTACCTGCACGGGATCAGCGCGCGGGTTCCCAGTGTTTACGTCGTCATGCGGCAAATCCACGGCGATCCGCCGCTTGAGGTCGTGCTGGTCACGGCATCGCCCTACGAGGCGCAGGACTACTGCGACAGCGGCGAAGAGATCGTTGAAAAGGTGCCGATGCCGCAGGGACTTGTCGCCTGGGTCGGCGACTTCGTCGAAGAATTCCACGAGGATGAGGTTTTCGTCAAACGCCGCCGCGACAAGAAGCGGATCGACCTGGTGCAGGACGGCGTCGGCGACCCGCGTATCGGCAAGCCGGCGGATGTTTATGCGTCGCCCAGGTTGAAGCGGGGGCGGTTGTCATGAGCGCAGCCAGCAAAAGTGGGTACCGGATTTGCGTCCGGTTGCGCGAGAACACAAACGTGAGCGCAGCCAACACATGTGGGCAGCGGCATCCCGTTCAGCTGTGCGGGGTGCTGACATGAGCATGTGGGCCAGGCGCAGGGCGGCGGTTGCCGCCGAAGAACAGGCCGAGGCGCTGGCCCGGGCCGAGGCCGCGCGGCAGGCCGAGGACCAGGCGCTCTCTGAACGTTCGGACGAGGAGCTTCTGGCCGAGGCCGGGGTAAAGGCGCCCGAGGATCTGCTCAACGGCGAAGAGGTGCGGGCCTTCCTCGAAAAGGAACTGCCCGAGCGGCTGAAACGCCGCGCGCTACGCCGGCTTTGGCGGACCAACCCGGTGCTGGCCAATCTCGACGGGCTGAACGATTACGACGACGATTTCACCGACGCCGCCAACCCCGGCGGCCCGGTGCAGACCATGTATGTTGTCGGCAAGGGTATTCTGTCGCAGGTCAAGGACCTGGTCGAGGATGCCGAAGACGCGCAAGCCGAACCCGAAATGGCGGGTGTCGAAGACACGCCCACCGAAGCGCATGAGCCCGCCCCCCTCGCTATGGTGGAACCCGAGCCCGCCGTGTCTGATGAGCCCGACCCAATCATGCCATCCGCGCGCCGGATGCGCTTTACCTTCGAGAGAACCTGAATGACCACAGCCACCGCCCCTGCCATCCCCGAAGAAGACCGGCTGCGCTCCGATCTCTACAATTTTCTCGGGTTGATCCTGTCGGGCCCGCCGGACGAGATGCTGCTGGCGCAGACCGCCGGGCTTTCGGGCGATGACAGCGACCTGGGACAAGCGGTGTCCACGCTGTCGAAACTGGCCCGGGTGACCAAGCCGAAAGGCGTCGAAGCCGAGTACAACAAGCTGTTCATCGGTCTGGGGCGGGGCGAGTTGCTGCCTTATGCCTCCTACTACCTGACCGGGTTCCTGAACGAAAAGCCGTTGGCGCTGCTGCGGCAGGACATGGCGCGGCTGGGGCTGGAGCGGGCGGACAACGTGTTTGAGCCTGAGGACAACATCGCCAGCCTGATGGAGATGATGGGCGCGGTAATCGCGGGCCGGTTCCGCGCGCCCGCCGATCTTGGCCAGCAGAAAGAGTTCTTTGCCAGACACATCGCCCCCTGGGCGAGCCACTTCTTTGCCGATCTCGAAGGCGCCAAGAACAGCGTCTTCTATGCCCCGGTGGGCACGGTCGGTCGGACCTTCATGGAGATCGAGGCGGAAGCCTTCCGCCTTGGATGAGCCGTGGATTGAACCGGTGCCGAATGGCGCCATGACGAGCGGCGGGCAACCGTCGGAACCAAGAAGGAGAGACCAAATGGCTGACGACAAAACGGCAAGCCGCCGTGATTTCCTGAAACTGGCCGGAACCACGGCGCCGCTTGCGGCCGTCGCGGTGGCGACCAGCGGGACGGAGGCCGAGGCCGCCGAACCCGATCCCGCATCCGACGTGATGCAGGATACCGCCCACACCCGGGCCTACTTCGCCAGCGCGAAGTTCTGATCCGAACGCGGCCCGGGGTATGCCCTGGACCGGTGACAGGCCAAAGGCGACTGGTTGCGTGACGCCCGACTGCCCGAGGCCAGGAAACTGTACCAAGCGCGCGGCTGGAGCATGGGCTCGCAGGCTGCAAGCAAGGGAGGAAACGACATGTTGAGGAAAAAGACCAACGGGGTTGCGCGACGCCCCCAGCGGACTTCGATCCTGTCTGACGTGGCCAAGGCATCGGTGGATCGCCGCGCGTTCCTGCGCGGATCCGGGCTGGCCATCGGCGGCATGGCCGCCATTGCCGCGACTGGCGGCACCGTGAAACCGGCTTCGGCCCAGACCGCGCCGATGGGCAAGGTCGACATCAAGAAATCCGTCTGCACCCACTGTTCGGTCGGCTGTACCGTGGTGGCCGAGGTCAGCGACGGCGTCTGGATCGGGCAGGAGCCCGGCTGGGACAGCCCGTTCAACCTGGGCGCTCATTGTGCCAAGGGTGCCTCGGTGCGCGAGCACGCGCATGGCGAACGCCGGCTGAAGTACCCGATGAAGAAAGAGGGCGGCGAGTGGAAGCGGATCAGCTGGGAGCAGGCGATCAACGAGATCGGCGACCAGATGATGTCGATCCGCGAGGAAAGCGGACCTGACAGCGTCTATTGGCTGGGCAGCGCCAAGCATTCCAACGAACAGGCCTATCTGTTCCGCAAGTTCGCGGCCTATTGGGGCACCAACAACGTCGATCACCAGGCACGGATCTGCCATTCGACGACCGTTGCGGGCGTGGCGAACACATGGGGCTACGGCGCCATGACCAACAGCTACAACGACATCCACAACAGCCAGGCGATGTTTCTGATCGGGTCGAACCCGGCCGAGGCGCATCCGGTCTCGCTGATGCACCTGCTGAAGGCCAAGGAACAGAACAACGCGCCGCTGATCGTCTGTGATCCGCGCTTTACCCGCACCGCGGCCCATGCCGACGAATATGTCCGCTTCCGGCCCGGCACCGACGTTGCGCTGATCTGGGGCATTCTGCACCACATCTTCGAGAACGGCTGGGAGGACAAGGAATACATCCGCACCCGCGTCTGGGGCATGGACGAGATCCGCGCCGAGGTGGCCAAGTGGACACCCGAAGAGGTTGAGCGCGTGACCGGAACCCCCGGCGCCCAGCTCAAGCGCGTGGCGCGCACGCTGGCCAACAACCGGCCGGGCACGCTGATCTGGTGCATGGGTGGCACCCAGCACACCAACGGCAACAACAACACCCGCGCCTATTGCGCGCTGCAGCTTGCGCTTGGCAACATCGGACGTGAAGGCGGTGGCGCCAATATCTTCCGCGGCCATGACAACGTGCAGGGCGCGACCGACCTCGGCGTGTTGGCCGATACGCTGCCGGGCTACTATGGCCTGTCGGCGGGCAGCTGGGCCCATTGGGCGCGCGTCTGGGAAGAAGAGCTCGACTGGCTGAAGGGCCGCTTTGCCAGCCACACCGGCAAGGACGGCAAGGAAAAGGCCATGATGAACCTGACCGGCATTCCGGTGTCGCGATGGATCGACGGGGTGCTGGAGGCCAAGGAGAACCTTGACCAGCCAGACAACACCCGGGCGATGGTGCTTTGGGGCCACGCGCCGAACTCTCAGACCCGCATGGTCGAGATGAAGGACGCGATGGAAAAGCTGGACATGCTGGTGGTGGTCGATCCCTATCCGACCGTCTCGGCCGTGCTGCATGACCGGACCGACGGGGTATACCTCCTGCCTGCCGCGACGCAGTTCGAGACCCGCGGCTCTGTCACCGCCTCCAACCGGTCGTTGCAATGGCGTGAGCAGGTGGTCAAGCCGCTGTTCGAGAGCCTGCCGGACCATACGATCCTGGCCAGGTTCGCCGAGAAGTTCGGCTTTCATGACCGCATGTTCCGCAATATCGCCATCGACGAGGGCGGCGAGCCCAATGTCGAGGACATCACCCGCGAGTTCAACCGCGGCATGTGGACCATCGGCTATACCGGCCAGAGCCCGGAACGGCTCAAGATGCACATGGCCAATCAGCACACCTTCGATCGCACCACCCTGCGCGCCAATGGCGGGCCGGCGGATGGCGACACCTATGGTCTGCCCTGGCCGTGCTGGGGCACCGCCGAGATGAAGCATCCGGGGACGCATGTGCTTTATGACATGTCGAAACCGGTGGCCGAAGGCGGTTTGACTTTCCGCGCCCGGTTTGGCGTGGAGCGCAACGGTGAAAACCTGCTGGCCGATGGGGTCTACAGCGTGGGATCGGAAATTCAGGACGGATATCCCGAGTTCACCATGCAGATGCTGATGGATCTCGGCTGGGACGGCGACCTGACGGACGAGGAACGCGCCTCAATCGAAGCTGTCGCAGGCTATCAACCGGTTGAAAGCGCCGATGATGGCGGTGAAGAGGTGGGCGAAACCTCGCAGACCGGCGAACGGCCTTCGGATTATGCCGAGAAGGTCGGCGGCGTGAACTGGAAAACCGACCTGTCGGGCGGGATCCAGCGGGTGGCGATTGCGCACGGCTGTGCGCCCTTTGGCAATGCCAAGGCGCGTACCGTGGTGTGGACCTTCCCCGATCCGGTGCCGATCCACCGCGAGCCGCTCTACTCCAACCGGCGCGATCTGGTGGCGGATTATCCGACCTACGAGGACAAGTCTTTCTGGCGGGTGCCGACGCTTTACGCCTCGATCCAGAAGAACGACTTCTCCAAGGATTATCCGATGATCCTGACCTCGGGCCGTCTGGTCGAATACGAGGGCGGGGGCGAGGAAACCCGGTCGAACCCCTGGCTGGCCGAGTTGCAGCAGGACATGTTCGTCGAGATCAACCCGCGTGACGCCAACAATCTGGGTGTTCGTGACGGGGCGCAGGTCTGGGTCGAAGGTCCCGAAGGCGGCAAGGTCAAGGTCATGGCGATGGTGACCCCACGGGTGGGCGAAGGCGTGGCCTTCATGCCGTTCCACTTCGGCGGGCACTTCCAGGGCGATGACCTGAGGGGCAAGTATCCCGACGGGGCCGACCCCTATGTGCTGGGCGAGTCGACCAATACGGCCCAGACCTATGGCTATGACAGCGTGACCCAGATGCAGGAGACCAAGGCGACTCTCTGCAAGATCATGCCAGCGTAAGGAGAACAGGATATGGCTAGAGCTAAGTTCCTCTGCGACGCCGAGCGCTGCATCGAATGCAACGCCTGCGTCACAGCATGCAAGAACGAACACGAGGTGCCCTGGGGCATCAACCGACGACGGGTGGTGACCATTCAGGATGGCTCACCGGGCGAACGGTCGATCTCGGTGGCCTGCATGCATTGTTCGGATGCGCCGTGTATGGCGGTGTGTCCGGTCGACTGCTTCTACCAGAACGAGGAAGGCGTTGTCCTGCATTCCAAGGACCTCTGCATCGGTTGCGGCTATTGCTTCTATGCGTGCCCGTTTGGCGCGCCGCAGTATCCGCAGGCGGGCAACTTCGGGTCGCGCGGCAAGATGGACAAATGCACCTTCTGTGCAGGCGGGCCGGAGGACAACACCAGCCAGGCCGAGTTCGTCAAATACGGGCGCAACCGGATCGCGGAAGGCAAGCTGCCGATCTGCGCCGAGATGTGCTCCACCAAGGCCCTGCTGGCGGGGGATGGCGATATCGTGTCGGCCATCTACCGCGAGCGCGTGGTCGCCCGCGGCTTTGGCTCGGGCGCCTGGGGCTGGGGCACGGCCTACGACCAGAAGGACGGGTAACGAACGGTGGGTTGAAAACCCACTCTACCGGTGAAACGTAGGGTGGGTTTGAAACCCACCACCGTTCCAAATCAATCCATTCGGGAGACGATCATGCTGCGCCACTTGATGGCCCTTCTTCTGCTTGTTCTGTTCGTCCTGCCGGTGAACCTCACCGCGCAGGACAGCACACGGGGGGCCGCGACCGCGGAGACCGACCGCACCGCCACCGGCGGTGCCCAGACGCTGGAGGATATCCTGCGGCGCCAGGAGGGCCTGCCGGTCGATGATGCCTTCCGGCGCGAAAACATCGGCGGCGACGCCCCGGGGGTGCCGCAACTGGGCACCCTGGGCGGTGCTTCGGACCCCGACCTGTGGCGCGCGCTGCGGTACAACGAGGCCGATATCACCGTCAGCAACCGCCAACCCGGCGGCGCGGTCCTGATGCAGGACGGCGGCATGTGGTGGCTGAAGTTCCGCGAGGGTCCGCTGCGGACCTACGGCGGCTGGCTGCTGCTGGGCACGATCGGCGCGCTGGTGCTGTTCTTCCTGCTGCGTGGCCGGGTGCGCATCGACGGCGAAAAGACGGGCCGCACCGTAACCCGCTTTCAGGCGGTCGAGCGTTTCGCCCATTGGCTGATGGCAGGGTCCTTCATCCTGTTGGGGCTGACCGGGTTGATGACACTGTTCGGGCGCAAGTATTTCATCGGCTCGTTCGGGGCCGAGTTCAATTCCCAGCTGCTGATCGCGTCGAAGTTCATCCACAACAACGTGGCCTGGGCCTTCATGCTGGGGCTGGCAATGGTGTTCGTGATGTGGGTCTGGCACAACCTGCCCGACCGCACGGACATCACCTGGGTCGCGCAGGCCGGCGGGCTGTTCGGCAAGAAGCACCCGCCCGCCAAGAAATTCAATGCCGGGCAGAAGGTGGTCTTCTGGTCGGTGATCCTGCTGGGCGGCTCGATCTCGGTCTCCGGTCTGTCGCTGCTCTTTCCCTTTCAGATGCCGCTGTTCGATGCCACTTTCCAGCAGTTGAACGATTGGGGTGTGCACAGCTGGTTCGGAATGCAGCCTTTCCCGACCGGGCTGTCGCCGCAGGAAGAGATGCAGTTCGCCCAGCTCTGGCACGCCATTGTCGCCTTTGGGCTGATGGCAGTCATCCTCGGGCATATCTACATCGGGACGCTGGGCATGGAAGGGGCCTATGATGCGATGGGATCGGGCGAGGTGGACGAGGCCTGGGCCGAACAGCACCATTCGATCTGGCTCGAAGAGGTCAAGGCACGCGAGGCCGGCGGAAAGGGCGCCGAGGCCCATCCGGCGGAATAAATGCGCGCGGTACTGACACTGTTGGGGGTGGTCTGGGCCGGCCTGGTTTCGGCGCAGGACTTTACCACGCTCAAGGGCCACGGCGGGCCGATCATGGATCTTGCCGTGTCGCCAAATGGCGTGGTGGCCAGCGCCAGTTTCGACAATTCCGTGGGGTTGTGGCAGGGGCGGGAGCCCTCTTGGCTGGAAGGGCATGACGCGGCAGTGACCACCCTGGCCTGGGGGGCTGATGGTGTGCTGGCGTCGGGCGGCGATGATTTCGCGGTGCGGCTCTGGCCGGTTGTCCGGGAGGTCCCGGATCAGGTCCGGGACAGCGGCGCGCGGGAAGCGGGGCGGCATCACGGCAAGGTGGCGGCTCTGGCCTTTGCGCCCTCGGGAAACTGGCTGGCCAGTGGAAGCTGGGATGGGACGGTCAAGCTCTGGGCGCTGGATGGCGGCCCGGCGCGGACGTTGTCGGCACCCGGTGCCGGGGTGAACGCGCTGGCCTTTGCCGGCGAGGATCGGTTGATCGCCGCGACCTCGGGCGGCGAGGTGCTGGCCTATGACCTGGGGCACGATGGCCCGCCGCTGCCGCTTGTCCGGCACGGGTTCGGGGTGAACACGCTGGCCATCGGGCCGGGCTGGATTGCCTATGGCGCCGTGGATGGCGGGACGCGGATCGTCGACATGACGGGACAGGAGATCGCGGATTTCACCCTGGACCGACGCCCGATCCTGGCGATGGACTGGCACGCGGGCAGGGGCCTTTTGGCGGTCGGCGACGGACAGGGTTATATCATGATCGTCGACACGACCACCTGGCAGATCGCCCGCGATTTCCGTGCCACGCGCGAGGGCCCGATCTGGGCGCTGGCCTTCGGGCATGAGGGCGCGATGATCTATGCCGGTGGCATCGACGACGTCGCCTATGGCTGGCCGGTCGCCAGCCTCGATACCTTCGAGCCGGGGATCAGCGGCAAACGCAGCTTCCTGCGCGCGGCAGGAGAGATGGGCAACGGCGAGCGGCAGTTCATGCGCAAATGCTCGATCTGTCACGCGTTGGAGCCGGGGTCTTCGCGCAAGGCCGGACCGACCCTGCACGGGGTCTTTGGTCGTCCTGCGGGCACGGTGCCGGGTTACCCCTATTCCGCCACGCTGGACGGTTCCGCCATAATCTGGGACAGCGCGACGATTGATGCCTTGTTCGACCAGGGCCCGGACCATTACATTCCGGGCTCGAAGATGCCGATGCAGGTGATTGCGGGGGCCGATGACCGCGCCGACCTGATCGCCTTTCTGAAAGCCGCAACCGCGGAGGAAGACACCGAATGAAAGCCATGCTGACAGGTTTCGTGGCCATTGTCCTGATCGCCGTCCTGGCCTGGTACGGGCTGAACGCGCTTGGGTTTTCCGCGCAGGACGCCTATTCCGGAGCGAACGTCCGGGTGGAGTGACAGGCGGCAATGACGATCAAAGACGACTACGGCGGCAAGCTGGCTGATGCGCAGGTCCTGGTGATCGACGATGAGCCGGGGATGCGCAATTTCCTGGTCAAGATCCTTGGTCCCAGGGTCAAGAAGGTGGCCGAGGCCGCCTCGACCTCCGAGGCGTCGCGACTGCTGGACGAGGGGCATTTCGATCTTGTGATCCTCGACAACATCATGCCCGGGGGCACGGGGCTGGATTGGGTCACCGATCAGCGGCGCAAGGGGTATTTCGCCGATACCATCCTGGTGACGGCCTATGCTGACCTGGAGGTGGCGATTGCCGCGCTGCGGGCCGGGGTGTCGGATTTCGTGTTGAAACCGTTCCGTGCCAACCAGATCCTCGGCGCGATGGCGCGCACGCTGGACCGCACCCAGCTGCGCCGCGACAATGCGCTGTTGCGCCGTGAGTTGCTGGCCGGGGGCGGTGTTGGCGAGCTTTTGGGCAGTTCGTCGGCGATGACGCAGATCCGCGAGGTGCTGGATCGGCTGGCGCCCCTGCCGACGCCTGTGCTGTTCTCGGGCGAAAGCGGCACGGGCAAGGACCTGGCGGCGCGGCATCTGCACGGGCTGTCAGACCGCGCGGATCGGCCATTCGTGGCGGTCAACTGTGCCGCCATCGCCGCCGACCGGATGGTGCCAGAGCTTTTTGGCACGGTGGAAGGCGACGCGCGGCTGAAGCCGGGGCTTTTGTTGCTGGCGGATGGCGGGACGCTGTTTTTGGACGAGGTGGCGCAGATGCCGCTGCCGCTGCAATCGGCGCTGCTGCGGGTGCTGGAGGATCAGCGCATCCGGCCCGAGGGGGCAGAACGCGAGATTCCGTTGAACCTGCGCTTCTTCTTTGCCAGCAACTCCGATCTTGACCGCGCGGTAGAGGAGGGGCGGCTGCGAGCGGACCTGTACCACCGGATCAACGTCATGCAGATCGAGATGCCGCCGCTGCGCGAACGCTCGGAGGACATTGTCGAACTGGCGGCGCATTTCATGGCGCAGTTCTCGACCGGGCTGGGGATGCCCGGGCTGGCGCTGGACGAAGAGACCCTGCTCAAGCTGCGGCGTTATGGCTGGCCGGGCAACGTGCGCGAATTGCGCAACCTGATCGAACGCTCGGTGATCCTGGGCGCCTTCCCCGAGGAATTTGCCGGGCATGGCGCGGTGACAGGCGCGCGGGCGATCGAGGATCTCGACCTGGTGGTGCAGCGCCACGTTCAGCATGTGCTGGACCTGTGCGACGGCAACCGGGCCGAAGCGGCGCGGCGGCTGGGCGTGTCGCGCAAGACCATCGACCGCAAGGTTGCCGCCTGGGCAAGACAGTCCGAGCTGACCGAGGCCGGTGAACCGGGCAAGTGCAGGGTTGGCATGGATTGAACTGGTGGCGGTTGGCTTGGGGCCGGTCTTGGGGACAGGAGGGGCTTTGCCCCTCGGACTGCGTCCTCACCCCAGGATATTTGCAAAACCGGAGAAGACCAGTGCGCCTTGACTTCCATCCCTGGTGGGTTGGCGGGTGAAGGCATGGCGATGGCCCTCGGCGGGCCGTGTTGTTTCGTCCCGATCGCATCAATTTGCAGGGGACTTTTGCGACGGGCTGACAACTGTGGTCATTTGCTTGAAATATTTTGGGTGGTGACGGGGACCTCTGCTAGGCTGGTGTCATTCCAACCAAAGGAGTTCCCGCCATGCGCATTTTCAAACGGGGTCTTGCAGCGGGGCTGGCCTGGGCCTGCCTTGCCCTTGGTGTGCCCTCCGCTGATGTTTCGGCCCAAGTGGCTTTCAGCAGTCCGGGCCTGTTCAACGAGCTGGGCGCCGGGGCCGCCCCCGCCGAGAGCGAGACGCCGACACCGCCACCCGCTGATCCCGATCCCGGCACCCCGCCATCCGAGGATGCGGTCTCCCCGCCAGCGCCCCCTCCGCCACCACCACCTCCCCCACCGCCGCCTCCACCGCCGGTGCTGAAGGTCTATATCGCGGTGAATGGGGCCACGACCGGGCCGTTCAGCGGCGCGCAGCTGCGCGAAAAGGTGGCAAGCGGAGATCTGACGCCGGAGACGCTGGTCTGGATGGAGGGCATGGCCGAATGGCGGCCCGCCAGCGAAGTGGCCGAACTGCGCGACATCCTGGCCGCGGCCCCGCCGCCGGACCCCAACGCCAATGCCGTGGCCTACCTGGCCGGCACCTGGCAGGCGGAACCGGCACCGATGGAGATTGCCGGGGCCGAGCGGGCCACGATCAGCGGGTCGATCCAATATCGGGGTGACAAGAGCTATGAGGGCTTTGGTCAGATCGAGCTTGTCATGAACGGCTTTGCCTCCAAGATGAACTTCACGCTGAAGGGGACATGGTCGATCACCAATGCCACCGATACGTCCTTTGTGCTGACGCTCAAGGGGACGGCGACCTATTTCCTCAACACCGGGCCGTTCGTGGAGAATGTCAGTGCTGCCTTGCCGATGCGGATCGAGGATCAGAACACCATGATCAACGATGACGGCGTCAGGTCGCGCCGCATCCGCTGACCCTGTGTTCCGGCCGCTTGCGATTGGGCAACAATTGCGGGCGGCTGGCCGGGTTCCTGCTCGACACCGGCGGCGGGGCGATTAAAAGTCCCGGAACCTGATGTTTCGCGGGGCGTTCATGCCAAACCTGTCACGCCGCAGTTTCCTGTTGTCGCTGCCCGCCCTCGGGCTGGCGGGATGTGGCGCGCCGGTGACTGAAAAACCGCATCCGGCGACGGAACAGGAGGTCATGCAGCTGGCGCAGCTGATTTCCTCGCTTGGGTTCGAGGTCAACAATGCCGAGGCTTACCGCGCCGCTGATGTCAGCCTGTCCGAGAGCTTTCGGCTGGCCCGGGAATACGAGATCGAGGACTCGCCGCTGGCCCATAACACCAAGGTGAACCTGGGCATCAAATCGCGCGGCCTGTGTTATCACTGGGCCGAGGACCTGGAGCGGCGATTGAAGCAGGAACAGTTCCGCACGCTGGACCTGCACCGGGCAGTTGCCAACTGGGACAATATCCTGCTTGAGCATTCCACCGTGATCATCTCTGCCCGTGGCCATGACATGCAGGACGGTATCGTGCTGGACCCCTGGCGCAAGGGCGGGGTGCTGTTCTGGGCGCTGGTGCGCGACGATCATCGCTATATCTGGACCCCCCGGGCCGAGGTCTGGCGCGTTCGTCGCGAACGCGAAGGCCGCTAAGGCGCGGCCTCCGCAGGGTCTTTCACTCCGGGCTCAATGCGCCGGTTTGATGAAGGTGTCGTTGCGCAACTCGGCGAAGGCCTGCATCAACTCTTCGCGCGTGTTCATCACGATCGGCCCGTGCCAGGCCACCGGCTCCTGGATCGGCGCGCCCGAGATCAGCAGAAAGCGGATGCCCTCGGGCCCCGCCTGCACCGTCACCTCGTCGCCGGTGCCAAAGCGGATCAGCGTACGGTTGCCCGACATGTCGCGGATATTGACCTCCTGGCCGCCAACCTCCTTCTCCAGTAGCACGCCCTTTGGTCCGCTGGCATCGGCAAAGGCGCCCGCGCCCTCGAACACATAAGCGAAGGCGCGGCGGTAGGTGTCGACCTTGAAGGTCTTCTTCACGCCCGCCGGTACGAAAACATCGAGGTACTGCGGATCGGCGGCGATGCCATCGACCGGGCCGCGCTGGCCCCAAAATGCGCCGGTGATCACCTTGACCCGCGTGCCGTCATCATCCGTCACTTCGGGAATGTCCGATCCTTTGATGTCCTGGTAGCGCGGCGCGGTCATCTTCAGTGACGACGGCAGGTTGGCCCAAAGCTGGAAGCCGTGCATCTGGCCCTTGGCGTTCCCCTTCGGCATTTCCTGGTGCAGGATGCCCGACCCGGCGGTCATCCATTGCACCGAGCCCGCGCCCAGCGTGCCGGAGTTGCCGAGGCTGTCGCCGTGTTCGACCTCGCCATTGAGCACATAGGTGATGGTTTCGATGCCGCGATGCGGGTGCCAGGGGAACCCTGCCTGGTAGTCCGAGGGCTTGTCGCCACGGAAATCGTCGAACAGCAGGAAGGGGTCAAGTTCGGACGGATCCTGGAAGCCGAAGGCGCGGTGCAGGTGGACGCCGGCGCCCTCCATCGTGGGCTGGGCGCGGCGGGTTTCAAGTGTGGGTCTGAGGGACATGTCAGTCTCCTTTGCGTGACGCGTTGAACAAGAGGTAGGTTGTGCGTCCAGCTTCGGCAATTCCCCGGTCCGCGCGGGTCTTGTGCGTTGGTTCACACTGGGCGGGGGCCGATCCATTGATGGATCGGTGCCGATCTGTCGACAGATCGGCGTCACCGCCTCGCCTTTGGATAGCGGGCAGGATAAGGAGCGGGAAACCCAACGGAGGAGAGGATACATGGCAGAGGTCGTAGCGGAACTCAGGGCATCGGCGGCCCGGCGCGTCATCGGCGTGGGCACGATGTTCGGCCTTGGTGCGCTTCTGCTCTACCTGGCGCTGTCGCAGAGCTTTGATGCGTTGATCTGGCAGGTGCTTCTGATCGTGCTTGCAGGCGGCGCGCTTTATGCCGCGATGCGCATGCACCAGGCAACCGGGCTGCACCTGGTGTTGACCGAGGAGGGGCTGTTCGATTCCGAGGGGCACCAATTGGTGGCCTATGACGAAATCGCCTCGGTCGAGCGCGGGATGCTGGCCTTCAAGCCGTCGAATGGTTTCATGGTTTTGGCAAACCGGCCGCTGCAGCGGCGCTGGCGTCCGGGCATGTACTGGGTGCTGGGCAAGCGGATTGGCGTGGGCGGCGTGACTGCGGCGTCGCATTCCAAGTTCATGGCCGACCTGATGAACATGAAGCTGGCGGAACGCGAAGGGCGTCTGCCATGACAGAACAGGCCGGGCATTGCTGCCCGGCCTGCCGCTGGCCATCAATTCGTCTGATCTTCGTGCCTGTTGGGGGTTAGCTGTCCAACCAGACAAGTTGAGGCGCAAAACGGGGGCGGGTGAATGCACGCGCCTCCATGGTGAAGTTGTCAAAGCCCAGATTGAGCGGCCAGACATAGTCGAGGTAGGTGTCCACCACGATCAGCTGTTCGCCGTTGACCATCACCGGCAGGGTGCTGGCGGCAGTGGCGAGATCGGCAGTGACCATCGGCACGGCATGCGATCCGCGCACCTGGCTCCATTCCACCTCGTAGCTGTCGTTGTTGGCGTCGTAGGACACCACGGTGACCCGCAACGTGTTGTGGCCGGTTTCGGATTCGGTGAGGAAGTTCAGCAGCGACTTGGCGCTGTCGACATATCCCGGCGTGACATAATCGGTCTCACGCGACAGCATGTCACCGATGGTGAAGGTCGCCTTGTCGCCAAGGCTGTCGGTCCGGTACGCATCGTAGAACATGATCGTCGTCACGATGCAGATCATCAGGAACGGCAGAAAGATGATCGCCTCGATGTTGATGCTGCCACGGGTTTCGCCGGCAAACTGGCGAAAATACTGCGGGGTTTTGCGAAGAGTTTTAGCGATCATGACGGTTACCTCGGTTCCTGGACAAAGGCGGAGGACGTGACCAGCGCGACATCGCCGGCGCCGTCGCGGTGCAGGGCCTGGACCCACCAGGTTGTCGGGAAGATCGGCGAGACCTTGGCACAGGCGCGCAGCACCATCAGCTCATTGCTCTGGCCGCTGGTGAAAGAGCGCACGGGCGACACCTCCTGCGAGCTGTCGGTGCAGTCGACACCGGTGGGCAGGCCAGTCCAGGCGCGGGGATCGCGCTGCACCATTTCCAGCCGCAGGTTCTCTTCGCAGTTCGGCAGGATCGAGGCCTGTTCGCAGATCCGGTTCTTGATCTCGTCGTGCTGCGGCGCGCTGCCGGTGCCGAGGCGAATGTCGCGGATCACCACGTCGAGCCCCTTTTCCAGCATCGTGGCGCGGGCGGAATAGACCCCGATCTCGACCGCCAGCATCAGCGTCATCAGGACAAGCGGCATCCAGATCGCAAAGGAGATGGTTTCCACCGATCCCGCCTCGTCGCGGCAGAAACGGCGCAGCAGATTTGGCATACGGCGGGTCATTGGGTCAGCCTCAGTTGGGTGATGGTGCGGGCGATGGAGTCAAAGGCCTGGGTGATCTCGATGCCTTCGACGTCGAAGTAATGCGCGGGGGACGAGGCGCAGTCACGCATGGCGTCCAGACCCCTTTGCGGCGCTTCGAAGCCGATGGTGAAGACGATGATCCCGGCGTCACGCGCGCCCTGGCAGATGGTCGACAGGCGGTTGTCCGCGTGGTCGGCGCCGACGATGCCCTGATAGGCATAATAGACATCGGAATACTCGCTCCACGGCAGTTGGCCGTTGTTGTAGGGCGTGCGGAACAGCTTGTTCGACAGCGCGCGGGTGCCAAAGCGGGCATAGACCTCGGGGTTGGTCATGCGCCGCGCGGCGGCTGCGCCATCGGGCGTGTTGCGGTAGCGCTGGTTGAAGCGGCCGGTTTCAAAACGATCCCAGTAGTAGACATCCAGCAGGTCGCCAGGCAGGTCGACGATGCGGGACGAAAAGCGGTCATTGCTTGGGTCGCTGTCGCCACGGTCGTCGATCCAGACATCCGAGTCACCGGTCTGCAGATGCGGTACAAGATCGTATTCGGTGGTGTTTTCGCCATCGGTCATCAGCACGATGATCTTCAGCGTTTCGCTGTCGTCATATGCCACGGGGCGCCCGGCAGCGACGGCGTCGATATGGCCATCGGTGATCATGTCGCTGACCAGGTCCTGCGCCGAAGGATCAAGCAGGGCGGTGCCCCATTTCATCCCCAGGTCGATCGCGGTGTTGCCATCGGCGCCCAGGGCGTTGATCGCGGCATGCAGCTCGTCGGGATCGCTGGAATGCACGATGGTGGCGCCGTAGCTGTCATCCGGGCACCAGGGATGGAGGATTTCGGTGGTGTTTTCGCTGGTGGTCTGAATATCGAAGTGGCTCAGCCGGTCCAGCGTCTCGGTGCGCGAAATGCCCAGCGTGTTGAACGCGCTGTCGGGAAAGATGGCGCAGCTGGAATAATTGTGCTCGGCCGAAAGGTTGAAATACGACGACAACACCGGGCCGAGGCTGACGGTGGCGTTGTAGCTGACCAGCGACACGGTGGTCAGGCTGGGCGCGCCCGGCCCCTGGACCACGGTGTCGATGAATTCATTGGCTGCCACCTGCAGGTTCTCGATCTTGGTGGGCAGACCGGACACCGAATTCCAGCCCATCGAACCCGACCGGTCGAGGATCAGCGAGATCTCGACATTGCCCATGCGCTCGGCCGCTTCGCCGGCGGCGGGGGCGGTGATCTCTTGGATCCCGGCCAGCCCGAGGAACAGCGTTTCCGAGGTCTCCGAGGCCGAAGCCGAGACCACCCGGTATCCCAGGCCCTGGTCGACCGTGGTGCTGGACAGGGCGTCGCCCAGGCCGGACTTGTCGAAATAATCCTGTACCACCGATGCAGGGTCAAGCTCCTGCTCGAGGTCGGCGGCCGCCAGGATGGCGCGGTCCAGGGTTGCCTGAAGGTGCGCGCGCTTCATTTCGTTGCGCATCAGGTCCACGCCCAGGCCGCAAAACGCGATGATCCCGATAAAGACAATCAGGAACATGATGGTGATCCCGCCGGACTCGTCTGACCGGAACTTCTTGAAATGCGCTGCCTTTCCTTCCCCCAAGGAAGGCAGCGTACGGCATTGATGCCAATTCATTTGTCAATCCTCACTCTAAATGGCCCGTACAAGCCATTTGGGCACCAATCTGGCGCAGGAATGGCAGGTGGCAGCTACGGGGCGCGGGCAGACTCCGCGCTGCATCATTTGTGGCGGGGGATCTCGGCGAAAATAAGGCAAGCTATTGTCAAATAAGGGGTTTTTGTCTCCACAGGGGCTTTAGTTGCGCTGTGGGCCCGGCATTGTCGGGGCGGTCGAAACAATTTGATCGGTATTTGGCCGGGTTTGTGGCGTCACGTGTTCGGCAGATGGCATGCCCGCCACATTTGGGTCATCATCGAAGCCTGTGCGGGCAAAACTGCACGAAAAAGTGGCAGAAATCGCTCGCAAGTCTTTATCGTGGCGTCATAGGGTTGGGGCAAAAGCCGAACCATGTGGCGAGTCGCACGCCCGGATAAATGGAGGAGACACCAATGCAGCCAGCCAATGAGCCGACATTCCGCGAAAGCGTGGACCTGATGTTCAACCGCGCCGTGGCGCTGATGGACCTGCCGCCGGGGTTGGAAGAAAAGATCCGCGTCTGCAACGCCACCTATACAGTGCGTTTCGGCGTGCGTCTGCGCGGGCGCATCCAGACCTTTGTCGGCTATCGCTCGGTGCATTCCGAACACATGGAGCCGGTCAAGGGCGGCATCCGGTATTCCAGCGCGGTCAACCAGGACGAGGTCGAGGCGCTTGCGGCGCTGATGACTTATAAATGCGCATTGGTCGAAGCGCCGTTTGGCGGCTCCAAGGGCGGGCTATGCATCGACCCGCGCCAATATGACGAACACGAGCTGGAACTGATCACCCGCCGCTTTGCCTATGAGCTGGCCAAGCGCGACCTGATCCACCCGTCCCAGAACGTGCCAGCGCCCGATATGGGCACCGGCGAGCGTGAGATGGCCTGGATCGCGGATCAATATGCGCGGATGAACACCACCGATATCAACGCGCGCGCCTGCGTGACGGGCAAGCCGCTGAATGCCGGGGGCATCTCGGGCCGGGTCGAGGCGACGGGCCGGGGCGTGCAATATGCCCTGCGCGAGTTCTTTCGCGATGCGCGTGACGTGGCGAAGGCGGGTCTGTCGGGCAAGCTTGATGGCAAGCGGGTCATCGTCCAGGGGTTGGGCAACGTGGGCTATCACGCGGCCAAGTTCCTGCAGCAGGAGGACGGCGCCGTCATCATCGGCATCATCGAACACGACGGCGCGCTGTTCAACGCGGCGGGCATCGACGTGGAGTCCGTGCGCGAATGGATCGTCAAGCATGGCGGGGTCACCGGTTACCCGGATGCGGCGCATCATGCCGAGGGCGCGTTGGTGCTGGAAGAGGAATGCGACATCCTTGTTCCCGCCGCGCTGGAGGGTGTGATCAACATGTCGAACGCCGACCGGATCAAGGCGCCGCTCATCATCGAGGCCGCCAATGGCCCGGTGACGGCGGGGGCCGATGACATCCTGCGCAAGAAGGGCACCGTGATCATCCCGGACATGTACGCCAACGCGGGCGGTGTGACCGTGTCCTATTTCGAATGGGTCAAGAACCTGTCCCACATCCGCTTTGGCCGGATGCAGCGCCGCCAGGAAGAGGCCCGGCATGAGCTGATCGTGAACGAGCTGGAGCGGCTGGACCGTCATCTTGGCGATGCCTGGTCGATGACACCGGACTTCAAGGCCAAATACCTGCGCGGCGCCGATGAGCTTGAGTTGGTGCGCTCGGGTCTCGATGACACGATGCGGATCGCCTATCAATCCATGCGCGACGTCTGGCATGGGCGCGACGACGTGGGCGACCTGCGCACCGCGGCCTACCTGGTGGCAATCGACAAGGTGGCGGCGAGCTACCGGGCCAAGGGTCTCTGACCGCGGACCTTGGGGGTCTGCCTTATTCCAGGGCTGGCGGCTGACAGGCCGCCGGCCATTTTTTCCCGGCCTGCACTGGGCCAAACCTGTCTGCAAGGCGTGCAAATGCGCCCGGGCAATTGTGGCAGCTGTCGCTAACTTTCCTTAATTCGTCCGCAAAATTCTTCTTCCGGCCCAGATTGCGCCCCGCTCCGGCGCGAATTCTCCCTCAAAGGTAAACGCTGCGCAGATGTGTGTTCTGCGCCGGAAGAGGGAATACCGAGATGACAGGAATTGCCAAACGATCCACTGCCGCCTTCCGCCAATTCTGGCGGTCCGAGGACGGCAATACCACGATCGTCTGCATTTACATGAGCCTCGCGATTCTCCTGGTTATCGGTGGCGCGATCGACGTGATGCGTTACGAGTCAGTGCGTACCAAGATGCAGCACGTTCTCGACCGAGCAGTTCTGGCTGCCGCGGACCTCGACCAGGAAGCGGATCCGAGCTCTGTGGCCCAGGACTATGTGACCACCGCCGGGTTGGGCAACGCGCTGACCGGCGTGACGGTGGACGACGGGCTCAACTACCGCACGGTGTCGGCCAGCGGCCAGACCGACGTTGACACGTTCTTCATGCGCATGACGGGGATCGACACCCTGACCGCGCCGGCGCTGAGCACCGCCGAGGAAAAGATCTCGAAGGTCGAGATCTCGCTGATCCTCGACCGGTCCGGTTCGATGTCCTGGGCCTCGGTCTCGGGCAAGCCGACCAAGATCGAAAACCTGCGCGATGCCGCCAAGGAATTCGTCGAAACGGTGATCACGCCGACCGAGAACGTCACGGATCAGACCACCGTTTCGTTGGTGTCCTACAATGCGACGGTCAGCCTTGGGCCGACGGTGTCGCAGTATTTCAACCTCGAAGACACCCACGACTATTCGTCCTGCGTGATCTTTGACGACGACGAGTTCGACACCATCGACATCACCGGCACCGAAGAACTCAAGCGCCTGGCGCATTTCGACCGCAGTTCCAGCAACGAATGGACGACCGAGATCTCCAGCCCCTGGTGCTCGGATGACAATTATGGCCGCATGATCGTGCATTCCAGCGACGTGGACTTTCTCAAGGATGAGATCGACGATCTGGGTGCGGGCGGCAACACCGCCATCGACCTGGGGATGAAGTGGGGCGTTGCCTTGTTGTCGCCTGCGGTGCGTCCGGTGGTGCAAGCGATGATGACCGATGGTCACATCGGCGGCGCCGCCGTCCAACGCCCGGCTGAATACACCGACACCGAGGCGATGAAGGTGATCGTCCTGATGACGGACGGCGAGAACACGACCCAGTATGACCTGAAGTCGCAGTTCAAGACCGGCATGTCCGATGTCTGGATTGACGAACGCGGCAATTCCAACCCGGATGATGACCGTTTCTCGGTGCTGGTGGATGACAACTACGGCAGCAACAACGATGAATATTACTGGGTCCGCTACGACGGTTGGTCCTGGAGCTATCGCTACCGCAATAGCCCCGATGGCGGCAGCAGTGCCCGCCGGATGAGCAATGCCGAGGTCTATGCCCGGTTCGGCGTCAAGGCGGTGGCCAAGAAGTTCTGGGAACGCCCGAAGTGGGACGGTCATATCTCAAGCAGTACCTACAACAGCATCTACAACGGCTCGACCAGCATCGTCGGGGCCAACAGCGCGGATGACCGTCTGTCCGACGTCTGCGCCGCCGCGCGGGACAAGGGCATTGTCGTCTTTGCCATCGCCTTTGAAGCGCCGAGCCGTGGCCAGGATGCGCTGCAGGACTGTGCCTCGTCGCCGTCGCATTACTTTGAGGTCGAAGGCATCGAGATCACCGAGACCTTCCATGCCATCGCGCGTCAAATCAACAATCTGAGGCTGATCCAATGATAGGTTTTCTGAAGAACAAGGCAGCCCGTTTCGCCAAGGATGAAAGCGGCGTCATCACCATCGACTTCGTGATCGTCATGTCGGCCTTTGCGCTGATCCTCGGCGGCAGCGTGGAGATGGGCTACATGAATGTCCGGCACGCCATGCTGGAACGCGGTCTCGACATGACGGTCCGGGATATTCGGCTGTCGACCGGGTTTACGCCGGATTATGACGACCTCAAGCATTCGATTTGCGAGCATGCCTCGATCATCGGCAACTGCCATGAAAACCTGCGGCTTGAAATGAAGGTGGTCAGCCCGCGTGACTTCGACCCCATCCCAAACGGGGCCGATTGCCAGAACGCGGTCGAAACGCCGCGCCCGCTGCGCAACTTCGAACATGGCGAGGACAACGAGATGATGTTGATCCGTGCCTGCTTCAAGTTCGAGCCGCTCTTTCCCACCACCGGCCTGGCAGCGCACCTGCCAAAGGATGACCAGGGGTACATCCCGATGGTCGCCACATCGGCCTTTGTCCAGGAACCGAGGTAAGCCCCATGTTGAACCGACTGATGCAAAAGCTGCGCCGCTTCGCCCGGGACACCCGTGGGCAGGCCTCGATTGAACTGGTGATCTTCACGCCGCTCCTGCTGGCCTGCATGACCGCCGGATATGTCTACTTCGACGCCTACCGGCAGAAAACGGTGAACACCAACGCGGCCTATACGATCTCGGACGCGCTGTCGCGGGAAACCGACGTGATCAACGGCGACTACATGGACGGGCTGCACGAGCTGCTGGAGTTCCTGACCCATTCCAACGACCAGGTGGGTATCCGGGTGACGATGGTGCGGTGGAACAAGAACAAGAACGCGTACCGCCGTGATTGGTCGAAGACCCGCGGACCGCTCTACCCGCTCAAGAACCGCGACCTGAACACCACGTTGGTCGAAAATCTGCCGACCATGCTGCACAATGAGCGGGTGATCGTGGTCGAAACCTCGACAACCTACTCACCGATCTTCAACGTGCCGGGGCTGGACGAGCAGGAGCTTTACAACTTTGCCTTCACCCGCCCGCGTTTCGCACCACAACTGGTCTGGTCGGACTACTGATCCGGCGCGAACCCGGGGCAAGGGGCGCCGTCAGGGTGCCCTTTTGCATGTGGCCCTTTCCCGCCGATCACTGGATTTTGCCTTTGTCGGGGGGTGGAGCAAGCCGCGAAAATGGCCTATCGGGAACCCGAAAACAGGAGATCTGACATGCGTTTCGTTCTGGTGACCTGCCTTTGCTTGCTGCCTGCGGCGTCGTTCGCGGCCAATCCCGATTGCGCGGTCTTTGGCGAGATCGTCAATGACATCGTGACAGAGCGCAAGACCGGCAAGGACATGAACCCCGCGATGGAAGCCGTGGCCAAGACCCACTCGGGCAAGAATGCCCGTTTCGTGCCGACGATTCCCTACCTGGCCGATTGGGTCTATTCGCTGCCGGAGGCGCAATTGACCCCGACGGCGGGCTCGGCCTTCGAGACCCAGTGCAAGGACGCACCGAAGAAGTAGACTGACGCGCGGGCGGACTCGACTCTTCCGGTCCGCGCGCCGATATTGACCGCCATGAGTCTACCCCCCGGTTTCCTCGACGAATTGCGCAGCCGCATGTCGCTTGTCGACGTGGTCGGCCGCAAAGTCATGTGGGATGCGCGCAAGTCCAACCAGGGCAAGGGCGACATGTGGGCGCCGTGCCCCTTCCATCACGAAAAGACCGCCTCGTTCCACGTCGATGACCGCAAGGGGTTCTATTACTGCTTCGGCTGCCACGCCAAGGGTGACGCGATTTCCTTTGTGAAGGAGACCGAAAACGTCGGCTTCATGGAGGCGGTGGAAATCCTGGCCCAGGAAGCCGGGCTGCCGATGCCCGCCCGCGACCCGCAGGCGCAGCAAAAGGCCGACCGCCGCACGCTTCTGGCCGAGGTCATGGAGCAGGCGGTGCAGTTCTTTCGCCTGCAATTGCGCACCGGGGCGGCCACGGCAGCGCGGGCCTACCTGGATCGTCGCGGGCTGGCGCAGCCGGTTCTGGAGCGCTTCGAAATCGGCTTTGCGCCGGACGCCTGGCAGGGGCTTTGGGATCACCTGCGTGCCAAGGACGTTCCCGAGGACCTGATTCTCGATGCCGGTCTTGCCCGGCCCAGCCAGAAGCAGGGCGGGCGGCCCTATGACACCTTCCGTGGGCGGATCATCTTTCCGATCCGCGATGCGCGCGGCCGCTGCATCGCCTTTGGCGGGCGGGCGATGGACCCCAACGACAACGCCAAATACCTGAACTCGCCCGAGACCGAGTTGTTCGACAAGAGCCGCAGTCTCTACAACCACGCCCCTGCGCGCGAAGCCTGTGGCAAGGGCCAGCCGCTGATCGTGGCCGAGGGCTACATGGATGTGATCGCCCTGTCGGAAGCCGGGTTCGGGGCCTCTGTTGCGCCGCTGGGCACCGCAGTGACCGAAGAGCAGCTGCGCCTGATGTGGCGCATGGCGGATGAGCCGATCATCGCGCTGGATGGTGACAAGGCGGGCCTTCGTGCCGCGCATCGGGTGATCGACCTGGCGCTGCCACTGCTGGAGGCGGGCAAATCGCTGCGTTTCGCAATCATGCCCGAGGGGCAGGACCCCGACGACCTGTTGCGGGCCAAGGGGCCCAAGGCGGTGCAGGCGGTGCTGGACCAGGCGCTGCCGATGGTGCAGCTGCTCTGGCGGCGCGAAACCGAAGGCAAGGTGCTCGACAGCCCCGAGCGCAAGGCCGCGCTGGACAAGGCCCTGCGCGCCCGGATCGCCACCATCCAGGACGTCTCGATCCGCAGCCACTATGGCCAGGAAATCAAGGATCTGCGCTGGCAACTGTTCAACGCCGGGCGGCGCAAGGGACAGACCCGGCAGGGGGGCGGCACGTTTCGCAGGTCGACGGGCAGGTTCGGTGCGCCCTCCTGGCAGGTGGAAAAAGGCGCAAAGGATGAATCCCGCAAGTCGGCGCTGGTGGCTGCGGGTGAAGGCGCCGAGACCCACATGCGCGCGGCGGTCATCCTGGCCACCGCGGCAACCACGCCCGACGTGGTCGCCGATTTCGAGGAGGCGCTCGAACGGCTTGACTGTGTCGATCCCGATCACGCCCGCCTGCGCGACCTGCTGTTGCGCCATTCCGGCGCCGATCCCGAGGCGCTGCGTCGCGAAATAGAATACTCTGTTGGGCCGGAAGCCCTTGAAAACCTCCTGTCCTTGCGCCATGTGGCAATTATTCCCTGCGTCCGACGACCTGGCGATATTGAAATGGCCCGCATGACCCTGGCCGAGGAATTCGCAAAACTCAACGCGCACGAGGGACTGCAGGCCGAGATCGAAGAGGCGGCCGAAGACCTGACCCAGGTGGCCGATGAAGCGGTGACATGGCGGCTGGGACAGGCGGCAGAAGCACGGAACAGGGCCACTCATGGATCGCAGGAAGACAAGACAACCTATGAAACAGGACCCAATGGCGCGCGAATCAACAGGGACGAACGTAACGCCCTTGACGCGCTTTTGGATCGCATCACCTATGATAAGCGGCGAAAGTAGCGCGGTTTGTTGAGGAAATTGAAGAAACTTCACGATACACCACTGCACGAATCGTACGGATCCGTTAATGATTCGATACTTCGAATCACCGCCGCGCCTTGATGAGGAGCCCCGCATGGCCGCAAAAGACAACGACGATCAGAAGACCGAAGAGTCCAGCGACGACGCTTCGCTCGACATGAGCCAGACGGCGGTCAAGAAAATGATCGCCGAGGCGCGAGAGCGCGGCTTCATCACCTATGACCAGTTGAACGCCGTTCTTCCGCCCGATCAGGTCAGTTCCGACCAGATCGAGGACGTGATGTCGATGCTGTCGGAAATGGGCATCCAGGTCACCGAAGAGGACGAGGAAGCCGAAGAAGACGACAACAAGGGCGCCACCGACCTTGTCGAGACCAAGAAGCCGGGTGAAGTTGCACTGGCCTCCGGCACGGGCGAAAAGCTGGACCGCACCGACGACCCGGTGCGCATGTACCTGCGCGAAATGGGCTCGGTCGAGCTTTTGTCGCGCGAGGGCGAAATCGCGATTGCCAAGCGGATCGAGGCTGGCCGCAACACGATGATCGCGGGCCTGTGTGAGAGCCCGCTGACCTTCCAGGCGATCACCATCTGGCGCGACGAACTTCTGTCCGAAGACATTCTTCTGCGCGACGTGATCGACCTTGAAACCACCTTCTCCGGCCAGATGGACGAAGAGGGCGGCGTGACCGAACCGGTGGTCGAGGCCGCCAATGTCGCCTCTGCTCCCAAGAAAGAGGACGGCCCCGAGCTTGACGCCGACGGCAACCCGATTGCCAAGGACGACGACGATGATGAAGACGAGCAGGCCAACATGTCGTTGGCCGCGATGGAAACCGCGCTGAAGCCGCAGGTTCTGGAAACGCTCGACCGGATTGCCGACGATTACATCCTCCTTTCCGAGATGCAGGACAGCCGGATCTCGGCCACCCTGAACGAGGATGGTTCCTTCTCCGCGGGTGACGAGGAAACCTATCAACAGCTGCGTTCCGAGATCGTTGAACTGGTCAACGGGCTGCACCTGCACAACAACCGGATCGAGGCGCTGATCGACCAGCTGTACGGCATCAACCGCCGGATCATGGCGATCGACAGTTCCATCGTGAAGCTGGCCGACCAGGCGCGCATCAACCGGCGCGAATTCGTCGACGCCTATCGCGGCTATGAGCTTGATCCCGCCTGGATGGACCGCATGGCCGAAAAGCCGGGCCGGGGCTGGCAGATGTTCATCGAACGCTCCTCCGACAAGGTCGAGGAGCTGCGCTCGGAAATGGCGCAGGTGGGTCAGTATGTCGGCCTGGACATCCCTGAATTCCGCCGCATCGTCGGCCAGGTCCAGAAGGGCGAAAAAGAAGCCCGCCAGGCGAAAAAGGAAATGGTCGAGGCCAACCTGCGCCTCGTGATCTCCATCGCCAAGAAGTACACCAACCGCGGCTTGCAATTCCTTGATCTCATTCAGGAAGGCAACATCGGCCTGATGAAGGCCGTGGACAAGTTCGAGTATCGCCGGGGCTACAAGTTCTCGACCTACGCGACGTGGTGGATCCGCCAGGCGATCACCCGCTCGATTGCCGACCAGGCGCGCACCATCCGTATTCCGGTCCACATGATCGAAACGATCAACAAACTGGTGCGGACCGGCCGCCAGATGCTGCACGAAATCGGCCGCGAACCGACGCCGGAAGAACTGGCTGAAAAGCTGCAGATGCCGCTTGAGAAGGTCCGCAAGGTGATGAAGATCGCCAAGGAGCCGATTTCTCTCGAAACGCCGATTGGCGACGAGGAGGATTCGCAGCTTGGTGACTTCATCGAGGACAAGAACGCGGTGCTGCCGCTGGACAGCGCCATTCAGGAAAACCTGAAGGAAACCACGACCCGGGTGCTGTCGTCTCTGACCCCGCGCGAGGAACGTGTGCTGCGGATGCGGTTCGGCATCGGCATGAACACTGACCATACGCTGGAAGAGGTGGGCCAGCAGTTCAGCGTGACCCGCGAACGGATCCGCCAGATCGAGGCCAAGGCGCTGCGCAAGCTGAAGCATCCCTCGCGGTCGCGCAAGCTGCGCAGTTTCCTGGATCAATAAGGAGGGCTGCTATGTCCTTGTTGAAAAGGTTGTTTGGCGGCGGGTCGTCAGAGGACAAGTCAAAGCAATCCACGGCGGTCGAACACGCGGGGTTCCGGATTTATCCGGAACCCACGAAGACCAGCGGTGGCCTGCGAATTGGTGCGCGGATCGAAAAGGAACTGGGTGGGGAGACGAAGGTTCATCAACTGATCCGCGCCGATGTGATCAGTGATCCGCAAGAGGCGGAAACCGCCTCGGTCAACAAGGCCAAGCAGATAATTGACGAACAGGGAGATAGACTGTTCGACTGACAGCGACGGCCAAAGTATTGAAGATTTTATCTAACTCACTGAATTTGCTTTGAGAATTCATAAACTGGGTTAAGCTGGATGCAGGCGCGCCGCTATTGGCGCCCTGCGCCCCGCAAAGGGGCGTCTTTCTCTTGATTCAGGAAAACAAGATGGGAAAGAACGTTACCCCGCTCACCGATGAGCAGAAAATGCGGCGCCGGGTAGCCCGCGCATTTGCCCGAAGACTTTGGCGGGCTGAGTTCAAGGCAGCGAACCCCGAGGCGCCCAAGAGCGACGTGAACGCCGCTTGGAAAGCGGCGCGCAGATCGCGGACCAAGGCCGGCCTTGGGGTGATCCGCCGATTGGAAAAGGAAGGCTTCAAGATTTCCGGCCCCGCGAAAAAACCCGCCAGCAAAGCTGCAAGCGACAAAGCGGCGCCCTCGGCGGGGGTTGCGGCGGCCGTGTAGTCCAGCCTCCTGGGAGACGATAGAGCGTTTCGGGAAAACCCCGGTTCCCCAAGACCCTGCCACGCCTTCGGCGCTCTCGGGCTTTTGGAGATGCTCTATGCCGCAGGTATTCTCCGAAAGGCTAAAGTGGCGCTGTCCGGTAGGACAGCGCCATTTGCCTGTGGCATCAAAGCAAACGGAATCGTCATTTCCAGACTTGAGCAGAACGCCCGCCGTCTGGTCAGCGTTTCCAAATGTTACTTGCCCGGCGGGGCGCACTTGACCATCCTGTGGGTACCAACCTCAGGGAAGAGTAGACATGAAGCCTTGCCTTGCCGTCCTGTTCTTGCTGTCGCCGACAAGCGCCTTGGCATGTTTCGGCGATACCGGACTTTCGCTGTTCCACTGTACGTTCAAGGCGGGGATGACCGAAGCGCGCGTCTGTTTGCAGGATGATGTGGTCTACTACGCATATGGCGCCGCAGGCGCATCGCCCGATCTGTTGCTGGCGCGCGACGTCGGGGCGGTCGATATGGTCCCTTGGCCCGGCATCGGGCGCACGATTTGGGAAGAGGCCGGCTTCTCGAATGGCGATGTCGAATACCGTTTGACCTATGCCGTTGACAAGATGGCGGAAACGGAACCAGCCGAGGGCGTTCTGCTGGTACGGCAAGGGGGCAACCAGATTGCCGAGTTGATCTGTGATCGGGGATCGGTCTCCGATCATGATTTCTATCCGCTTTTTGAAGCCAAGTCAGCCGCGGGCCAATGCTGGGACCATGACAGCACGCAATGGCAGGATTGCTGAGGGGGCGCCGAAGCGCCCCCGCCAGCCCCTGTCAGCGCAGATGCGCGTTGAAATGCGCGATCGTCCGTTCCCAGGCCAGTTCCGCCGCCGCCTCGTCGTAACGCGGGGTCGAGTCATTGTGGAAGCCGTGGTTCACGCCCGGGTAGATATGCGCCTCATAGGTCTTGCCGTGTTCTTTCAGCGCCGCTTCATAGGCTGGCCAGCCTTCGTTGATGCGGGTGTCCAGCTCGCCGTATTGCAACAGCAGCGGCGCCTGGATTTTCGGCACATCTTCGGCGCTGGCCTGTCGGCCGTAAAAGGGCACCGAGGCACCAAGCTCGGGATAGGCGACCGCCAGCGCGTTGCAGACGCCGCCGCCATAGCAGAACCCGACACAGCCGATCTTGCCGGTGGTCATGTCGTGGCCATGCAGGAATTCAAACGCGGCAAAGAAATCGTTCATCAGCTTCTCGCCATCCACCGTCCGCTGAAGATCGCGCCCGTCGGCGTCGTTGCCGGGATAGCCGCCAACGCTGGTCAGCCCGTCGGGCGCCAGGGCAATGAACCCGGCCTTGGCAACCCGGCGCGCCACGTCCTCGATATAAGGGTTCAACCCGCGGTTCTCATGCACCACGACGACGGCGGGCGCCGGGCCTGCGACACTTGCGGGCTTGACCAGGTAACCCCGGACTTCGCCATGACCGTTGGGCGAGGGGTAGGTGATGTATTCCGGCTCGATGTCGGGATCGGTGAACTTTACCTGCTCGGCCATCGCGTAATTCGGGCTGAGCATGTTGAGAAGCGCCATCGCGGTCACCCCGCCGACGGCAAACTTGCCGGCCCGGTCCAGGAACTCGCGCTTGGTAATCCGGCCGTGGGCATAGTAATCGTAGAGGTCCAGCAGCTCCTGGTCGAAGTCCCTGGCTGTCATCCGGCGTTGCGGTGTCATTTCATTCATTGAACCTGTCTCCCTGTGGGCGCGGCCGTCAACAACCGCAACATGACCGATGATACGCAGCAACAACCGCCTGAACAGGCACCACGTTTGCAAATCCTCGTGACCGAGCGGCCCGGCACCCTGGCGCCACCTGCGCAGATGGTCGCTGGCGGCCCGCCGAATAGATGGTATCCTGCGCGCAAAGGGAGATTCACATGGGCATTCCGAACATCCTTCTCCGCCTCGTCCACCTGCTGGTGCTGATGGTCCTGCCGGGTGCCCATGCGATGCGGGGCACCCGGCAATGGCAGCTCTTGCCGGCCGAAAGCTGAGGGCGCGCTGTGCAGACCACCTTTGCCATCGAAACCCACGGTCCCGGGTTGTACGAATTCACCCGGCAGGTCGAAGAGTGGGTCGATAGCCGCGAAGGCGGGCTCTACACCGGGTTGGTCACATTGTTGATCCGCCATACCTCGGCCAGCCTGCTGATCCAGGAAAATGCCTCGCCCGAGGTGCGCGATGACCTGCGCGAATTCTTTGATCGCATGGTGCCGCCCGCAGATGACCCGGTGATGTCCTTCCTGACCCATACCGAGGAAGGCGCCGACGACATGCCCGCGCATATCAAGGCGGCGCTGCTTCCGGTGTCGCTGTCGATCCCCATCGTCAATGGCCGGTTGCGCACCGGGACATGGCAGGGGATCTTCGTCTTTGAACACCGCATCCATCCGCAGGTCCGCCAGGTCGCGGCGCATATGTCCTGAGCGGGGCGCTGCAGAGACGAATGCGGGTTTCCCCTACTTGGCCTCGGTCATGTCTTTGGTAGGTTGTTCGACACAGGAGTTTTCGATGGCAAGAGGTGCGCCCGCATGACAGATCAGCCGCACAGGCCGAACAGAACGCTGCATTGGGCCCTTCTGGCCATCGGCCTTGCAGGGTTTGGCAGCGCGCTGGCTTATTATGCGTCAAGCCGCGATCCGGATGAGATCTCCTGTCTTGACCTTGCGGGCAATGACGAGATCTGTCGCTTTGTCGGCGGCCCGCTGGAAGTCGAAGGTGCGCCGGTCTTTGTCCCGGACCGCCCGCAGGCGTTGTTTCCCACCAAGGCAGAGCTGACCTTTGTCGATGCCACCGGCGACAGCTGGACCGCCCCGGCACGGACGCTGACCGATGGTGCGTCGATCCCGGCGCTGTTCGCGGCGTTGTTGGGGGATCGGCAGAGCCGGGAATACCTGCTCGCCGCGGCGCTGCACGATGCCTATTGCGGCATCGGCAACGAGGCGATGACCTCATACCAGGCCCGGCCCTGGTCGGATGTGCATCGGATGTTCTATGAGGCGTTGCTGGTCAACGGCACGACCCCGCGCACCGCCAAGGTGATGTACGCCGCCGTCTACCTGGGCGGGCCGCGCTGGGATGATCCGGGCCGGGCGCTGACGGACGTGCCGGCGCAATCGCTGGTGCAGGAACTGGAATGGTGCCTGCGCTGGATTGAAGAGGTGGACCCGAGCCGCGAGCAGATCGAAACCTGGATGGAAAGCCGCGAAAAGGCGGTGCAGGCGGGATTGCAGAGCGAACCCGACTGGGAGGCGCTGTTTGCCGACCGGGCATGAGCGGGCGTGATGGGCAGGGGGGCCGATATGTCAACAGATCGGAACCGATCCATTGATGGATCGGCCGCGCCCCGGGTTCAGAGGTCGGACAGGATACGGTCGATTGCGCGGTTGAGCGCCTCGCCCTCGGGTGCCAGCATCGCATCCAGACGCGCCTGGTATTCCGCGGCAATCCCCAGCAGTTGCTGCATCAGGGCCTCGCCCGCCTCGGTCAGTTGCAGCACCACCAGCCGCCGGTCGGCCTTGTTCACCGCCTTGGTGACATAGCCGTTGGCTTCCAGTCGCGATGCGGCGCGGCTGGCTTTGGATTTTTCCAGGTGGACCTCGCGCTCGATGTCCCGGACCGAGACCGCGCCGCGATCGGCGATGTTCACCAGCACCCGCCATTCCGGGATCGAGATCCCGAATTCATCGCGGTAGCGTTTTGACATGCCCACGCTCAGCTTTTCCGCCGCCACCGCCATGCGGTAGGGCAAAAATCGTTCAAGCTCAAAGTCCTGGGCCGCGTTCGATCCGTGATCCTGCATCTGCCATCCCCCTTGCGAAACCGGCCTTGGTCAAGGATATCTTGACATCATTGCAAATGCAACGAATAACGGGCGCAACAGCGACAACCCCCGAGTCGCCCCCAAGGAGGAGGATGTGCCCATGTTCCAGGATCGATATTCCCTGGCGTTCAAGCTTTACCCCTATGAACGCTCGCCCGACCAGGATGCCGCCAGCCCGGTGCGCCACCCGGTGGTTGTCATGGGCGGTGGACCCGTGGGTATTGCCACGGCGCTTGACCTGGGGTTGCAGGGTGTGCCCGTGGTGGTGCTGGACGACCACGAAGGCATTGGCATGGGCAGTCGCGCCATCTGCTTTTCGAAACGCAGCCTGGAGATTGCCGACCGCTACGGCTGTGGCGCACCGATGCTGGACAAGGGCGTCGTCTGGAACCTGGGCAAGGTGTTCCACGAGGATCGCAAGGTCTTTGAGTTCAACCTCTTGCCGGAAGACGGCCACAAGAACCCGGCTTTCATCAATCTCCAGCAGCCCTATTTCGAGAAATTCCTCGTTGAGCGGATCCGCGCGGCCCAGGCCGAGGGTGCGCCCATCGAGCTGCGCGGCAAGAACCGGGTGGACGCGGTCGAGGTCAAGGACGACCACGTGGTGCTGAACATCACCACCCCCGACGGGCCCTATACCATCGAAGCCGACTGGCTGATTGGCGCGGATGGCGCCAGTTCCCCGCTGCGCGGCATGCTGGGGCTGGATTTTGAAGGTCGGGTCTTCAAGGACAGTTTCCTGATTGCCGACATTCGCATGATCTCGGAAAGCTTCCCCACCGAGCGCTGGTTCTGGTTCGAGCCGTCGCATGGCTCCGGGGCCTCGACATTGCTGCACAAGCAGCCCGATGACACCTGGCGGATCGACTTCCAGATCGGCTGGGATGTCGACCGCAAGGAAGAGATGAAGGAAGAGAACATCCGCCGGCGTCTGGACGCCATGCTGGGCCCGGATGTCGAATACGAGATGGTCTGGTCTTCGATCTACACCTTCCAATGCAAGCGGATGGAGCGTTTCCGCCACGGCCCGGTGATCTTTGCCGGCGATGCCGCGCACCAGGTCTCGCCCTTCGGGGCGCGGGGGGCCAATTCCGGGATGCAGGACGTGGACAACCTTGGTTGGAAGCTGGGTCTGGTGGTTCGCGGCCAAGCACCCGAGCGCCTGCTGGACAGCTACGACGAAGAGCGGGTTTACGGTGCGGAGGAGAATATCCTCAACTCCACCCGGTCCACCGATTTCATCACCCCGAAGTCCAGGATCAGCCATACCTTCCGCAACGCGGTGCTTGACCTGGCCGAGCACTACGCATTTGCCCGCCCCTTGGTGAACGCCGGGCGGCTGTCGCTGCCCTGCACCTATGACGGGCTGAGCCTGAACGGCCCCGACACCCTGGCCGGTGGTCCGCAACGGACCCGGGTTGGCAGCCCCTGTCCCGATGCGCCGCTGGGCGATGGCTTTCTGCTGTCACAACTGGGCAATGGTTTCACCATCCTGACCCTGGACGCCGAGGCGCCCGAGACGTTGGAGGAAGACGGGATCACCGCGCGCCGTCTTGCCCTCTCTGCCGATGATGATGCAAGCGGCGCATTGGCCGCGCGTTACCTGGGCGATGCGGCTGCGGCGGTCTACCTGATCCGTCCGGATCAGCATGTCGCCGCGCGGTGGGAGACCTATGACGAAACCGCCATGCGCGCCGCGCTGCGCCGGGCCTGTGGCAAGGAGTGAGATCATGGCCGAATTGAACACAACCCCGAATATCCCCGATGGCGACAGCTTCTATGCCGAGCTGATCGCGGCGCATGAAGACCTGAGCGAAGACCAGAGCAGCGCCTTCAATGCCCGGCTGATCCTCTTGCTGGCCAACCATATCGGCGACCGTGAGGTCCTGTCCGAGGCGCTGGCCAAGGCGGCGGAGACGACCCGGGCAAGATAGCGGAACGCGGCGCATGGGGCGGGTGTGGCTTGCGGCCAGCCCCCCCGCGCCTTTCAGCGCCAAATGGACGGCTCCCCGAAGATTGCCTGGCATGATGAAGCAGGACCAATCCCCTGCTTCATCGGTTTTCCCCCTGTCGCGCGCGCCGGTCAGGCCTGACCGGGCAGCCACAGGACGATCATCGGAAAGGCCACCAGCAGGCCGATGGTGATCGCATCGGCGATAAAGAAGGGTGTCACCCCCTTGAACACGTCCTGCACCGAGAGGTCATCGCGCACCCCCGCCACCACGAAGCAATTCAGCCCGATGGGCGGAGTGATCAGGCAGAACTCGGCCATCTTCACCACCAAGATGCCGAACCAGATGGCGCACATCGGGCCGGACATGCCGAAGGTCGACTCTGCCGCGCTGACCGCTTCACCGCCGTTCAGCGCCATGACCGCCGGGTAAACCACCGGCAGCGTCAGAAGCAGCATGCCGATGGCATCCATGAACATGCCCAGCACCGCATAGGCCAGCAGGATGCACACCAGGATCAGCATCGGCGGATAGGTGAGCGAGGTGATCCAGTCGGCAAAGGCCCCCGGCAAATCGGCAAAGCCCAGAAAGCGGACATAGACCAGCACGCCCCAGATGATCGTGAAGATCATCACCGAAAGCTTGGCGGTTTCCAGCAGCGCATCCTTGAGCTCGGCCCAGCGCATCCCGCGCCAGAGCGCCATCAGGAAGACCACGAAGGCCCCGATTGCGCCGCCTTCGGTAGGCGTGCCCCAGGCATCGCCGCCAAAGGGGTTGTAGACAAAGAAGATGATCGTCACCACGACAAACAGGATCGGCAGGGCCGGGGGCAGCGAGGCGAAGCGCTGGCGCCAGGTGAAGCCTTTGACCGGCGGGCCGAAATCCTTGATCGTCAACGCCATGATGATGATCAACAGCCCGTAGATCACCGCCGAGAAGGCGCCGGGAATGAACCCCGCGAGCAGCAGCTTGCCCACGTCCTGTTCAACGATGATGGCATAGATCACCAGGATCGCCGAAGGCGGGATCAGCGAGGCAAGCGTGCCGCCCGCCGCCACGACACCCGCCGCAAAGCGCTTGTCATAGCCGATCTTCAGCATCTCGGGGATGGCGATGCGGGCAAAGACGGCGGAGGTGGCGACCGAGGCGCCGGAGACCGCGGCAAAACCGGCGGTGGCAAAGACGGTCGAGACCGCCAGCCCCCCGGGCACCCAGGCGAGCCAGCGCTTGGCGGCTTCGAACAGCGCCTTGGTCAGCCCCGCGTAATAGGCGAGATAGCCGATCAGGATGAAGGTGGGGATCAGGCTGAGCGCCTGGCTTGAGACCTTGGAATGCGGCACCTGTCCGGCGGTCTTGACCGCAACGCCAAGCGCCCAGCCGAAATCGTCGATGCCGTATTGCTTCTTGGACCAGAAGATCCAGATCAGCCCCACCAACCCGGCAAACCCGGCGGCAAAGGCCACGCGCATGCCAAGGATCACGAGGACGAGAAGGCCGCCGGTAACGGTCAGGCCGATGTCGATGGATGTCATGCGGAAATCCTAGCTGTCACGGCCGGAGACATGCTCGGCCTCGCGGGCGGCCTGTTCCGCGGCGCTTTGCACCAGCGGCACGGCGACCGGTTGCGGGTCATTGCGCAGGAAGGCGCGGCCATAGGCCCAGAGTTGCAGCACCAGCCGCAGGCAGAGCACGAAAAAGGCCACCGGCGCCAGCAGCTTGGCGGGCCAGATCGGCAGGGCGATGTCCATGGTGCTGTCGCGGCTCCACATCGGGGCGGCGAAATCGAAGCTGCGCAGGAAATGCGCCCAGGATCCCCAGACCATGAGCACCATCAGCAGCAGGATCGCCAGCGTCGTGACGATCTCGGCCGCATAAAGCGCCCGGCCGCGCAGCGCGCCGACCACCATGTCCATGCGGATATGACCGCCGTCGCGCTGGGTAAAGGCGATGCCCATGAAGGCGATCAGCGGCATCACCGTTTCGATCCAGTCGACATAACCCGGCAGCGGCTGGTTGAAGAAATTCCGCCCGCCGACCGAAATCACCGCAAGAACCATCAGCGAAAACACCGCCAGCCCGGAGACCAGCGCCAGCACCCGCTCGACCCGATAGAGCCTGCGGTCCAGCCGGCTGAGCCCGCTGTCGTCGGAGAGTACGAGGGAAGCGCCCGCCATCATCCGTCCTTTCTGAAAGGGAAAGCCCCGCGACCTGTGCCGCGGGGCGGGGGCTTACATGCTGCCTTCGGCAACCATGCCGGTCACCAGGTCGTAGAGCTCTTGCGCGGGAAGGCCCCGACCGTTCATCTCCTCGATCCAGGCCGAGGCGGCGGGGGCAGCGGCGGCTTCCTTGAAGGCGGCAAGCTCTTCGTCCGAGAATTCTGTCCGCGCGATCCCGCGTTCATCCAGGGCCGGGCCCCAGGCGGCCATCGTCTTGTCGTTGTAGAAGCTGATGTAATAGTCCAGCGCCTCGTCAACCGAAGACATCAGCGCCGCGCGCTCATCGTCCGACAGGCTGTCGAGCGCGTCGGTGTTGACCACCACCGGGCAGTTGACCGTGCCGGGGTTGAGATTGGTGGTCCACCACTCGGCGTTTTCGATCGTGCCAAAGGACATATGCGCATGCGGTGCGAAGCTGACCGCCTTCACCACGCCGGAATCCATCGCCTGGCGCACTTCCGTCGCGGTCATCGAGGTCGGCACCGCGCCCACGGTCTCCATCGCCGCGCCGATGCCGCCGGTGGCGCGCACTGTCATGCCCTTGAAATCCTCCAGCGTCGTTGGTGCATCCCCCACGCCGACGAGGTTGTACTGCGGCAGCGGCGAGGGCATCAGCAGCGTCGCGTTCCAGCGCCCCAGGTCCTCGGCCACGGCGGGGTGTTTGTAGACGGCCATCGAGATCTCTCGCTCCTGCTCAAGCGAGGAGACGCCGAGGAAGGGCAGTTCCAGCACGGTGATCGAGGGGTTCTTGTCGCGGTGATAGCCGGCACAGAACTGCGCCATTTCGAAAGCGCCGATGGAAATGCCGTCCAGGTTCTCGCGGTTGTTGGACAACCCGCCGTAAGAGATGTTGAGCGTGAATTCACCGCCGGTCTTTTCGCTGACCAGCTCGGCCAGCTTCTCGACATGCTCGGTAAAGGCGCGGCGCTTGCCCCAAAGCGATACATTCCATTCGGTGGCCAGCGCCTCGCCGGCAAAAGCGATGGCAAGGGCGGTAACGGCCGTGCGGCCGAGCAGCTTGTTCATGGTTCTCTCCCTGTTGGTCTTGTTGTTTGCTACCCGACTATAAGCAGGGAGAGGGGCGCTTGAAAACAGGGGGACTTGAAGGTGACGCAGGGACCGTGGCGGCAGGCTGCACGGATAGCATCAATTATGTAATATAAGCCGGCTTGGCACACGAAAAACCCGCCAATGGCGTTGCATTGGCGGGTTGATCTGGTTCGGCGGT